>Ga0184612_10000554_pt1 | contig 17549 bp, 15 predicted proteins | sample PLM3_60_coex_FD_133163 | JGI IMG/M metagenome (GOLD analysis project Ga0184612, IMG submission 133163) | Groundwater sediment microbial communities from an aquifer in East River, Colorado, USA - PLM3_60_coex | ecosystem: Environmental > Terrestrial > Soil > Riparian zone | place: USA: East... | reverse complement strand
GGGGACGTCGCTGCTGGTTGTGGGCACCAGTTCGATGGCCGCGAACTTGACCGGCTGGTTGTTGTACACCCACCGGGCCAGCGAATCCCCGACACCCATCTGGACCGGTGTCGCCACCGCCGCGACGCTGAACGCGATGACGAGGCCGAGGTGGTGGTAGCGGTCACGCCGTCCCCGCAGCATGCCCGTCGCGTACACCGAGGCGACCAGGAATCCGCCCACCAGGTAGGCGGCAACGAGCATGTGAGCCGCCTGCAGGGGCATGGAATCGTTGAAGATCACCTGGATCGGATCAACCTCCACCACCGCGCCGTCCGAGTCGAGCGTGAAGCCGGACGGCGAGTTCATCCAGGCGTTCGCGGCAACCACCGACACGCTCCCGAATATCCCGGCGAGCACGATCGGCACGCCGGTCCAAAAGTGCGCCCAGGGCTTGAGCCGACGCCAGCCGAAGATATAGATCGCGATGAAGATCGCCTCGGTGAAGAAGAACACCCCCTCGAACGCGAACGGCACACCGAAGGCCTCACCCCACTGGCCCATGAACCGCGGCCAGAGCAGGCCGAACTCGAAACTCAACACGGTGCCGGTGACCGCGCCCACGGCGAAGGTCACGGCCATGTACTTGGACCAGCGCTGAGCCAGCACCAACGCGTCCCGGTCATCGTGCCGCACGGCCCGGTAGTTGGCGATCAAGGTCATGAAGGCCCACGACACCCCGAGCGGCACCAGGATGATGTGGAACATCAGGGTGAACGCCATCTGCGCCCTTGCCCACGGCACCGGATCCGCGGCGGCGATGGCGGCGAGTCCGTCGAACGTCGCGGTCACGTCGACCACGGCCTCATGTGGTCACCAATGCCACCGTCGTCGGCCCGGGGCCGTCCGCCCAGATTCGCCCTACCAGGCGGCGTGCCACCCCGCGACGTGTACCAAGGCAGTGGTCCAGGGTCCATCGACGGTCCTCCCAATCCTCGGGCACGTGGAGAGCAGCTCACCTCGACGTGTCGCGATCGGCGACAACTGCAGCCTGGCCGGTGTGTGGGGCTCGGGCATCACCCGGAGGGGATGACATGACCACTGGTCGGCGCCGCGCCATGGTTCAGATCAGACGAGACGGAGCTGTCGGGCCCGGCGGACTGCCTCGTTGCGCCTCGACACCGACAGTTTCCGCAGAATGCCTCGGATGTGTGTCTTTACGGTGTTCACTGAGATCAACATCGCCGCTGCGATCTCTTCGGTCGTGAGCAGTGCTGACAGGTGCCGCAGAACCTCGAGCTCTCTCTCCGACAGGGCCTGATCGACCTGCGGAATGTCTGCCGGACTGTGCTGTCGAGGGGACGCGGGGACTCGCTCCGGGCGCAGCCAACCCGCTCGAGCAGATACCGCATTGTCGGTTCGGATCAGCCATCGGACTTGCGGTGGGACGTGTGCGAAGGGCCGCCGGATCCCTTCACCCTTCGCCAGGGCCATCGCTCGGAGGACGGCCGAGCGGCCTGAACCGAGGTACCCGTGCACGAGGTGCCGTTGCGCTTGCAGGAGGAGAAGCTCCACCTTCGCCGACAGCGTTTCGCCACTGTGTTCACGGTCTTCAAAGACCGTGGGGACTTGGGATCGACCAACGCCGACGGGTCCGCCGGTGGGCCGGCCGTTCGGTGGGTTGCCCGCCGAGGTCGATCCGTAGATGACGCGCTGCGTGAGTTCCTGTCGGCGCCGGGCAAGGCCGAGGGCCGCAGCTTCGGCGTTGATCGGCGCGCGCAGCCAAGGCGTGCGGACCACATTGTCGCTCAGCAGCCGCCGCGCTCCGTCGATGTCGCCGCGGTCGCGCCTGAGTCTGACCTGCAGAAGCGCCGACACCGACGCCAGCAGTGTGTCGCTGCGGGTCTCGGCGAACCGGACGGCACGGCCGAGCCAGCGTTGGGCACCGGTGAGATCCTGCCGCTCGAGAGCCACCCAGGCATGCGCTAGGTGGGCAGCAGCGGGACGATTCGCCGCGACCACGGCGCTCTCCATGGCGAACCCCTGAGCGGTTTCGGCGAGCTCCTGTGCGCGTGACAGGTGTCCACGGCACGCCTCGGCGAGGGCAAGCATCGCGAGGCAGCGAAGTCGTTCGGCTTCACAACCGTTGGCCGCGCCGGTAACGAGTGCCTGGCCCAAGCTTGTGCACGCCGCGTTGAGGTCCCCGGCTCGGAGGTGGGCCATGCCCTCGGAGCTCAGTGCCAGCGCCTGCAGATCGTGGTGTTCGACCAGGTCCTCGACCGGCAGGGCATGCAGCACACCCAGCGCGCGCCGGGCTGCGGTCAGCGTGGCGTCGATGTCACCGTTCGCACTGCACAGCCGTGTTCTCGTGATCGCGATGGCAAGCACCAGGTTGCGTCCGGCCGAGGTGAGGTGCTCCTCGCTACGGGCGAGGTATTGCTCGGCGCGCTGGAGGTCGCCCCGCCTCACCGCCAGTGCAGCGCGAACCGCGGACACCTCTGGGGAGTCGACGTCATCTGGTAGCTGGGACAGGCGCCGCGCGATCCCCGTCTCCGTGGTTGTCGCCGGCAGTAGGAGCTGACCGATCGCCATGCCGTCGACGACAAGTCCCGCTGCACCGACCCAGTCCCCCCCGGCCACCGCATGGTCCACCGCCTCGGTGACGCGTCCGGACGCAGCGAACCAGCGGGCCGCGCGACGGTGCAGCGCGGCAACCTCGGCCGGGGCCTCTTGCGCGAGCATGGCGCGGAGAAACTCGCGGAAGAGTGAGTGCGTTCTGTAGCAGCCAGGAGATCCCGGCACCAGTTGGACGAACGCATTGCCGTGAGACAAGTCCATGAGCACCTGCTCGCCATCGCTGCGGCCGGTGAGCTCGTTGGCCAGGCCGGGGAAGATTTCGCGCGCAACGCTGGTGCGCAATAGGAAATCTCGGTCGCCTGCCGGCATTTCGCGGAGAACTTCGGCGATCAGGTACTCCGCCAGTACCGAGCCCTTCGGCCCGAGGCACGCCTCGATCTGGGCGGCGGTGGACGCACCGGCAGGTTTGTGCTTCATGGCAAGTGCGGCGAGGCGGACGCCGGCGGCCCAGCCCTCGGTGCGGTCGACCAGGGTATTCGTCAGCTCGGGTGCCGCCACCCCGTGGAACTCGAGCAAGGTGCGGACTTCGGCGGCGGTGAAGGCCAAGTCGTCGTAGCGGATCTCCGCCACCGTCCCCTCCAGCCGGTAACGGTGTAGCGGCAACAACGGGTCGGCACGGGTGACCACGACCAACCGCACTCTCGGCCCAGCGCTCCGGAGCAGCAGGTCCAGCTGTTCGGCAACTTTCCGGCCTTTCAACCGTTCGGCCTCGTCGAGCACCAGGACGACCGGTTCGTCGCGCGCGAGAAGCCCGACGGCGAGGCGCTCGATGAAGGACGGGTCGACTTCCTCGGGATGGGTCGGACGCTGCGTGCTGGTCGAAACGACACCGGTATGAGCGAGCGCGTCGAGCACGTGTGACCAGAAGACCCCGGCTTGATCGTCCCTGTCGTCCAGGGTGAGCCATGCCACCGGAAGTGTCTGATCGGGGTGCGCCGCCCACGCGGCAGCGAGGATGGTCTTTCCGGCGCCTGCCGGAGCGCTGATCAACGTGAGGGGAGCGGTGCCCGCGGCGGCGGAGACCTTGTCGATCAGCCGGTGCCGATCGACAACCTGGAGCGGTGGCCGAGGCACGAGAAGCTTGGTGCTGAAAAGAAGCGGGGAACCATTGCGCTCAACGGCGACGGCACCCAGGGCGACCGGCTCGGATCTACTAGTCGTCACGGTGCCCCACCCCCGTGGTCGTTGCCCATCCTGCTCGAGTCATGCTCGCGGCGGATCTTCAACAACACTCGACATGGGACCGCGACATGTCATCACCCAGATGGGGTTAATTAGATCAGGGTGACCCCGGTCATCGCCGACGGATGATGACGAAAGGCTGCGGGTGGACGAGAGTACCGGGGGGTAAAGGAAACGGATGGCGATCAATGGGTGACGGCCAGATGTACGAAGTCCGGGCGGATGGGCCGTTGCCGGGTCAGCTGTTGGCCGCACTCGGGGCGTCAGCGGTCGAGGAGCCGGCTCAGACGGTGCTGCTGACGTCCGCCATCGACCAAGGCGGCCTCCTCGGCCTGATCCACCGGTTGTCGGCTTTTGGGTTGGAGCTGGTCGAGCTGCGCCGGATCAGCGGCGACGATTGTCAGCGCAACGATCCGAGTCGCGTGCCGGGGATGGGCGTCCGAGCGAGCCTGCCGCGTTACGAGGTCACCGTCCGCGGTTTGCTCGGACCCACGCTGCTGAGCGCCTTCGAGGACCTTTCCGATGCCTCGGCACGACACCCGAGCATGTGGAGCTTTCGCTGCGCCGCACCTGACGGGCTGGCCGCGTTAACGGCGTCGCTGGCAGCGCACGGCGCGGCGATCGTCAGCCTCTACCGGGTCTCTGCACCGGCTCCACTCAGCCGGCTCCGTGTCTGAGCCGCAATGACACGTAACCAATCGCCTCGGCTGAGGACCTGCTGTCGCGGCGGCACATCAATCGGTGCGAGATCGTGCCTCGCCCGAGGCGTTGGTGCGCAGAAAACGGCTGACGGCAAAGATCCAGACTGTCGAGAGGATCGCGACGAGTAGCGGTGCGACGACAGGCTGCCGGGACTAGAGGCGATCACCGACTGCGGTGACCATTTCCGCCGTTCCGGCCCCCACGATGGAGCCGACCACCACGTCACTGGGGTAGTGCACGCCGGTGTGCACCCGGGAGTAGGCGACCCCGGCCGCGAGCAGCCGGAGCGGCGCGGCCAAAAGAGGGACGTGACGGCCGACGGCGTACGCGAAGGCGAAGGCCGACGCGGCGTGGCCGGATGGAAACGAGGTGGATTCCGGCATTCGTACGGTGCGGGCCCGTGACTGATCAGCTTCGACCCGGTCCGGGCGGCGCCGTCGATGGAGGGACTTCAAACCCAGATTGACCGTCGCGGAGGTCACGCCGATCGATACGACGCCCTCCAGAGCCCCCCGGCGACCGCGGTGGCCTCCAAGCACTGCGATCGCGGCGGCGATGGCCAGCCACAGCCGTGAATTGTTCGCCGCGTCGGAGAGGCGGCGCATGGGACCGTCCAGTTCCGCGGTGGGCGTACGGGCGACGGCCTCGTACACGGCGCGATCCACCGCCTTCAGCTCTCGCAACGCCTCGTTCCAGTTGAACGCTGGACCCCGTCGGGCCTCAGCGCGTCGAGCAGGCGCGTCCACGACAGCCTCCTGCGGCTCGTTCCTCTCCTTTGACATAGTCAGGATTCTACGGTTGGGCTGGAGGTCGGACGTGAAGTCAGTGACGGCAGCGCGTCGGGTGAGCGCGGTCGTGGCGTTCGTCGCGATCGTCGCCATGATCGCGATCATGGCCGCGGTGCTCGCCCAACACCTGCTGTGGATGTTGGCGGCGATCGTATGCGTGGTCGCGGCGATCGGTGCGGCTGCATACGCGATCACCCGAACCGGAACGCGCCGCGTGGTCGCCTTGGCGGTGGCGGCGCTGGCCCTGGTCGCGCCGATCGTGCTGGTGGTGGTCCAGGGCTCGCTGCTGTGGTTGCTCGTGGTCCTGATTGCTTTGGTGAGCATTGCCGGGGTGACGACTCGCTACGCGCTCGGACGCGACATCGCGTCGCTGAAGAGTGGCCCGATCCCTGGCGTCGACGTAGGGCCGGCAGCGCGACCGGTCTTGCTCATGAATCCCAAGTCCGGGGGCGGGAAGGTCGAGCGGTTCGGGTTGGTCCCAGAGGCCCGCCGACGGGGCATCGAGCCGATCGTGCTTCAGCCGGGAGACGACGTGCTGCAGCTTGCCCGTGAGGCTGTAGCACGCGGCGCGGATGTCATCGGCATGGCCGGTGGGGACGGTTCGCAGGCGCTCGTAGCGGGCGTGGCGATGCAGCACGATGTCGCCTTCGTCTGTGTCCCAGCGGGAACGCGCAACCATCTGGCCATGGATCTCGGCCTCGATCGAGACGATGTGGTCGGTGCCCTGGACGCCTTCGCAAAGGCGGTAGAGCGACGGATCGATCTGGGCTTGATGGGCGACCGAGTGTTCGTCAACAACGCCAGCGTCGGCCTTTACGCAAAGATCGTGCAGTCCCCGGCCTACCGCAGCCGTAAGGTGGCCACGGCTCTCGAGTTGCTGCCCGTGATGCTCGGCCCGGACGCTGCCCCCTTCGACCTGCAGTTCACCGGGCCCGACGGGACCGAGCATGTGTCCGCGCACCTCATCATGGTCTCCAACGACCGGTACGAATTGGGCCGCGGGGATGGCTTCGGGTCCAGGCGGCGCATCGACAGCGGAACCCTCGGCATCATTGCGGCGAGTTTCCGGTCGTCCAACGACGTCACGGAGTTCGCGCAGATGCAGGCATCCGGTCGCACCCGTCGCCCTCGCGGCTGGCTCGAATGGAGCGACATCAGCTTCGAGGTTCGTTCCGGCCACGCCGTCGAGGTCGGCGTGGACGGCGAGTCGATGATGCTCGACCCACCCATCCGGTTCCGGACAGTCCCGAAAGCTCTGCGGGTGCGGATCCCAGCACACGCGCCCGGTTTCTCTCCCGCCGCCGTAGCACCAACCTCGGGCTGGTCCACCATCAAGGCGCTGCTGCAGACGGCCGCTGGTCGACCGATGACGATCGAGAATCGGGCAGCCAGCACGGTCCGCCTTGCGGCCGCGTGGTGATGGGTCGCGGCTCGCGAGGCGTGGGTCGGCTTGTGCACCCGGATTCGCATGCCTCTCGTACCCCACGTACCAGCATGCTGCCGGCGAAGATCACCGTCGAGACCGTCCCAGCCATGACGGGGAGGTCGGCCTGCCCGCTCGGGTCGTCATCGACGCCGTCGATGCGGCTGGCCTGCGTTTCGACCACCGCACCGGAACCGGCGTCGTGCTCCACATGCTCGCCGGGCTCGGTATCGACGGCCGGTTCAGCCTTACCGCGTTCGCACCGGACGCGGAGGCGGCAGAGGCGATGTACCAAACGACCCGCTACGTCGTCGCCCATGCAGCGGAATCCATGCCCCCACGTGACGGTGACGAGTGATCGAGACCGTGGAAGATCCAAGATCGGCGGCGCCGGTCGACGGCGGCCGGCAGCACCGCGGCCTGCTTGTCGATTTCGGCGCCGATGAGGGCGGATAGCAACGAACCGAGAGGGGAATGCCATGGGCAAGCACGTAATCGTCGGAGCCGGACAGGTCGGCCGGCACCTCGCCGAACTGCTGCCGACGCAGGGTCACGAGGTCACTGTCGTCACCCGATCCGGGTCAGGCCCCGAGAACGTCGCCACGATCGCCGCGGACGCCACCGACCGAGACCGGCTCATCGAAATAACCAGGGGCGCCGACGCCCTCTACAACGTTGCCGCCCCGCCCTATACCCGTTGGCCACAGGATTGGCCACCGCTCGCCGCCGCGCTGCTGGCCACCGCCGAAGCGACCGGCGCAGTGCTGGTCACGTCGAGCAACCTCTACCTTTACGGAAGGGTCGAGGGCCCGATGACCGAGGACCTCCCGGTTGCTCCGGTCGGCCACAAGGGCCGGGTCCGGGCGAAGATGTGGTCCGACGCACTCGCCGCCCACGAGGCGGGCCGGGCCCGGGTCACCGAGGTCCGCGCTGCCGATTACTTCGGCCCCGGAGCCGGGGACCAGACACCGGCCGGCACCCGGTTCGTGCCGCCCCTGCTGGCCGGCAAGCGCGTGACGTTCCTGGGCGACCCGGCCGCCCCGCACAGCTGGACTTATCTGCCCGATGCGGCCCGCGCGCTGGCGGTCGCCGGCACCGACGGGCGGGCCTGGGGCCACCCGTGGAACGTTCCGACGAATCCGCCCCTGTCTGCCCAGGCTCTGGCCGAACGGCTGTGCGCCTTAGCGGGCACTCCGGCGCCGCGCATCGCTCGGATGCCGCGCTGGGTCATGAACGCTATCGGGGTGGTGTCGCCGTTGGTGCGCGAGCTGCGCGAGACGCGGTACCAGTTCGACCGGCCCTTCGTGGTGGACTCCTCGGCCTTCGAGTCCACCTTCGGCATCGCCCCCACCCCGACGGGCGAGGCCCTCGAGGCCACTGTCGCGTTCTATCACCCGTGACGAGCCCGCCTCAGGTTGTGTCAGGTGTCTACCGCGAATCCCAGCGCAGCGGCCCGTCGGTCTCCGCGGAGCGGCATGACTGCCGAGTTCGCCTGGACCGGATGCTGATCTCGGGCGTCGGCCCATCTGTCACCCCGATCGACCACTGCCGTCATCGTTGAGATCAGACTGTGCTGACTTCGGCCGTTCGTCGACCACTGATTGCGACGAGTGCCGCCCCGACGATGAGCAGCGAAGCGAGCAGGAGTAGCAGGCCGGTGAATCCGAGCGGGAGCTCGGCTGCGAGCGGGCCGCAGGCGGCTCCGACGAACAGCGCCAGGCCACAGATGCCGAGCGCTCCGGCGCGAGATGAGCCGCCTCGGCCGCCGACCAGGGCGATCACCGAGGGTATGACTGTGGCAATGCCCGCTACGAAGATCACGCTGGCGATGACGAGTGCCCACAACGCAGCGACGGAGACGGCCTCCGCGGCGAGGCCGGCCGCGGCCAGCATGAACCCCGCGACGGCCACCCGTTCGGGGCCGAATCGCCCGGCGAGCCAGCCGGCGAGCGGGCCCAGCAGCATGGCGGGGAGTCCGGCGAGGCGCACCAGCAGCACATCGGTCTCGTCGAGTCCGAGCTCGGTCCGCAAGAGCGGACCGAGGATTGTGTACATGGCGACGAAGCTCAGCAGCACGTGCAACAAGCCGTGATGGGCAGCGCAAGCTCGCGTCGGACCACCAGCGTGCCGAGTTCGCGGTACTTCTGGCTCAAGCTTGCCGGCGGCCCGCTGCGGGCCGGCTCGAGCAGAACAGTGGCCATCGCGATCGCCCCGACTGCAAACGTCGGCGCGGCCAAGGCGAACACCCACCGCCAGCCGAGGGCCAGCGACACTGCCTGCGCATAGACCTGACCGACGATGCCGGCCACCAGGAAGGCGGTCGACACGGCGCCGATCCCGGTGGATCGCCAGCGCGGCGGAAGCGCCTCGCCCACGTAAGCCAGCGCCACCGCCGCGAAGCTCGCCGCCAGTAGACCCTGCACGCTTCTCAGCAGTGCCACCACGGGTAGCGAATAGGCAGCGGACAAGACCGCGGTGGCGACCGCCAGTGCCGCCATCCCCGGCACCAGGATCACCTTGCGTCCGTAGCGGTCGGACAGTGGCCCAAAGATCAGGAACCCGAATGCATAGGCCAGGCTGTAGGCCGTGACCAGCGCAGCCGCAGCCGCGGCACCGCTATCCCCGAGCGCCTCGCCCACCACGGGCGCGAGCGGGATCGCCAGGTAGAGCTGCATCAACACCGACGCTGCCCGAAGACGCTGCGCGAGACACCTATGCCGGTCGGGCACACTCCGGATGACAATCAGATCAGCCCGTTGGCTCCTGTCAGCGCAGACCACTGGCAGCCGAAGAGATCACTCGACGGAGGCGTGTAGCCCATGGAATACCGGACGCTCGGAAGCACCGGCACACTCGTGTCCGCGCTGTGTCTCGGCACGATGACGTTCGGAGAGGAGAGCAACGAGAAGGTCGCACACGAGCAGCTCGACATCTTCCACGAGCACGGCGGCAATTTCCTCGACAGTGCAAATGTCTACGCGGATGGGCACTCGGAGGAGATCATCGGACGCTGGCTCGCAGCACGGCCGGGGATGCGCGACGGGGTGGTTGTCGCCACCAAGGCACGCTTCGCCACCGGCGACGCCATCAACGACATCGGCCTTTCGAGGGTGAGCCTGACGCGGGCACTGGACGCTAGTCTCCGGCGCCTCGGCGTCGACGTGATCGACCTCTACCAGGCGCACGCATGGGACCCGGTCACTCCCATCGAGGAGACGCTGCGCTTCTTCGACGATGCGGTCCGTGCGGGCAAGATCCAATACATAGGGGTCAGCAATTTCATCGGGTGGCAGCTCCAGAAGGCGGCACTGCTGACGCAACATCTTGGCCTCGCGCCGATCGTCACGCTGCAGCCCCAGTACAACCTGCTGCAGCGCAGCATCGAATTCGAACTGCGCGATGTGTGCGTCAACGAGGGCATCGGCATCTTGCCATGGTCACCGCTGGGAGGCGGCTGGCTCACTGGCAAGTATCAGCGCGATTCCACCCCGACTGGCGCGACCCGGCTGGGTGACAATCCCGAGCGCGGCATGGAGGCCTACGCGCCCCGGAACGCAGAGGAGCGCACTTGGCGCGTGATCGACGCCGTACGGTCTGTAGCCGAGGCGCGCGGCGTCTCGATGGGGCAGGTCGCTCTGGCGTGGTTGGTCGATCGCCCGGCGGTCACCTCGGTCATCATCGGTGCTCGTACGGTCGACCAGCTCCGCGACAACCTGGGCGCGGCCGGCCTCCATCTGTCCGCTGCGGAAGCCGCGCAACTCGACGATGTCAGCACACCGATCGTGGACGACTACCCTTACGGCCCTGCCGGGGTGGACCAGCGCGACCGCGCCGCCGAAACCGAATACGACGTGGTGGTCGTCGACAGATCTTGACAGGCGGCGGGTCGGGGCGTCCACAACGTCTGTGAAGGGAGATCCGCACCTCGATTTCAGGGATGCGACGGGGCTGGCGGTGCTCCGTCGATCTCGAAGCCGAGCTGGTCTTCGTAGCACCACCACCAGTCCTCGCCGGGCTCGTAGGACCGAATCAGCGGGTGGTCCGGTCGGGCATGCCAGTGGGCCGTGGCGTGACGGTTCGGGGAGTTGTCGCAGCAGCCGACGTGGCCGCAACTCATGCACATCCGCAGATGCACCCACCGACCTCCGATGGGGAGGCAGTCCTCACAGCCGCCGCTCGAGGGCGTGACGTCGGCGACGGCGTCGAGATGCGTGCAGTTGGCAGCCATGCGCTTGCACTCCTCACGGGATCAGCTGTCGGTGTCCTGCGGCACCACCCGTCCTCGTCATGAAGGTATAGGTCCGCCTCACCCGCGAGGGGATCGGGCAGGGTCCCCGAATGACCGACAAGCCACCTTCGGGCCGGACGACCCAGCCAACGAGGAGTTGTGGCGGGTTGACGCACCAGCTTTCGTCGTGGCTGCTGCCCGTTTCGTCGAGCAACTCCTGCTCGGCCGCGTCGAGCTTGAGGTGCGCCAGGGGTTCGTGCTGTGCAAGACCAAGAGCTACTGGATCAACGACGACGGCGAACGTGAAGAGTTCTTGTGCGGTGGAACCTTGCTGCCATCGCTTCGTCGCCGTACTCCCAGGCTGATTCGGTTCGACTTCGGTGTTGCCCCGAACTCCTGACCGGCCAACAGCATCTGGTTCGCAAGCTGCGCGCAGGTCAGACGCCGATGCGCGCCCAGGGTCCCCAGATCGCGAAGCTCACACCCCGGCTGGCCTGAATGTTGACGAACAGCGTGTGACCGTCCGGGCTGAAGGTCGAGCCGGCGAACTCGTCGTTGAACCGAGGGACGCCCGCGCTCGACGTCAGCCGGTTCAGCGCGATGTCCCAGAGCTGGCCACCGCGCGACAGGCCGCGCAGGTAGTTGTCCTGGTCACTGTCCTCGCAGAGCACCAAGGTGCCGCGTGCGCTTGTCGTCACGTTGTCCGGCAGGTCGAGCGTCAGCCGGTCCGGCGACTCGAAGATCAGCTGCAGCTCCTGGGTCCGGGTGCGGTAGGCCCAGATCTGCCCGAACCCGTTGCCGTAACCGTTCGAGATCGGCCCGAATTCGGTCTCCGCCTCGAGGCCGCCCTGAGTGGAGCAGAAGTAGACGACACCCTCGTCGTACGCCGACCCCTCCAGCCGGGAGAAAAAGGCGGCACCCTGCTCGAACCCCTGCCGGCCCACATAGGTCAGCGCCTCGTCGTTGGTGGTGGGCGCCACCACGCCCGGGGTGTAGGGGAACGACGGCGCCGTGTCCTCGATGTCGACCCATTCCACGTCGTACGTCGCGCGACGCCGCTGCGTGCCTTCGAGGTGCGCGTTGGGCCGACCGGCGACAGCCAGCATCTGCAACCGGCCGTCGTTGTCGAGGCGGCCGGTCTCCATTGGGTTGGAGGCCGGGATGTAGCGGTAGAAACCGGACGGGAACCCGAAGTTGTCCTCGGTCAGGTAGAGGATGCCCTCCTCCGGGTTGAAGGCCACCGACTCGTGCGCGAAGCGGCCGGCCTGGGTGATCGGCTGGCGGTCGGACTGCCCGCCCGCGGGCACCTCGAAGATGAGGCCGTGCCGTTGCTGGAGCGCGATGTTGGGGACGCCGGTGAAGTCAGGACCGACGTCGGGGCCGTTGACCGTCTCCTCGCAGCTGACCCAGCTGCCCCACGGCATCGGGCCGCCGCTGCAGTTCATCATCGTGCCGTTGAGGCTGGTGTATGCCTGCACGACCTCGCCGAACGGCGTCACCTCGACGGTGGTCGTGCCGCCCTGCGCCATCGCGTCGTACGGCGTGCCGGGGCCGAACGCCGCGCCAGGGTTGTTGACCTCGTGGTTGCGCACCAGCAGGAAGTTGCCGTTGCCGCGCGCGAATGCGGCCATCCCGTCGTGGCGACCGGGCAGCCGAGTGCCGTCGTCGAGCGTGACGGGGAACTCGGTGTCGTGGAACGAGCGGTAGTGGAAGCCCGCGGGCAGGTGCAGACGTACCTTGCCGTCGCGCAGGTCGGGGATGGGCAGCAGGTCGGCGGCACTTGGCTTGCCGTTAGGGCCGGCGAGCGGGCCCGCGGCGGCGAAGCCCTGGAACGGCCCACCGAGCACCGCGCCGCCGACGGCGGCAAGGCTCCCCTTGAGAAACGTGCGGCGCTGGACGGTCATGGGACGGCCCTTCCGATATCAGGGTGCGTGACCCCCGACACGCTATCCCTCCGGGGGGCCTCCGTCGCCATCTCCGGGACCTCCTCCTTCGGCGTCAGGCGACCAGCGCTGCCGAGCCGGCCGTGCTGAGCTGCTCGGCGGATCCCCGGCCTCACGTCGTCCGGATGCTCGACCGCTCGGGCAGCTCCAGTCAGACTGAAGGCATGTACGACTTCGACGTCCTTGCGCTCGGGTCAGGTCCTGGTGGGCAGAAGGCAGCCATTGCCGCGTCGAAGCTCGGGCGCCGGGCAGCCGTCGTCGAGCGGCAGGACATGGTCGGTGGAGTGAGCATCCACACGGGCACGATCCCGTCGAAGACGCTACGAGAGGCCGTGCTTTACCTGACCGGATCCAGCCAGCGCGAGATGTACGGGCAGGCCTACCGCGTCAAGGAGGACATCACGGTCGCCGACCTCAGTGTCCGCACGCAGCATGTGGTCGGGCGAGAGGTCGACGTGATCCGCAGCCAACTGTCCCGCAACCGCATCACGCTGCTATCAGGCACCGGACGCTTCCTCGACCCGCACACGATCGCAATAACACATGACGGCGGCCGGGACACCAGCGTGACTGCCGCGACGGTTGTCATCGCCACCGGCAGCTGCCCGGCGCGGCCGGCGAGCGTCGAGTTCGACGAACGCACCATCATCGACTCAGACGGCATCCTGCAGATGGAGAACATCCCTCAGTCGATGGTGGTTGTCGGCGCCGGCGTGATCGGAATCGAGTACGCCTCGATGTTTGCGGCGCTCGGCACGAAGGTGACGGTTGTCGAACGGCGCGACCGGATGCTGGACTTCTGCGATCTCGAGATCGTCGAGGGGCTGAAGTACCACCTACGGGATCTTGCGGTGACCTTCCGGTTCGGCGAGACAGTCGCTTCGGTGGAGCGGCATGCCCGTGGAGCCATCACCGTGCTCGAGAGTGGCAAGAGGATCCCGGCCGAGACGGTCATGTACTCGGCCGGCAGGCAAGGGATGACCGCCGAGCTCCAGCTGGAAAAGGCTGGCCTTGCCGCGGACGACCGCGGCCGGATTACGGTCGACAATTACTTCCGCACAGTGGTGCCGCACATCTACGCGGTCGGGGACGTCATCGGCTTTCCAGCGCTCGCGGCGACGTCGATGGAGCAGGGCAGGCTGGCCGCGCACTACGCGTGCGGCGATGACGAGCGAGCCATGGACGAGCTGCAACCGATTGGGATCTATGCGATTCCGGAGATCAGCTTCATCGGCCAGACCGAGGACCAGCTGACAGAGGCGCGAATCCCGTTCGAGGTCGGCGTTTCGCGTTACCGGGAACTCGCTCGCGGTCAGATCATCGGCGATTCATACGGCATGCTCAAGCTTCTCGTTTCGCCGGCCGACCACTCACTGCTCGGCGTGCATATCTTCGGCACCGGGGCGACTGAGTTGGTCCACATCGGCCAGACAGTCATGGGATGCGGTGGCACGGTCGACTACCTGGTCGACGCCGTGTTCAATTACCCCACGTTGGCCGAGTCCTACAAGGTCGCCGCACTGGACGCGATGAACAAGATGCGTCACGTCGCCCGCCTGGTCGACTGACCCGTTCTGGCGCTGTGACGGTCGGCGACGCAGGCTGGAGCCGTGTGGTCCTGGCCGCGAACGCGCGAGCAGCTGGTCCGGACGCAGCATGTCCTGGCGGCAGCGGTGCCGGACGGCTGGACGCCGCCGGATGGACAGCTGTCGGTTGGTGGCTGCTTCGTCTGCTTCCCGCACGGTGACAGTGGCCGCGGCGCCGCTGGCGAAGCGACGTGGGCCGCTGCCGTGCTCATGCGAGGCCCACAAGCCACTGGACACCAGGTGATGACAGGCTCGACGGGCGCACCCTACGAGCCCGGATTTCTGGCGCTGCGGGTGGGCGCGCTGCTGGAGTCGGTGGTGCGGGGCCTTCCCGAGCGTCCGGATGTTCTGCTGGTCGACGCTACCGGGCGAGACCATCCGCGCCGGGCGGGACTGGCCATGCACCTCGGCGCCGTGCTCGACCTGCCCACGGTCGGTGTGACTCATCGCCCGCTGATCGCCTGCGGTGAACTACCCGCGGATCACGTCGGTGCGACGAGCCCCCTCCTGCTGGACGGCGATGTCGTGGGCTTCTGGCTGCGTACGCGAGCCGGGGTCCGGCCGCTCGCCGTTCATGCAGCATGGCGCGTCGATGCGGTCACCGCAGTGGATGTCGTGCGCGCAAGCTGGTGCAGGCGGCGCACTCCCGAACCCCTGCGCGAAGCCCGCCGGCTCGCCAGAACCGCCCGCGATCGCGGCATCTCAGCCGGGCGCGAACCGCAATGACCACAGGTGAGAGGGTCACGTCATGACGCAGGCGGCAGCCCCGATACAGCGCATGATCGATGCCACCAATCGGGGCGACTCCGCGGGCTTCATCGAGCACGTGGTGACCCTCGAGGTGACCGGCAACGGCTATAACGGCACCGGCGACATGGTGTTCACGCTCGAAGGTGATCGGATCAAACGTATGATCATCAGCTGAGGCGGGAGGCCTTGACGCGACGTGAGACTTGCGGCGCCTTGGCGCCGCAAGTCTCACGTAGATCAATGCTCCTGCGGGACTGTGTCGCAGGGCCCAGCAGTTCAGGCGCTGACCAAGGTGGTCCGGCGCTGGCGCAGCACGACCATGCCCCCGGCGGCCACTGCAGCGAGCCCGACCGCGGCGAAGGACACCGTGGCCCACGGGAACTCGTCGGGAGACGCGGCGACGTCGTCGCTACCGGTCGACGGCACCGACAGCTGTTCACTGTGCTCGATCTGAGCCTTGGTACGGCCATCGTTCAACCACAGCTGATCACCGTGCTCGATCTGAGCCTTGGTACTGCCGTCCTCCAGCTGACTCTGCTCCGGTGCCGACCCGCCTGGGTCGGGTCGGGCAATGGCCGGGGCGGCTGCGAGCCCGGCGATCAGGGTGGCTGCGGCGGCCGCCGCTGAGCAGCGGGCGAGGAGCGTGATGCGGGTCATGGCTTTCCTCCTGGATCTGCGAGCGCGACCTGTCTCGCGCTTCACATCTGAAGGGAGCTACGCCCGTTCCGAGATACATGTTTTGCCGCTCGCGTCTGGCCGAGCCTTGTCAGGCGAATGAAACGGATCAGCCGGCACCGAAGCAGACGAAACCGGTAATGAGTTTCGGCGTCGCAGCGGCGGCGAGGGCGGCTGCGGGCGACCGACCATCGAGCAGCGCCCGATGACAGTCCGTCATCACGGTCATCGAAGTCTCGTCGGCAATCCGGCTCACGCTTGCGATCACCGCACCGGACCGGTGCTGAGCAGGGCGGTGACCAGGCCGAGCGTCTCGTCGCCGGGACGCACGTCGCTCAACCCCAAGTCGCACGACGACAGCACCACGATTGCCGGAGTGGCGCCGATGCGCTGCAGGTCGTAGCCCATCAGCGGGCCATCGGTCAATTCAAGCGCGGAGAACAGCGCGTTGTCCGACACGTGGTGACCGTGCGCCGCGAGGTGGGCGATCGCGACGCGGTCCAGGGTGGCCAACGTGGCTGCCGTGGTGGCCGCACGTCCAACGAGGACACTGGCGTTGGGCCGCAGCTGCGCGATCGCCCGCACCTCCGGCTCGCCCCGCTCGTTGCCCGGGCCGGCGACCAGCAGCGCTGACACGGCACCGCCCGCGAGGTCCAGAGCGCGTAAGCGGCTTCGAGCCGCGCGCCAGGTCGTCCCCGACGGCGCGACCGTCACGGGTCGCCCGGCACAGCCCGGCAGGATCGACCAGGGCACGGTGACGAGGACCCCGGTCGGCACGACGACCAGGTCGCGGTCGCCGACCATGGGCAGAAGCGGCTCGAGGATCGCGGCTGCCAGCGCGGCCGCGTCCCGCCGGGTCGCCTCGGCCATCGCCTGCGCCAGGCGGTGAGCAAGTGCCCGCCCCGCTTGCGCGTCGAGGTCCGCACGCAGCCGCAGCGCCGCTTCCTGCGCGACGGCGTAGCGCCCCAGTCGCGCGAGTCGCGCCGACCCGCCAACCACGACGAGGGCGTGCAGGGTCGGCCCGTCTTGCAGGTAGATCAGCATGGCCGCGTCGGCGAGCTCGGTCCGGATCGACCTGAAGGACGACGGTGCGGATGTAGACCGCGATCCCGCGGCGTACCACGAGCGCTCCCGGATCCGGCGTTGCAGCGCATCGCTTCGGCTTCGAAGGCTTTGGGCCGGACGGCCGGCGAGCTCGGTCCGGCGGAGGATGTGGCGGACCTGTCGCAACTCCTCGATATCCGCGACCGCGTCGGGATCCTCGGGTGGCCGGACCGGCGGCAGCAGCAGCGCCTGTGCCCGCGCCCGTTCCGACCACCGGTACACCCGCGCGGGAGAGCCGGTCGCGATTGCGGCGCTCAACCCCGCTTTCGCCAGATCGCGTCCGTGCACCGCGGCGCCGGTCTGCAGGTCGAGGCAGCCGAGCTGGCTGCGGTACCGCCGGAGGTCGGCCAGGCCGGCGCCCAGTTGCCGGAACGCCTCGGCCCGTCGCTGGCCCGACCCGGCGACTTCGGCGCGGGTCAACCGCCACAGCAGGCGGGTGTCGAGCCGGTCGGCCGGCCGGGGACGGCCCAGCCGGGCAACCTCGCGCTCGGCCTCCTCCACTCGGCCGACGGCCGCGAGCGCACGGGTCGCCAATAGGCCGGCGACCCGCCC
>Ga0184612_10000553_pt1 | contig 17562 bp, 15 predicted proteins | sample PLM3_60_coex_FD_133163 | JGI IMG/M metagenome (GOLD analysis project Ga0184612, IMG submission 133163) | Groundwater sediment microbial communities from an aquifer in East River, Colorado, USA - PLM3_60_coex | ecosystem: Environmental > Terrestrial > Soil > Riparian zone | place: USA: East... | reverse complement strand
GCGATGGCGCCGCCGGCTGTGCCCAGATACCCGATCGTCCCGCCGTTGCCGGTGAAGTACCCGACGCCGCGGCGGATGTCCTCGAATTTCGTGACTGGAGGTGCCTGCGCGGCAGGTGCCTGAGCGCCCGCCTGACCAATGACCGGCAGGCGCGCGAGTCCGATGGCTGCCACCGAGAGCGACGAAACTGAAACGAACTGACGACGGCTGATGGTCACGGGAAGCTCCTTGCTGCGATGGTGAGACGCGGTCCAGCCTTGAAAGATAGCAGATTTCCGAGGCCGTCGCGCTCAGCCGAGCAGGCGATCGGATAGAGTGTGCATGGCAACCCTCACATGTCCACGACTTCTCTCGAAATCCCGATGCGCCCGTTCGGCCGGACCGGTCAGCGCGTCTCGTGTATCGGCCTGGGCGGCTGGCACCTGGGTGTTCCGGACTCGGACGAGGCGGCGGTGCGTCTGGTGCACACCGCGATCGCCGCGGGGATCACGTTTCTCGACAACGCCTGGGACTACAACGACGGCCTCAGCGAGGAGCGCATGGGCCGTGCGATCGTCGATCGCCGTGACCAGGTCTTCCTGATGACGAAGGTCTGCACGCACGGGCGCGATGCCAAGGTCGCGATGCGTCAGCTGGAGGATTCCCTGCGGCGCCTGAAGACCGACTATCTCGATCTCTGGCAGATCCACGAGGTCGTCTTCGACGATGAGCCGGCGAGGCACTTCGCGCGGGGTGGCGTGGTCGAGGCCCTCGATCGTGCCCGGCAGCAGGGCAAAGTCCGCTACGTCGGATTCACCGGTCACAAGGATCCGTCGCTCCACCTCGCGATGCTGGCGTACGACTTTCAGTGGGACGCCTGCCAGCTTCCGCTCAACTGCTTCGACGCGTCGTTCCGCAGCTTCGAGAGACAGGTGTTGCCGGAGCTCAACCGCCGCGGCATCGCACCGATCGGTATGAAGAGTCTCGGCGGGGACGGGCGGGCAGTGAAGACGAAGGTGGTGTCGGCCGAGGAGGCGCTCGCCTATGCGCTGAGCCTGCCGGTGGCGACGGTCGTCAGCGGGATCGACACCGTGCGCGTGCTGAAGCAGAACGTCGCCGTCGCGCGGGGCTTCAAAGGCATGACCGCCCGTGCGCGGCAGTCACTCAGCCGCCGCGTCGGGCCCTACGCGGTGGATGGCCGCTTCGAGCTCTACAAGATCTCCGCCGCGTTCGAGGGTGAAGAAACCAGACGCGTGCACGGGCTGCCGTCACAGTCCGAGCTCCCTGTGTAGGTCGTGCCCGTTCAACTGGAATTGGAACAAGAGATCAGGAGGCCAGGAGACCATATTGCTTCCTGAACAACAGAATAGCTCCTGATCTCTTGAACTCCTGTGAAGAAGACTACGGTGTGCGCAGCAGCACCACCGGATCGATCTTGAGCGCGCGTCGCGAGGGGATCCAGGTCGCGATCGCGCCGACGGCGACGACCACGAGCACGGGCAGCACGAAGGCGTGGAGCCCCGGATCCCAGATGCTGCCCGCGCCACCGCCTGCGCGCACGACTCGCGACAACCCGAACATCAGCACCAGCCCGAGCGTCGATCCAGCAGCGATGAGTCGAATGGTGTGCGCGGTGACGAGCCGTACCACATCGCTGGCGCTCGCGCCCACGGCCACCCGCACCGCCAGCTCGCGCGACCGCCGCGCGATCGCGAACGCGAGCACGCCGTAGATCCCGGCGGCCGTCAACAGCATGCCAATCGTGACGAGCGGGAAGAACGGTGCCGTCCCCAGCATCATCTCCTGGCCCATGACCTCGATCATCTGGTCGACGGTCTCGGCGTTCGGAACGACAGTGCCGGCGGCGACTTCACGAACCTCGCGCCGGACTGTCTGCACGAGCGCTCCCGGATCACCCTCGGCCCTGACGATAAAGTTCAGTCGCCTGACGTCCTTCGAGTCGAATGCCAGCGGGACGAACACTCTCGGCTCGGGCGAGCCGGCTCGCAGCGGACTGCTCGCATAGTCCGCAACGACCCCGACGATGTCGTATGGGACCTTGGCGATCCAGATTCGCGCACCGATGGGATCGCGACCCTGAAAGAGGCGCGCGGCCAGGGTTTCGTTGACGATTGCAGTGCGGCTGGCGCTCGAGTCCGATCTCGAGAACGGCCGGCCCGCGCGCATCCGCACGCCGAGCGCGGAGAAGAACCCCGCGCTGATCTCTCCGCGCTCCGCGGACGCGGGCTCGCTGCCGGTCGCATCGGCGGTAACCGGCTGCCGTGACGTCCTCGAGGCCGCCGCGGCGGCGACGCCTGGGATGGTCGTCAGAACGTCCAGAATCTGCGTCGTCGGGACACCGTTCTGGTTGTCGACGCGGGCGTTCATGAGAGGCCGTGTGGGATAGCCCATCTCTCCATGCCTCGCCCTCCAGTAGCCGTCGATCATCGTGGCGGTCACGACGAGCAGCGCGATCGTGACCGCGATCTCGAAGACCACCAGTGCGTGGCGCCAACGCTGGCGTACCCGGTCGGAGGTGGCTATCGTCCGCAGCGGGTTCGTGTGCAGGCGGCGTGTCTCGTACAGCGCCGGGGCGATGCCGGCGGCGACACCGGTCAGCAGCGCGACGACCGCCGTCTGCAGAAGGACTCGCATGTCAATCGCGAGATCGTAGAACGCGATGTTCCCGCCGCGCTGTACGATCCAGCCTCGCAGCGCGAAGGTCGCGCACACGCCGAGCACGCCGCCGCACGCCGCTACGAGGACCGATTCGGTCAGCAGGGATCGCACGATCCGGCCACGGGTCGCACCGATTGATGCGCGGATGGCGATCTCGTGCTCGCGCGCCGTCCACTGCGCGATCATCAGGATCGCCACGTTGGCGCAGGCGATGAGGAGCGTGAGCAGCACCGATGTACCGAGCACGTACGGCAGCACGAAGGATATCTGCTGACCGAGCGGCGTGCCTTCGAGGCCCGACACGTGCACGGCGAGCCGTCGCTGGCCGGCGGGCAGATGCTGCGCGTAGTCGGTGAGGCCGCTCTGGAGCCTGGCGTCGAGCATCGCCGGCGTCACGCCAGCAGGCCGTCGCACCACGACGCCGAGTGTCGCCTCTGCCGGGAGCGTCCGGGGATCGAGCGCCGTCCAGATCGGCGAGTCCATGTCGGAGAACCAGAAGCGCTCCGGCATCACGCCGATGACCGTATGCGGCTGATCGTCGATCCACAGCACGCGCCCGATCGCGTCCTGGCGCTGGTCGAAGAGTTGTTGCCAGACCCGGTGGCTGAGGATCGCCGATGGTGGCCCGCTGCTCGCGGTGGCCGAGGCAGGGAAGGAGAGGCCCAGCGAAGGCGTGACACCGAGCACGCCAAGAAGCGCAGGTGTGACCGCGCGAAGCCGAACGACTTCAGTACGATCGTCTGTTCGCACTGTGCGCTCGCCGAGCGATGTGTACGCCGCCATGGACGGGCCGATCGTTTCCCGCCACCGCGCGTAGAGCGCGACGGGGACGGGGTTGCCGACAGGTCGAAGCGGGTTTTCCGGCGAGGCGACCTGGACCTTCGAGAGTTGCTCGGGCTGCTGGTACGTCGGTGGTGGCTTACGGAAGATGACGTTGCGGATTGTCAGCGTGACCGTCGTCGCGCCGATTCCGGCGGCGAGCGACAGGATCGCGACGAGGGACGCGACGGGGTAGCGCCGCATGTTCCGCGCGGCGCACCGGACGTCCTGCAGCAGCTGATCGAACCAGAGCAGGCGCCCTGATTCGTAGAATCGTTCCCGAGCGACGGTCACGTTGCCGAACCGCCGACGTGCGGCGAGCCGCGCCTCGTCGGGCGGCATCCCTTCGTCGATGAGCCGCTCGGTCTCGAGCTCGATATGGGCGCGAATCTCCCGGTCGAAGTCCTCGTCCGACTGCTTTCGGGTTGACATTCAACCCGAAGGATAGGACGCCTCGGGTCGAATGTCTATCGGAAAATCCAGAGATGCGGCTCCGCAGAAATTGTCCGTGTTGTCCGTGTTTTCCGGGCCTATTTCGCCGCGCGTTTGAAGGTCAACGGCAACGTTCCGGGACCCTGTGTCCAGCTGCCGACGAGCTGACCGTCTTTCAGATCCCCCTCGTACGTGCCCCCCACCGCAGGGACCGTGAACTTCAGATGGGCACCCGTTTGTTCGATCACGCTGAGCGGGATCTCGGCGCCGCCCTGGTCGATGCTGATGAGCGTGCCCGTCGCGCCGGCGCCCTCGTTCGCGAGCTTCAGAGTCAACCGCAAAATGGTACCGTTCACGTCGAGCGCACCTTCCCAGGACCCTTCGAACTCCTTCCCGAGTGCGGCGTTCTTCGGCGGCGCCTCGAGCTTCGCCTCGCCTTTCCACGCGAGTGTAAACGTTCCCGACACGGGACCCTGCGTGAAGTCTCCCGCCAGGGTCTTGGAGTCCTTTGACAGCGTTCCCTTGAACGTCGGATCTCCAGGCGCGCCTTTGACGGAGAAGGTCACGGCCTCGCCCTGCACGGTGATCGGCGCGAGCACCAGCCCTTTCGCATTCATGTCGGGAAAAGCCGCGGCGCCTTCCCACTTGTCACCTTTCGCGACGAGATCGACTTCGATCTTGAGATCCTTGCCCTGAACGCTGACCGCGCCCTCCCAATGCCCCGCCCCGGCGGGTCCTGATGTGGACTGTGCCGACGCCGCCCGGCCACACACTGCCAGCATCACGAGCATTACCATCGGGGCGAGCCCGACGGCTACGCGTTTTGTCATGAGCTCCTCTTTTCCTGTCTTCTCGTATCTCTTCCGTTCCTACGTCGTTTCCTCTGGAAACGTTCTACGCGCCTACCATCATCGGTGCTCCCAGCCGACCTGGTCAAACGCGCTGGCGGAGCCGGTCGAGTATGACGAGAGACGGGACCAATGCTGCCTGAGCCTGAGAGGCGTCCATTGGCCCCGTCGGCGTGCAAGTCATCACTCGCGCGCGTGAAGCCGTTTGATGAGCTGCACCTGCCCCGCGTGATACACGGCGTGGCACGTGATGCCCAGCACGAGCGCGAAGCGTTCGGCTTCAGATAGCGGGCTTCGAACGCGGCCAGAGTCGATGTCGTCGACGAGCGCGGTCAGGCGCTGCTGCTGGGTGTCGACGGCCGCGACGACCTCGGACCAGCCCAAGCCGCCTTTTCCGGAGAGTGCGAACCAGTCTTCGCCTTTCAACGCGAATGCCTCCGGCGCTGTCTCCGACAATCGGCCGCGCACCGAGTGCGCGCAGTAGGCGTGGTGGATCGCTATCTCAGCGATGTTGTGCCGGCCGGCCGCGGGTCGCCAGAACGCGAGCTCCGCTGAAACGTCGGCGAGTGCCGCCTTCAGATCGGGTCCGTGCCAGGCCTCGGAGCCGTATCCCTCCTGCAGCACGCGGCCGTTCAGTCCGTTCGGGATTGTCGTCGTTGTGGTCGTGCTCATCGTGACCTCCTTGATCAATGCTCGCGGGGCCCCACCCCCGCTCGCTCTCGCTCGGCGACTTCGCGCCTCGCTCGGGCCGCAGGCGCTGGTCGGAGCTTGTCGTCGGAGCTCATCGTATTGAGGACGCCGCCAGCCGATCTTGGAAGATCTTGCGATCGCCCTTTGCGGCATTTCGGAAGCCGCGCGGCGAAACCCCGGCGGCGCGGTGGAACGTGCGGACGAAGTTCGACAGGTCACCGAAGCCGACGTCGAAAGCGACCTGCGTCACGGCACGCCCGCGTTCGGCCAGAAGCCGTGCGGCGTGACGGAGCCTCGAGCGGACGAGGTACTGATGCGGCGTAATGCCGAGCACGTGGGAAAAGAGTCGAAGGAAATGGAACGGGCTCACGCCCGCTTCCCGAGCCGCGTCCTCAAGGCCAATCGGCTCATGCGAGTGCGCATCTATCCAGAGGGCGGTTTCGACGGCGCGGCGGCGGTCGCGCGCCGCGGGGTTCTGCCGCCTTCGCGTGCGCCCGGAAACCGCGTCGACTAGACGACCGGCGAGCATCATCCCCACTTCGTCAAGGCCGAGCGCACTGCGGCCCGAGGCCGCCGCCTGTCCCAGCTCGCCGAGCACCATCATGTCAGGCAGCGGCGGCAGGCACCCGGCCCGCCAGGCGTCCGCCGGTCCGCCGATCGCGTCGATGAGAGAGGGGTCGAAGTAGAACGACAGGCACTCGTCGCCGCCAACGTGGTCGTGCGTGCACATGTACTCGTCGCCGGGATGGCCGACGAGAAACGACCCGGCGACGAGCTCGAACGAATCGCCGCGGAAGCGATAGCCGAAGCTGCCCGTCCGGACATAACTGACGGTGAATGCGTCATGCCACTCCACAAACGGCTCGTCGCCGGGCCTGGCATCGCACCGATAGTCGATCACTGAGACCGATCCGCTGCGGAGCACTGTCGTGAAGGCCATACCGATTCGACTCTGAAGCTACCTCACAAACATTATCCGTCTTGTCTGCGTTGTCTGTAGCTCTACTGCGGCGCACCGATTCTGGCCTCGACGATGTACCGCCGGATGATCTCGTCAAAGTTCTTGTCGCTCGGAAACCCCAGCTCGCGCGCGCGTGTGGCCGCGAGCTCGCCCGGCCACGTGGCAACCATCTGTTCGATGCGAGGGTCGGGTTCGAAGCGGATGCGAGCGGCAACGTCTGGACCAGCGACGCGCTCGAGCGACGCGACCATCTCGCCCACTGTGATTGACATGCCCGGCAGATTCAGGAGGCGGTTCGCCCCGAGCTTTGCGCCGTCGATATCGTGGGCTGCGATGAAACATTCGATCACCGTCCGGGGAGACAGCAGCCAGACACGCGTGGCGGCGCCGACGGGACAGACCGATGTCTCGCCGTTCAGTGGTTCGCGGATGATGCCGCTCGCAAAGGACGATGCCGCGGCGTTCGGGCGGCCGGGCCGGACGCTGATCGTCGGGAGCCTCAGCGAGCGACCGTCGACGAAGCCTCGCCGCGTGTAATCGTTGATGAGCAGCTCCGCCATCGCTTTTTGTGTGCCGTACGACGTCTGAGGCGTGACCGCCAGGCTATCGGGCACCGTCGCCGGCAGGTCTCCTCCGTACACAGCCACAGAGCTCGTGAACACCACGCGCGGACGCTGCCCGTAGTGGCGGCAGACCTCCAGCAGATGCCGCGACGCATCCAGATTGACCCGCATGCCCAGGTCGAAATCCGCTTCTGCCTGGCCGCTCACCACCGCGGCCAGGTGAAAGATCGACGTTGTCTCGGCGTCGATCGCGCGTTCGAGCAACTGACGATCGGCGGCGTCACCCGTGATCTGGCGGATGCGGGTATCCGCCAGGCCAGGCGCCGGCACGACGTCGACGAGAGTGATGCGATTGATGGGTGCGTCGCGGCCGTCGGCCCTGTGCAGCACACCCCGCTCGAGCAGCGTCTCTGCCAGTCGCCGTCCGAGAAACCCCGATCCTCCGGTGATGACGATATTCATTCGGTACGGCGTCCCTGGCGCCACGTGTTCAACCATCCCAACCCGTCTTCCGTTCGGCCGTGTGGCCGGTATTCGCAGCCGACCCAGCCTGCGTAGCCCAACTCGTCCATGACACTAAAAAATATCCGAACATCATGCTGAGATTTGACGCAAACCGGAGCCTGGAGTCTGGAAGTATACCGGGCCAGACCGAGGTGCCCGCGTGCGGGATGAGGCTCACTCGGGGACCGCCGCTGAGGCTGGCGTTTCTGTCCGGCGCAGGAGTAGTCTTGAGGCCGAATCGAGGAGGACCCTCATGGCTTACCGAAGCTGCCTTGCCGCCGTCGTCATGAGTGCCGCGTGTGCCGCACCCGCCATCGCCGGACCGGAGCCGCCTGCCGGCTGGACCGACGGCTACGTGTTTGCGAACGGCATCCGGATCCACTACTGGCGCACGAGTACCAACGCCAGCAAGCCGCCCCTTGTGCTCGCGCACGGCTCGTCCGATGACGGCCTGTGCTGGACGAATCTCGCCAAAGAGATCCAGGACGGCTACGACATCATCATGTTCGACGCGAGGGGTCACGGCCTCTCGGATCCGCCGACGCCGTCGGATCCGCCGGACGTCCAGGTCGAGGATCTTGCCGGCCTCATCAAGGCGCTCAAGCTCGAACGGCCCATCCTGATGGGGCACTCGATGGGGAGCGCCTCGGTCGCCCACTTCGCGGCGAAGTACCCAGACGTGCCGCGCGCGGTCATCCTCGAGGACCCCGCGCTCGTGAGGCCCGCTGCGCCAGCGGCGACACCGCAGCCGAGTGTGGACGAACGTCGCGCCACCATACTCGCCCGCAACAACACGCCGGAGGCCACGCTGGTCGCGGGCTGCATGAAGAGCTCGCCGAAGTGGGGGCAGTCCGAGTGCGAGTTCTGGGCGCCGTCGAAGCGCCGGCATCATCCGGCCACGGTGTTGAGCAACCCGGCCGCTCGTCCGCCGATGAGCGAACTCTTCCCGAAGATCGCCGCGCCGACCTTGATCCTGAAAGCCGACGCGCAGGGTGATCTCAGGAAGCAGAACGAAGAGGTCGCGAGCCGGCTGCAGAGGGGGAAGATCGTGCACATCACCGGCGCGGGCCACAACGTCCGTCGGGAGAACAAGGCGATGACGCTCGAGGTGCTGCGCGCGTTCCTGAGCACGACGTGAGGGAACGCGACCAGTACAAGCATGCTCTCGAGCCGCTGGCGCGTCCTGTCGCGTCCTGTCGCGCTTCTCGACTGCAAACAGAAGTGAGGCGTAATGCGGAAGATACTGTACGTGTTGGCAGCGCTGGCCGTTTCGGGACTTTCGCTGGGTGGTCAGCAGTCCCCTCCACAATCTCCGCCACAGGGGTCGGCAACGCCGCCCGGTCAAGCTGCCGCACCGGCTCAAGCAACCAACCTCGGCTCTGACGCGAACGGCAACCCGTTGCGTCGCGCACTGAAGACCGGTCATGTCTCGAACTACGACGAGGCCAAGGTGGCGCCGTTCACGCTGCCCGATCCGCTCGTCCTGGCCAACGGCAAACCGGTCCGCGACCGTCAGACCTGGACCAAGGAGCGCCGGCCCGAGATCCTGCGGATGTACGAGACGGAGATCTACGGCCGCCTGCCGACGAAGACGCCGGCGGTGAAGTGGGAGATCACGGAGACGGACGCCCACGCGCGCGATGGCGCGGCGGAGATGAAGAAGATCATCGGCACGATTGGCAGCGGGCCGGACGCTCCGCAGATCAGGCTGACGCTCTACACGCCGGCGACCTCGAAGAAGCCGGTGCCGGTGATCTTGCTGGTCAACTTCGGCGGCGGACCTCCGCCGCCCCCGACGGCCCAGGGCAGGGGCGGCGCCGGCTTTCCCTCGGATCCCCCCGTTGCCGCGGAGATCATCAGCCGGGGCTGGGGGTACGCGACGGTCGGGTATCAGGACATCCAGCCGGATCGGCTCAACACGTTCACGCAGGGCGTGATCGGCCGCACGCTCGCGCCTGGGCACCAGCAGCCCGCGCCGGACGAGTGGGGGACGATTAGCGCCTGGTCGTGGGGCGTCAGCCGGATGATCGATTACCTCGAGACCGACACGTCGGTGAACGCCAAACAGGTCGCGCTCTTCGGCCACTCGCGGCTGGGAAAGACCGCGTTGTGGGCGACAGCGAAGGACGAGCGGATTGCGGCGGCGTTCTCGAGCTGCTCGGGGGAGATGGGTGCGGCGCTGGCGCGGCGGGACTGGGGCGAGACCGTCGACGACATGGCGCAGAATTTTCCCTGGCAGTTCGCCGGCAATTTCCAGAAGTGGCCGGGCCGCTGGAACGAGATGCCCGTCGATGCCCACCTGCTGATCGCCTTGAGCGCCCCGCGCCCGGTGTTCATCAGCGGCGGGACGACCGATCAGTGGGCCGATCCGGTGGGGATGTTCAAAGCCGCCGTCGCCGCCGGGCCCGTCTACCACCTGCTGGGCAAGAAGGACCTCGGGGCTACCGAGCTACCCGCCCTCGACACGCCCGTGATCACTGGCGATATCGGATGGCATTACCACACCGGCGGTCACACGGCGACCCCCGCCGACTGGAAGGCCTTCCTCGAGTTCCTGGGGAAGTACTTTTGAGGCGGGGACACTCAACCGTGACAGTCACGGCCGCAAAAATCGCGCCACGGATCGCCGGGGACACTCAAGGTTGAGTGTCCCCGAGGGCGCGGAGAACAGCCGGGTCGAGCGTATAGACATCTGTGGCGAAGCGCAGCTCACCGCTGGCGCCGACCGAGGCGGTCCAATAGACGATCAGGACCGGTAGCGGCGTGGTCAGAAAAACGGTGTGCGATTCCTGTGACGCCACGACCTCCTGAATGCGCGCCGGAGTCCAGTTCTCCTGCCCTTCGAGCAGGATCGCGGCCATATCGAGCGGGTGTTCGACGCGGATGCAGCCCGAGCTGAACGTGCGCTGGTCGGAGGTGAACAGCTCCTGGCTCGGTGTATCGTGCAGGAAGATCGAGTACTGGTTCGGGAAGATGAACTTGACGCGGCCGAGCGCGTTGTCGGGCCCCGGCGGCTGTCGGAGCGTGTAGCGGAAATTCCCCGGCGTCGCGGTCTGCCAGTCGATGGACGCCGGATCCACCGCGCGGCCCTGCTGATCGAGAATCGTCAAGCGCTTGCGCGCGATGGTGTTCTGTCCCTTGCGCATCCCCGCGAGCACGTCCTGCGCCAGGATCGTCGGCGGCACGGTCCAATCGGGATTCAGCACCAGATACTTCATGTCCGCCCGGAACGTCGGCGTCTGTCGCGCCGCTCGTCCAATCTGCGTGCGCGCCTCCCAGACGTTCTTGCGGTCGCGGATGACGTAGGCCTTGAACGCGGGCAGGTTGACGAGGACGAACGTGTCGCTCAGCCCGCCGACCACCCACCGCGCGCGCTCGAGGTTGACGCGCAGTTGCTGCACCCGAGCTCCGGCGCTGACGTTCATCGCCTCGATCGTCGCCTTCCCGATCACTCCATCGTCTGTGAGCCGGTGATGGGCCTGGAAGTTCTTGACGGCTGACTCGAGGTCGGCACCGTAGACCGTGTCGTCGACGGACGTCGTGCCCGCGAGCTCGCCGGTGACGAGCAAGCGTTTTCTGACCATCGCCACGCGAGGATCCGTCGCCCCGGGCTTGATCGCCGTCGCTCCCGCCTTTACGGCCGGCCACCCTCCGGCCGTCGCGACGGCGCGCATCCGCGCCAGCGCCTGCTTCAGCCCGGTATAGATGAAATGTGTCGGTTTCTTTGACTCGATCCCCACGTCCAATGCTGACGCGCGTGCCAGATCCTCGAGCGCGATGTCGAGCGGTGGCGCCCCGACACGCGGGTCGACGTTCCACCGTTTGTCGAGCGACGCGGGACGCACGCGGCCGTAGCGCACGTGGTCGACGAGTGCCGCGGCGGCGTCGGCGATGAGCACCTGGAGGTCGGCCGCGACGTCGGTCGATGGCGTCTTCGCGTAGGCGTCGAGCGCAGCGGTGATAGCGCCCAGATGGTAATGGGCCGGGTTGAGGCCATCCTGATCGATGTTCCGAATGGCTGCGAGCATCTGCACCGCGCTACCCGGAAGGCGCCACGCGGGCGCGAACGCGCGCGCCTCGAAGAATCGCGCGATCGCCTCAGGCTGAAGGAGACGAGTGCCGCGAACCCCAACCGTCGGTTGCTGGCGCGCCTGTTCCACTCGCAGCCGGATCGTGTTGTCGACCGTCGGTGCTTGCGCGTCCGCTCGAGCCGGATTGACGAAGTAAAGAGCCAGGAGGATGGGAGCGAGACAGCAGCGCGTGCGGACTTTCATTGAGGATTGGCTTCCCTGGATCGATTGCCGGTCAGCCTCTTTCATCTTAATCCCTGAGCTGACCTATGCATCGACATTCTGAACGGGCCGACGGCCAACACGCGATGAAGACGATGAACATGATGCTCACGATGAAAACGCTCTTGAATACCGATCTTCGTGGCCATCGTGTCATCGTGTCCTTCGTGAATTCGTTCGTGCGTCTCGGGACATGCAACTGAACCGCGCGTCAGTCCTGGTTCCATGTCCTCATTCGGACCGCAACGCGACCAACGGATCGATACGTGTCGCTCGACGAGCCGGGATGAAGGCCGCTGTCGCCGCAACCACGATAAGCGCGAGTGCAACTGCAGCGAAGGTCAGCGGGTCCAGTGCCACGACGCCAAATAGCATCGCCTCGAGATAGCGTGTCGTTGCCGCGGATGCCGCGAGCCCGATGAGCAGACCCACGCCTGTGATGGCAAGGCTCCTGGCGAGGATGAGTTTGAGTACGTGCGCACGCTGAGCGCCCAGCGCCATTCTGATCCCGATCTCGAACTGTCGGCGGCTCACCGCGTAGGAGGTCACGCCGTAGAGCCCAAGACCTGCCAGCAATAAAGCCAGGACACCGAACAGACCCGCCAGTTCCGCCACGATGCGTTCCTGCGATACCGATGCGTCGACGTAATCCCGCAGCGGCCGGAACGAAAAGGCGAGATTGGGATCGACCGTGCTGAGCGCAGCCGAAACGCTCCGCGCCAGCAGGGCAGGCGGTCCGGCAGCGGTCCGAAGGCTGATGTGGACCTCCGTTCGTCCCGGCATTCCGGATCCAGCCGATTGTGCCAAAGGGATGTAGAGCGTTGGGCGCACGCCGTTGCGAACAGTGGCAAAGACGGCATCGCCGACAATGCCGACGATCGTCTTGCCCTCCGAGACTTCACCAAGAACGTTTCGGTCCGGGAAGAACTTGCGAGCGAACGCTTGGTTGACGATGGCGACCTTCGCGGCGGCCGCGGAATCCTGAGCGCTGAAATCACGGCCGGCGACGAGACGCGTGCCGTAAGTGGCGAACCAACCCGGGGCCACGGCATTCCGCACACGGTCAGCCTTGAACGTCACGGGAGCCTGGCTGGCTCTGCTGAGCGGCGTGTCCATCGACGCGGCCGCGTGTTCGATGCCGGGCACGCTGCCGACGGCCTCGGCGAGTCGTTGGTAGAACGCGAAGCGATCGGCCGGATCGACACGCGCGCGAGCAGTGTCCACCGTCGCGATGAGCACACGGTCGCTGTCAAATCCGAGCGGAACGCTGAGGAGTCGCCCGAACGTCCGAATGAAAAGGCCTGCCGACACGACGAGCATCAGTGAGAGCGCGATCTGCAGCACGATCAGACCGCTCGTCAATCGCGCATTGCCCTCGGATGCTCCGCGGGAACCTCCCGATCCTCGCAGCGCCGCGAGCGGCTGAACGTTCGTCGCGCGAAGCGCGGGCGCCGTGCCGAAGAGAAGGGCCGTTGCCAGAGAGACTGCGCCCGTGAAACCGACTACGCGCCAGTCTGGCGTCAGGTTGAAGAGAATCGCGGCGTCGAGGCTCGACAGCTGCGCCACGAGCGCCCGGCTGCCCCACGACGCCAACAGCAACCCCAACGCGGCCCCCGCCGCCGACAGCAGGAGGCTCTCGATCATGAGCTGCGGGATCAGTTGGCGCCGCGTGGCCCCGAGCGCGAGTCGGACGCCGATCTCATGACGGCGGGCGGTTGCACGCGCGAGGAGCACGCTTGCGACGTTGACGCAGGCTATGAGGAGTACTAAGCCGACGAGAATCAGGAGCGTCAGGAGCGGGCGCTCGTACTGGACGCGCAGCCGCGAGAAGTCGGACGTGCCCGTTGGCGCCGGAACGGCCACGAAGGGTTCTCTCAGGAACGACGGCATCACATCCGCCATTCGATCCGGCGTGACTCCGAGCACGTGCGGCTGTATCGATCGGAGCGCGGCAGTCGCCGCATCGAGCGATTGTTCCGGCGTCAGGCGTACGAGCACGGCGAAAGTGAAGCTTCGGCGCTCGTCGATCGAACTTCGCGTTCCGAGGATCAGCGGCTCGGTTCCCAGGGGGACAGCAACATCGAACGCCTGGCCCACTTCTATCCCGAGAAACTCTCGTGGCGTGACGCCAATGATGGTGAACGGAACACCGTCGAGCGTCAGGCTCGAGCCAATGGTGTTCACGGAGCCGCCGAAGCGTTCCTGCCACAGCCGGTGGCTGATCACGACGACCGCCCCGTCCTTCCCTCCCCCTCTCACATCGTCGTCGACAGCCAGGAGACGCCCGACGCGCGGTTGAACGCCGAGCGTACTGAAAAAGCTTCCGCTGACGAGCAGCGCGCGGGCGGGTTGCTTCTCACCACCTCGCGCGAGATTGAACGTCGGCTGTGACCACATCAGCACTCCGTCGAAGAGCGGCGGAATCTGCTGCATCCGCGTCCACATCTCGTAGTTCCATCCCACGCCGGCCTTGAATCCGTGTGCCAGGGCATAGTCGGACGAGATCGTCACCAGCCGCCCGGGTTCGGGAACCGGCAACGTTCGCAAGAGCAGGCTGTTGACGACGCTGAAGATTGCCGTGTTGGCACCGATCCCGAGCGCCAGCGTCAGCACGACGATCAGCGATACAACCGGCGTCGCACGAAGCGCACGGATAGCCATTCGGAGCGCTTGCATTGATACCTCCGAGCCGGTGAACGACGAAAAGGTCAGGGTGTTCAGGTCAGCGTCAGCTGGCGAAGCGATACCAGCCGATGACGCAGAGAACGGCGCCGAGAATGGCCAGCATGACCTTGACAGCCATCGACATGCGATCGGGTGAGTTGTTTGTCATGTTGTCTCTCCTTTTCTACTCCGCCTTCGGCCCCTGCTCGTCTCCGCCTGTGAGCGTCGACTGCCGCATTGCGGCCGCGCCGAGCATTCCTCCCATCCCCATCGACTCGACGGCGCTGCTCGGAATCAACATCAGGGCGCCTTTTTCCTTCAACCCCTCGTAGAGCATGTTCATTGCGCGCAGGTGCAGCGCGGTTGGATTGTTGTGGTACGACTTTGCGGCCTCCTGGAAGGAGTGTGCGATCTCCATTTCGGCCTGCCCGAGGATGATGCGCGCCTGCTTTTCGCGCGCGGCCTGCGCTTCGCGCGACATCGCGTCCTGCAGCGCACCGGGAATGACGATGTCCCGCATCTCGACTGACGACACCGTGACGCCCCACGGGTTCGAGCGCTGGTCGATGAGGTGTTGCAGCTCCGCCTCGATCTGCTCGCGGCCCCGCAGGAGATCGGCAAGCGTGGTGCGTCCGATGATGTCGCGCAGCGCGGTCTGCGCAGCCCAGCTCACGGCCTGCGAGTAGTCCTGCACTTCGAGCGCGGCCCTCTGCACGTCGTGCACCATCCAGAAGAGGACGGCGTCAACGTTCACCGGGACGGTGTCGGACGTGAGCGTCTGCTCGGCGGCGAAGCTCGTCGTGATCGTGCGTTGATCGATCCACGCGGCGACCCGATCGACGAACGGCACGAGCCAGAAGAGTCCGGGCCCGCGAAGTCCGACGTACCGGCCGAGCCTCAGCACGACCGCCCGCTCCCACTGCTGGGCGACGCGCGGCGCCTGCATCAACACCGCGCCCACCACGATCATCGCCACGAGCGGCAGCACGCTGCCGGTGGACCGCCACGCGTACGCGCCCATGGCAGCCGAGGCGAGCAGGATCGCGACGGCCACGAAGTTGACCCGTGGGACGCTGACGGCGGACCCATCCGAACCAGCGAAGATGACGGGAGCCATTTACGCTTCTCCTCTTTTTTTATGGGCGTCGAGGGCTGTGACGAGATCCTCGAACGTGAATCCGGCCGCGTCGGCGTCGGCCAGCATGCGCGTCACGAACGCGCGCAGCCGCCGGTCGCGCTCACGTGGCGGGTGAGCCTGGGTCGGGGTAGCGCTGACAAACGATCCGACGCCGCGCCGGGTTTCGATGACGCCCGCGCGCTCGAGCTCTCCGTACACCCGCGCGACCGTGTTCGCGTTGACCCGGAGCTCCACCGCGAGCTGCCGCACGGTCGGCAATTGATCGCCGGGGCGCAGACGGCTGGTCGCAATGGCCGCCCGCAACCCACGCTCGAGTTGCGCGTAAATCGGCGTCGCATCGCGCGGGTCGATCGAGACGATGTCCACTTGAGGTATTATACTAGTGCATTAGTACAACTTGTGCAAGCCCGTAACAGTGCCCGCAAAACGCCGCCCCGTGATACAAAACCAGATGAGGTCGATGGCCGGAGGACCGGCCGGGCTTCAGTTGAACCCTCGCCCGGAGGACGGATGGCCATCCGATGCTCTTGTGTTGTCGCTTCGCTGATCCTCATGCTCGCGGCCGCCGTGCCTGCCCCTGCCGCGGCACAAGGCGCACCGCCGAATCTCGCCGAGCTTCTGCCCGACCTGATCCTTCGCGAGATCACCCTTCCGCGACCGGTCACGTCCGGACTCTCACACGTCGCGCACTTCAGCCCGATCGACGCCGACGAGCTCGATAATCCCGCCGTTGGCATCGTCCGGAGCTTCAACACGCTGATGCTGATGCAGCTCTCGACATTTCCGCTGGGGTCGCCGGCGGGCGGCTTCACCTACAGGTTCGACGAAACGCTCGGCACATTCACGCGGACGACGCCTAGCTTCGGCCCGGTGTTCGCCGAACGCGCTGTCACGATGGGCCGGAACCGATTCAACGCGGGCTTCTCGTATCAGCACACGACCTACCGGAGCTTCGAGGGCCGGAATCTCGGAGACGGCGCGATCAAGTTCTACCTGCGCCACGAGGAATGCTGCTCGTCAGGCAGTGGCGGAGGAACCGGAGGTGGCGGGGGCGGCTCCGGTGGCGGCGGAGGGCCCGTCGTCACGCCGAACGACACACGGTTCGACCCACCGTTTGAAGGCGATTTGATCGAGGCGGCCCTGTCGATGCGGACCAGTACGGACACCGCGGTGTTCTCGTTGAACTACGGCCTGACCGATCGATGGGATATCGGCGTGCTGGTCCCGCTCGTGCACGTCAGCCTCGAGGCCGATGTGCAGGCGACGATCTTGCGTCTCTCGACTTCTGGCGATCAACTGACGCACACGTTCGAGGCTGGCAATCCCAACGCGACGGAGAAGAACTTCAGCCTCGGCGGCTCAGCGACCGGCCTGGGAGATGTTGTCCTGCGATCGCAGTATCGCGTGCTGGATTTCGCCGGCGGCGGCTTGGCGGGCGGCGTCGACGTGCGGATGCCGACAGGCGATCAGAACAACCTTCTGGGCGCGGGTGGCCAGACCAAGATGTTCGCCATCGTGTCGGGTGGGCGCGGCCGGTTCATGCAGCACGCGAACTTCGGCTATACCGCCACCTGGGGGTCGGTGCCGAACGTAGGCTTGCTCGCCACGCTCGGCGGCGCGACGTCGCTGCCCGACGAGATCAACTACGCAGCCGGTGTCGAGCTCGTCGTGGAATCGCGGCTGACGATTGTCGGAGACGTCCTCGGCCGCTCGCTTCGCGATGCCGGCCGGCTGGTCGTCGTCAGCAAGCCGTTCGAATATGTCACCCGGAACGGAGGCCCGGTGCAGACCGCCAACTTCGACGAGTTCGACCCGAGGCCTGGCAATCTGAACCTCACGCTCGGGACCGTTGGCGTGAAGTTCAATCCGAAAGGCAACCTGCTCATCTCGGCGAGCGTTCTTTTTCCAGTGAGCTCGTCCGGCCTCAAAAGCCGTGCGACGCCGGTCATCGGCGTCGACTACGCGTTCTAGGTTCTCTGCTGCCACAAAGCCT
>Ga0184612_10000552_pt1 | contig 17587 bp, 14 predicted proteins | sample PLM3_60_coex_FD_133163 | JGI IMG/M metagenome (GOLD analysis project Ga0184612, IMG submission 133163) | Groundwater sediment microbial communities from an aquifer in East River, Colorado, USA - PLM3_60_coex | ecosystem: Environmental > Terrestrial > Soil > Riparian zone | place: USA: East... | reverse complement strand
GCCGAGATCTCCGGGACGACGCCGATTGACACGGTCTCGTACTGCAGGTCGATGGCGAGCGCGAACTTCTGCGACACGTAATAGGGATCGAGCTCGAGGGCCCGCTTCGTGGCCCGGAGCGCGCCGTCGTAATCGCCGAGATTGGAGAGCGTGAAGCTCAGGTTGTAGTGCGCGCCGGCATTCTGCGGGTCAGCTTCGACCGCCCGGACGAACGCATTCCGCGCATCTGGGAACCGTTTCAGCTCCACCAGCACGAGACCGACGCCGTTCCATGCGGGCGCCGACGCCGGTTGCTCGGCGAGGACCTGGCGGTACGCCTCGAGCGCGAGCTGGAAGCGGCGCAAATGCGCCAAGAGCAGGGCGAGATTGAGCCGGGCGCCAGCGAAGCCCGGCGACAGCTGCAGCGCTTTCCGAAACCCCTCGATCGCATCTTCCGTGTCGCTCTGATGCGCGAGGACGACGCCGACGTTGTTCCACGCGAGCGCGTAGCGCGGATCGACCTCCGTCGCCTGCCGGTACGAGGTGAGCGCCTCGCCGGTCCGGCCGGCCTGGTGCAGTACGACGCCGCGTTCGTTCCACAGCTTGGGCGAGTCCGGCACGTCATGAATGAGCGATTCGTACAGCTCGAGCGCGTCGGTGTAGTCGCGCTTCAAGAGATAGACCTCGGCCATCGCCTGGCGCACGAGCCGCCGGTCCTCGCCGCGCTCGATCGCCAGGCGGTACTCGCGCAACGCTTCCGCGTAGTAGCCCTTCTGCCGGAACGCGAGCCCGAGGTTGTAGTGGGCCAGCTCGCTGCCTTCGGCGACTTCGGGCGTGGGCTGCTCGCGCAACCGCTGCTCGGCGGACTGGCGCTCCGCGCGATAGCGCTCGAGCGACAGATTCGTCTGCGCGCGCGCGAGGGGCGGGTTCAGCTGGATGGCGCGTTTCGACGCCGCGCGCGCGTCCTGGTGCCGCCCCATGTCGCCGAGCACGAAGGCCATCAGGTAATGGGCGTTCGCGTTGTCCGGGTTGAGGGTGACGGCCCGCTCGAGCGCCGTGAGCGCCGGCTCGTTCAGGCCGCGATTGTAGTAGACCTCGCCCAGATAGAAGTGGACCACGGAGGAATCCGGCTCGTCTTCGACCGCGCGCAAAAACCATTCTGTGGCGACTTCGAGTCGACCGCGACTCTTCTCGGCCAATCCCAGCTGGATGATCGCCGCCACGTCCTTGGGCTTGTGCGCGAGCAGCTCTTCGAACTCGGCGACGGCTTCCTCGTACGCGCCGAGAATCGCGTACGTGCGCCCCAGCTCCCAGCGCGGATCGCGCTCATCGGGCGCCACGCGCAGCCGCTCCTGCAGCTCGGCGACGCGGCGGTCGTAGAAGCCAGTGTTGTGATAGGCGATTTCCAGATTGCGCTGCGCGACCTGCATGCGCGGGTCGAGCTCGAGCGCGCGAGTGAACTGCTCGATGGCCTCGGGGACGAGGCCCTTTTGATAGTAGAGGACGCCGAGGTTGTTGTGTGCGCCAGCATCCGACGGATCGATCCGGCGGGCAAAGGACCTCAATACCGCTACGTCACGCTCCGATACCGTCAAGTCAAACGAATGGCGTCGAAGATGGCCTTGAGTGACGCCAGATCGGGTAGGAGCAGGAAATGACCGCGCAGCCCGTCCCGGGCATCGATGTTGAACTCCGTCTCGACGCAAAACACGAAGTCCCGGTCGTGTCCGAAGTTCAGGTAGGTCGTCGTGAGGACGGCGGCCGAGAGATCCACCACGAGACTGGGCACGGACGGCAGGAGCAGCATCCCCATGAACTCCGACAAGGCGTTCATGTAGGCACCCGAGAGAATGTTGCCCGCCTCCTTGAGGCAGGATTGCTCGATCGTCTCGAACACCTTGGTCGTGCCGAGTGGGCGCTTGAGGAGCATGTCGCACAGCTGGCGGCCGACCGGCTCCGGGAAGAGCAACAGCGTGCGCCCGGTCAGATCGCCGAGCATGTGCATCAGCACCGCGGCGACGACTTCCTGCGGGTCGCCGATCAGCCCGGGCACATCCTCGAGCCGTGCGATGTTGATCTCGGGCACCGAGATCATGATGCGGCGATGCGTGAGCTGCGACAGCGCCGTCGCAGCGTGACCGGCGCCGATGTTGGCGACCTCTTTCAGCGCGTCGAGCTGCAGCGCTTTCAGATCACGAACGTCTTCCATCGTTCCTCCCACACGCTAAAGCGTGCGCTCGGCAGTCACTGTCCTTAAGGACAGTGCTTCGCCGGGCACACCCTTGAGGGTGTGAAGTACGAGACCTAAACCAGTCCAGCCGCATCGAGGATCAGCGCCGGCACGCCATCGCCCATGATCGTGGCGCCGCTGAACACCGGCAGCGTGCCCTGCGGCGCATCGAATCCCTTCACGACGATCTCCTGCTGGCTCAGCATCCCATCCACGACGATGCCGGAACGCCGCTCGCCCATCTCGAGCACAATTACCGGGCGGCGAGGCGGCGGCGCGGGGGCGCCGCCATTCGTTCCCAGGAGCTTCCGCAGATCCACGAGGGGAACGACCCGATCGCGCAGCACAATCGCGTCGCGGCCTTCCATCGTCGTTAGGGGCACCGTCCCGAACTCGACCGTCTCGGCGACATAGGTGAGCGGCAGCGCGTAGCGCTCCGCCCCAACGGCGGCAATCAGCGCCCGCACGATCGCGAGGGTGACGGGCAGCCGCAGAATGAACGCGGTGCCTTTCCCCGGCTCGGTCCGGATTTCGACCGAGCCGCCCAGCGCCCGGATCCGGGTCATCGCGACGTCGATCCCAACCCCGCGCCCCGACACGCTGGTCACCTCGTCCGCCGTCGAGAATCCGGGACGCGCCAGCACCCGCAGCAGCTGATCGTCCGAGAGCGACTCGACGTGCGGGCCCACGAGGCCTTCACGCTTCGCTTTCTCGAGAATGTGCGTGCGATCGATGCCGCGGCCGTCGTCGGTAATGCTGATCGCCACACTCGAGCGCTCGCGCACGGCGGCGAGCACGATCTCGCCTTCGGGATTCTTCTTGTGGCGCTTGCGCTCCGCGGGTGGCTCGATGCCGTGGTCCACGGCGTTGCGGAGCAAATGCACCAGCGGGTCGCCCAGCTCGTCGAGAATCTCGCGATCGAGCTCGATCTCTTTCCCCTCGACGCGGAACGCGACCTGCTTGCCGAGCTGCCGCGCGACATCGCGCACCAGCCGCGGAAAGCGATCGAACACCTGCCACACCGGCGTCATGCGTGCCTGGATGATTTCGTTCTGCAGATCCGCCGAGAGCCGGGAGATCTGGATCGCGACCTCGTCGATTTCCGGGTCGCGACCGACCCAGCGCGCCGCCAGGTCGTTCAACCGGCCGCGCTCGGTGACCAGCTCGCCGATCAAATCCATGAGCGTATCGAGCCGGCGCAGGTCCACGCGGATGTGGCGGCCGCGTCCTGCGGCTGCGCCGGCGACGCTCTCGGCGGGCGTGAGGTGCTCCTCATCGCCACCGACGACAACGCGCTCGACGTCTCCGACCGAGCGGATCGCGGCTTCGATGTCCGCCGGCGTGGCCGCGGTGTCGAGCTCAAAGACGAAGTGGCCGTCGAAGTCGTCGGACTCGAACGCGGCGGGCGGCGGCTGCACGCGGTAAATCGTCCCCAGGCTCTGCGCCTTGCGGATCACGAGCACCGCGCGGCCGCCCTTCAACGGAGCTTCGGGGCGGATCGTGACCTGGACCAGGCGTCCGGATCCTATAGACGCAACAGACGCAGCAGACGCAACAGGTACGCTCGGGGCGGCGTGAGGCACCGGCACTTTCGCGCCGGCGCGGTCGAGATCCGCAAGAACCTTCGCGAGATCCAGCTCCCGCTCGCGGCCCGCGACCGCGAGGTCGACGGCCTTCTCGAGTGCGTCGGTTGCGCGAAACAACAGCTGCAGCGTGTCGTCAGTCGGAGCCTTGCCGCCGCGGCGCAGGTGGTCGAGCAGGTTCTCCATGCGGTGCGCCAGATCAGCGACGCGGCCGTAGCCCATCGTCGCCGCCATACCCTTCACCGTGTGGACCGCGCGGAACAGCCCGCCGACCGGTTCCGGCGAGGTGGGATGGCGCTCCCACTCGAGCAGCAACTGGTTGCAGGCGCTCAAGTGCTCGCGGCTCTCGGCCAGGAACAGCTCGGCGTACTGCGACAGGTCCATCGCTATCCCAGAACGCGCTGGACGGCTTCGAGGACGCGGGAGGGCTGGAAGGGTTTGACGACGAAGTCTTTGGCGCCCGCCTGAATGGCTTCGACGACCAGCGCCTGCTGGCCCATGGCGCTGCACATCAGGATCTTGGCGTCGGGGTCGTGCTTGACGATCTCGCGGACCGCGTCGATGCCGCCCATGTCGGGCATCACGATGTCCATCGTGACCAGGTCCGGCTTGAGCTGCCGGTATTTCTCCACCGCTTGCGTGCCGGTTTCCGCCTCGCCGACAACCTCGAATCCGGCCTGCGCCAGGATGTCGGTGATCATCGTGCGCATGAAGATGGCGTCGTCACAGACGAGAACCGTGTGGCTCACTGCTCGCTCCTTAAGTGGTCAGAATCGGGCCCAACAGCGCCGCCACGTCCAGGACGATGAACACCTCGCCATTACGGCGCCCGACCGCCCGGACCAGCGTGGGATCGACGCCCGGCAACGTCTTCCGATCCTCCAGCGTCGTGTCCCCACCCGCCAGCATGTCCATCACCTCGTCAACGGTAAATCCGATCAGCTTCCCCGGTGCGACTTCGAGGATGATCGTGGACCCCGGGGCATCGTCGGTGGTTGGGGTCGGGGGGGCTGTGGAGGCCCCGAGTGGGGCGGATGGGCCGGGAGGGGCTTGCCCCAGCGCACGCCACCCTTCCACGACCGTCACCAGCGTGCCGCGGACATTCACGAGCCCCGCGACGACCGGGGGCGCGCCCGGAATACGCGTCGTTGGGAGGCGCGGGAGAATCTCCCGCACTTGATCCACCTCGGCCGCGCATGCCAGCGCTCCCACACGGAACACGAGCAATCGGCCGGGGGGGGCGGGGACGAGATTTCCTTCACTCATCGGATGCGAAGAAACCAAGATACTGCAAGGGGTTGCGCTCGGCAAGCAAATTCGCGTCCCCTGCCGCTTCCGCAAGCGCGGGACGCAATTCGTCGGGCCATTCTGACATGAGCGCGACCGGTACGCCCGTGACGGGATGCGCGAACGACAACGCGGCGGCGTGCAGCAGTTGTCGCGGCGCCAACGCTTCGAGCCGTTCGGCTGCGGCGCGCCCGGAGGGAGTCACTCGCCGGCTCCCGCCGAATGTGTACTCCCGGTCCCCCACAATCGGACAACCGACGTGCGCCAGGTGCACGCGGATCTGATGGGTGCGGCCGGTACCGAGCCGCACGCGCAACAGATCGGCGTGCGCGAAGCGCGCGACGACGGCGGCGTGCGTCACGGCATGACGGCCGCCTTCGGCGACGGTCATGCGCGTGCGCTCCTTGGGATTGCGCGCGATCGGCGCCTCGATGTCCACCGGACTCTTGCGGAGATGGCCCCACACGAGCGCGGCGTAGACGCGCGTTACCTGCCGGCGCTCGATGGCGCCGGCGAGGCGGCGATGGGCGAGATCGCTCTTCGCGACGACGAGCAGGCCCGACGTGTCGCGGTCGAGGCGATGCACAATGCCCGGCCGGCCTGCGGTTGATCCTTTCGACAGGTCGGTACCCCGACCGACCAGCACGTTGACGAGCGTGTCGTTCCAGTGACCGGGCCCGGGGTGTACGACGAGTCCCGCCGGCTTGTCGAGGACGGCCAGGTGCTCGTCCTCGTACACAAAATGCAAAACGGCGTGAGCAGGCGTGTAACTGCGTGGGGGCGCCGCCTCGGGGAACTCGACCGTGATCTCCGTGCCGGGCTCGAGCACGGCGGAGGCGCGCAGCGGTTTCCCACGCGCGCTGACGCGCTTATCGGCGATCAGACGTCCGGCTTGAGTGCGGGAAAGAGCGAGCTGGTCGGCGAGGAATCGATCTAAACGTTCAGTCCTGACAACGACACAAAACGTGACGCTCAAGGCTCCGCCGCCCGCGCCTCCTTAGCCCGTTGTTGCGCGCGGCCTTCCTGCCAGAGGGAAAGTCCGAGTGCGATGGCGCCGATCGTGATGGCCGAGTCGGCGACGTTGAATGTGGGCCAGCGCCAGGCGCCGAGGCCCACATCGAGGAAGTCCACCACGCCCTGCGCGCTGCGAATCCGGTCGATCAGGTTGCCGACCGCGCCGCCGCACACCAGCGCGAGCGCGACCAGGCGGAAGCGGTCGCCGGGGCGCGTGCCGCGCACCAGCGACGCGAGTACGAACAGCGCCACGATGGCGAGTCCGAGGAAAATCCAGCGGGAGTTCTCGCCCAGGTGCAAGCCGAACGCCGCGCCTTCGTTGTAGACGAGACGGAACTGCACGATGTCGCCCAGCACCTGGAGCGGCAGGCGCCGCGCCAGAAACGACTCCGCGATCAGTTTGGTGACGAAGTCCGCGACGACGACCGCGACGGCCGTCCCCCAAAACAGGCGGCGCTCAGCGACGTTTACCATCTTCCTCTTTGGCCTTGCACTTGATGCAGAGGCGGGCGTGAGGGAGCGCGTCGAGACGGTCGAATCCGATCGGATCGCCGCACTGCTCGCATTTGCCGAAGCGCTCGGGCGTCCCGTAGAGCCGGCGCAGCGCCTCGTTCACGTGCCAGAGATAGCGGCCCTCCTGCGACGCGAACAGAAACGCCTTTTCGCGCTCCATCGCGTCGGTGCCCTGATCGGCCATATGGAAGGAGTAGCTCGAGAGGTCGCCGTCCGACGCCTGGAGGCTCGAGTTGAACGATTCGCCGTAATGACCCAGCTCCTTGATCACACGCGCGCGCTCTTCGAGCAACCGCTTCTCGAGGTGCGTCAGCTGTTTCTTGCTGAGGCCGCCTTTGACTTTCGCTTTCAGTTTCGTGGATTTCGTCGGCATTATCTGGTTCCGCCCTTTCGTCCGTCGTGACGCCTGAGCGCAATCGTGACCCGGCGTCCTTCGATATCTACGTCACGCTGCAAGTCGGGCTCGTCGAGCACGGCGTCCGCTCCCAGCAGCATCCGGCGCGCCAGCACTTCTCCTTCGACCAGCCCCTGAAACGCGCGCGTCGCGGCGACCACATCTTCGGCCCCGGCGATGCTCAACTCGATGCGCGTCGTGTATTCGTAGCCCGCCTCTTTGCGGAGGCGCTGCACGCGATTCACCACCTCGCGCGCCAATCCTTCTTGTACCAGGTCGTCGCTCAACTCGGGATCCAACGCGACGACGTATGGTCCATCCGCCTGCACCAGCCATTCGCTGGTGACTTCGCGCGTGACGGTCACATCCTCGGGCCGGAACTCCCACTCCCCGCTCCGCACCGTCCCGCCCTGCTCGAGTGTCTGCAGGTCCGCCGCACTCAACTCCGCCACCGCGGCGGCGGCCCGCGGCGTGTCCTTGCCGTAGCGTTTTCCGAGGGTCCGAAAATTCGCTTTCCCGCGCAGCCGCACCAGATCATGGTCCGACGCCACGACCTGCACCGCTTTTACATTGACTTCGGCAGCCAGAATATCTAACAGGTCTGACAAGGCCGGGCCCTGGGCGGCGGCCGGAACGGCCATCTGCATCCGGGCCAGGGGTTGCCGGACCCGCAGGTTACGCGATTCCCGGGCCGCCCGGGCCAGGGAGGCCAGCCGCCGCACCGTCTCCATGGCCGAGAGCAGCTCCGGCTCCCGGTGTCCGCGGTCCACGGGGAACGTGGCCCGGTGAACGGACGCCCCCGTCAGGGCACGGTGCACCCAGTCGGAGATAAAGGGCGCCGCGGGGGCAAGCAGCCGGACCGCGGCCACCAGTGCCTCATGCAGCGTTTCGAGCGCGATCGGGTCGGTCGCGCGGTCGGGTGCCCAGAAGCGCGGCCGGTTGCGGCGGATGTACCAGCGCGAGAGGTCCTCACCCACGAAATCCATGATCGCTCGCACGCCGGCGGTGACGTCGTAGGCGGACCAGGATTGGCGCACGCTGCTCACGACCTCGTCGAGTCGAGCGAGCAGCCAGCGATCCGCCGCCGGCCGCTGGCTCGGCGGCGTGACGTCCGCCTCGGCGGGCGGATTCCAGTCCTGGGCGTAGCGACGGAAGAAGTCGTACGTCGAGCGCAGCGTGTTGAGGAATCCACCCGACACCTCGGGGATCTGTCGCTCGTCGAAACGCTTCGGCAGCCACACCTGGCTTTGGCCGAGGACGTAGAGGCGGACCGCGTCAGCGCCGTGCTCGCCGATCACTTGCCAGGGATCGACGACGTTGCCGCGGCTCTTCGACATCTTCTGGCCATGCACGTCGAGCACGTGCTCGTTGACAATCACGTGCTTGTAGACTGGCGCGTCGAACGCCGTCACGCCGATCGCGAGCAGCGAATAGAACCAGCCGCGCGTCTGGTCCACGCCTTCGCAGATGTAATCCGCCGGGAAATGTGCCTTGAAGTCGGCCTGGTGCTCGAACGGATAGTGCCACTGCGCGTACGGCATCGAACCGGAATCGAACCAGGCGTCGATCACCTCCGGCACGCGCCGCATCGTCCCCGAGCATGCGCTGCAGGACCAGGTGTAGCTGTCGATGTACGGCTTGTGCGGATCGAAGTTCGCGGGCAGCGCTTTCCCCCAGCGTTGGGCGAGCTCGTCGTAGGAGCCGATCACCTCGCGATGCTCGCGATCGGCGTCGCACTCCCAGATGTTGAGCGGCGTGCCCCAGTAGCGGTCGCGCGACAGCGCCCAATCCACGTTGTTCTCGAGCCATTCGCCGAACCGGCCGGCGCCCGTCTCGGGCGGATGCCAGTCGATTTCGGCGTTGATCTCGAGCATCCGCGCTTTCACCGCGGTGGTGCGGACGAACCACGAGCTGCGGGCGTAGTAGATGAGCGGCGAGTCGCAGCGCCAGCAGTGCGGATAGGCGTGCGTGTACGGACGCGTCTCGAGCCAGCGTCCGTCCTGCTTCAGCCGCTCGATGATCAGCCGGTTCGTCTCCTTGTCGGTGACGAGCTTGCCTTCGATCTCCGGCCAGCGCGTGCCGTTGAAGGTGCCGTCGAGCGCGACGGGATTCACAAACGCCAGCCCGTTTTGCTGCCCCGCCGCGTAGTCGTCGGCCCCGAAGGCGGGCGCCATATGCACGATCCCCGTGCCTTCATCGGCGGTCACGAACCCCCCCGCGACCACCACGCTGTGCTGGCCCTCGCGCGGCAGTGCCACCACATCCAGCGGGCGGACGTACTTCCGGCCGACCAGCTCGCTGCCGGCAAACGCCGCGACCCGTTCACCCTGAATGAGCGGGCGACCGTGCACGTGCACATCGCCGGCCCGGGCCGCGGCGACGACGTAGCGTGTGATCTTCCCGGCGGGATCGGCGACGGCGTACTCGCCGTACTCGATCTCGGGGTGCACGGCAACCGCGACGTTCGAGACGAGCGTCCACGGCGTCGTCGTCCAGACGACGAGCGCGCGGGGAGCGTCGCCGTCACGCGAGGCGAGCGGGAATGCCACATAGACGGAGTTCGTCTGGACACTCTCGTACCCTTGCGCGACTTCGTGCGACGACAGCGCCGTGCCACAGCGCGGGCAATACGGCAGCACCTTGTGGCCGCGATAGAGCAGCGCTCGCTCGTACAGCCGCTTGAGCAGCCACCACACCGTTTCGATGTAGGGATTGCTGTAGGTGATATACGGATGCTCGTAGTCGAGCCAGTAGCCGATACGATCCGACAGCGATTCCCAGTCGCCCTTGTACTTGAACACGCTCTCGCGGCACAGCTTGTTGAAGCGCTCGATGCCATACGCCTCGATCTGGCGCTTGCCGCTGATGTTGAGCGACTTCTCGACTTCGATCTCGACCGGCAGGCCGTGCGTGTCCCAACCCGCGATGCGCGTCACCCCCTGCCCCAGCATCGTGTGGTAGCGGCAGATCACGTCCTTGAGCGTGCGCGAGAAGACGTGATGAATCCCCGGCCGCCCATTCGCCGTGGGTGGGCCCTCGAAGAAGATGAACGGCGGTCCGTAGCGGGTCGCCTCGCTGACGCGCGTGAACAGCCGTTCGTGTTTCCACGTCGCGAGCAGGCCCTTCTCCAGCTCGTCGATCGACTGATGCGGATCGGAAGGCGGATACGGCATTTAGTGCAGGCGCTCCAGGACGCCGCGCACCACGGCGGCAAGCCGTGGCTCGGCGGCTCGCGCGACCGCGATGATCTGCTCGACGGAGGTCGGCTCGAGCGCGTCGGGCAAGCAGTTGTCCGTGATGATCGAGAGACCGAGCACACGCATGCCCTGATGCACGGCCGTGATCACCTCAGGCACGGTGCTCATCCCGACGAGATCGGCGCCCATCGCCCGCAGCATGCGGTACTCGGCGCGGGTCTCGAGATTCGGACCCGGCACCGCGACGTAGACACCTTCGCGCAGCACGATCTTGTGCTCCAGCGCGACCGCGCGCGCGAGCTTGCGCAGCTCCGGATCGTACGCGGTCGACATGTCGGGAAAGCGCGGGCCTTCCGATTCGACGTTCGGGCCGACCAGCGGATTATCGCCCAGCAGGTTGATGTGATCGGAGAGCAAGACGAGGTCGCCCGTGCTCCACAGCGGATGCATGCCACCGGAGACGTTGGAGACGATCAGCGTCTTGGCGCCCAGCGCCTTGAGGACGCGCACGGGAAACGCGACCTGCTGCAGCGTGTAGCCCTCGTAGCGATGGAAGCGGCCTTGCATGATGGCCACCCGCCGCTTGGCGATGGTGCCGAACAGCAACCGCCCCGCATGGGTCTCGACGGTTGGCGTGGGGAAGCCGGGGATCTCGGGATACGGAAGCGTCACGTCGGCCTTGAGCTCGTCGGCGAGCGCGCCGAGTCCCGTGCCGAGAATCACCGCGACGTCAGGAACGAACGGCGTCCGCGCCCGAACGGCGCGGACCGCTTCGGCAACCGAGCTCACTGCTTGCCGTCGAGCGCCCGCAGCTCGGCGAGCTGACGTTCGAGGAGGGCGCGGAAGCCGCCGACGTACTGCTGGAACTGCCGCTCGGTCTCTGCCATGCGCACCTGGACGGCGCTCTGGGCGGTCTTCGCGTCGTCGAGCAGCCGCTTCGCTTGGGCTTCCGCCTCGCGCACGATGACCTGCCCCTCGCGCTCGGCGGCGGCGCGCGTGTCCTGGCGCAGCTGCTGCGCGGCGACCAGCGCCTCGTTCATCGCTTTCTCACGCTCGCGAAAGACACGCAACTGGTCCGTGAGCGCGGCGAGGCGCTCTTCGAACACCTGCCGCTCGCGGATCGCGCGCTCCAGCGCGTCGGCGACGCGCATGCGGAAATCGTCGACGCCCAGCGTGTCGTACCCGCGCAGCGTCTTCCGGAACTCCTGCTTGCGGATATCGTGCGGCGTCAGGTTGAAGGCGTCGTCGTTCATGTCCTCGGTCCGAACAGAACGGTACCCAACCGGATCACCGTTGCTCCCTCCGCGACCGCTGTGGCGTAGTCGCCGGACATCCCCATCGAGAGGGTCGGCAGCCATAGCCCTTCCTCCTCCTTGATCGTATCCCGCAGGAGACGCAGCCCGCGGAACGTCCGGCGCTGCACCTCCACGTCATCGGTAAACGGGGCCAACGTCATCAATCCCTCAAGGCGCAGATTACCGAGCGCCGCGATCTGGGGCGCCAGGGTTCTCGCCTGCTCCGGCGCGCACCCGCTCTTCTGCGATTCGCGCGCCACGTTCACTTGTAACAGCACGCGCAAACCGGCAGCGCGTTTGTTGAGCTCATGTGCAAGTTCCAACGAATCCACCGAGTGCACGAATGCAAATCGATCGGGCACCAGCCGAGCCTTGTTGCGCTGCAGGTGACCGATCAGGTGCCAGCGAATACCGGTCAGCTCGGGCAGCGCGTCTTGCTTGTGCACGGCTTCCTGCACGCGATTCTCACCGATATCGGCGAGCCCAGCGTCGAGCGCCGCCTGAATCGCGTCGGTTCCAAAGCCCTTGGTCACCGCAACGATCGTGACCCCCCCCGGGGGCGACGCAAGTCGCGCGACCTCGGCCCTCACCTGTGCCAAACGCTCCGGGAGGGCCTCGAAACTCATAGCCTGTGAATATAGGGGCTCGGGGCTCGGGGCTAGAGGCTAGCGGCGGAAGAGGCTCTGGACGCCTTCAGTTTCGACGCGGCGAATGACATCAGCCAGCGCCCTGGTGGGGTTCAGGTGGTAGGCCCGGCGCAGACGGGCGAGCGCCTCGCGCTGATCGCCACGCACCGCTGCGGCGTTCCCCAGCTCCAGGAAGGGGACGGAGAACGACGTGGCGACCTGCTGCGCGGCCGGCTCCAGCACGAGCGAGTCCACGGAGAACAGCTTGCCGAATTGAAAGACCGAGTCCACGAGCAGCCTCGTCCGCGCGGAATCGACCATCGTTCCTTGAATGCCGTACGTCCCCTGCCGCACCGTGTCGGCGCGGGCGACCACCTTGAACACGAGCCCTTGATACACGAGATGCGGATCCAGGCCGAGCCATGAGCCGCGCCCTGACGCGACGCCGAACGTGACCGACCGGTGCGGCAGGTAGGCGGCGATCGTGTAGAGGATCACCTGATCGGCGGTGCGGAAGACCGTCCCCTTCCGGATCGGTAGCGCGAAGGTGCCCGAGCGAAACACGCCGTCCTCGCTCACGCGCATCGGTTGCATCCCCGCGATGTCTTCCGCCGACAGCGGCAGCGCCGGCCCGACGGGCGGCTGGGGCGGCGCGAGTCCACGATAGATGGCCGGCGCGTGTGCGGGATCGAACGGCCGGACGGGCCGCTGCGCCAGCTGGCGCAGATACCAGTCGAGATTCGCGAGCGACAGGTTGATTTGCGTGACGTCCTGCCTGATCCCTTCAACCTCCTGCAGGTACCAGATCGGGAACGTGTCGTTGTCGCCGAACCCGAACAGCACGCCGTACGGCTCGACCGATTGCAGCAGGTTGTAGGCGACGTCGCGCGCGACGGTCACGTCGGGGCCGTGCCGGCGCGATGCCGCTTTGAAATTGGCGGCAAACGGCAGCACCGTGATCACCGACGCAGCGGCGATCCCCCACCGCGACGGCGGTCCGGCCCGCGACAACCAGCGCAGGACGCGCACCAGGCACAGCCCGGCGAAGAGACCCCAGACCTGGAAGCTGACGACGAAGAAGTAGTCGCGCTCGCGCACCTCGTGCTGATCTATCGTCTTGTACTGATCCCAAAACAGCGAAAACCCCGGCTTGAAATTCATGTAGATGACGAGGCCAACGCCGGTAATGAGCCAGAGCGTGCCGAGCAGATACGCGAAGCCGACGTCGCGGCGCCGGGCAAATTCGAATCCGCCAATCCCCAACGTCACGAACCCGAGCGCGACACCCACCGTCCCGGCGAAGGGGAGTGAGCGGCCCCACTGCCACGAGCAGTACTGGAAGTAGTTGAGGAACTGCTGCCCAAAGATCACCAGCGTCCGGCCGGGATTTCCATCGCCGGGTAGGAACGTGGGGTTGTCGAGGAGGCCGCGACTGCCAAACTGCTCGCGGCGAATCACCGCGAGCAGATTCTTCCACGTCTCGGGGTCGGCTTCGTCGAGCAACGGCTGCAGGCCGGAGCGGATATAGAGAAATGCGTAAGTCGAAATGCCGACGGCGGCGATCGCGATCGCGATGACGGGAAAGGCCCGCGAGCCCGCCATGACACACGCCACCACGGCCCCTGCCAAGAGCGCGCCCCCCACGTAGAGCAGCGTCGCGCTGCCGAGCCCGACGGCGATGAGCACGATCCACAGCGCGTTGAGGGCTCCCCATTCCGCCCATTCGATCCGCCGCTCATCGGGATCGGCGGCGGGCGACGCCCGCAGCGTGTGCGCGATGAAGAGCGAGACGGCGGGGCCAACGAGGAGCGCGAGCAGGTGATTGCCGATCGACAGCGCCGCGATGTACACGACGAGCAGCAGGAGATGGGGTGCGCGAGCGGTCCCGCGCATGTCGCGCCAGCGGAGACACAGCCAGCAGATGGCGGCGATGCTGAACGTCGCCATCGTGTAGACCTCGGTCTCATTGCTGTTCTGCCAGCCGGTGAACGTGAACGCCGACAGGATGGCGGCAGCCGCGGCGCCGCCGCTGCGCAGCCAGGCGCCTTCGCCGAGCAGCAAGCGATGCGCGACGAGGAAGAGACAACCCGCGCCGGCCGCCGAGAAACAGGCGCTCATGAAATTGAGCCGCCAGGCGTAGCCCCCGATCGCGAAGACCGCAGCCCAGACGTGACCGACGAGGACGAACAGCGGCGTACCGGGCGGATGCGGCACGCCGAGGACTTTGGCGGCGGTGATGAATTCTCCCGCGTCCCACAGCGTGACGGTGGGCGCGAGCGTGATCACATAACCGATGAGGACCAGGAGCGCGACTGCAGCCGCCTCCCGGTACGGCGGCTTAGGTGGCAGGCTGGGTCACACGCTCGCCGCCCTCGAGATGAGAGACGGCACCGGAGAGAAGGTCGCGCACCTGCGGCGGCGTGAGGTGGCGATACAGCAGTCCGTGACTCGCGACGGAGATCGTCGAGGTCTCCTCGGACACGACGAGAACGGTCGCATCCGTCTCTTCCGACAACCCCAGCGCGGCGCGATGGCGCGTGCCGAGGGATTTGTCGGCGACCTTGAATTGCGTGAGCGGCAGCACGCAGCCGGCGCCGATGATCTGATCGCCGCGGATCAGCACCGCCCCGTCGTGCAGCGGCGAGTAGGGCGTGAAGATCGTGGTCAGGAGATCGGCCGACACCTTCGCTTCCATCGGCACGCCGGTCGTGATGAATTCTTCGATGCCGATGTCCCCCTCGACGGCGATAATCGCCCCCGTGCCCGCCCGCGAGAGGCGGTCGAGCGCCTCCGCGATTTCCTCCGCCACCGATTGTCGATCGCCGCGCGAGAACGCCCGCATGAATCGCGATTGCCCGAGTCGCGCGAGCGCGTTGCGCAATTCCGGCTGGAAGACGACGACCGCGGCGAACGCGCCATAGGTGAAGATGACGCCGAGCAGCGTGCTGATCATCGTGAACTTGGCGAACACGGCGACGAAGTACGTCAGCGACAGGATCACGAGGCCGATGACGATCTGCAGCGCGCGCGTGCCGACGAGGAAGAGGAGGAACCGGTAGACGACGAACGACACCAGCAGGATCTCGAAGAGATCCGGCCAGAGGCGCGGCGAGAGGAACTTAAAGGCGTCTACGTTCACGTTGGGTTGGTCGTAGCGCTCGCCAGTGCAAGGGCTTCGCGTGTCAGGGCGACGTCGTGAACCCGGAACAGCCGCGCCCCTCGCTCCCAGGCGAGTGCGCATGCGACGGCCGTGGCGCGATCGCGATCCTCCACGGGCCGGCCCGTCACTGCACCCAAAAACCGCTTGCGCGACAGGCCGACTGCTACAGGATAGCCCAGGGCGACGATCGTTGCCAGTTCATCGAGCAGCCGAAGGTTGTGGGCGGCGGTCTTGGCGAACCCAAATCCGGGGTCGAGGACGATCCGCTCGTGCGCGATCCCCTCCCCCTCCGCCCGGTCGGCGAGCGCACCCAGCTCGGCCGCTACCTCAACGGCGACGTGGCGGTACGTCGCCAGGTCATCCATCGTCGCGGGCGTGCCCCGCATGTGCATCAGGACGACGCCGGCCTGGGCCTCTGCCGCGACCTTGGCCAACGCCGCATCGAACTGGAGTCCGGAGATGTCGTTGACGACGGCCGCCCCCGCATCGAGCGCGGCACGTGCGACATCCGCCTTCCGGGTATCCACGGAAACGGGCCCGGCGCCGCGCCGCACGAGGCCGGCAATGACCGGCACGACCCGCGCGATCTCCTCTTTCGCCGGGACAGGGGCGGCGCCGGGACGCGTTGACTCCCCACCGACGTCAATCAGCTGACTGCCGTCAGCCATCAGTTTCTCGGCGTGCGCGAGTGCGGCCTCGGTGGACGAGAGCTGCCCGCCGTCCGAGAAGGAGTCCGGCGTGACGTTGACGATCCCGATGATCACCGGCCTCTCGAGCGACAGCTCGGCGCCGCGGATGGCCCACGCCCGCGCCGGCTCGGCGCGCGCGGCAAGCAGTTTGCCGAGCGCTGGGGCGAGCCGCGCGAGCTCGGCAGGTGCGCGGTCGTAGCGCGCGAGCGGTGCGATGCGGCTGGCAGAGCCGGCCACGAGCGCCCAACCCCCAGCCCCGAGCCCCGAGTCCCCAGTCAGCACGTCGGCACCCGACTTCGTGCCCCAGTGCACGAGCGCTTCGCGCTCTTCCTCCGTGATGTCTTCGATGAGGACGACGAACGTCTGGATGCCGGTAGCGGCGAACCAGGCCGGCTGTCCTTCCCACCCGCGGGCCGCGAGCGCCGCGCGCACCGCTTCCGGTGTGTGCGCGGCGAGCGCGGTGACTCTCACCGCAGCGCCTGCACCACCTGCAGTCGCGCCGCCCGGAGCGCCGGGAAGAAGCCGCCCAGCACGCCCATCACGACCGCGAAGATCATCCCGGCGAGGAGGAGCGCCGGCGTCACGCGGAAGCTGAACGCGATCTCACTGAAGCTCGACCAGTTCGTCGTGCTGGTCACGATGCCGTTGAGCGGCAGCGCAAAGAGACAGCCCAGGATGCCACCGATGGCGGCAATGATCGCCGACTCCGCCAGGAAGCTGACGAGCACGCTCGTCGGCCTGAAGCCCAGGGTCAGCAACACGCCGATCTCGGGGGCGCGCGAGGCGATGGCGGCGTACATCGTGTTGATCGCGCCGAACACCGCGCCGACCGCCATGATCCCGGTGATCATGACCGCGAGGAAGCTCAAGATGCGTCCCAGAAGCTGCGACTGCTGCGCATAGAACACCGACTCGCGATGCGCATCGACCGTCATGCGCTTGTCGGCTTGCAGCGCGCGCTGCGCGTCGTCGAATGACCCGGGCTCCTTGAGCCGGAATGTGATCGATTGGAATACGTCGCCGCGAAACACGGGCATGAACTGCTCGTTCTCGCCCCAGATCTCGGACTCGAACGCCGACCCGGCGGCGCTAAAGTGGCACGTCACGATCCAATCGCGGCCCGCGAAATGCAGCGTCTGCCCGATCCCCGTATGCGGGAAGCGCTGCACGAGGCGGCTGCCGACGCAGATTTCCGCGCGCCCCGAGGTCGGCCGCTCGCCCTCCGTCACTTTGACATTGGACCGCACGGTCCACGCCTGGTCACTGACGCCGCGCACGACGACGTTGGCGACCTGCGTCGTATCGAAAGACTTGGCGAGCGGGATCAGGACGTACACCTCAGGCGAGACGAGCGGTCGGTTGTCGGCTCCGGTCGCCACGTGCGGCGAGGCAGCCACGATGCTCACGACGTCGCGTCCCAGACCGCTCGACAGCTCCGAGTCGGCGCCCTTGCGGAGCACCAGGACGTTGCCCTCGGACCCGGTTTTGGCCAACGCCGCGCGAAAGCCGTTCGCCAGCGCGAGCATGCCGATGAATACCGCGACCACGAGACCGACGCCGAGAGCGGTGAGCGCCGTCGATACTGGGCGCTGCACGACGCTCCGAACGTTGTAGACGATG
>Ga0184612_10000551_pt1 | contig 17623 bp, 11 predicted proteins | sample PLM3_60_coex_FD_133163 | JGI IMG/M metagenome (GOLD analysis project Ga0184612, IMG submission 133163) | Groundwater sediment microbial communities from an aquifer in East River, Colorado, USA - PLM3_60_coex | ecosystem: Environmental > Terrestrial > Soil > Riparian zone | place: USA: East... | reverse complement strand
CGACGAGAACTTCCGCCAGCTGCAGACCGAGCTCGCGGAGACGGAGAACCGCGTCGCCGTGAGCCGCCAGGTGTACAACGACTCGGTCCTGACCTACAACAACACCGTTCAGACGTTCCCGGGGGTCGTTGTCGCCGGGCCGTTCGGCTTCTCCATACGCGAGTTCTTCGAGGTCGAGGAGGAGGCGCAACGGGAGGCGCCGGTCGTCGACTTCTAGCAGGGCCCCGGCGGACACAGGGTTTGCGCATTCGCGTGCTGGTCCTCGCGAGCGCGACGATCGTCGCGCTCGGCGCACCGGGCCTCGCGCGCGCGGACAGCTTCTCGCTCCTCTCGGGGGACGTCGCCGTCGACGTCCAGCCGGACGGCTCGCTCGGGATCAGCGAACGCCTGGAGGTCGCCTTCTCGGGCGATTTCCACTTCGGCTACCGCGACATCCCGCTGCGCGAGGGAGAGAGCCTCGTTCTCCCGTCCGTCGCCGAGCGGGGCCTCGCGTACCGCCAAGGCACCCAGACGGAGCTGGCTCCGGGCGTACCCGGCACGTTCGGCGTCACACGGCGCGGGGACGGATTCCGGATCGTCTGGTACTTCGACGCCAGGGATCAGACACGCGCCTTCACGGTCTCGTACACGCTGCGCCGTGTCGCTGTCGCATACGACGACGTCGTGGACGTCAACCTCAAGGTCTGGGGGGATCAGTGGGACGAGCCGCTCGACCGACTCGTCGCGATCGAGAGCGCACCCGGCCGCATCCTCCGCGGCTGGGGCAAGCCCGTCTGGGTGCGCGGGGACGTCGAGCTCACCGGGCAGCGGGCGACGCTCCGCGCCGTCTCGGTTCCCGCTCACCAGTTCGTCGAGCTACGGACGCTCATCCCGCGCTCAGCCTTCACCTCGACGCTCGGCATGAAGGTCGTCGGAGGGAACGCGTTCGACCGAATCGTGACGGAGGAGAAGGCCGACGCCGAGGGCTACGAGCGGGACCAGATGCAGATCGACAGGCTCAAGGCTCACCCCCTCCTCGTCGCGGCGATCGTGCTCGCACTCGGGACGCTCCCGGCACTGCTCGTCATCGCCGCCGTGTACTGGCTCTTCGGCCGGGAGCGCCGAACGGCCTACGATCGCGAGTACGAGCAGGAGCCGCCGACGGACACCGAACCGGCGCTCGTGCCCGCGCTTCTCCGCCAGGGTGGCGAGGCGGGCTCGTACGAGTTCACGGCGACGCTGTTCGACCTCGTTCGAAGAGGCATCTACAAGTCCGAGCCGACGACGACCGAGCGCCCGATCTGGGGCGGTCTTCGATCTGAGACGGTGTCGGACCTCCAGCTCTCGGCCGGAGTCGCTCAGGATCTGAGACCGTGGGAGCGGGAGGTCGCGGACGTCGTCGACGCGATCCTCGACGGCTCGAGCGAGCCGCTCTCACGCTTCCGCGACCGCATCGAGGACGACCGGGAATCCATGCATCCACGCTTCACGGCCTTCAAGGAGGCAGTCGGACGCGAGATCCGGCGGCGGCGCTGGTTCTGGTCGATGGGCGCGGTGCCTCTCATCGCGGCGGCCGTGCTCTTCGGAGTAGCCGGAGGAGTACTCATCTTCCTCGCTCAGGACGGGTGGCGCCCGGTCTACCCGCGCTACTCCGACGTGCTGCTCGTCGGAGCGGCGATCTGCCTGCTGGGCAACGCGGTACTCGTCCTCGCGTCGGTGATCTTCGGGCGCAGGCTCTGGCGCCGCCGCGCGTCTACCGCCCAGGCGGAGGCCGAGCGCTGGGACGCTTTCCGGCGCTACCTCTCGGATTTCCCACGTCTGCAGGAGGCGCCACCCGCGACGCTCGAGCTCTGGGAGCGCTACCTCGTATACGGGATTGCGTTCGGGATCGCCGAGCGCGTGCTGCAGGGTGCGCAGCTCCACATGCCCGAGGCCGTCCACCAGGCGAGCTCCATCTACTGGATCTCGTCGAGCGGCGACCTCGGCTCGGGTGCCACGAGTCTCTCGATCGGAGATCTCACCTCGGGGTTCGGCGACGCGCTCGCCCCACCGAACTCGGGTGCCGGTGGAGGTGGAGGAGGTTTCTCCGGAGGGGGAGGCGGCGGAGGCGGGGGCGGGGGCGGCGGGTTCGGCTGAGTCTCGTCCGGCCAGGTCCCAAAGAGCCATCTGGTGCCGCACGAACGCTCGTGGCACCCTAGGTCACATGAACTCGGACGACGCGGTCAAGGCGTAGCGCTGCGACCTTCGACTCGCGCACCGGGCTCCGATAGGCACGTCGAGCAGTTGACGTAGTCGGCGCTGCCATGACCAGCCAGGCGGATCCCCCGTAGGGGGGTGTCCGAACCGTACTCCTGGCCGACAACTGAGCAAGACCAGGCAGTCATACGAAAGGACTTGCGGCTGTGTTCACCAAAGGAAACACGCGCTACATCGTCGTCGCACTGACGGCGCTCGCCGGCGCTCTTGCCAGCCTCGGCGGGGGCTGGTTCGACGGCAGCTAGCGTCAGACCGATCGAATCCTCGCTCTAGGCGGTCTCTCGCCACACGCGTGTGCGGGAGACCGTCGCGCTGGTCCCGCTCAGATGTTCAGATGTCCGCTTCCTGGAGCGCTCGTGCTGCTCGGCGGTACAAGCCGGCTGCGACGCCATCGTGACCTCGCTGGCTTTCGATGTCGCCCTGCGCGATCCAGGCAGAGCTGCGATGACTCATCGATCTCGCCTGCTGGAACGTCGCGTCGGCGCCGGCGATCCACTTCTCGGCTTCGTCGAGCCTTCCTTGCCCGACGAGCGCCCGGCCCAGCGCGAGCTGCGCCGTCCCGACCTCCTGCAGGTGGTCGGCGCGGCCACCGAGTAGATCGAGCGCTTTCCGGGCCTGCGTCTCGCTCATCTCGAACTCGCCACAACCCAGCCGAATCTCGGCGAGCGACGAGCAGACGTAGCCCGCGTCGACCGCGAGGTCCAGCTCGACGAAGATCTCGAACGCCTCCTCGAGCAGGGCGATCGCCTGCACGATGTTGCCGAGGAGGTGGTTGAGCCCGGCGAGGTTGTTCAGCAGCCGAGCGACCGTTGCTCTGTCGCCCAACTCGTCGAATAGCGCCCGCGCTCGCTCGGCGTACGTGCGCGCGAGCACCCAGCGTCCTTGCCGCTGAGCGACGAGCGACGCTTGGAAGAGCGCGTCTGCGACTCGGCGTGTGTCAGCGCACGCCTCCGCGAGCTCGAGCGCGCGCTCGATGTCTTCCTGGGCGGCGACCCAGTCGCGGTTCCGCCGATAGCAACGCGATCGCCAATGGAAGATGTCCGAACGCAGTCGATCGGCACCAGACTCCGGGCCTGCTGCGAGAATCAACGCCTGATCGAAGAGGACGATCGCGTCGGCGATGCTCGATTGCGAGTAGCGGACGACGCCGACCTGGAACACCACTTCCGCGCGATCGTCATCGGTGAAACCTGCGGTCACCGTCAGCGCGGCCGCCTCCTCGAGCAGCGACATCGCCGAATCGAGCTCTCCGAGACGAATTCGGGCCCAGGCCTCTCCTCGCAGCAGTCGGAGGAAGAGGGTCGGGGCCGAAACGCTGTCAGCTATCTCGCGCACGCGCCGAAAGGCCAGAAGCGCGTCGTCGTATCGGTGCTCCTCGACGAGCCGCTCGGCGTCACGCAGGGCCGCCTCGAGCCGTTCTTTTTCCGCCTTGCTGACACCGTGCTCGAGGAACTCGCGATCCGTCGCCAGGCGGCCGGCCAGCCACTCCAACGTCTCGGGTGTCGGCCTCGTCTTCCCCCGCTCGATCTGACTCACGTACTCCTTCGAGAAGCGCCCGGCGGCGAGCTCCGCCTGACTCAGGCCGGCCGACCGTCGCAGCAACCGCACACGGGCACCTACCGTCTCCACGCCGCGGTCCTCCGGTGCTGCCCAATCGTCCTCTGCCCCCACGCACGAATCGTCTCATGCCCGAGGCGTTCCGACGAGGGAGCTACGAACGGGAGCGGCGCGAGAGCTCGTAGAGCGCGATCGCTCCCGCAGCGGCGACGTTCAGCGACTCCGCAGCTCCAGGTAGCACGATCGTGATCGTCTGGCTCTGTGCCACCAGGTCGTGGGGAAGACCTTCGCGCTCCGCGCCGAGGAGGAACGTCAGCGGCGGCTCGAGTGCCACGCTCTCGAGGGACGCGCCGCCATGGGCCACGAGCGCGACCCGCCGCGCCGGCGCTGCGTCCCAATCGACGATCGGCACCCTGAAGACTGCACCCGCCGAGGCGCGCAGAGCGCGGGGCCCGACCGGATCGGCGCAACCGCCTGAGAGCGCAACGGCCGCGCCGAAGGCGTCGGCCGTGCGGAGCAACGTCCCGACGTTCCCGGGATCGGCGACGCGCCAGAGCGCAAGGGCGACGTCGCGCTCGCCGGCGGGCAGGTCGTCCCGCCTGAAGACCGCGATGACCCGCGGCGCGTGGCCGAGCGTGGACACCTCGCCCAGGAGCTCTGGCAGAACGTTCTCCCCGGCGATCAGCAGCTCGACCGGCTCGACGCCGGCGGCGGCTGCAGCCTCGACCAGGTCCTCGCCCTCGGCGGCGAACAGCCCTGTCTCCACGCGATGTTTCTTCCCAGAGAGAAGCTTCCGGACGAGCCGGAGCTTCTCGTTCTGACGCGACTCGATCAGGCGGGACTGGAGCCGGGCTCGGCGTCGAGCGCAGCCTTGGCGCGCTCGGCGACGGCCGCGAACGCCTGAGGATCCGAGACCGCGATGTCCGCGAGCGACTTGCGGTCGAGCTCGATCCCGGCCTTCCTGACGCCGGCCATGAACCGGTTGTACGAGAGGCCGTTCACCCGCGCGGCGGCGTTGATCCGCACGATCCAGAGTGAACGGAACGTGCGCTTACGCGCCTTGCGATCGCGATACGCGTAGACGAGGGAGTGCTCGACCTGCTCCTTCGCGAAGCGGTAGGACGACTTCTTGCGGCCGTAGTAGCCCTTCGCCTGCTCGAGGACCTTCGCGCGCTTCTTGCGGGCATGGACTGCTCTCTTGACGCGGGGCATCGGGCTCAGCCTCCCCTCAGGAGCTTCTTGACCGCCTTCACGTCGCTCCCGGCGACGCCGTATGCCTTGCGGAAGCCGCGCCTACGCTTCGACGACTTCTTCTCGAGGTTGTGGCTCCTCATCCCGTGCCGGCGCAGGAGCTTCCCCGCCCCCGTCACCTTGAAGCGCTTCTTCGCGCCCTTTGACGTCTTCATCTTTGGCATCCGTTTTCACTCCTACGTTCTTGTTCGGCCCGAGAACCATGACCATGTTGCGGCCGTCGAGGATGGGCTGCTGCTCGATCGAGCCGAGCTCCTTGACGTCCTCCGCGAGGCGCATGAGCAGATCCCGACCCCGTTCCGGGTGGAGCGTCTCGCGCCCTCGGAACATGATCGTGACCTTGACCTTGGCTCGCTGCCCGAGAAAGCGCACGACGTGCCCTTTCTTGGTCTCGTAGTCGTGGTTTCCGATCTTCGGCCTGAGCTTGATCTCCTTGATGTGGATCTGGAGCTGGTGCTTGCGGGCCTGCTTCGCGCGCTGTTCCTGCTCGTAGCGGTACTTCGAGTAGTCCATGACCCGCGCCACCGGTGGATCCGCGCCTGCGGCGACCTCGACCAGGTCGAGGCCCTTGCCGTACGCGAACTCCAGCGCTTCCTTCGTCTCGGTGATCCCGACCTGTCCACCGTTCTCGTCCACCAAGCGGACACGTGGCACGCGGATCTCCTCGTTGATGCGCTCCTCCCGCTTGCGCGGAACGACCCGGTCCATGACGGGCCGGCGGCGACGCGGTCTCAAAGGCCCTTCATCAAGCTCTCAGCTTCCTCCTTGTAAACGACAGAACCGCTGCAAGCAGCGGCCTCTCTTCCGTCCAACCCCGGCGAGACTCCACCGGCTCGGTTGAACCCCCGCGCGTCATGCCCAGCAGGTCAGACACCGGAGGTGAGGAAGCTGTGAGCTCCTGCTTGCAGACGCAGAAGCGTAGCAGGCTTGATGCCACACTCGGCCGTGATCAGACCTGAGAGGTCTGACCCTGGGGGTCCGCCTCGGCAGCCAGCGCCCGGAACGTCTCGAGCAGCTCGTCGAGTGAACGCGTCGACTGTCCTCCTCCCCGCTCCCGCACGGCGAGCGCTGCCTCGGACTCGCGATCGCCGTAAACGACGACGAAGGGGACCTTCTCGAGCTCGGCATCGCGAATCCGCTTGCCGACCGTCTCGTCACGCTCGTCCACGTCGGCGCGGAACCCCTCGGCGACGGCCCGCGCGGCGAGCGATCCCGCGGCGTCGCGATGCGACTCCCCGACGGGCAGGACGCGCACCTGGACGGGCGCGAGCCAGAACGGGAACTCGCCCCCGTAGTGCTCGATCAGAATCCCCAGGAAGCGCTCGAGCGATCCGAGCAGCGCCCGATGGATCACGACCGGCGAATGCTCGCGGTTGTCCGCACCCATGTACGTCAACCCGAACTGGACGGGCATCTGGTAGTCGAGCTGGATCGTCCCCATCTGCCAGCTCCGGCCGAGGACGTCGGTCATGTGGAGGTCGATCTTGGGTCCGTAGAACGTGCCCTCACCGGGCGAGATCACGTGCTCGAGGCCGTGCCGCTTCAGAGCTGCTTCGAGGGCCGCTTCGGCGTGATTCCACTGCTCGTCCGTCCCGAGCCGCTTGTCCGGGCGCGTCGAGAGCTCCGCCCGCGGCGTGATTCCGAACCGGTCGTACAGGTAGTTCACGTAGTCGATCATCGCGTCGATCTCGTCCTGGATCTGGTCCTCGGTCACGAACACGTGCGCGTCGTCCTGCGTGATGTGCTTCACCCGCAGGAGGCCGTGCAGCGTCCCGCCGCGCTCGTCGCGGTGGAGCGTCGAGGACTCCGCATAGCGGATCGGAAGGTCGCGGTACGACCGGAGCTGCGAGCCGAAGAGCAGCATGTGGCCCGGGCAGTTCATCGGCTTGAGGGCCATCGGCTCGTCGCCCTCGTGCGGCCGCACGAAGAACATGTTCTCCTCGTAGTTCTCGTAGTGGCCCGACGTGATGTACGTCTGGAGGTCGTAGAGGAGCGGCGTCTTGACCTCGACGTATCCACGGCGTCGGTTCTCACGCCGGCGGAGGTCCTCGAGCGCGTTCCAGAGCACCATCCCCTTCGGGTGCCAGAACGGCGAGCCGGGTGAGTGATCCGAGAGGTGGAAGAGATCGAGCTGGCGCCCGATGCGCCGGTGATCGCGTGCGCGTGCCTGCTCGAGCCGCTCGAGGTGCGTGTCGAGGTCGGCCTGGGAGTAGAACGCGGTGCCGTAGATGCGCGTGAGCTGCGTGTTCTTCTCGTCGCCGCGCCAGTACGCCCCCGCGAGACTCGTGAGCTTGAGCGCCTTGATCGGTGACGAGTCTTGGAGATGGGGGCCGCGGCAGAGATCAGTGAAGTCGCCCTGCGTGTAGAGCGAGATCGCGCCCTCGGCGTCTTCGGCGAGCTCCACCTTGTACGGCTGTCCTTCAGCCGCGAAGCGCGCGCGCGCGTCCTCGCGGGAGACGTCCTCGCGCACCCAGGCGCGTCCTTCCTCGAGCTCACGGAGCATCTCGGCCTCGATGTCCTCGAGATCCGACTCGGAGACGGGCTCCGGGAACTCGAAGTCGTAGTAGAAGCCGTCGTCGATCGGGGGGCCGATGGCGATCTTGACGCCCGGGTACAGGCGCAGCACGGCCTCTGCGAGCAGATGGGCGGTCGAGTGGCGAAGGACGTACAGCGCGTCCGGATCCTGGGCGTCGCGCGTGGTCAGAATCTGGATTCGCTCGCCGTCCGCAAGCGGCAGTCGCAAGTCGCGCGTCGCGCCGTCCACCCGGACGAGCACGGCCTGCTCAGCGAGCTTCGGCCCGATCGCGCGGGCGGCTTCCAGACCCGTCGAGCCGTCGGAGAGCTCGAGCTCGGAGGAGTCGGGGAGCACGACCTTCATGGCCGGATGAGGATAGACGCGCCTGCTTGTAAGTTGGAGGCGATGCGCGCTCGCACCTGGCTCGCCTTCGCTCTCGCCCCACTGTTTCTCCTCCTCGTACTCCTCGTATGGCCAGAGATCGACGAGAGCTGGGAGAACCACCCCGCGCACTTCTGGCTCGTGCTCGGTGCCGCTCTCGCCGCCACCGCCGTGGGCTGGAGCGTCACGAGCGCGGCACGCCGTCGACGCGATGCACGGCTGCTCTTCATCTCGCTCGCCTTCGTCGCCAGCGCCTGCTTCCTGGGTCTGCATGCCCTGGCGACGCCCGGGGTCCTGCTCGGGCCGAATGCGGGCTTCGAGCTCGCCACTCCCGTCGGGCTCGTGATCGCGGCCGCGTTCGCCGTCGGAGCGGCGATCGAGCTGGAGGGCGAACGAGCCGAGACCGTGATCCGCGCGACACCTCTGCTCCTGGCGGGTCTCGCCGCGGTGGTCGTCCTGTGGGCGGTCTTCTCGCTCGCCGAGCTGCCGCCTCTGGACGATCCTCTCGCCGAGGAGCAACTCGACGGGTGGCAACACCTGCTCGCCGCCGTCGGGATCGCGCTCTTCGGGATCGCCGCCTTCGGCTTCCTTCGGATCTACCGCCGCCGACGGGAGCGCTTCGTGCTCGCGTTCACCCTTGCGTTCGTCCTCCTCGCCGAGGCGATGATCGTCATCGCCTGGGCCGTCAACTGGCAGCTGTCGTGGTGGGAGTGGCACGTCCTCATGCTCGGATCGTTCGCACTCATCGCCGTCGTGGCGCGCGCCGAGTGGCACGAGGAGCGCTTCAGCGCGCTCTACCTCGACGAGACGCTTGCAGGAGCGAAGGACGTGAGCATCCTCTTCGCAGATCTCGCCGGGTTCACGAGCTTCTCGGAAGCGCGCGATCCGCCCGAAGTCGCTGCGATGCTGAACGCGTACTTCGGGCGCCTGATCCCGCTGCTGGAGGGCGTTGGCGGCGACGTCCACCAGATCACCGGCGACGAGCTCATGGTCGTCTTCGAGGAGTGGGCCGGGGGCGCCGAGCACCCCGTGCAGGCCGCGCGCGCGGCCCTTCTCCTCCAGCGAATGGCCGACCGAATCGCCCACGGCCGCGACGACTGGCCTCGCTTCCGGGTCGGCGTGAACAGCGGCGAGGTGCACGCGGGCCTTGTCGGCGGGGCGCGCGGCCACCGGAAGCACGGCTTCGTGGGAGACGTCGTGAACCTCGCCGCGCGGCTCCAGGCCGAGGCCCCGGTCGGCGGAGTGCTGATCGGCGAGGACACCTTCCGGCGACTCGGCGGCCGAGCCGTCGTCGAGCCGTTGCCACCGCTGCGGGTCAAGGGCAAGGAGGAGCCCGTCAGGGCGTATGTCCTCCGCCGCGTCGAGCGTCGGATTTCGAGCTCATGACGGGGACGGTCCGGGTTCGCTCCGGAGCCGAGCGCGAGCTCCAGCTCGAGCTCGTCGAGGGCGCTGGGGAGGATCGCAATCCGCTCAGAGACGGTGCGTGCGCCTCGGGATCGACGGGCGACGGCCGGGTGACGCCGTAGCGCTCGCGGAGCGTGCGGCTGGAGGCCCAGCACGACGGCGTTGACGGCAATCGTCGCGACCACGACCGTCGTGAAGGGGGTCGAGTCGACCGCCCGGACGAGGACGGTCCGCTCTCACGATCGCGAATTCTGGCGACGGGGTCGGCGCTCCCCGGAACGGCGTTCCTCTCGTCCGTAGACTCAGAAAATGGCCGAGACCCCGATCTCGGAGCCCGGCCGGCTCGCTCGCAAAGCGCGTGCGCCGCTCGACGGGCTTCGCGCTCTGGCCCGCGGCATCGCGCATGCGCTCCCCCGCGCGGTCGAGGACCTGTTCCGCGATCGCTGCCCGCAGTACGCGGCGTCGATCTCGTTCCACGTGCTCTTCTCGCTCTTCCCGCTGACGATCGTGCTGGTGTCCGTCTTCGGACTCGTCCTGCAGGACGAAGAGCTCAGACAACGCGTCATCAGCGAGCTCCTCGACGTGCTCCCGGTCTCCGAGAAAGGGCAGGAAAACGTCCAGAGCTCGATCGAGGGGATCGCATCGCCGCTCTCGGCGATCGGGTTCGTCTCGCTGATCGCGCTGCTCTGGGGCGCGTCGGGGATGATGGCGTCGATTCGGATCGGGCTCGAGGCGGCGCTCAAGGTGGACCGCGGCCGCCCCGCCGCGCACGCCAAGCTCGTCGACTTCGTCGTCGTCGGTGCGGCCGGAGTACTCGTCCTACTCGTCGTCGGACTGTCGGCCTTCGCGGCGTTCTTCAGCCGGCTCGTCGACCGCATCACCCACGAAATCGGCGTCGAGGCGAACCTGTCGGGTGTTCTCTTGCGCGACGGAGTCCAGCTCGTCGTCATCGGCGTGATGGCGCTCCTGCTCTATCGGTTCGTCCCTGCGCGGAAGCTGCGAACGCGCGGGGCGGTCGCCGGAGCCGCCCTCACCGCCATCGGGACCTGGGGAGCTGCGAGGATCTTGGCGGTCATCTTCGCCGACTTCTCGCGGTACAACCTCATCTACGGCTCGCTGGCCGGGGTGATGACGTTCCTGTTCTTCGTCTACGTCGTTGCGCTGATCCTTCTGCTCGGTGCGGAGTTCGCGTATGCGTGGTCGGAGCCGCCGGGGCCGCCCGGCCCTCCGGTCCTGAGACGTCTCGGCGGGTTCATTCGGGGCCTCGTGATGCATCCAGAGGAAGAAGCGGAGCGCGTCAGCGAAGCGCCGGCTCGTCGACCGTAAGCGTCCGGGCGTCGGCATCGAGCGTGCACGTGACGCCGAGCGGCAGCGCGGCCAGGTGCTTCGCGTGGCCGAGCGGGAGGCCGTAGATCACTGGGACGCCGAGCGGTTCGAGCCGCTCTTCGAGGACGTCCTCGATCGAGCGCGAGCGCGCCCAATCCGAAACCGGGCGCACGTCGCCCCAGTCGCACTTCTCCATCTGCCCCACGACGACGCCGGCGACCCCGTCGAGCTTTCCTGCGTGCGCCAGCTGGACGAGCTGCCCGTCGACGTAGTACGGCGGACAGTGGACGTCCTCGAAGAAGAGGATCGAGCCCTCGAGCTCGATCTCCCATGGTGTTCCCATCGTCTGCATGAGAAGCCAGAGGCAGCCTCCGACGAGGGGCGCGGTCACACGGCCGCCGCGGATCGAGCGCACCCACGGGTCGTCCGGATCGCGCGGAACCTCGCCCGCGCCGCCACCGCCGAGCACGTCGAGAAGCCGCTGCTTCGTGAACGTCGTCACCTCGGCGCTCCCCACTTCGACGAGCCCGTTCCCATAGATCGTCGCGAGCCCTGCCTTCTGGCGGACCGCAACGTGCAGAGCGGTGATGTCCGAGTAGCCGACGAGCGGCTTCGGGTTCTCAGCGATGAGGTCGAAGTCGACGTACGGGATCGCCTGGGCCGAGCCGAACCCCCCCTGCAATACCTGCACGACGTCCACCTCCGGGTCGGTGAAGAGCGCGTTCAGGTCCGCTCCGCGCTGCTCCGCGCTCCCGGCGACGTAGTCGTCGCGCGCGTAGACGCCCGACGCCAGCTTGACGTGATAGCCGCGCGCCTCCCACCACTCGACGCCCCGGAGCACGTCGGAGCGGCTGTCGTAGGGACTCGCGACCGCGGTCACGCCGATCGTCCCACCCTCGGGCAGCGGCTTGCCGAATCTCGTTGCCTGGATCAAGGAAGCGGCTAGCCGCAGATCCGAACGGGCTGGCTCGCCTCCGCCTCGCGGCCGCGGACGTCGGAAGCGACGGCGGTGAGCGTGTGTGGGCCCTTTCGCTTGCCGGTCGTGCGCCACCGTAGCTCGTAGAGGCCGGCGACGTTCTTGCGGATGCGACCGATCTGCCGGTTGCCGTCGAAGAATCCGACCGACGAGATCTGCACGTTGTCGTTCGCGACGACGAGGAGGCGTTGGCGCGCCGCGAGGCACTTGCTCTTCTCGGGCGTGATCCAGGTGACCGTCGGCCCGCTCACGGCCTCCAGGCGCGCGCCCTGAACCCTCGTGTTCGGCAGCGGACTGGTGCTCTCGGTGTTGATGTTCTTCGCCTCTTGGTAGTCGGACGCCACCAGCTGGATGAACTGTGGGCCGGGCTGAAGAGGAAACGCCTCGCGCGGGATCGAGAAGGCCGCGATACCGGTTGCCGGATCGAACGTCGTCGCCCCGACGGACTCACGGCGTGTCGACGGTCCGAAGAAGAGCTGGAGCGCATGCGGATCGACCCCCGCCTTCGCGTCCGTGATCTTGGCCACGAGTGTCGGGCGGCCGCTCGAGAGCGTGCGCGTGATCATTCTGACTCTCGGCGGTCTCACGTCGTTGACCCACGAGCGCAACACGTAACGGCCGGCGAGGGGGCGGCCTGTGAAGAGGTCACGGCCCGAGTCGACCGAGACGTAGTACCGCCCCGGAGGCAGGAAGACGCCCCCGGAGGCGCCGATGCTGTACAGGAAATCCGGCAGCAGACCGTTGACATTGACTGGGATGCCCGCGTAGCCGAGGACGTCGTTCTCGTCCAGCGAGCCCAGGAACCACGGATGGATCGGCTGATTGGAGCTCAGGAGCGCGGTGATCGAGACCCCCAGCTTCGGGGCCGGCCTGACCACGACGACTCCGGCATTGACCGCCTGCTTCGTGATCTGGAGCGAGTAGATCTTCTCCTTGCCGTCGTCGTTCACCGACGGATCGACGCCGAAGATCCCGAGGATCGAGAACGGCGAGGTCGGCCAGCGGTAGACGCTAGCGCGATCTTCCCCGCTCCTGGTGTCGCCGGACTGCATGGCACGCAACGGCGTCACGGGGGCTCCCGTGAGCGACGACCGCGTGACCGAGAAGGCGTAGGGGACCCTACGGACGTCCCCACCGCGTCGAAGGAGGACGAACCCGAAGTTGTCTCCGGCGACGGCGCCTGCTGCGGCGCGGGCGACGACCTGCATCACCGCGCTTCCCCCTGGAGCGATGGAGACCGGAGCGGCCGCGACGGTCGCACCGGAGGACGCGACCTGAGCCTGGATCTCCGCCGTCCACGTGCCCTCGCCGTTACCCGCGTCGGAGACGGTCATCGAGATCGCTCTGCTGGCAGCGCCGGCGGCGGCAGCGGGCAGATAGCCGAAGGAGAGCGACCGCGGATCGGTGAAGATCAACGGTCGATCGGCGGCGCCGACGCGCACGAGTCCGGCGCCCTGGACGAGAACCGAGGCCTCCTCCGTCAGCGAGGTGTCGCCGAACGCCGGACCTGCCGTGGACATGAGTGCCGACTTCGTCTGCTGCGCGGTCCAGGACGGATGACGCTGCACCAGAAGCGCAGCGGCCCCTGCAACGTGCGGCGCCGAGAAGCTCGTACCGGCGCTGACCGCCCACTGATCTCCCGCGCGCTCTGGAAGCGTCGACGAGATGATCTGCGATCCCGGCGCGGTGATGTCGGGCTTCAGCGCATGGCCGAACGCTGTGAGGCCGGAAGACGTGAAGCTCGTCGGGACCCCTGCCCATGTCGTGGGAACCTCGACCATGTCACGGCTGAAGCGGACGGTGACCGCTCCTCCGGAGCCGGCGGCCGCGGCGCGCAGGCGGGCGCCGTCGAGATCGGAGATCGTCCCGCCCGCGATCGAGAAGAAAGCGAATGTTGGATCGCCCGGGCGATTCTCGGCGATCACCATCCCGGCCGCGCCTGCCTCACGCGCGCGCCCTGACTTCGTGCTGTACGGGCAGCCGCCTCGGCTGACGAGCGCGATCGCATTGCGCAGCGATCCGGAAGGCGCCGGATCGCAGAGTTGCCTGGAGGCGCCGCCGATCGTGCCCACGTCGACGAGTCGTTGATTCGTCGTGATCCACGACTGAGGGATGTCGTCGGCGGGAACGAACGGGATCCGACCCACGCCTCCCGGCGAGACGACCGAGATGGACGGTCCGAAGACGTGCGCGTTCGCAGTCGCACCGACGCTGATGGCGTCCGGCGCAGTGGCGGGCGAGCCCGACGTGCCGAGCCCGAAGAAGTCGCGGTCGTTGCCGGCCGCGATCACCGGCACGACGCCGGCGCGGGCGACGTTCGCGACGGCTGGAACGAGGATGTCCGTACGGGGATCCGACTGAGGGCCGCCTCCCGAGAAGTTGATGACGTCCATCCCGTCCCGTACGGCGGCCTCGAAGGCAGCGACGATCTCGGGGCTGTTGGCAGAGCAGCAGCCGCCGAGCGGTGGCGGGGACGGGACGTTGAAGACACGGTAGTTGCCGATGTACGCGCGCGGGGCGACTCCCTCGACGTCGTCAACCGCGGGGTGGCAACCTCCCTCGCTCTCGACGCAAAAGCCCGGCCGACTTTCCGGAACGTCAGTCTTGACACCGGCGATCACGCCCGCGACGAACGTGCCGTGGAACGAGCGATCCCGGTCGAGCGGTGCGCTGTTCGCACCGGGGCCGGCGAAGCCTCGCGCGACGATCACCTTTGGCGACGTTCCCCCGCCGGGCCCCTTCGGAAAGCCGGGCGGATACGAAAACCCTGCCGGACTGAGGAAGGGGTGCTCATGGTCGACTCCGTCGTCGACCACGGCGACCTTGACTCCGTCACCTCGGGCCCCGGTCAGCCCTGAAAACTGAGTTGCCCCGATCACGCTCGGCCCGCGGTTCATCGACATCGTGTACATGCGGCTCGGGTAGACCCGCGCCGCGAAGTCCATCTCGAGCAGGTCCGGAAGGCGCTCGTACGGGACGCTCACCGCGAACCCGTTGACGAGCAGCTCGTACCGGCGCGACACCCGTGCCGCGGGAATCGCCCGGCGCAGACTCGCGATCGCACGCGCCTGAGCGGACTGGAGATCGGCGACGTAGCTCCGTGAGAACGAGCTCTTCAGGTTCAGCTTCTGCTTCGAGCCGAGCCCGCCGAAGCGACGCGCGATTGCTGCCTCCGCCAGAGGCGGATCGTCCAGCGTCACGATGACGCGCACCCGAGAGCCGTTCCCCTCGGGCGTCGAGAGGTCGGGCGCGGGCCGAACCTTCTCGAGCGCGTTCTCGATGACCGTGCGAGGCGTGCGCTCGAGCGCGCCCGAGGCAGTTCCGGTGAATGCGACGAGAGCTACGAGAGAGGCAAGGAGCGCGAAACGTCGCACTGGTGCGTGCTAGCCAATCCTGCTCGAAAAGCTCTCCGTCGCCCTGAGGCCCTCGAACACGACCGACACCGAGCCTCTGAACCTCTTGCCCTTCGCCGCGGGCGGAATGTTCCACCTGCAGGTGGCCGCGCCAGCGACAACGCGCTGGACTTGCGCCCTCAGTCTCGCGGTGCCGATCCGGCCGACGCACGTGACCCTGCCGTTCTGGACGATCGCGCCCGTGTCGGAGCGGGCGGCCACGAGCCTCGCGGTCAGAGGCTTGCCGGCGGTGGGCTTGCCGACGGTGACCCTCCTGATGACCAGCGTCGGCGGCGTGATCTTCACCTCGTAGGCGTACAGCCCCGCACCGGCGGCCGGTGCGACGTCGCTCACGGAGTTCGTGAAGTCGAGATCGCCGGTCACCGGGTCGATGACGATGCCGGAGACCGCGATGACGGCGAAGCCGAAGCGTTTGGTGTTGCCGAGCTCTGCAGCGCTGATCGTGACCGTCACACCGCCCTGGTACGTGAAGATGAGCGACGTCGCCGGCGGGTCTCCGGCCCGCCGTGTGAAGTCGGCCCCGTCCCACCTGAAGAGCGCGGCTTCGCCACCGAAGATCTGGATCACGTAATCGGCTCCGAGCGAGTCCGGGTCCCCTGTTTGCGGGTTCGCGTCCGTGTCCGCGAAGACAAGGAGCAGAAGATCCTGGGTCAGCGTCGGCCGATTCGGGATATCGACCTTGAACGACACGACGCCCGCGTCGTTGTTCGAGACCGTCAGCGTCGTGATGTCGGGCGCGGCCGCGTTCTCTCCCGACGAGTCCTGATACGTCGTGGTGTTGGCGGCCACGCGGGTAGGCGCCGTCGTCCCGGAGAGTGCGCCTGAAGCGGCAGTCGGCACCGCGACGACTACGACGGCGATCGCGAGCACAAGGACTGGGCGGGTGAGCGGTCGCACGTCCGCGCGTCAGGGTAGTTGCGCGTCGAGGCCGCCGTCAAATGTACGGGGAAGCCGATTCCCGCGCGACGGAGAATCGCTGACCGGACACGCGTACACTGCACGTTCACGCTGTCGATGCGACGAACGCCACCGCACGGTCAATCGAGGCGCAAGCCTCGTCTTCTCGTTTGCGTGCTCGCCTGCGCGCTTGCGCTGCCTGCGACCCTCGCCGCTTCCACTCATCGTGCCTCTGCAGTTCGCGTCCTCGATGCGGTCGAGGTGGGTTCCACCCTCACCGGGGAGTTCGGGTTCGCGCGCCCGACCGGGCTTGCGTACGTGCCTGGGAAGAAGCTGCTTCTCGTCGCCGCGAGCGGTCCCGGCCGGACGCGACTCTTGCGGATCGGCCCGTTCGAGGAGGCACTGGGCGCGTTCAATTTGCCAAAGATCTCGAACACGTCCACGCTGGCGTTCGATCCTTTTCGCTTGCAGTTGACCGCGATCGACGGCAAGAAGCGCATCACCGTCAATGCCGTCGATCTCGAGGCCAAGCAACCAACCAGCCAGCGCGCGGACGTCAGGAACCTCCAGCTGGAGAACGCCCAGGGAGCGTCGTTCGATCCGAAGTCCGGCACCTGGCTAGTCCTGGACAGCGGCGCTCGCGCGATCGTGCGCGTACCGGCCGCAGGCGGCGTGTACCGGCGGCCGATCCGGGTGTCGCTGGCAAGTCTCGGCGACGGGAGATTGCGAGGGCTTGCGCGCAACCCCGTCGACGGCCTGCTTTACGTCGCCAACCCCGAACGGCGCCTCCTCTTCGCGGTCGATCGCTCGGGAAAGGTTGCGAAGACGTTCGACATCGGAAGCGCACGAATACGGAATCTCCGGGCGCTGGTCTTCGCGCCCAGCGCCGACCGAACGGACCGCCCGAGAATTCAGAGCCTGTACGTCGCCGACGCGGGCGGCGGCAGGCGGGAAGGTCGCATCGTCGAGCTGTCGCTCTCTCCACATTCCAGACTCTCGAAGACGTTCGCAGGGACGCTGGCCAAGACGATTCGTACCTCGCAGCTTCACACACCCGCGCCTGATCCTGCAGGAATCACGTATATGGCAGAGAGCGACACGTTGCTCGTCAGTGACTCGGAGGTGGAGGAGATGCCGCTCTATCGCGGCGCGAACCTGTACCTCATAAAGCGCACGGGGCATCTCGTCGGCACCGGTACGACGGTCGGCTTCAGCCGCGAGCCCACAGGCGTCAGCTTCGGCGCGAAGGAGGAAGTTCTGTACGTATCCGACGACGACAAGGATCGGGTGTACATCATCAGCCCGGGGCTCGACGATCGCCCCGGGACCTCGGACGACGCCGTGACGTCGATCAGCACGATCCCGTACGGAAGCTACGACCCTGAAGACGTCGTGCTAGAGCCGGGCTCCGGTCATCTTTTCGTCTGCGACGGATCCGGCAAGGAGGTCTACGACATCGACCCGGTGAACGGAGTCTTCGGGGACGGCAACGACGCGGTGGCCCACTTCGACGTCGGCAGGTACGGGATCAGGAACTGCGAGGGCATCGGGAGCGATCCGCAGCGGCGAACCATCCTCGTCATCGACGACTACGAGCGGAAGATCTTCGAGCTGACGTCGGCCGGCAAGCTCGTTCGTGTGATCAACATCCCGGTCTCGTATGTGGAT
>Ga0184612_10000550_pt1 | contig 17647 bp, 16 predicted proteins | sample PLM3_60_coex_FD_133163 | JGI IMG/M metagenome (GOLD analysis project Ga0184612, IMG submission 133163) | Groundwater sediment microbial communities from an aquifer in East River, Colorado, USA - PLM3_60_coex | ecosystem: Environmental > Terrestrial > Soil > Riparian zone | place: USA: East... | reverse complement strand
GACCCCGATGTGCAGCGCCAACCCCTCTTGCACGACCTCGGCCATCCCGCCCCACGTGTCCTCGACCGGGATCCGGTCGTCCCGCCAGTGCACCTGGTACAGGTCGACGTGGTCGGTCTGCAGGCGGGAGAGCGAGCCGCGGATGGCCTTTCGGATCTCCTCGGGCCGGATCCCCGACCCCTCCTCGTCGGGCGCCACCTTGGTGAAGATGAGGACCTCGTCACGCCGGCCGGCGACGGCCCGGGCCACGAGCTCCTCCGAATGGCCCTGCCCGTACACCTCGGCCGTGTCGATCCAGTTGATCCCGACGTCGAAGACCATCCGCATCGAGTCCACGACGGCATCGTCCGAGTCATTCGGTCCCCACTCGGTGCCGCCGGCCTCCCACGCCCCGTAGCCGATCACCGAGATCTCCGGACCGCCGGCCCCGAGCGTTCGCGTCTTCATGGTGTGGCCTCCTTCATCTCTCGCTCATCTCGGGGAACCGGTCGGCCAGCGAGGGGAGCACATACCTCGCGCCGGCCGAACGCAATTCCTCGACCGAGAACTTCCCGCTGGCCACGGCCACCGGGACGGCACCCACGGCCCGTGCGGCTTCCACGTCGAGCGGCGTGTCGCCGACAACGAATACCCGATCCGGCGTGACGTCGTGACCGTGGAGCATCGCGGCCTTGTCGATGGCGCCCCGGGTGAGCATCGCCCGATCGTCCGAGTCCGATCCGTAGCCCCCGAACACGAAGAACCGGTTAAGGTCGGCTCGGGACAGCTTCACCCGAGCGGCGCCTTCCATCGCCCCCGACACCAACCCGAGCATCGTCCCGGCGTCGGACAGCATGAGCAACAGGTCCTCGACGCCCTCCAGCACGCGGTAGCCCTCGGACGTCCGCACCTCCTCCGACAGTCGCAGGAGGTACACGGCGAACAGTCGAGCCAGCTCGGCCTCGCTCGGCTCGCGTCCCACCGCGGCCTCGAAGGTCTTCCGGGCCACTAGCGGGTCGGTCTCCCCGGCCGCGGTGTGCGAGCCGATATCGGCGGAGATCCCGTACAGCTTGTCGAACGCGTGGGCCCAGCTCCGCGCGCCTGCCCCTCCGCTGTCGATCAGGGTGCCGTCGACATCGAACAGCACGACCGGCGGCATGCTCTCGGCCGCGGTCACGCCGTCTCGAAGAGCACCGCGCGGGCCGGGCCGCCGTCGCCGTCCACGATCTTGAGCGGCAGCACGGCCAGGGTGTACTCGCCGGGCTCCACGTCGCCGAGGTCCAGCCCCTCCACGATGACCACGCCGTTCGAGAGCAGCTCGACGTGCGTGGGGTGCCCGGGAGCTCCCTTCTCCTCGATCGACAGGAAATCCACGCCGAACAGCTTGATGCCCGCCGTCACCACCCACGTTGCCCCTTCGGGCGAAAGGCAGACGTACTCGTCGGGGAAGGGGGCCGGCAGGTGGCGCCAGATCTCAGAGTTGTCGCTCTTCAGCAGGACCCGCGTCGCCCCGGCGGGGATCTTCAGCGCGTCGAGATCGGCCGGCCCGAGCTGGCCCCGAAGGCCCCGGGCATCCGCGACCACGCAGTCCCCGACCAGAAGGTCGACCGGCACCCGATCCATCCCCGCAGCGCCGGGGACGAAATGGACCGGTGGGTCGACGTGCGTGCCGGTGTGGGTCCCCATCCGAAGCTCCGAGACGTTCGCCGGGTCGCCCTTCAAGATCTGCGATCGCGGGGTGATCTCGACGGCGGGATCGCCCGGCCACACGAGCAGGTCAGGGCCGATGGGGAGCGAGACGTCGATGATCCGGTTCATCGGCCTCCTCCCTGGGATCGCAACCGCCGGTACCGGCGGATCAAGGCGTTCGTAGAGGAATCGTGCCCGAGCTTCGGCTCGGACTCCGCCTCGAGCTCCGGCACGATGCGGTTGGCCAGGACCTTGCCCAGCTCCACCCCCCACTGGTCGAAGGAGTTGATGTTCCAGATGGTCCCCTGCGTGAAGACCTTGTGCTCGTACAGCGCGACCAGCTCTCCCAGCACCTTCGGCGTGAGCTTCGGGGCCAGGATCGTATTCGTCGGCTTGTTGCCGCGGAACGTTCGGTGGGGGACCTGCGCCGGCGGGACGCCCTCGGCCTCCACTTCCTCCGGGGTCTTGCCGAACGCCAGGGCCTCGGTCTGGGCGAAGAGATTCGCCATCAGCAGGTCGTGATGCTCGCCCACCGCGTGGCTCGGCTGGACGAACCCGATGAAGTCGCACGGGACGAGCTTCGTCCCCTGGTGGATCAGCTGGTAGTACGCGTGCTGTCCGTTCGTCCCCGGGGTCCCCCAAACGACCGGGCCGGTCTGATAGTCGACCGGGTTCCCATCGAAGTCCACCGACTTGCCGTTGGACTCCATGTCGAGTTGCTGGAGGTACGCGGGGAGCTTCTCCAGGTGCTGGCTGTAGGGCAGGACGGCGTGGGTCTCCGCGCCGAAGAAGTTCCCGTACCACGTCCACAGCAGCCCGAGCAGCACGGGCATGTTCCGCTCGAACGGCGCCGTCCTGAAGTGCTCGTCCATCTGCCGGAACCCGGCGAGCATGTCGCGAAAGCCCTCGGGCCCGATGGCGACCATCAGCGAAAGCCCGATCGCGGAGTCGACCGAGTACCGACCTCCCACCCAGTCCCAGAACTCGAACATGTTCTCGGTGTCGATGCCGAACTCGGCGACCTTCTCGGCATTGGTGGAGACGGCCACGAAGTGCTTGGCCACGGCGTTCGGGGTTCCGAGCTTGGAGAGCAGCCAGTCCCGGGCGGTCCGGGCGTTCGTCAGTGTCTCGAGCGTGGTGAACGTCTTCGAGGACACGATGAACAGGGTCTCCTGCGGGTCGAGGTCCCGAGTGGCCTCGTAGACGTCGGTGCCGTCCACGTTGGACACGAACCGTAAGGTGAGCGACCGGTCCGAGAAGTCCTTGAGCGCCTCATACGCCATCGCCGGGCCCAGGTCGGAGCCACCGATGCCGATGTTCACGACGTTTCGGACGGGCATGCCGGTGTGGCCCTTCCACTCGCCGGACCGGACGCGTTCGGAGAAGGAGGCCATCTTGTCGAGCACCGCGTGGACCCACGGGACGACGTTCTCCCCGCTCTCCCCGTCCACCGCGATGACCTCGTCCCTGGGGGCCCGGAGCGCGACGTGCAGGACGGCCCGGTCCTCGGTCACGTTGATCCTCTCCCCGGCGAACATCGCGTCGATCCGCCGACGGAGCCCCGAGCGCTCGGCCAGCGCCACCAGGAGGTCGAGCGTCTCCGGGGTGGCGATGTTCTTCGAGTAGTCCAGGTAGAGGTCGCCCGCCTCGAGTGTCAGGGCCTCGCCTCGGGCCGGGTCCTCCGCGAACAGGTCCCGGAGGTGGACGCCCTCCAACTTGCCCCGGTGGGTCTCCAGGGCCTCCCATTCAGGGGTCCGGGTGATGCTCGTCTTCGCGGCCATCGGGGTGATCCGGGCCTCAGCCCGGCTTCTCCAGGTGCCCACCGAACTGCTTTCGGAGTGCCGACAGGATCCGGTCGGCGAACTCGGCCTGGCCCTGGGACTCGAACCGGTCGAACAGCGCGGCAGAGAGCACGTGCAGGGGAACGCCCTCGTCCACCGCGGCGAGCACCGTCCACCGGCCCTCGCCGGAGTCGGACACCCGCCCGGAGTAGCCCTTCAGGTCGGAGTCCTCGAAGAGAGCGGCCGCGGTCAGGTCGAGCAGCCAGGACGTGACGACGCTCCCCCTGCGCCACACCTCGGCCACGTCGGCGGTGTCGATGTCATACCGGTAGAACTCGGGCTCGCGGAGCGGTGCGCTCTCGGCGTCGGCCTCCCGCTTCCTGTTCCCGGCGTTGGCGTTGCGGAGCACGTCCAGGCCTTCGGCGTAGGCGGCCATGATGCCGTACTCGATCCCGTTGTGGACCATCTTCACGAAGTGGCCGGCACCGGACGGGCCGCAGTACAGGTAGCCGGCCTCCGCCGTGCTCTTCTTGGGTGAGCCGTCCCTCCCGGGAGTGCGCGGAGCCGCCTCCACGCCCGGCGCGAGGGCGGCGAAGATGGGATCGAGGCGCTGCACGACCTCCTGGTCGCCCCCGATCATCAGGCAGAACCCGCGCTCCAGGCCGAACACGCCGCCGGAGGTCCCCACGTCGATGAAGGAGATGCCCTTGGCCGCGTACCGCCCGGCCCGCTCGATGTCGTCGCGGTAGTAGGAGTTCCCCCCGTCGATGATGACGTCGCCCCGGTCCATGAGCTCGGCGAGCTGGTCGGCGGTGGAGCCGGCGAAGGCGGCGGGCACCATGATCCAGGCGGTCCGAGGCTTGGAGAGCTTGCTGACGAAGTCCTCCAGCGAGGCGGTGCCGATGGCCCCCTCGCCCTCGAGCTGGCGGACCGCGTCCTGGCTCACGTCGAAGGCCACGACCTCGTGGCCGTGGCGCATCAGGCGGCGGGAGAGGTTCGACCCCATCCGGCCAAGGCCCACCATCCCGAGCTGCACGAACCGGCTCCTTCCGCCGTGGGCCGTCGCGGCCGTGCCGGACGGCTTCGCCACGCGGCCAAGCGTACCGCGGGCAGGACAGATGAACGCATCCGAGGGGCGCGGGCGCGGCCCGGACTCACCGCCTCCAGCCGCGGAAGGCCCCCAGCAGGGCGTCCCGGGCCTCCGCCGACACCGATCCCTCGGTGAGACGGCCGACCAGGGTGAGGGTTCGCCTCATCTGGGTCAGGTAGATGGTGCAGGGCCCGCACCCGGCGAGGTGATCCTCGAACCGGGCGCGCTCGCCCTCGGCGAGCGCGCCCTCCAGGTAGTCGGTCACGAGCTCCACGAGCTCACGGCACGTGAGCCGCTGAGCCGTTCGGTTCCCCTCGTCCACCTGACTCTGCCCTTCCCTTCCCGGCTCGCGCTCTCCCGGCGCGCTCGGAACCACGGCGGCCTCACCCCGCCTGTTTGATGGTCCCCTCCAGAGCCCGAAACGCTACAGTCGGTGCCTCGGCGCCTGTAACGCCCTGACCCCTGGACGACACGGTCGATCCACCCTCCGTGCGTCCAGCGAATACACGGTGGCGTGGGGCCGAGCCAGGAAGGGGACATCACATGGCTGAGATCAAGGTGTACGGGGCCAGCTGGTGCCCGGACTGCCGGCGGGCCAAGCGGTTCCTGGGCGACCAGCGGGTCCCGTTCGAGTGGCACGACATCGAACAGGACCCCGAGGGGGTCAACGTCGTCCAGGCCAGGAACAACGGCAACAACGTGATCCCCACGGTCATCTTCCCGGACGGGACCTTCCTGTCCGAGCCCACGAACGAGCAGCTGGCCGAGAAGATCGGGCTCGAGCGGATGGCCATGATGCACGTCTACGACCTGATCATCATCGGGGGCGGGCCGGCCGGCCTCACGACGTCGATCTACGCCGCGCGCGAAAACCTCCAGACGCTCGTGATCGACAGCAAGGGCCTTGGCGGCCAGGCCGGCGTGACGGAACGACTCGACAACTACCCAGGCTTCCCGGAAGGGATCGGAGGGGCCGAGCTGGCCGAGCGGATCGTCCAGCAGGCGAAGCGGTACGGGGTCGAGCTCCTGCAGGCCGTGTCGGTGCTCTCGATCACCAGCGACGGCGACCAGGTGGACGTCGAGGCCGCCACCGGCGACCACTACCATTCGCGGGCCGCCCTCATCGCGAGCGGCTCCTCGTACCGCCGGACGAACGCGCCCGGCGAGGACGACCTGATCGGGGCGGGCATCCACTTCTGCGCCACCTGCGACGGCCCGTTCTACAAAGGTGCCAAGGAGCTCGTCGTGCTGGGCGGCGGGAACAGCGGGCTGGAAGAGGGACTGTTCCTCACCCAGTTCGTGGACAAGGTCACGATCGTCGAGCGGGGTGACCGCCTCCGGGCCAACAAGCTCCTCCAGGACAAGGTGAACATGCACAAGCGGATGGAGGTGCTGCTGAACCACTCGGTGAAGGAGTTCAGGCCGAAGGAGGACGGGAGCGGCAAGCTCGGCGCCATCCTGATCGAGGACGCGACCGGAGGTAAGGCCGAGGAGCTCCACCCGGCCGGGTGCTTCGTGTTCATCGGACTCGACCCGAACACGGAGTTCATCAAGGGGTCGGTGGACCTGGACGACCGGGGGCTGATCGCCACGGACATGGGCTTCCAGACCAGCATGCCCGGCGTGTTCGCGGCCGGCGACGTGCGGTCCGGTTCCACCAAGCAACTGGCCTCCGCGGTGGGCGAGGGCGCCGGGGCCGCCATCGCCATCCGCCAGTACCTGGAGAACAAGGACCGGAACTGATGACGATGCTCGCTGTGACCGTCGGGCCGCCCGCGCCGGACTCGGCCGCGCTGGAGAAGGTGCCGGAACCCGATCCCGTCGAGGGCTCGATCCTGTGCGAGACCATCGCCGTCGGGGTCGATGGCACCGACAACGAGATCGTCGAAGGGAAGTACGGGGAGGCCCCTCCCGGCAGGGACCGGCTGATCCTGGGACACGAATCGCTGGGGCGGGTGCTCGAGGCTCAGCCAGGAAGCGATTTCGATCCCGGTGACCTGGTCGTGGGGTTCGTCCGCCGGCCCGACCCGGTGCCGTGCGAGAACTGCGCGGCCGGCGAGTGGGACATGTGCCGCAACGGCCTGTACACCGAGCGGGGCATCAAGGGCCGAGACGGGTACCTGTCGGAGCGGTTCCGGATCGAGCCGGAGTTCGCGGTGAAGGCCGATCCGGCGCTCGGACGCCTGGCCGTGCTGACCGAGCCCACCTCCGTGGTGGCCAAGGCGTGGGAGCACGTGGACCGGATCGGCAGGCGAGCCGTGTGGGACCCGAAGCGGGCCCTGGTCACGGGGGCCGGGCCGCTCGGGCTTCTGGGCGCGATGCTCGGTCTCCAGCGGGGGCTCGAGGTCCACGTCCTCGACGTGGTCGACACGGGCCTCAAGCCCGTCCTGGCCCGCGACCTCGGCGCGACCTATCACGCGGGGTCACTGGACGACGTGGCCGGCATGTTCGACGTCGTCATCGAATGCACGGGGGTGGGGCCGTTGGCGTTCCACGCCATCGACCACCTCGCCCCGAACGGCGTGATGTGCCTGACCGGCATCTCGCCCGCGGGTCGCACGCTGCCGCTCGATGTGGACACGCTGAACAAGCAGATGGTCCTGAACAACAACGTCGTGCTGGGCTCGGTGAACGCCAACAGGCGGCACTATGAGCAGGCCGAGGACGCCCTGGCCCGGGCCGACCGCGCGTGGCTGGACCGGCTGGTGACCCGGTGGGTCCCCCTGGCCTCGTGGAACGAGGCGCTGGAGCGGCGGGAGGACGACGTGAAGACGGTCGTGGAGATCGGCCGGATCTGACGGGGGGCGCATGGACGCGAAGGAGATCTTCGACCTGATCGTGAAGGCCGACGAACGGCTGAAATACGCCACGCCCGACAAGGCCGAGGCCCGCAAGGCTCAGGCCAGGGACATGCTGATCCAGGCCCTGGAGGAGGCGAGGGCCATCGGGAACGAACAACTCGTGCAGCAGGCCGAGACCCGCCTGGCGGATCTCGGCATGCCGCCGGTCGCCGGCGGCGCCGGCGGCCGGGAGGATGTGTCGGCCGTGCACGGCTCGCCGCCCCCCCAGGCGATGCCGGCGTCGGCCGCCGGGAGACGGCCGACGCCTCTCGACCCCTACCCGGAACCACATCCGGAGGTGGATGGCGGAGACGAGAAGTCTTACCCCCCCGAGCTCGGGACCGACGCCATCGCCATCCTGGAGGGACGGACGTTCATGTTCTCCGACTCCCTGGGGGACGTGCCGGCCGGTTCCATCGGCGGCCTCCTGCACGACGACACGCGATTCCTGTCCAGCTGGGAGCTCACGCTGAACGGCCAGCCCCTGTCGCTGCTCAAGTCCCGCGTCGTCGACTACTACTCGGCCGCGTTCTTCCTGACGAACACCGAGATGCCGGGCCTCAGAGCGAACACGCTGACGGTTCGGCGGTTCCGATTCGTCGGCAACGGGCTGCACGAGCAGGTCGGCGTATACAACTCCTCGTCCGAAGCCGTTCACTTCGAGCTCCGGCTGCGCGTCGGTGCGGACTTCGCCGACCTGTTCGAGGTCAAGAGCGTGGTGCGGGACCGAAGCGCCAAGATCGACATCGAGCACGATCCGGAGCTCTCGTTACTTCACTTCCACTATGAGAACGAGGGCTACCTGGCCGAGACGAACGTGGACGTTCGTCGCAGCGGGATCATCCGCCAGGGCCTCGAGGAGCGGCTCGATCCCTCCTCGATGATGGAGCCCGAGCTGCTTGAGGAACAGAGACCCGCGATCGAAGGGAACGACCTGGTGTGGGACGTGGAGCTCGACTCGCGGACCGGGCTCGTCTTCGTCCTTCGCGTGACCGTTCGCGTGAACGAGACGGTGCTGGAGCCGATGCACGACGAGTTCGGCGAGGAGCAGCAGCAGGTCGAGGGCGCCCTCACCAATTGGCTGGATGAGGTGCCGCGGTTCCAATCGGACAACGCGGTCCTGAAGAACGTCTTCGACAAGTCGATCCTGGACCTGGCCGCGCTCCGGATCGCCGGGGAGCTCGGCGGCGAGAGCTACATCATGCCGGCCGCCGGCCTTCCCTGGTTCATGACGCTGTTCGGGCGGGACACCCTGATCACAGCGCTCCAGACGATCTGGGTCGGCCCCGAGCTCGCCCGGGGCGCGTTGCACCTGCTCGGCGCCCTCCAGGGCAAGGAGGTCAACGACTTCAAGGACGAGGAGCCGGGCAAGATCCTCCACGAGGTCCGAAACGGCGAGCTCACGACCATCGGGGAGAAGCCCCACAGCCCCTACTACGGCACCGCCGACGCCACCCCTCTGTATCTCATCCTGATGTCCGAGTACTTGCGGCACGGTGACGACGACGAGTTCGTCCGGGCCCGGTGGAAGAACGTCCTGGCGGCGCTGGAGTGGATCGACGGGTACGGCGACCGTGACGGGGACGGATACGTGGAGTACGGCACCCGGTCCTCCCAGGGCCTGGGCAACCAGTGCTGGAAGGACTCCTGGGACGGCATCCAGTACTCAAATGGGACCATCCCCTACCTCCCCATCGCCACGGCGGAGATCCAGGGCTACGTGTACGACGCCAAGCTCCGCGCTGCGGAGATGGCCGAACGGCTGATGGACGACGCGGAGCTCGCGACGAGCCTTCGCAAGCAGGCCGACGAGCTGCACGAGCGGTTCAACCGCGACTTCTGGTCCGAGGAGCGGGGCGGCTACTACGTGGTCGGGCTCGACGGTGACAAGAGGCCCATCGACTCGATGACCTCGAACATGGGCCACCTGCTGTGGTCGGGGATCGTGCCGGAGGACCGGGCCCGCATCGTGGCCGACCATCTGATGTCCAAGGACATGTTCTCCGGTTGGGGCGTGAGGACGATCTCGCGCACCGACGGGGGGTACAACCCGATCGGTTACCACGTGGGGACGATCTGGCCTCACGACAACTCGATCGTGGCCATGGGACTTGTTCGGTCGGGATTCCGGGACGAGGCCAATCGGATCGGTCTGGCCCAGCTGGAGGCGGCGGCGTTCAGCGACTTCCGGCTGCCCGAGGCCTTCGCCGGGTTCGACCGGAGCATCGGACGGTTCCCCGTGCCGTATCCCACGGCGTGCAGCCCTCAGGCCTGGGCCACCGGCGCGCCGTTCGTGTTCGTCAGGAACATGCTGGGGCTGGACGTGCTCGACGGCGAGGTTCGGATCGACCCCCGGGTCCCCGAGGAGGTCGGGCGCATCTACGTCCACGGGATGCACGCCTTCGGGACCCACTGGGACCTCGAGGCGACCGGCACGAACGGCCACGTCCGCCTGACCAAGTAGGGACGGACCGGGCCCGCCGACGTGTGCCCCGGGCTAGGCGTCCTTCCAATCGCGGAATGCCTGCAGGAGCTCGTCTCGAACGTTCGGCGGCACGGACTCCTCGGTCAGTCGGCCGGCCAGACGGATCGTCTCGCGGACCTGCGCCAGGTAGGTGGTGCACGGATCGCAGATCGAGAGATGCGCCTCGAACCGGGTGCGCTCGCCTTCGGCGAGCGCGCCCTCCAGATAGTCGTTCATGAGCTCGACCATCTCGCGGCACGTCAGGTCGGTGGGGGCCGTCACGCCTTCGTCATCTCCTCCTGGAAGTAACGCTCCAGCGCGGTCCTGACCTTCGACCGGGCTCGATGGAGGAGCACGCGCTGGTTCGTGGCGCTGATGTCGAGGGCGTCACAGACCTCCTCCGAGCTCCACCCCAGCACGTCGCGGAGGCGGATCACCTCGCGCTGGTTCGGCGGCAGGCCGTCGATGGACTCCCGGACGCGATCAAAGGTCTCCTGCGAAAGCAGGTGGTCCTCGGGAACGCCCTCCCAGCTCGTCGGCTTGTCGAGCCAGCTGTTGGGCCACTGATCGCCCACCGGCCGGAACCGCTCCGGCTCGACCGCGGGCTCGGACTCCGGGTCCGCCGCCCACAGGGAGGAGAAGGGGATCGACCGGCTCTCCCGCTGCCCTCGGGTCTTGGCCGTGTTCACCAGGATCCGGAAGATCCAGGTCCGAAGCGACGACCGTCCCTGGAACCCGTCGAGACCTTTCAGGACCCCGAGCCAGGCCTCCTGCACCACGTCCTCGGCGATGGCCCGGGTGGGGACGTACATCCTGGCCAGCCGGAGCATCGCTGGGCCATATCGCTCGACGAGCATCATGAACGCGACATCGTTCCCCGCGCGGAGGGCCTGGACCAGTTGCAGGTCCTCCGGCGACGCCACCGAGCCCCCCGGTTCCTCGGCCATACGCGAAAGCCTATCCTCGGTGCGGACGAACGGGTGGCCGGGCGGTTGCGGCGGCGGCCGCTACGGGCGCGCCGCGCCCACGTAGACGCTCCACTCGACGGACCGCATCTGGACCACAGTCCCGGTGTGGGGCGCATCGATCATCTGTCCACCACCGACGTAGATCCCGACGTGGTGGATGGGCGAGTAGAAGAAGACCAGGTCGCCCGGCTGGAGGTCGCCCTGGGCGACGTGGGGAAGCACCGCGTACTGCATCTCGGAGGAGTGGGGGAGCGACACGCCGGCTTGCGCCCATGCCCACATCGTGAGCCCGGAGCAGTCGAACCCCGTCGAAGGGCTCGACCCGGCGAACTGATAGGGCACGCCGATCACCGAGTAGGCCGCATCGATGGCGGCCTGGGCGTTGGCGTTGAGGGCCGGCGGCGGGCCGCCCGGCGGTGGTGAGATCGTGTACGTGCTGGCGACGGCGGCCCGCTGCGCGGCGAGCGCGTCGTGGTACCGGCGGTTCAGGCTCTCGTACAGGGACTTGGCCTCCCCGATCCCCCGTCGGATCTCGGACTCCTTCTGCTGGAGCGAGGCCAGAAGATCTTGCTGCTGGGCGAGCGCGTCCGACAGCTTCGCCGCCAGCCACCTCGCCTGCTGCTGCGCGGTGGCGGCCCGCGTCGCCAGATCGGCGTCGGCCTGGACCATGCTCCCCATGAACTCCAGGCGGTCGGAGAACTCGGCGAACGACGAGGCTCCGAGGAGCATCTCCAGCTCGGACCCGACACCCTGATAGGCCTGGACGGCCCGAGCGTTCAGGTCGGCCACCGCCCGCAGCGCCGCCCCCAGAGCTTTCGCGGCCTCGGCCCGCGTCGCCGCCAGGCGGGACTGGATGTCCTGCAGCTTCACCTGCTCCTGGTCGTACTGCTCGACCAGGATCCCCAGGCGCTGGTTCAGCGCATCCAGCTTGCCCTTGGCCGCCTGGACTTCCCGTTGGGACGGAGAGGCTGAGGAGGGGGTGGTGGAAGCGACGGAGGCGGATAGTGTGATCAGCAGGGCGACTGCACCCCGCGTAACGCGACCTCGGTTCTCGGCTCGCTCTCCCCGCATACAAAAGAGGCTGCTCATGGCAGCCCGGCCAAACCTATCGGGCTAGATGCCGGTCCGTCAAACACCTGCGTTGTATCGGCGCGAAACGACCAGGGCCTTGAGCCCGGCCGGGGACCCCGTGCACCGCAAGGGGTTCCGAGGGATCCCCGGCCCGAGGTACCGGTCGGGACGGCGGGATTTGAACCCGCGGCCTCAGCGTCCCGAACGCTGCGCGCTACCAAGCTGCGCCACGTCCCGTGTGAGCCAGTCTAGCGGCTGGCCGATACGCCGGCCGGGTAGGCTTCCCCCGGAGAGACCGAGGAGCCCGACCAGTTGACTGTGCTCGCCTACCTGCGTTTCGTCCTGGCCGAGGAGGCCGACCGAGTTCGCTTCGAGGGCGATCTGGCTGCCATCCGAGAGCTGGCCGAAGCTCAGCCGGGCCACCGGTGGAGCGAGGTGGGCCGGGACCCCTGGGACCCTCGCACCTTCGTCGTGGTCTCCGAATGGGACGAGGTCGAGCAGGTCCGGGCGTTCGAGCACCACCCGGAGCACGAGGTCATCATCCACCGCTGGGAGACGAGCTACTCGGAGGAGTTCGTGCATCGCCGGTTCGTCCCGTGGATCCGCCCTGAGGCCGAGGACGAGGAGGCAACGGCATGAGGATCGCCGTGCTCTGCCCGCCGTGGCTCGCCGTCCCGCCGAAGGGTTACGGCGGGATCGAGTGGGTCGTGGCCCTGGAGGCCGACGGCCTGGCCGAGGCCGGCCACGACGTCACGCTCTTCGCCACGGGTGACTCCGTCACCAAGGCCAAGCTCGAGTACGTCTTCGAGGTCGCTCCGGGCTCCAAGGCCATCAACGACATCATGCTCGACACCACCCACACGCTCTTCTCGTTGCGCGGCGCGCGGGAACGGTTCGACGCCCTGCACGTGCACTCACCCTTCTCCGCGCTCGCGGCGGCCATCGAGACAGGCCTGCCCACCGTTCACACCCTCCACGGATCCTTCACGCCCGAGATGATCCGGCTGTACGACCTGGTCGGCGACCGCGCGTGGTTCGTGGCCATCAGCGAGGCCCAGAAGCGGTTCCACGAGTCGCTGCGCTACGCGGGGGTCGTCTACAACGGGATCGACATGTCGTTCTACTCCTTCAATGCCGAGAAGGAGGACTTCGTCCTGTTCCTGGGCCGGGCCGCCCCGGAGAAGGGGTGGCGCCGAGCCATCGAGGCCGCGAAGCTGGCCGGCGAGAATCTCGTGTCCGCTGTGAAGATCGCCCACCCCACCGAGGAGGAGGAGTGGGAAAAGAACATCAAGCCGATCATCCCGAAGGACTGGACGGTGATGGGCGAGATCTCCCAGGAGGAGAAGGTCGACCTGCTGCGGCGGGCCAAGGCCGTGCTGTTCCCCATCGATTGGCCCGAGCCCTTCGGCCTGGTCATGACCGAGGCCATGGCCTGCGGCACGCCGGTCATCGCCACACCGCGCGGGTCGGTGCCCGAGGTGATCGAGGACGGCGTGACCGGTTGGTTCGTGAGCGTCGAGAACTACCCGCAAGAGGCTGCCGAGAAGCTCAAGCATCTCGATGAGATCGATCCCCGGGCGTGCCGGGAACGCGTGCAGCGGCTGTTCTCGAAGGAAGCGATGGTGGCCGGATACGAAGGGATCTTCGAGCGCGTGATCGCGGACGGACGCGGTGGGCGGGATGCCTGACCGCGGGACCCGGGTGGAATCGGACAGCATGGGGGAGATCGAGGTCCCGGCGGACCGGTACTGGGGCGCGCAGACCGAGCGGTCGCTGCACCACTTCTCGATCGGCGAGGACCGGATGCCGGTCGAGGTCGTGCGGGCCCTCGGGCTCCTGAAGAAGGCGACCGCGCTGGTGAACGCGGAGCTCGGGCTGCTGCCGAAGGACAAGGCCGACCTCATCGTGCGGGCCGCAGAGGAGGTCCTCGAGGGCAAGCTCGACGACCACTTCCCCTTGTTCGTGTGGCAGACCGGGTCCGGCACGCAATCGAACATGAACGCGAACGAGGTGATCGGGAACCGGGCCATCGAGCTGGCCGGCGGGGAGCTGGGGAGCAAGCGGCCCATCCACCCCAACGACGACGTCAACATGTCCCAGTCGTCCAACGACACGTTCCCCACCGCCATGCACATCGCGGCCGTTCAGGCCATCGTGCGCGAGCTGCTCCCGTCGGTCCGGGCCCTGCGCGATGCCCTGTTGGAGAAATCGAAGGAGTTCGCCGGTATCGTCAAGATCGGCCGGACCCACCTGCAGGATGCCGTGCCCCTCACCCTGGGCCAGGAGTTCTCCGGCTACGTGGCGCAGCTCGACGCCGACATCGCCCGGATCGAGCAGTCGCTGCCGGACCTATACGAGCTGGCCATCGGGGGGACGGCCGTGGGCACCGGGCTCAACGCGCCACCCGGGTTCGACCAGGCCGTCGCGGCGAAGATCGCCGAGCTGACGGGGCTCCCGTTCACGAGCGCGGCGAACATGTTCGCCGCCCTCGCCGCCCACGACGCCCTGGTCGCGGCCCATGGCACGATCCGCACGCTCGCCGTGTCGCTCATGAAGATCGCGAACGACATCCGATGGCTGGGCTCGGGACCGCGATCGGGCCTGGGCGAGCTCTCGCTCCCGGAGAACGAGCCCGGCTCGTCGATCATGCCGGGGAAGGTCAACCCCACCCAGTCCGAGGCCATGACGATGGTCTGCTGCCAGGCCCTGGGGAACGACGTGGCCATCGCGGTGGCCGGTTCGCAGGGCAACTTCGAGCTCAACGTGTTCAAGCCCGTCATCATCCGGAACTTCCTGCACTCCACGCGGATCCTGGCCGACGCCTGCCGGACCTTCCGAGAGTTCTGCGTGGAGGGCGTCCGGCCCAACCGCGAGCGGATCGCCGAGCTCGTCGACCGGTCGCTCATGCTGGTGACGGCGGTCACGCCGAAGATCGGTTACGACAAGGCGGCCGAGATCGCCAAGAAGGCCTACAGCGAGGGCACGACCCTGAAGGAGGCCGCGCTCTCCCTCGGCTATCTCACCGAGCAGGAGTTCGACGAGCTCGTGAGGCCGGAGAAGATGGTCGGACCGGAGTAGCTCCGGCGGGCCCGAGCTCGAGGATGGTGGCCTCCGGCCGGCAAAGGAACCGGAACGGCGCGTATTTGCTGGTCCCGAGGCCGGGCGAGATGTGGGCGTAGGACCTTCCCATCCTGACCAGCCCAGCGGCGAGGCGACGCGGGACGTGCGAGTTGGTCACCAGTGCGCCGACGAGCGGCAACCGCACCTGCCCGCCGTGCGTGTGGCCGAAGACCATGAGGTCGTAGCCGAGCGCGGCAAGCTCCGGCGCGGGGTCGGGGGAGTGCACCACGGCGAGCCCGAACGCGTCCGGGCGGTCTCGGGGCGCGACCCGGAGGTCCTGGCGGCCGATGTGTGGGTCGTCCAGGCCCAGCACCTCGACCTCCAGGCCGTCGAACGAGAGCTCGCGCCGCCCGTTCCTCAGGTGGACCCAGCCGTCCGATTCGAGCTGCGCGACGAGATCGGGAGCCCGGCCCCGCTTGACCGGCCGGTGCCGGCGGCTCTTCCGGAAATAGCGGAGGTAGTTGAGGGGCCGGGGCACGTAGTAGTCGTTCGATCCCAGGACGAAGAAGGAAGCCCGGGTCCCTCGCAACTGCCGCAAGGCCGCGACGGCGTCCTCGACGGCCTCCGGCTCGCCCACGATGTCGCCCGTCACCACGCAGACGTCGCAGGCCGGCAACCCGGACAGGAAGCGGCGCATCGCCGCCGATCGCCGCGTCAGGTGGAGATCGGAGAGATGCAGCACGGTGAGCTCCGTGGCTTCCGTGGTCGGTAGGATGGGGATGCGGCGTCGGACCAACCGGTACCATCGCCGCTCGACCAGGATCCCGTAGGCCACGCAGGCCACGACGAGAGCCGCGACGGCGATGAGCCAAGGGAGCACGGAGGAAGTCTACGGTGGGCGAGTCCACGCTCAAGGCCAAGGTCCAGCGCGAGATGCACCAGTCACTCAAGGCCGGCGACAAGATCAGGTTGGGTGCCCTGCGGATGCTCTCCGCCGCCATCACCAACCGGGAGAAGGAGGTGCGCCATGAGCTCTCCGACGACGAGGTCCGGGAGGTGGCTCTCCGTGAGGTCAAGCGGCGCACGGAGTCCATCGAGGCCTTCGAGAAAGGTGGTCGCGCGGACCTGGTGCAGAAGGAGACCACCGAACGCGAAGTGCTGAACCCCTATGCCCCGGTTCCGCTGTCCGATGCGGAGGTCGATGCCCTGATCGATGAGGCCATCGCCGCGACCGGCGCCACCGGACCTGATGAGATGGGCAAGGTCATGGGGTTCGTCATGGGAAAGGCCAAGGGGAAGGTGGACGGAACCGCGGTGCAAGCCCGGGTGCGCGCTCGTCTGGGAGCCTGAGCGCTACAGGCGCCGGTGCGGGCCCCCAGCGCGTTGTCCCACCACGATCACGACGGTCGTTCCGGACCGGACCCGTTCGCCGGCGGCCGGCGACTGCGTGAGGACGATCCCCTGCTGTTTGGGATCGGTGACGTCCACGTACTGCACCGCCGGGACGAGCCCCGAGGCTTCGAGTGACTTCACCGCGTCCTTCTCGGCCAGGCCGATCACGGCCGGCACGTAGACGGGGGGGCCGGTCCCTCCACCGCCGCCCTGACCCTTGCCGCTGCTGACGGTGAGCGTCACTCCGCTTCCGAGGGTGGCGGTCGCGCCTCCGGGGGGCGCCTGCTCCAGGACCGTGTTCACCGGCGCCGGTGAGTCCACCTTCTTCACGATCGGCGTGAACTTGGCCTCGATCACGATCTGCTGCGCCTCCGCGGAGAGCAGGCCGACCACGTTGGGGATGGTCCCGCCCGGCTGCGCCGGTGGCCCGGGGAACCCCTCGACCGGCATCCCGGCCATCGCCTTCACCATGAAGTTGTGCCAGATCGGCGCGGCCACCGTGCCGCCGAACACGGACCCGCCGTAGTAGGAGTCCATCGGGACCTGGCCTTGAGGGAACCCCACCCATACCGCCGTGGCCACCTGCGGGGTGTACCCGGCGAAGTAGACGTTGGTGTAGTCCTGGGCCGTCCCGGTCTTGCCGGCGATGGGCCGCCCGATGTTCGCCGCGGTCCCGGTCCCGCAGCACACCACCCGCTGGAGCATGGCCGTGACGAGATGGGCGATCCCCGGATCGATGGCCTTCTTGCACTGCGGATGGTGTTGATACAGCTTCCGCCCTTCTGGCAGCACCACCCTGGTCATGGCGAAGGGCTCGCAGTGGACGCCGTCGTTGGCCAGGGTCGAATAGCCCGACGCCATGTCGAGGGTGGACACGTCGTTGGTCCCGAGCGTGATGGACGGGACCGCGGAGAGCGGTGCGGTGACGCCCATCTTGCGGGCTGCCTTGACGATGGCCTCCGCTCCCACGTCGAGCGCCAGCTGGGCGAAGACCACGTTCACCGAATCCTGCGTGGCCGTCCATAGGTCGATGTAGCCTCGGTCACCGGCACCCTCCGCGTTCGACACGCAGCCCGTCTCGCTCCTCCAGAGCGGAGAGCAGAAGGGTGACTTGGACGAGTACACCTTGGCCGGTGTGAAGCCGTTCTGGAACGCCGCGACCAGCGTGAACGGCTTGAACGCCGATCCCGTCTGCCGACGGCCGTGCCACACCAGGTCGAGCTGATCCCGCCGGTAGTCCTTCCCCGAGAGCATGGTCCGGATGGCACCCGTCCGCACGTCCACCGAGACCAGCGAGACGTCGGGTCCCTTGG
>Ga0184612_10000549_pt1 | contig 17660 bp, 16 predicted proteins | sample PLM3_60_coex_FD_133163 | JGI IMG/M metagenome (GOLD analysis project Ga0184612, IMG submission 133163) | Groundwater sediment microbial communities from an aquifer in East River, Colorado, USA - PLM3_60_coex | ecosystem: Environmental > Terrestrial > Soil > Riparian zone | place: USA: East... | reverse complement strand
GCCGGAACGTCCTGCAGGGGAATCAACGCAATGCCTTTGAGCCGGGAATTGAATTTCAAATACTTCGCGTGCAGCCAATCATTGTACGCCTTTGCGTATGCGATGGCCCAAGGCGGAAATGCGACCTGGCCGTAGGCCAGTCCTTCAGTAGGGAACAGCACGCTGGATTCCAATCCGGTTTTGTCAAGAAATTGGAGCCATTTCTCCGGACCCACAGACGGATCAAAGGTGCCGGGCTTGCGCTCCTCCAAACGCGGCGTATGAAATCGATCCAGACTCGGCAAGACGCGGCGAGGATTCATGTGGCCGGTAGTCTTAAACGGCTCACCCATGAAGCTTATGAGCTCATCGGTCACCTCCATAACGTGACCGTCGCAATCGACACGTTTGTTCGCCATTGGCCTAACCTCCGGGATTACTGTTTCCTGAATAGTTAAGCCGGATGTTGGTGTCAATAGGAAGTGGTAACAATGCGAAGATGTTCGAAGATTTGAGGATCGCGGAGGTACATTACTTGTTAGCCCGATTGTTGAGTAAAGAATGGGTTGCAGTTGCCAGCCCCGTTGCCAGCGCCTTTAAATTCTGTTGAGCAAGACGGGTTGTCATAGCCAAGCTATCGTTCATATCCCCGAGTGATGGTGTATTGGAGGACGCGGCTCCTGTGGGCGGAAAAGCCGGCGTCGAGTTCCACAACGGTTGAGGGACGTTGGGAGTCAAGCGCTGTAAAAAAGTATCTGGTCCCGCCAGGCCCGAGATCGCATGAACTCTAAGGATGTCCTCAACGTTTGTCTCATTCTCAGCTCTGTTTTCCCGCTTCTGTTCTGGTCTTGTTGGTTGATAAGATGGGGAGGCAGAAAAAACCGTGAGTCCTTCCCGGCCACGGATAACTTCCGTGCGCGTCTGCTGGTTCTCGGACAGGGGGCCTGCCTGTGCATAGACGGGAGGACTCAAGAGCATGATCTTACTGATGCCTCCGTCTTCTTCCCGATAGACAACGCCATAATTCTCGCCCCGCAGAAGTTGGCGCGGGGCCTCTTCCACCGTGGCTTCCTGTATAGATAGCGTAAGATCCCTGTCCGGGATTCCGTAATCCGTTAGGTCAAAGCCAACCTTCACCGAAATAGCCCTGAGCACCTCTAGCAACTTTACGCCTCGTGCCTCTACAGAAATACGAGGCGGATTATAGGTAATACGCCAATCGTTTTTGCGCTCTGCCGCTGAACCCGAACCAGGCAAGACCATCCACAGAAAAACTAAAATTGCCGCCGCTGTTTTTTTGCCTATCTTTAACCCCAATCCGATATTCTTTTTGCCTTTTTTCAAGCAGCGGGACGCGTCCGGCGCATGTCCAGGGGATATGGAGAGATTGAATAAACTATCACCCGAAACAAAGTGATCGAGCTTCCTCTCCCTTGACGGGAGAGGATTGAGGTGAGGGTGACGCATGGATCTTCGTTCAGATAACAGAATATTTTGTCGGATCAGGGTTAGTTGTTTCATGTCATTGGCTCCTCACGGCCACGCTGGTTCAGCCTCGCGTGATGTTGTTACTGTCTTTGAAACGCACAAAGATCCGATTCGTCTCCGGAACAAACGATACATCTCCGGCGGCCGCGACAAAAAGCCCAAAGGTTGGTGTCTCGTTGGAAAGGATCATTGTGGTGACGCTACCCGCGGGTTGCGAGAAGCAAGCGCCGGTCTGCGGATCGGTCTGACAAATGAAAATATTGACCGGCAAGATCGCGCCTCCCGTGTCCGCCGATACAGTGAGATTGTCACCCGCTCCCACATTCACCGTCGCCACCGCAAACACTCCCGTGCCGTTGGGTCCGGGAATATTCACAATGCCGTCGTTCGCAAGAGTTGCCGCCAACGCCACGATGTCGGCGGCCGGAATGGCTGAAGCCGAAAAGAGAAAGGTGTTGAGTCCGGTGTGAATCGGCGCCGGATTGGCATTCGTGCACTCAAAATTCAACTGCACATCGGTCGGGTCAATCGGGGCGCTCGGAGTCAACGCAAAGACAAAGCTCTGGCCTACCCCTGCAGGAATGTCCACAGCCGTATTTCCAAAGCCCTTAACCTGATTCGTTGCAGGGTCAGTAGTCTGGTAAGTGAAGGTTGCCGGAATACCGGTGATCGGCGAGATCGTGCAGCCAGTGGCCGTGTTTGAGTCCGTATTGATGATAGTCGCGAAGGCCGTAGCAGGGGTCCCTACCTGCACCGAGCGACTGCTGGGTAATACAGCAGCCACCAACGTGAAGGGAAAGTCGTACAGCTCTGCACTGTTGAGGTAGTTGAAACTGTTGCCTGTGACGTTGTAGCCCCCTGCGACCAGGACCTTTCCACCAGGCAGCGGCGTCGCGGTGTGATCCGATCGAGGTGTGTTGAGGCTGGCGGTGACGCTCCATGTTCCCGTGGCGGTGTCATACACATCTGCGCTATTGAGGATGTTGAATACGGAGCCCGAGTAGTTCCAGCCCCCTGCGAGCAGGACCTTTCCACCGGGCAGCGGCGTTGCGGTGTGATTCGGTCGAGGTGTGTTGAGACTGGCGGTGAAACTCCACGTCCCTGTGGCTTGGTCGTATAACTCCGCGGAGCCGGTATAATATCCCGCCGCGGCCAAGACCTTGCTATTGGGAAGCAGCGTTGCTGTATGAGAATACCGAGCTGTATTGAGACTGGCGGTGACGCTCCATGTTCCTGTGGCGGGATCGTATAATTCTGCGCTACTGGACGGGACATATTCCCCAATATCCGTCCAGGTACGATCGGTTCCCCCAGCGACCAAAACCTTGCCGTTTTGGAGCAGCGTCCCTGTGTGATGGGCACGCTCGGTGCTGAGGTTCCCGGTAAAGCTCCAGGTACCTGTGGCGGGATCGTAGAGCTCCGCGCTGTTGGTAACAAAATCCTTACATGGACAAAAACCACCAGGGAAAAATCCCGTGACTCCGCCCGTGACCAGGATCTTTCCATTGGGCAGCAAGGTTGCTGTGTGGCTGAAGCGGGCTGTGCTGAGGTTTCCGGTTACGCTCCAGGTTCCAGTGGCCGGGTCATAGAGCTCCGCGCTGTTAAGAAAACTTCTGTTCGAGCCCCCCGCTACCAGGACTTTTCCATTGGGCAGTAGCGTCGCTGTGTGACCGGAGCGAGGCGTGTTGAGGCTGCCGGTGACACTCCAGGTTCCGCTGGCTGGGTCATACAGTTCAGCGCCGTTGAGAATGTTGAAAGTGTTGCCCGTAACATTCGAGCCCCCCGCGACTAGGACCTGACCGTTGGGTAGCAACGTTGCTGTGTGACCGGAGCGAGGTGTGTTGAGGCTGCCAGTAGGGATCCAACTCGGATTAACCTGTGCGAGAGCAACTGGCTCCAGCAAGAACGTGCCCATCAAACCGAGCATCGTAAGGACGAGACCGAATGGATGTCGAGCGATATTTCTGGTCCTTTTCATAGGAATGACTCCTTCCCGCTGTCTATGGTGACGAGCCGGGCCATTTCGACACCAAAGCTTGGAACTCAAAGCGTCATGCCAACTCGGCCAGCCGTCATTTATCCGGACCGAAAGAGCCAAAATCACCGGCTCCCAGACTCCGACCCCACTCACCGGTCATGCCCGTGTTCGGGTTTGTTGTCGATTTTTTTGTAGACTCCATAGGACGCATTACCTGCCGTAAGGCTGAGCGAGTAAAGCTCCTTCCCGTTGTCTACAATAACGACCCGAGAAATTTCGTTACCCGTGGCGGGGTCAATGAATTTTGCAGTACAATCCTCTGCCAGCTCATACGTATTGGAAAATTCCACATCAAAGGTGAAGACTCCATTTCTGCTGAGGCTCTGGCTCGCAAAAGCGTTTCCTTTTCCGTCGAAGAAACTAATGCCGACTGCGGCCAGTGGGCCTACGCTCGTGTTTCCCGTCCTGTAGAATCCATAAGAGCCCTTCAATGTCTTGTTTGAGCAGGCTCTTTCATGTCGATCGTCCGCACGGACTCCCGCGATCTGTGAAATGCTGAACAGTAAGCCGCTCGCCAGAGCGATCACCGCTATTGAAATCGTCCTTGGTTTCATATTTCCCTCCGTTTGTGGGTTTTGACTTAGTGATAACCGTGCACGGTGCGAATGACAGTCACTTACGCAACGTGCTGAATCAGCCAAAAGACATAAGAGCTATTTTTCTCATAATGGTTTCCTCCTTGAATTTTTTTTGGAACCCTCTCCTTCCTCGAGTGCGACTCATGGATAAGCATCCCGCACGATTTACTCAGCAACGGTGATGCCAGCGGAGAAGTGACGGGCTAAGTGTGTGAGTTGATGAGAGAGCCGATAAAGAAGAAACTCGGTGGATGGTTAACAAGGTGGCTTTTTCGCCACCATGGGTGTCTTAAAAGCCACCGTATTTCTGTGGTCGCGGATCTCAACAACGATGGTCGGAAGAAATTTATTCGCTAACTCCACTTGTTCTCGCATGAGTTTCAGTGCTTCCCGGTTGGCATTCCCTTTGCCCTTAATTCCGGAATTGCGCTGGATTCGATTGGACGTGAACAAGGCTTCGCTAGGAATCAAAACCGTTGCGCGAGCTGTGTGGGAGCTGCTACAGCGATCCCGATCTCCGACTGACTGCTACAAAAGTCTATTCCGTGCTATAGGGGTGCCAAAGGAAGAGGAATGAGAGTAATCCTGTCACTTCTTCTAGTCGTTACGCTCCTGGCCTTAACTGAAGGTTTCGCCGGAGCGCAGCAGCCCGCGAACATCCTACGGATTGGTATCCTCGGGGATGACTACCTCTCCCGCCCTGTCCTTGGGCTCCGGCGAGGTCTGCGTGAACTTGGCTACATCGAGGGGCAGAACATAATTCTCGAAACACGACGTTCCTCTGAGCCCGGCTCGGGACTATATCCCCTTGCCGCTGATTTGGTCCGGCTTCGGGTTAGCGTCATCGTGGCCCAGTTCCCGGGAGCCCTAGAGGTTGCTATGAAGGCGACCAAGACAATTCCCATCGTTATGACGTACCCAAGTGATCCGGTTGCCGGCGGGATTGTCGCGAGCCTAGAGCGGCCGGGCGGGAACGTTACGGGAGTAACCGGTCTGGCTAGTGGGTTGGGTGGTAAATGGTTGGAGCTGGTAAAAGAAACAGTTCCAGAAGTCAAACGGGTGGCGGTTCTCTGGAGCCGAGGATCAGGAAACGAGGTGCCAGAATGGAAAGACGTTGAGGCTACCGCTCGCGCCCTACGGGTCGAGCTGCAATCGCTGGAAGTGCGCGACAGGGGTGATTTAGCAGGCGCATTCAAATCGGCGACCACGGGCCGAGCGGATGCTGTCATCGTGCTGCCTCACATCTTCGGAATCCCGAGAGAAATCGCCGAGCTTGCGCTAAAGAGTCGGCTTCCCGGGATTTTTTGGCGAAGGGATTTCGCGGCGGCAGGAGGCCTTATGGCCTATGGGGCCAATCCATATGAGCAGTCTCGCCGGGCAGCATATTTTGTCGACAAGATCTTAAAAGGAGCCAAGCCAGCTGAGCTGCCGCTAGAGTTACCAAAGAATTTTGAACTGGTGATCAACCTTAAATCAGCAAAGGAGCTGGGCCTTACCATCCCCCCCCGGGTGCTCGCTTGGGCTGATGACGTGTTTAGATGATTTTGGACTGCGGATTGCTAGTCTTGGATTCAATAATAATGAAATTGCAAAACTTGCCTTTCATCCGGATTCTCCGTGGCCGCAGACGCGAGCACCTGGTGAGGAGCTACTTCTTCATCTCCGTATTTTTGATCGCCGGCGGTCTGATCTCCGCTGGCCTTTTGGAAATTTACTTTCGTTACAGCGAGAGTTTGGAACAAGTTCATCTCGCGCAACAAGACGCTGCATCCCGAGCAGCATTTGAGATTGAGCGTTTCATTCAAGACATCGCCACAAATATGAAGGCGTTCACTAAGAGCGCTGATGCCAGCTTTCCGGTAGGATTCGATGACTATGAATTTGAATTGAGGAGGTTGCTTTTTCTGGCGCCGGCGATCACCGAGGTGTTAGTAATGGATGCCAATGGTAACATACGGGCGCAGGCCTCGCGTTTTCGCGCCGTCGCTCCGCTGCTCAAGAAGGATCTTTCTCAAACAGTTGCCTTTCGGCGATCGAAGCAAGGGCAAAATTATTTTGGCGCGCTTTACTTCCAGGATTCTGAGCCCTATTTCACCGTTGCAATTCCGATTGAGCAGGTACCTGGCGAAATCGTCGGTGTCCTTCAAGCAGAGACAAGCCTTAGCGATATTCTAGACGTCGCATCAAGCGTTAGATTTGGCGGGGCGGGTTACAAATATGTCATGACCCGGTCTGGAGATCTCATTGCCCACTCGAATATCAGTTTGGTCTTGCAGCGACGCAATCTCGCCGCGCTCAATCAAGTGAAAGCAGCCTTCCAATCCAGCCCAGACGCACCGAGGCTAAGGGCGATCGTGGCGTACAACACAGAAGGGCAAAAAGTTTTCAGCTCTTACGCTCTCATCCCAAATCTGGATTGGGCTGTATTTATTGAACGCCCAACAAATGAAGCGTATGCGCCGATTTATGCATCTTTGTTGCGCACCTCTATTCTGCTCCTGATCGGACTCGGCGTGGCTTTGTTGGCCACCCTCATTGTTCGCCGTCGAGTGGTTCGCCCACTTGAAACGCTTCGTCAAGGAGTGGAACGCATCCGTCAGGGTGACCTGACGACCCGCCTTGAACTTAAGACAGGCGACGAGATCGAGATTCTCGCCGACGAGTTCAACGAGATGGCAGCGCATCTTAAACAGGCGTATACGGGCCTAGAGCAAAAGGTGGCTGAACGCACCCTGGCGCTGACGATCGCCAATACGAAACTCGAGGAGGCGAGCCAACACAAGTCGCAGTTTCTCGCCAACGTAAACCACGAGCTCCGGACCCCGATGAGTGCGATCATTGGCTATGGACGTTTGGTTTTGCGCGCAACCGAGGGCCAGATTTCGCAATTGCAGAGAGAGAATCTCCAAGATCTTCTCAATAACGCTGAGCGCCTGCTCAATCAGATCGACAGCCTGCTGGATTTCGCCAAGATCGAGGCCGGCAAAATGGAAGTGCGTGTGGAACCCGTCAGTGTCACCGAAGTAATTCACTGGGCCACCTCAACCATCGAACCGACCTTGAACGGTGGCAGTGTTCGAATCATTCGTGAAATCGCTCCCGACATACCGGTCTTGAACACGGATCGCGAGAAGCTAAGACAGATCGTTCTCAACCTCCTGGACAACGCAGTAAAGTTTACGGAGCAGGGTGAGATTAAGATTTTTGCCTCACAGCAAAACGGAGCGTTGAGGCTGATAGTCTCGGACATGGGTATTGGCATCGAAAAAGAAGATCTGAATGAGATCTTTGATGAGTTTCACCAAGGCGATCTGTCCAGCACTAAGAAATATCAGGGCACGGGACTAGGACTGGCCATTGTCAAGAAGTTCGCGAATATGCTGGGTGGAGAGGTCGCCGTTGAAAGTGAAGTGGGCAAAGGATCGGTCTTCACCGTCATGCTGCCGTTGAATTATCACGAAAGTGTTTTCGTTTAATGTCCCCCTCGGGGATGGTTGTAATCCTCGCCTTCAGGCGAAGTATGTTTCGCGATGTCTCCAAGTGAAACGAGCGAGATCACCCTCGCCCGCTCTGCGGGTAGGGGTGAGGGCACGGCCTGAATTGCCCCCTCACCCTAACCCTCTCCCCCACGAAGACGTGGTGGAGAGGGAATTTTTGGCGTCGAATTCGAGTCGAGGTTTGTGGAACCCCTCGGCTTGGAGCCGAGGGTGGTTCGGTTAGAAAGAGCACCGAGCATGAGCGAGAAGATCTTAATCGTGGACGACGAGCCGTCCAACAGGAATATTCTCAGCCAGGAGTTGACCCACAAGGGCTACTCGGTCGTGGCGGCTAACGATGGTCGGGAGGCGCTCAGAAAAATCGAGTCGTCCCGACCCGATCTGATTATCCTCGATTACATGATGCCCGATCTTAGCGGTTTGGAAGTCCTAAAAGAACTTCGCAAGAGGGAGAATGATACTCCTGTGGTGATGATAACGGCGTATGGAACCATGGAGCGGGCGGTTGAGGCGATGAAAGAAGGGGCCTACGATTTCATCACCAGGCCCTTTGAGCCGGAGCATATCGCCCTGGTGGTGCGCAAAGCGCTGGAGCGGCAAAGGCTCAAACGCGGTGTCGAGATTCTCTCAGAGGAAGTCGAAGAACGCTATCGTTTGATCGTCGGAGAGAGTGCCGAGATGAAGCAGGCCGTCGATCTGGCCAAGAAAGCCGCCGGCAGCAGTGCGACAGTTTTACTTCTCGGCGAAAGCGGCACGGGCAAAGAGATCTTCGCTCGCGCCATTCACAACTGGAGTGAAAGAAGAGATAGGCCTTTCATCGCTATCAATTCCGTCGGTCTGTCGAAAGAGCTCTTGGAGAGCGAACTGTTCGGCCATGAACAAGGCGCGTTTACCGGCGCGCACCGGCGTAAGACGGGCAAGATCGAATTGGCCCATGGCGGCACTATCTTTTTCGACGAGATCGGCGATGTCTCTCGAGAACTTCAAGCCAAGCTCTTGCGTTTTCTTCAAGAACGCGAGTTCGAGCGTGTCGGTGGAGTAACGCCCATCTCCGTTGATGTCCGGGTTATAGCCGCTACCAACCGCAATTTGGAACGTTTCGTTAAGGAAGGACAGTTCCGTGAAGATCTATACTACCGCCTTAACGTTGTGGTGATTAATCTACCGCCGTTAAGAGAGCGCAGAGAAGACATAGCTGCGCTTTCCCAATATTTTCTCCGCAAGCACTCCGCAGCGATAAGGAGAAATATCACAGGGATATCCGAGGAAGCGCGGAGGAAACTTCAGGCCTATGACTGGCCCGGCAATGTTCGGGAGCTGGCCAACGTCATCGAACGAGCGGTCGTGCTCGGCTCGGGCCCAACCGTCACGTTAGACGACGTGCCTGGCCGGATCGCCGCCGGATGGACGACACCTGCTCCGGAAATGCAGTCGTATCGGGAAGGACTGAATGCAGCAAGAAAAGAGTTAATCTTGAAGGCGCTCGCTACCACTCACGGAAATCGCTCCGCCGCAGCCAAGTTGCTGGGGCTCGAAGCTAAATATTTTTTGAAGTTGATGAAGTCGCTAGGAATTGAATAGCAACCGGAACAAGAACTGGATAGCGGTGTCCTGTAGCAGTAAAGAAGTTGCAGATGTCCTGCCGTTTCAGGTTTTCGGTAGGAAATATTCAAAGATCAGCTTTCAGGCCGGTCAAAAAGGCCTCAGGTGCAAGGCGTGCGACGGTCGACGAGCGGAGGCGTACCCACGGTAGTACGTTGGAGCGAGTCGGGCAAGCGCAACGAAGCAGATGAACCTTTTTCAGCGGCCTGTTCAAACCTTAAAGCCATGCTCGCGGTACCACTTCTCCGCGCCGGGATGTAGTGGAACATCACGTGGGGTTGCTTCGGTGTCTTGTCCTAGTTGGCCGACTCCCGTGTAAGAATCTTCCCAGTATATTTCGTCCTTGCGTGCGTTGATGGCTTCGACCACCTTATAGGCATCTTCATCGGGGAGTGATGCGCGGGTGTAAAGCGGCCAGCCGCTGTAGTCGATACACTCGTAATCTGATTTGAGATGTGGATAGCGGCCTTTGGGAATAACGACGCGCCGCCAGCCGAGCGCTTGGAGCTTCGTCATCGCCCAGTCCTCGAGGGTGATAGGCTCCATGCCGCCCGCAAGCGCCTCATCAAACCAGAGCACAAGTCCTTCGTCGATAATCGCGTCGATGGTTCCCGAACGGATCGCGTTCATGCGTCGCTCGTCGCCCGGTCCACCGTTGAGTTGGAGACTGCCGCCCCAGGATTCGAGATCGGCAAGGCTGAAGCTGTATAGCGCTAACGTCTGGTCTAAAAGCACCCGCGTCGAGTGGGTAGCATCTTCTCGGATAGAGAGCCGCAGCGGATACTTCTTGTCTTTGATCTCAGCAAGCGATTTTAAGCCGGTGCGCGGATGAATCACGTGAACATAGCGGTCCCAGGACGGATAATTTGCGAGCACGCGAACTGGTAAAGGCTGGGGGAATAATCCGGTACCGCGATAAGCCTGAGTGAGAAAGCCCGACGGATTGACCATCGACATTTCCAAGTCGCCGCGGCAGACCGCATGGGCCAAAATCGGTGAACCGGTGGACATGCGCAGCTTTGGTTTGAAGGTTTCCGCCGAGCCGCTGCCGACGGAGATGCACATGTCACGAGGACCGAAGTAAGGCGTCTTGGGATCACCGGCAATGTATAAACCGATTTCCCAAAGCAGTTTCGCTCTTTGAAAATTTGCGCCGCGGGGAAGGGGTTCCATGAGTTACCTCCGAAAGTTAATTGAAGCTACCATACGGGTTAGACTGCCAAACTGTCAAACTCAAGTTACATTTTAGTAGACCCTTGGACCTAAGTGCGCCCCGCTGTTTATCTCCAAAAGTCGCGTTGTCATCCCGAACGAATGTGAGGGATCTTAGATTTCTCGCTGCGCTCGAAATGACAAACAGGGATCGCCGCAGGATTTTTGCACTGCGACACAGTTTTTTCGCGGGAAAAACGGATGAGGGCAATTCGGACTGCGTTCAAGTTACGACTGGCGGCAAATCCATGTTATAAAGACCAACTATTGAACGGACGAAATGTGCAATGCCTTTTGATCCCCAAGCTCTCTTTGCAAATCTCAGCGAAAAGGAACGGCTGAAGGGTCACCACTCGGCGGAAGGGCGAGCGATCCGGACTTTAAGTCGAGCCATAAACGGGTGGTCATCCGGGAATCTCTCCGCCCTCGATGTTTTGGTGCTCTCCGACCAAGCGATGGAAGATTGGTTGAAAGCGAAGTTGAAGCTTTCCGCTTGGTCGACCCGGAGTCTGGCGGAACTCATGGCGATGGCTGTTGCAAAAGAATGGATCACGCGCGCAGAGGCGGTGCGGCTGCAGCGGATTCGCAACGCGCGTTCTCGCATGCATGCTCAAGCTAACAGGATTTCGACCCAGGACGTCCAGGCCGCTCTGGAGTTTTGCATTCGGCTCGTGGAGAAGCATTGGTAGGAAAGAGTGGGCGGCGGTCGGTTGTACCTGCCTGTAGTTGTTCTCTGACGAATTTCCATACGGTTCATAAAATACTTGATCATGGATTCGCGCATCAACTGGTTACTGCTGATCAACGCCGGGCTGGGTAGTTTTTTGGCTGGTACGGCTAGCCGCATTTTTGCCGTTTCTCTTCCAACGATAGCGAACAGTTTGGAAACTACGATCGTCGGGATCTCGTGGGCTGTGATTTCATTTCAAATCTCCACCATCAGTTTGTCGCTGATCTTCGGCCGCATCGGGGACATTTATGGCCGGCAGAAGATATTCGGGCTAGGGTTCGTGGTTTCCGCTATCGGTGCATGTCTTTGTGGCCTCTCCCAGAATGTCTTCCAACTCATCGTGTTTCGATTTTTCCAGGGGATCGGCGCCTCCATGACCCAATCTCAAGCGCGGGCGCTGGCGATGGATTCGATGCCGAAGGAGTCTGCAGGAAAGGCGCAGGGGTTTATGACGACGGCTTTTCACTCGGGAGTTCTCGTGGGTCCGAGCGTCGGCGGATTAATCATTGACTACGTTCACTGGAGAGCGGTTTTTTTCTTTCTCCTGCCCATCGCGCTGGTGGGAATGACGCTGACGTTACTCAACCTGAAACGAGGAAATAGGTCCAGGGTTTTCATGCCTGCGGACACGCAGACGGCTATCGACTATCTCGGAGCTGTGTTGCTAGTGTTAGCGACGATTGCGCTGATCGCGATCATCGACCACAGGATTATGGAAATCGTGGGCTTCGAGTTGCGTATCGTTATCATCGTGCTTTTCGCCGGATTATTCCTCGGGTTCCTCTATCGTGAATCGACGACCGCCAGCCCGATTCTCGATCTGTCGCTATTTCGGATTCGTATGTTTACTCTGAGCGGTCTCAGTCTCCTTCTGGTGGGTGTCGCTCAAGTGATGGTTGGTTTTGTGCTGCCGTTCTACCTCCAGGATATCCTGCATCTGTCCCCGTCGTTTATGGGTTTTTTGTTTATCAGCGCACCGGTTTTCACGGTGACGTTGTCTCCCGTTGCCGGTTGGGTTGCGGACAAGGTCGGACCGCGGCTTCCTTCGACCGCGGGCATTCTTTTCCTCGTGATCGCCGCCTTTATCGGCGGGTTTTTGCGAGCAGACTCGCACTGGACTTCAGCCGTGGTTGTCTTGGCGCTGTGGGGATTGGCAACCGCGCTCTTCTACCCACCTAATCACGCGGCTATGATCGGCTCGGTTCCCGCGCAACATCGCGGCGTGGCTACCGGGGCAGTATATGTCATGTTCGGTCTTGGGAGCACATTTGGGATATCGATGGGTACGTTATTACTCACCGCGGCGTTTCGCTATTACAGCGGCGATGCGTCGGCAACGCCGACCCCGGCGAATCCTGCGGTGTTCGTCAGCGCGATGAATTTTACCTTCTTCGTGGCTGGAATCATGGGGCTGATGGCGATGGCGTGCTCGGCCATGCGAGGCAAGGAGAAGAGCCGGTGATGCCCATCTCGTCTATCTACTGGCCCGCGAGAAAGATCTCGCGGTATTTTTTCGCATGCTTATCCAGATGCTCCGATTGCGAGATATCCACGGGAATCACTTTGACGTTGGCGAGTTTTTGCTGGATGGCGTTGGCGACCCCTTTGCGCGCCGAGACTTTGAAAAATTTGCCCGCTAAAAAATCTCGCTGAATTTCTTCCGACAACATGTGATCGACATACAACTGCGCGGCGTTGGGATGCGGAGCGCGGGCGGCGACACCCATCAGATTCACGCCGGCCACGGTGGGATTCGGGGCGTTCCAATCGATGGGCGCGCCGGTGGACCGAATGAATTGTGTTTGCGGTCCATAGACGAACACCGCTCCCGGATACTCCCCGGCGGCCACGAGCTGGGTCATCAGAGTGTGTCCATGACGGAAGTTGAAGTTTTGCGCTGCAAGACGCTTCATGTAGGCGGTCCCTTTCTCATCTCCCCAAAAGCTCATCATGGTGGAGAACCATTCGATTTCCTCGTCCTCCATGACCAGTTTGCCCTTCCACTTTGGATCCAGCAAATCCGTATAGTCTTTGGCGGCATCGTGGGGGCTAACCTGACGGGTGTTGTATGCGGTAACGATGGGGTTACGTAGTACGCCGTCCAATAACCATCCTTGTCTTTGAACCCGGGTTCATAAGAGCGGCGCTCGGGAGATTCATATTTTGCCATAAAACCACGCTTGACGAGCTGGTACATTTGAAATCCGCTTATACCAATCACGTCGCCCAAATGGGTGTTGGCGCGGGCTTCGGTTTCGATTCGAGTGTAGAGTCGCTCGCTTGTCGTTCGGTAAAGCGCAACGTCGATGAAGGGATACTTCTCTTTGAAGCGCTGAATAATTTGCATGTGATCCGCTACCACCAGAAGGGCATAGATCTGCAATTTTCCTTCCTTCTTAGCTGCTTCGATGATTGCCTCTCGTTTGATCTCTTGAGAGATAGCGGGAGTCGTGAGGATTTCGCAGTTGAGCCCCATGACAAGAGAGAAACCCAAAAGCAATTCCGTCGCTCGTTTCATCGTCTCTCTCCGTTCAATCGGTATTGAGAATGACGTCAATGGCGCCATCCAGTTTGGTCGCGGCCTCATCCAGTTTTTTTCGCTTGTGCGCGAGGGCTTCTGTATCCCGCCTGTGGAGGTCAGAACAGTGCTGAATCTGTCGTTGCACTTCCGCAGGGGCGGTGCCGCCGATTAGCGTCCGTGCCTTCACGGCCCGAAGCGGATCCAGGACCCGACGAATCTCGTCATCGCCCAAGTTAAGCGGCTCGCCGATATACTCGCGCGCGGCCAAGTCCAGGAGCGAACTGTCAATAGTGGAAGCCTTCTTGCCCTGTTCCAGCGCCATGCGCACGAGGATCGAAGTAATCTGGTGTGCGGTTCTCCAGGGGAGGCTTCTTATCCTAACGATGGCCCCCGCGAGATCCGTTGCCAGCGCCCAAAAATCCAGCGTTCTCTGCCGCATGATCTCCTTGTTGACTTGTAACGTGGAAATGATCCCGGCCCAGAGATTGACAGCTTCTACGGCGGCGTCAAAATTTTGCAGCACAGTCTTGATCGAACTGGAAATGCTCCTCGCGTTGGTCAACATGGCGCTCATAGCGCCGCTCAGCTGGCTTGCGGTTTCGGATACAACCATCAAGGAGTGGGGATTTTTCTTCTGCGGCATGATGCTGCTGGAACCGCAATAGCGGTCCGCGATCTCGACGAAACTAAACTCGTTGGAACAAAAAAGAAAAATAGTGTCGGTGGCCCAGGCGACGTTGACCATTAGAATGGTGATGGCGCTTAACGCTTCAAGGACGAAATCTCTCCCGGCGTTGGCATCTCTGACGTTCTGGCAAACAGCGTCGAATCCGAGTAGCTCGGCGGTTCTATTTCGATTCAAAGGAAAATCCGAGCCGGTACCGATTCCGGCGCCGGCAGAGCTGACATTGGTTCGATCGTAGGCGCCTAAAAGTCTTTCGAAGTCGCGTTCCAGAGGCAGCGTCCAGGCAACGAGGTAATGGGCAAAGGTGCCGACCTGAGCCTGCTACATCATGGTATAGGTCGGTAGCACCGTTTCGAGATGGCGTTCGGCCAGTTTCAGATAGGCGTCGCGGCACTTGAGTTCTGCTTCCATGACATTTAGAAGCTTTTCTCGAAGGCCGATTCGAGCTGAAACAGAGTTCAAATCCCCCGAGCTTCTACCTAAATGGATCTTGCCACCGATCTCTTCGCCGAGCTTTTCAATCAAATAGGCCTCACCGGAAAACAGGCCGTGCCCTCCTCCGCGGCGAACTTGCTCCCACCCGGTCGCTTCCATTTCCCGGAACGCGCGAAGTATCGCTGTACCATCCTCCCTGGGGATTAAGCCTTCCTCGCACAGCATGACGACCTGCGCCTTATCGAAACTATGGTAGGCCCGTAGTAAAGGCAGAGTCCGTTCAGACGTGCCCACTTTGTGGGCGATCTGAGACGGATCGGCGTCCTCAGTGAGCCTGGCGCCGGCCTTTCGGTAGAATTCGCCCGGCGCGACTTTGCCGTAGAGTGTTGCTTGTGCCATCAGCGGTCCTCGCGTGCTTGTGGTGGTGTTCGAACCACAATCAAACTTTCTTTTCGAAATGACCTATGACTTCACGGCCCATCAGTTTGATCTTCTCCATCATCACTTGACGGTTTCCTCCCGAACAGGCGATGCGAAAGATAAAGTGGTTAAGGCTCAGCCGGTTGCGATGAGTTTGGATCTGTGCGATGCAGTCGCTAGGGTCGCCAACGATGAAACGCGAGCGAATGAATGTTTTCAGATCCTGCGTTTCGTCATAGCCATCATCGGCGGGAAGCTCCTGGTATTGTTTTTCAGCGTTAAGACGCTGCATCAGTTTGCGAACTTCGCGCTCGGCTTCTTCCCAAGCCTTTTCTCGATTTTCTGCGATATAGATATCTTTCCTGATAGAAAGCTCCGCCGGAAAAGGTTTCAACTCATGCTTCAAAGCGTCCCGATAGATCTCGAGCTGACGCGCCAGCGTATCGATGGAAGCGTGGGGATTCATGATCACGCTATCCCCCAAGCGTGCGGCACGCCGAACGGCTTTGTCACCGTGAGCGGCGATCCAAATCGGCGGCGTCGGTTTTTGCAGCGGGAGGGTGGGTGTGGTGAGGTTGGTGAATTTATAGTGCTTGCCGGCGAAATTCACTTTTCCATTCGCCCAGAGATCTTTGATGATCACCAGGGCTTCTTCGAAGCGCGTGGCGCGGTCGCGCTTGAGCACGCCGAAACCGCTGAATTCCCGTTCGCGGTAACCGAGGCCGACGCCGAAAACCAACTTGCCTCCTGACATGATGTCAAGGATGGCAGCCTGTTCGGCCATAAGTACCGGGTGATGCAGCGGCAGGAGCAAAATGCACGTGCCGACTACCGAATCCTTAACCTCGGGAATCAAGCGCGCCAGAAGAGGGATAACTTCCCAACGTATTCGATTGCCGCCGAAGTAGTGCTGCCCCGCCCAGATAGAATGGAAGCCGGCATCCCTCGCAGCTTTGGCAAAATCTATGATCGTGTTGAGCTGTTCGACGGGGTTGTCGCTGTCGGCCAGTGACATCGTCATTGCCGGTTTGAGGCCAAATTTGATCATTAGCTTGTTCCCTAATTCCCGCCTTGGGACTACCTGGCCGCGAATGGAGGTTGAAACCTGGTGAAACTCCTTTGCGATCTCATTGTAGTTTTGCGGTTCCGTGATTCTTGTCCAGGCCGGTGGCGGCTGTCAAGCCGGTTAACACAGAATGGTTTGCAGTTCTCTTGCATGTTTGGTGGGTTCCGTGTTTATCGTTTTGGCGAGCAGTCGAATCGTCAAAGCGCAAAGACAAATAGAAAGGAATTGAACTATGATTCAACTCTACACGTGGGGCACGCCCAACGGAAAAAAAGTTTCTATCATGCTGGAAGAGGTGGGGATTACTTATGAAGTCCATCCAATTAATCTCCAGAAAGGGGACCAGTTCACCCCCGAGTATCTCGCCATCAATCCGAACAATAAGATTCCTTCCATCATCGATACCGATGGCCCGGGGGGGCAACCGCTGACGTTGTTCGAGTCGGGCGCGATCTTGATGTACCTGGCAGAAAAGACGGGCAAGCTTTTTCCGCAGGACATGCGCAAGCGCTACGAAGCGGTGCAGTGGCTCATGTTTCAGATGGGCGGTGTCGGGCCGATGTTCGGTCAGGCCAATTTTTTCTTCCGTCTGGCGGAAAAAGTCCCCTACGCCATCGAACGTTATCACAAAGAAGCACTGCGGCTTTACAAAGTTTTGGATCAGCAACTTGGGAAGAAAGAATACCTTGCTGGCGAATACACGATTGCCGATATTGCCACTTACCCATGGGTCTGGCGGCACGAGATGCATCAGGTGAAATTGGAGGAATTTCCGAACGTGAAACGCTGGTACGACGCGATTTCTGCTCGACCGGCGGTTCAGCGAGGGATGGCGGTGCCAAAGGTCCAATAGGCTGCCGATGAAAAAGACTAGCCAGCCAGAAAACGTTGAGGATTGAAGATAGAGGATAGAGGATGGCGATTTTCGATCTTCCATCCTCGATCTTCAGTTAGCGATTTCGCTGGTTCCTTGCCCTGGGATCTCTTGAGCAGCCTGCTAGTGACTCGGACTATGTTCGCCGCAAAAATCTGCGAGCGTAAACCTTAGAGAAAGGAATTCGTATATGGCAAAAGCACAAAAAATTGAAAAGCCACGGGCCGAGTGGGGATCGGACGTCGTCGTCGATCTATTGAAAGCGTTCGAAATCGAGTACGTGGCGATCAATCCGGGCGCCACGTTCCGCGGGCTCCACGACTCGCTAGTCAATTATGGCGGCAATCATGCACCGGAAATCATTCTTTGCACGCATGAGGAAATCGCCGTCGCGTTGGCGCACGGTTACGCGCGAGCGAAAGGTAAGCCCATGGGCGCTGCAGTGCACAACGTGGTCGGTCTGCAGCACGCCTCGATGGCCATTTATAACGCGTGGGCTGATCGGCTGCCCGTTATCGTCATGGGCGGCACGGGC
>Ga0184612_10000548_pt1 | contig 17697 bp, 28 predicted proteins | sample PLM3_60_coex_FD_133163 | JGI IMG/M metagenome (GOLD analysis project Ga0184612, IMG submission 133163) | Groundwater sediment microbial communities from an aquifer in East River, Colorado, USA - PLM3_60_coex | ecosystem: Environmental > Terrestrial > Soil > Riparian zone | place: USA: East... | reverse complement strand
TGGGGTCATCGCCGTGGGGTCATCGCCCCGGGGTCAAGGCCCCGGGTCAAGGCCCGGGGTCAACTTGCCTGCCGAGGACGAGCCGTCATCCGGACTCGGGAAGCCGGAGGACAGCGTCGACATCGAGGTATCGACCGAGATCCGCCGCCTCTTGCTCGAGGTGGGGCAGCGCGGCCGGACCGAGCGGCCGGAAGGGCTCGATGTCGATGGTGACCCTCTCGCGCTCCCGCCGCTGGCGCCAGGTTCCGACTACTTGTCCGTCGACGACGACGGTGGGCTGAATGAACCCGCCGCCAGCTTGCACACGTTTGGCGAAGGCCGGATCGAGGGCGAACTCCCGGTTGCGATAGTCGAGGAGGTACGGGTCGAAATGGCCGAGCAGCAGGGCGACGCGGGCACGCGGCTCCCGCCGCCGGCCGGGACGCAGCCACGCCTTGCCAACGACGGTGGCGGTCTCCTCAAACTCCTCCGCTACGGCTTCGATCGCCCTCCTAGCCTGCCCGACCGGAAGTCCCGACCAGGTGGCGAAGTCCTCGACACCGGCCGGACCATGTGCCGTCAGGTACCGCCGGGCGAGTTCGGCCAGGCCCTCGTCCGGCCCGAGCTTTCGCTGAGCGGTGACCCACTCGTTGACTAGCGCGTACGTCGGCTCGTCACCTCGGTCCGGCCCCCGGCAGATCACGCCGCGCATCGCCGCGTAGGCCACCAGGTGCGCGTGCGCCTGGCCGTCCTGCACGGGGACGCCGCGAGCGCGGACCTCCTCGACGAGCGCAGCCCGGGAGAGCTGCCTCCCGGCCAGAAGCTCCACCATGACTTCCGTGGCGTCCTCGCACAGCTCGTCCGGAAGTCCCAGCTGGCGGCGTCGGGGCCGACTGCGGGCGATGAAGGTCGGACCGAGGAGATCGACGAGCCAGCGCAGATCTTCCGCAGCCACCATATGGAGCGTGCCCCGCATCGCCCAGGTGCGGACCACCGAGGCGTCTTGGCACGCGCGGTCGACCGAGGCGGCGTCAACGCCCGAGGCTCGCGGGCGGACCAGCAGCCGCGTCATCCGGGTGTCTTGAGCTTGCAGCCCGACCATATGCCGGACGACGTCTGGCACCGAGTTCCTGATCGGAGCGGTCAGCCGCTGGGCCCGCATGCGCAGCGACCTGATGCGCTTCTCGTCGACGTGCACCTTACGAGGCCGGCGTCTCCTCGATCACGGACATGATGTTGCCCGCCGGGTCCCTGAACCAGGCGATGCTTGGTCCTTGGTCCCGCGCGATGCCCTTCTCGTCCTGGCCGAAGCCCTCGTACTTCTCGAAGCTGACGCCCCGGGCGGTCAGCTCGTCGACGATCTTGTCGATGTCATCGACCGGAAAGTTGAGGATCGTGTATGTCGCCGGCGTGAAGTCAGGCTTCAAGTACACCAGGATCGGTCGCTCCCCTCCCACGTGGAGTTCGAGCAGGCCGTTCTGGGCATCCAGGTCGGAGACTCTCAGTCCGAGCGTCTCTGTGTAGAACCGCTTGGCCCGGGCCACGTCGTCGACGGCGAAGACGCTGTAAGCCTTGCTGTTTGCGAGCATGACGCTCCTTTCTGTTGCCACGCGTCGGCCGATCGAGTGCGGATCGGCCCCCACATCCTTGTTGGACCGCCAAGGCCGATGAGACTCATCGGTGCGAACGCAGTGTGCGACCGAATCGTTGCGGGTGGCATACCCGGCGGCACGCGACCTACCATGCAGTAGCAAGAGCACCCGAAGGTTCCCCGGCTGTCCGGCGAGTGGGCGTGATCCCATTTTGACCTAGAGAGGGCGGGCGGGTAGTCTTCTTGCTCGTGCCTGGGCAGCCCCGGGCATACGGGTGTGCGCCGGAGTCAGCTGGTTGATCAGCGCGCACGACGCCACCTCAGCCGATCGAGTTTCAGCCCTCTCCCGTTTAACGAGAGTATGAAGCACGGCCTGATCGGGCGACACACCCGACCGCGTGGGCCGGACAAACCGGGGCGAACCAGGTGTAAAGAAGGGCTCCTCTCGCACCGAGCGGGCGGACCATATGGCAGGAATATGGGCCGTTCGGGGCACATCGGAGGACCACCCGACAACTGACGACACCAACCGGCGAAGACCACCAACCGGCGAAGACCACCAACCGGCGAAGACCACCAACCGACGAAGACCACCAACCGACGAAGACCACCAACCGACGAAAACGGAGACGCGGTGCCCACGATCCAGCAGCTGGTCCGCAAGGGTCGCAAGGACAAGGTCGCCAAGACCAAGACGCCCGCGCTGAAGGGCAGCCCCCAGCGCCGGGGCGTCTGCATGCGCGTCTATACAACGACCCCTAAGAAGCCCAACTCTGCGCTCCGGAAGGTCGCGCGGGTGCGGCTCAGTAGCCAGATCGAGGTCACGGCTTACATCCCCGGCATCGGCCACAACCTGCAGGAGCACTCGATTGTGCTCGTCCGGGGGGGGCGGGTCAAAGATCTGCCCGGCGTTCGCTACAAGATCATTCGTGGCACGCTCGACACGCAGGGCGTGAGGAACCGCAGGCAGGCGCGCAGTCGCTACGGCGCGAAGAAGGAGAAGAGCTAATGCCACGCAAAGGCCCAGCTTCGCGCCGGCCGATCCATGTCGACCCTGTCTTCGGCTCGCCGCTGGTCACCCAACTGGTGAACAAGGTGCTGCTGGCAGGCAAGCGGTCGGTCGCCGAGCACATCGTCTATGGCGCGCTCGAGGGCTGCCGGGAGAAGACCGGCACCGACCCGGTGATCACGCTCAAGCGTGCCCTGGACAATGTGAAGCCGACTCTCGAGGTCCGAAGCCGCCGTGTTGGCGGCGCGACCTACCAGGTCCCGGTCGAGGTGAAAGCTCCGCGAGCGACCACGCTTGGGCTGCGATGGCTGGTGAGCTACTCCAAGGCTCGCCGGGAGAAGACCATGACCGAGCGGCTGATGAACGAGCTGCTCGACGCGAGCAACGGCCTCGGGGCGAGCGTCAAGCGCCGCGAGGACACCCACAAGATGGCCGAGTCCAACAAGGCATTCGCGCACTATCGGTGGTAACTGCCACCCCACGAAGTTCTCGTTCGCTTCGCTCGAAAACTTCGCGGGGACCCCGGCCCAGTGGTTGGGGCCGGAGGAAACGAAGACGAACCGCAGAGATCAAAGACCGCAGAGATAGCAGAGATTAAAGACCGCAGAGATGAGAGAGAGCACAGGAAGAGCCGTCGTGGCTGACAACACCACTCTTGAGCTGGCCAAGGTCCGCAACATCGGGATCATGGCCCATATCGACGCGGGCAAAACCACGACGACTGAGCGGATCCTGTTCTACACCGGCATCAACTACAAGATCGGTGAGGTTCATGAGGGCGCGGCCACCATGGACTGGATGGAGCAGGAGCAGGAGCGCGGCATCACCATCACCTCCGCCGCAACGACCACCCAGTGGGACGGGCACACGATCAACATCATCGACACACCCGGCCATGTCGACTTCACCGTCGAGGTAGAGCGGTCGCTGCGGGTGCTCGACGGAGCGGTGGCCGTCTTCGATGGAGTAGCGGGTGTCGAGCCACAGACGGAGACGGTCTGGCGGCAGGCCGACCGCTACCACGTCCCGCGGATCTGCTTCGTCAACAAGATGGACCGCGTCGGCGCCGAGTTCCACCGGTGCGTTGACATGATCGTCAGCAGGCTCAACGCGACCCCGCTGGTCATACAGCTCCCGCTGGGCTCGGAGGCCGACTTCCGTGGAGTGATCGACCTCGTCTCCGAGCAGGCGCTGGTGTGGAGCGAGGAAGCCGCCAAGGGCGAGAAGTACGAGATCCAGCCCGTGCCCACGTCTCACATCGAGGCCGTGCGCGAGTGGCGGGACCGGATGATCGAGACGCTCGCCGAGGCGGACGACGAGATCATGGAGATGTACCTCGAGGGCCGGGAGCCCACCGAGGGACAGATCATCGCCGGTATCCGGCGGGCAACGGTCACCAGCAAACTCACGCCGGTCCTGTGCGGATCCGCATTCAAGAACAAGGGCGTCCAGCCCATGCTCGACGCGATCGTGCATTACCTCCCGTCGCCGCTCGATGTCGGTGCCATCACTGGTCACGCGGCGAACAACGAGGAGGAGCTCATCGAGCGCGAGCCCGACCCGGAGGCACCGCTCTCCGCTCTCGCATTCAAGATCATGAGTGACCCACACCTCGGCAAGCTCACGTATCTCAGGGTCTACTCCGGCACGCTCAGGGCGGGCTCTCAGGTGCTCAACAGCATCAAGAGCCGCAAGGAGCGGATCGGCAAGATCTACCGGATGCACGCGAACAAGCGCGAGGAGATCGGGCAGGCGAGTGCCGGCCAGATCGTTGCCGTGATGGGGCTCAAGGACACCACCACCGGCGACACCCTCTCCGGTCCGGAAGCACCCGTCGTCCTCGAGTCGATGAGCTTCCCGGCGCCGGTCATCCACGTCGCCATCGAGCCGCGGAGCAAGGGCGACCAGGAGAAGCTCTCAACGGCGATCCAGCGGCTTGCCGAGGAGGATCCCACGTTCCAGGTACGCACCGACGAGGAGACTGGTCAAACGCTCATCGCAGGCATGGGTGAGCTGCACCTCGAGGTGCTTGTCGACCGGATGCGCCGGGAGTTCAGGGTCGAGGCGAATGTCGGCAGGCCGCAGGTGGCCTACCGGGAGACCATCCGCCGCAAGGTGGAGAAGGTCGAGTACACCCACAAGAAGCAGACCGGCGGCTCGGGACAATACGCCCGCGTCGTCATAGACGTCGAGCCGACCAGAGGCAATGACGGTGGCTACGAGTTCGTGAACCAGGTCACCGGCGGCCGAATCCCCAAGGAGTACATCCCGTCGGTGGATTCGGGCAGCCAGGAGGCCATGGAGTTCGGCGTCCTCGCCGGCTATCCGATGGTCGACGTGAAGGTCACGCTGCGGGACGGCGCGTACCACGAGGTCGACTCGTCGGAGCTCGCCTTCAAGATCGCCGGTTCGATGGCGTTCAAGGAGGCGGTGCGCCGGGCCGACCCGGTGCTGCTCGAGCCGATGATGGCGGTGGAGGTCACGACGCCCGAGGACTTCATGGGCGATGTGATCGGCGACCTCAACTCGCGCCGTGGCCACATCCAGGCCATGGACGAGCGTGGCGGCTCCCGCCTCATAAAGGCAGTTGTCCCACTCTCCGAGATGTTCGGCTACGTGGGCGATCTCCGGAGTAAGACGCAGGGACGGGCGAGCTATTCCATGCAGTTCGACTCGTACGCCGAGGTTCCCAGGAACGTCGCGGACGAGATCATCAAGAAGGCCCGGGGCGAGTAGCCCGTACGGCCGAACCACACCAGGACACGTCGTACGGCGTAACCCACTCAGGAGGAGTCACAGTGGCGAAGGCGAAGTTCGAGCGGACTAAGCCGCACGTCAACATCGGCACCATTGGTCACATCGACCACGGCAAGACGACGCTGACCGCGGCGATCACCAAGGTGCTGCATGACAAGTATCCGGACGTGAACCCGTTCACGCCGTTCGATGAGATCGACAAGGCGCCGGAAGAGAAGCAGCGGGGCATCACGATCTCCATCGCGCACGTGGAATACCAGACCGAGGCGCGCCACTACGCGCACGTCGACTGTCCGGGTCACGCCGACTACATCAAGAACATGATCACCGGTGCGGCCCAGATGGACGGCGCGATCCTCGTGGTCGCGGCGACCGACGGCCCGATGCCGCAGACGCGCGAGCACGTACTGCTTGCCCGCCAGGTCGGCGTGCCCTACATCGTGGTCGCGCTGAACAAGGCGGACATGGTCGATGACGAGGAGATCCTCGAGCTCGTCGAGCTCGAGGTGCGTGAGCTGCTCTCCAATAACGAGTTCCCCGGCGACGACGTCCCGGTTGTCCGCGTTTCGGCGCTCAAGGCGCTGGAGGGCGACGCCGAGTGGTCTGAGAAGATCGTGGAGCTCATGGACGCGGTTGACACCGCGATCCCCCAGCCGGTCCGCGACATCGATAAGCCGTTCCTCATGCCGATCGAGGATGTGTTCACGATCACCGGTCGTGGCACCGTCGTGACGGGTCGCGCCGAGCGCGGCGTCCTCAAGGTCAACGAGGAAGCCGAGATCGTCGGCATCCACCCGTCGACCACGAAGACGGTTGTCACCGGCGTTGAGATGTTCCGCAAGCTCCTCGACGAGGCGCGCGCGGGCGAGAACGTCGGTCTGCTCCTGCGCGGCATCAAGCGCGAGGAGGTCGAGCGCGGCCAGGTGGTCTGCAAGCCCGGCAGCGTAACGCCGCACACCGATTTCGAGGCGCAGGTCTACATCCTGTCCAAGGACGAGGGCGGCCGGCACACGCCGTTCTTCAACAACTACCGTCCGCAGTTCTACTTCCGTACCACCGACGTGACCGGCGTCGTGCACCTCCCCGAGGGCACCGAGATGGTCATGCCAGGCGACAACACGGAGATGCGGGTCGAACTGATCCAGCCGATCGCCATGGACGAGGGCCTTCGCTTCGCGATCCGCGAAGGTGGTCGTACCGTCGGCGCCGGCCGAGTCACCAAGATCCTCAAGTAGGACCCCAAGGATGCGGGGGCCGAGGGCCCGGAAGGGACTCCGGCCCCCGCCTCACGAACGCGACAGCGGCGGCACAAGCCAGCCACCCCCAGGGCGACCTGGACCCGATAGGTAAAGGAAAAGCTGAGCACCATGGCGGGACAGAAGATCCGCATCCGGCTCAAGGCCTACGACCACGAGGTCATCGACAGCTCGGCGCGCAAGATCGTCGACACGGTGATCCGGACGGGCGCGCAGGTCGCAGGCCCGGTGCCGCTGCCCACTGAGAAGAACGTGTATTGCGTCATCCGCTCGCCGCACAAGTACAAGGACTCGCGCGAGCACTTCGAGATGCGCACGCACAAGCGACTCATCGACATCCTCGACCCCACACCGAAGACGGTCGATTCGCTCATGCGACTCGAGCTCCCGGCGGGCGTCGATATCGAGATCAAGCTCTGAAGGACGCACCGATCATGGCCAAGGAAATAAGGGGCGTCCTGGGCGAGAAGCTCGGCATGACGCAGGTCTTCGACGAGAGCAACCGGATCGTGCCGGTCACTGTCGTCAAGGCAGGCCCATGCGTCGTCACTCTGGTACGCACACCGGACACCGACGGCTACAGCGCCGTCCAGCTCGCGTACGGGCAGGTCGACCCCCGCAAGGTGAACAAACCGTCGACGGGCCACTTCGCCAAGGCGGGCGTGACGCCGCGCCGCTACATCGTCGAGCTGCGTACCGACGACGCGAGTGAGTACACACTCGGCCAGGAGCTGGGTCCGGACGTGTTCGAAGAGGGCCAGCTCGTGGATGTGGTCGGGACGAGCAAAGGCAAGGGTTTCGCCGGCGTGATGAAGCGGCACGGCTTCGCCGGCCTGGGCGCCTCGCACGGTGTCGAGCGCAAACACCGCTCGCCCGGCTCGATCGGCGGCTGCGCGACGCCTGGGCGGGTGTTCAAGGGCTTGCGGATGGCCGGCCGGATGGGCGGGGTCAAGACAACGACGCAGAACCTGACCGTGCATACCGTCGACGGCGAGCAGGGTCTGCTGCTTCTCAAGGGGGCGATTCCGGGCCCGACCGGCGGTCTCGTCCTGGTCCGTACGGCCTCCAAGGGAGGTGCCCAATGACCAGCGTTGACGTCGTGGACGCGACGGGCGCGAAGTCGAGCACGGTAGAGCTCCCTGCGGAGATCTTCGACGTGACGGTCAATGTACCCCTCATCCACCAGGTCGTCGTCGCCCAGCTCGCTGCGGCCCGCCAGGGGACCCACAGCACCAAGACACGCGCCGAGGTCGCTGGTGGCGGCCGTAAGCCGTACCGGCAGAAGGGGACCGGCAGAGCCCGCCAGGGATCGATCCGGGCGCCGCAGTTCGCCGGCGGCGGCGTGGTACACGGCCCGACGCCACGCACCTACGAGCAGCGGACACCGAAGCGGATGAAGGCCGCCGCACTGCGCGGCGCTCTGTCCGACCGGGCCCGCAACGGCCGGGTTCACGTCGTTTCCGGGTTCGTCGACGGCGACACGCCCTCCACCAGGGCAGCCGTCGAAACGCTTGCCAATGTGGTGGACGACCGCCGCAACGTGCTCGTCGTCCTCGACCGCAACGACATGACGGCGTGGCAGAGCTTGCGCAACGTTTCCGATGTGCACCTGCTGGTTCCCGACCAGCTGAACACCTACGACGTGCTGGTCAGCGACGACGTGGTCTTCACCACGGCTGCGCTCGACCGGTTCCTGGGCGGCATCACCCTCGTGCCGGTGGAGGAGCCGCCTGAACCAACCCAGCCGGCGAGCACGACCCGCAAGACGAGCACGCCCCGCAAGACGAGCAGTAGCAAGACGGGCAGCAGCAAGACGAGCAGTAGCAAGACGAGCAGTAGCAAGACGAGCAGCAGCAAGTCTGCGGCAGCGGAGGAGAAGGCATGAACGCCCTGGCCAAGGACCCCCGTGATGTGCTGCTGCGGCCGATCGTGTCGGAGAAGAGCTACGCACTGCTCGATGAGAACAAGTACACGTTCCTCGTCGATCCCGACGCCAATAAGACCGAGATCAAGATTGCCGTCGAGAAGCTGTTCAACGTCAAGGTGACGACCGTCAACACGGTCAACCGCAAGGGCAAGCGGCGCCGTACCCGGTTCGGACTCGGTACCCGTGCCAACACCAAGCGGGCGGTCGTGACCGTGTCCGCAGGCGACCGTATCGACATATTCGGAGGTCCGGTCTCATGACCGGAGCCTTCGAATCGGCAAGCACCCCGGAGCTCCGGTCTCATGACCGGGCGACCGAAGAGCTGAGGAACCAGGCAGATGGGCATCCGTAAGTACAAGCCGACGACTCCGAGCCGCCGGGGCGCGAGCGTCTCCGACTTCGTGGAGATCACGCGTACCGAGCCGGAGAAGTCGCTCGTGCGCCCCTTGCACGGCAAGGGCGGTCGCAACAACCACGGCCAGGTGACGATCAGGCACCAGGGCGGCGGTCACAAGCGGGCGTACCGGCTGATCGACTTCCGGCGGGCGGACAAGGACGGCGTACCGGCGAAGGTCGCACACATTGAGTACGACCCCAACCGCACTGCCCGGATCGCCCTCCTGCACTACGTCGACGGCGAGAAGCGCTACATCCTCGCGCCGACCAATCTTCGGCAGGGCGACCGGATCGAGAACGGGCCGCGGGCTGACATCAAGCCGGGTAACAACCTCCCGCTACGGAACATCCCGGTCGGCACGGTTGTGCACGCGATCGAGCTGCGCCCGGGCGGCGGGGCGAAGATCGCCCGGTCGGCCGGCTCGAGCGTCCAGCTGGTCGCCAAGGAGGGTCCCTACGCCCAGCTGCGGATGCCTTCCGGCGAGATCCGTAACGTGGATGTGCGCTGCCGCGCGACCGTCGGTGAGGTCGGCAACGCCGAGCAGTCCAACATCAGCTGGGGCAAGGCGGGCCGGCTGCGTTGGAAGGGCAAGCGTCCGTCCGTGCGCGGTGTCGCCATGAACCCCGTCGACCACCCGCTGGGCGGTGGCGAAGGCAAGTCGTCCGGCGGCCGGCACCCGGTCAGCCCGTGGGGCAAGCCGGAAGGTCGCACCCGCCAGGCCAAGAAGGCGAGCGACAAGTTCATCGTCCGTCGTCGTAAGACCGGCAAGAAGCGCTAGGAGTAGGTCGGCATGCCGCGCAGCCTGAAGAAGGGCCCCTTCGTGGACGATCACCTGATGAAGAAGGTGGTCACCCAAAACGAGAGGGGCACAAAGAACGTGATCAGGACCTGGTCCCGCCGGTCCATGATCGTGCCGGCCATGCTCGGCCACACGATCGCCGTGCATGACGGGCGCAAACACGTGCCGGTCTTCGTTACCGAAGCGATGGTCGGCCACAAGCTGGGCGAGTTCGCGCCGACCCGGACCTTCCGCGGACACGTCAGGGACGACCGCAGGGCCCGCCGCCGTTGAACAGGCACGGCAACGGACACGACAACTGAACCGAACCGAAGAACTCACTGAACCAAAGACTGAACGAACACCCAAACCGAGACACAGACCGAAGACACGAATCACTGATTTGTATCCCTGCGGGTTCGCACGAACCGAGGAACTCGCGGGGTGAAGGGGTAGCGATGGAAGCCAGGGCTCAGGCGCGGTACGCCCGCGTCACGCCCATGAAGGCCCGCCGGGTGGTGGACCTCATTCGCGGCCTGCCTGCTGCAGAGGCGCAGGCCGTGCTCAGGTTCGCGCCACAGGCGGCGAGCGAGCCTGTGAGCAAGGTGCTCGCGAGCGCCATCGCGAACGCCGAGCACAACTCGCAGCTCGACACGGAAAGCCTGTGGGTCAGCGAGGCATACGTCGACGAGGGCCCGACGATCAAGCGATTCCGCCCGCGTGCCCAGGGTCGGGCATACCGGATCCGCAAGCGCACCAGCCACATCACGGTGGTCGTGCAGTCGTTCGAGACCGACACCACCGGTGCCACCACGAGGAATAGGAGGACCCGCTAGTGGGGCAGAAGGTCAACCCGCACGGGTTCCGCCTGGGCATCACCACCGAGTACAAGAGCCGGTGGTACGCCGACAAGCTGTACAAGGACTACGTCAAGGAGGACGTGGTCATCCGCCGTACTCTGATGCGCCGCCTGGATAGGGCCGGCGTGTCGAGCATCGAGATCGAGCGCACGCGCGACCGGGTCGAGGTGTATGTCCACACGGCACGTCCCGGCATGGTCATCGGTCGTGGCGGCAAAGAAATCGACCGTCTTACCGACGAGCTTCGGCAGGTCACCGGCAAGCAGGTGCGGATCAACACCCGCGAGGTCTACAACCCGGAGATCGACGCGCAACTCGTCGCCCAGGGTGTGGCGGAGCAGTTGTCGGCCCGCGTCTCCTTCCGTCGCGCCATGCGAAAGGCGCTGCAGACGGCGATGAAGGCGGGCGCGCAAGGAATCAGGATCCAGTGCTCCGGGCGCCTCGGCGGCGCCGAGATGAGCCGATCGGAGTTCTACCGCGAGGGCCGGGTGCCGCTGCACACACTTCGCGCGGACATCGACTATGGCTTCTACGAGGCCCGGACCACCTTCGGCCGGATCGGCGTGAAGGTGTGGATCTACAAGGGTGAGGTCACCGGCACCCGCGCCGAGCGGGAGGCCGCGCAGGCCGCCGCACGCGCTGGCCAGCGCAGCCGCCCGGCTCGCGGTGCCCGCCGCGGCGCCGGTGGGCCAGGACGTGGCGAGCGCGGCGAGCGTGGCGAGCGCAGTGAGCGTTCGGGCACCCGCCAGGCCGCCGAGGCGACCGCACAGGAAACCGCTCCCGCGGCACCCGAGTCCGGAACGGAGGGCTGACGATGCTGATCCCTCGCAGGGTCAAGCACCGCAAGCAGCACCACCCGGACCGTTCTGGTGCTGCGAAGGGCGGTACGAAGATCGCTTTCGGTGACTACGGCATCCAGGCGCTCGAGCCCGCCTATGTCACCAATCGGCAGATCGAGTCGGCCCGAATCGCGATCAACCGGCACATCCGCCGTGGCGGCAAGGTCTGGATCAACATCTATCCGGACCGGCCGCTAACGAAGAAGCCGGCGGAGACCCGCATGGGCTCGGGCAAGGGCTCCCCCGAGTGGTGGGTGGCCAACGTCAAGCCCGGACGGATCATGTTCGAGCTCTCGTTCCCGAACGAGAAGATCGCTCGCGAGGCGCTGACCAGGGCGACCCACAAGCTCCCGATGAAGTGCCGGATCGTCAAGCGCGAGGAGGCGTGATGGCTGTCGGAACCAAAGCCAACGAGCTTCGGCTGCTACCCGACGACGAGCTGCTCGCCAAGTTGCACGAGGCGAAGGCGGAGCTGTTCAACCTGCGCTTCCAGGCGGCGACCGGCCAGCTCGAGAGCCACGGCCGGCTGCGTGCAGTCCGCAGGGATATCGCGCGCATCTACACGATCATGCGCGAGCGCGAGCTCGGCATCACGCCGGTGGAGATGGAGGACGTGGGGTGAGCGAGCGCAGCGAGCGAGCGGAGCAGAGCACGGTCGTCACGCGACCGACGCCGGAGCGAGGAGGAAGCGTGACCGAGACGAATACCACTGCCAGCCGCGGCTTTCGCAAGGTCCGCGAAGGCCTTGTGGTGAGCGACAAGATGGACAAGACCGTCGTCGTGGTCGTCGAGGATCGGGTCAAACACCCGCTCTACGGCAAGGTCCTGCGGCGGACGAGCAAGCTCAAGGCGCACGACGAGCAGAACCAGTGCGGAGTCGGTGACCGTGTCCGACTGATGGAGACCCGGCCGCTGTCGGCCACGAAGCGCTGGCGTGTCGTGGAAATCCTCGAGCGCGCCAAGTAGGAGTCAGGTTCGGCCAGGCTCGGCGGCCGATCAGATCGCCGAGAACCAGCTCGACACACAGGAGAGTTCAGTGATCCAGCAGGAGTCGCGACTGCGCGTCGCCGACAACACGGGTGCCAAGGAGCTGTTGTGCATCCGCGTGCTCGGCGGCTCCGGACGGCGCTACGCGGGCATCGGTGACGTCATCGTCGCAACCGTCAAGGACGCCATTCCTGGCGGAAGCGTGAAGAAGGGTGAGGTCGTCAAGGCGGTCATCGTGCGGACCAAGAAGGAGCGCCGCCGCGTCGACGGCTCCTACATCCGCTTCGATGAGAATGCGGCCGTCCTCATCAGGGACGGCGGTGACCCGCGAGGGACCCGCATTTTCGGCCCGGTCGGCCGCGAGCTGCGGGAGAAGCGGTTCATGCGCATCATCTCGCTGGCACCGGAGGTGCTGTGACATGAAGATCAAAAAGGGTGACACGGTGATCGTCATCGCCGGTCGGGACAAGGGCGTCGAAGGCAAGGTCATCTCGGTCGACCTGGCCAGACAGCGCGTGCACGTCGAGGGCGTGAACATGGTCAAGCGGCACACCAAGGTCAACCAGACCCCTCGTGGTGCGAAGACCGGAGGGATCATGACCCAGGAGTCGTCGATCCACGTCAGCAACGTGATGATCGTTGACGAGGAGACCAAGAAGCCCAGCCGGGTCGGCTACCGCAAAGAAGCCCACACCGGCGCAGACGGCACCGAGAAGGTACGCAAGGTCCGCTTGTCGAAGCGGAGCGGTAAGGACATCTGATGACTACAACTACGACAAAGCGCCCGCAAGGGACCGGTCAGCGGAGCAGGCCGCGCCTGAAGCAGCGCTACCTCGACGAGATCGTCCCGCAGCTTCGCTCAGACTTCGGCTACGCCAATGTCATGCAGGTGCCGAAGGTCACCAAGATCGTCGTGAACATGGGCGTCGGTGAGGCGGCCCGCGACTCGAAGCTGATCGAGGGTGCGATCCGGGATCTCGCCGCCATTACCGGCCAGAAGCCGGCCGTGACCAAGGCGCGCAAATCGATCGCTCAATTCAAGCTGCGTGAGGGCATGCCGATCGGCGCTCACGCGACCCTGCGTGGCGACCGGATGTGGGAGTTCCTCGACCGCATGCTGACCATTGCGCTGCCCCGTATCCGTGACTTCCGTGGGCTTTCGCCGAGGCAGTTCGACGGAAAGGGCAACTACACCTTTGGTCTGAACGAGCAGAGCATGTTCCGTGAGATCGACCCTGACCGCATAGATCGGGTCCGCGGCATGGACGTGACGCTCGTGACGACCGCCAACACCGACGACGAGGGCCACGCACTCCTGCGTCACCTCGGCTTCCCATTCAAGGAGAACTGACTGTGGCGAAGAAGTCACTGATCGCCAAGGCTGCGCGCAGGCCGAAGTTCAAGGTCCGTGCGTACACCCGCTGCCAGCGGTGCGGCAGGCCGCACTCGGTCTATCGCAAGTTCGGCCTCTGCCGGATCTGCCTTCGCGAGATGGCACACCGCGGTGAGCTGCCAGGCATCACCAAGTCCAGCTGGTAAAGCTCGCCGTTTGCGGCGAAGGCCGCGCTCAACGGGAGAACTAAACATCGCAAACCCCAGAACGCAGCACCAATCGCCGTAGGTCCTGCTCCGGAGGAGAGCCGGAAACCGCGGCGGGAAAGAGGCCCCAGGCCATGACCATGACAGACCCGATCGCAGACATGCTCAGCCGTCTGCGGAACGCCAACTCGGCATACCACGACGATGTGTCGATGCCCTACAGCAAGATCAAGTCGCACATTGCGGAGATCCTTCAGCAGGAGGGCTATATCGCAAGCTGGAAGGTCGAGGATGCCGAGGTCGGCAAGACGCTCACCCTCATGCTCAAGTACGGCCCCAACCGCGAGCGCTCGATCGCCGGCTTGCGCCGGGTCTCCAAGCCGGGCCTGCGGGTGTACGCCAAGTCGACAGGCTTGCCCCGCGTCCTCGGCGGACTCGGTGTCGCGATCATCTCGACGTCAACGGGTCTGCTGACCGACAAGCAGGCGGCCAGGAAGGGCGTGGGTGGGGAAGTCCTCGCCTACGTCTGGTAAGGGAGGAGGCAGCGCAAAATGTCGCGTATCGGACGCATGCCTATCCCGGTTCCCGCGGGCGTCGAGGTGGACATCAAGGGCAGCGAGGTAACTGTCAAGGGCCCGAAGGGCACCCTCTCCCACACCGTCGTCGAACCGATCGAGGTGACGAGGGAGGACGGCAGCCTGCGCGTGACGCGGCCAGACGACGAGCGGCGCAACCGCCAACTCCACGGGTTGACCCGCACCCTTGTCGCCAACATGGTGACCGGCGTGACCGACGGCTATCAGAAGACCCTGGAGATCCAGGGCGTGGGCTACCGTGTCCAGGCACGGGGCTCGGCACTCGAGTTCTCCCTCGGCTTCAGCCATCCGGTTCTTGTAGAGGCACCGGAGGGCATCTCCTTCCAGATCGAGACGCCCACCCGGTTCCACGTCCAGGGCATCGACAAGCAGAAGGTCGGCGAGGTCGCCGCAAATATCCGCAAGCTCCGCAAACCCGACCCGTACAAGGGCAAGGGTGTGCGCTATCAGGGCGAGGTCGTCCGTCGCAAGGTCGGAAAGGCTGGTAAGTAAGTCATGGCTGTCGGTGTGAAGACCGGCAAGGGTCACGCAGGTAAGCGCTCTGCGCGAATCCGCCGGCACCTGCGCGTCAGGAAGAAGGTCGCAGGCACCTCCAACCGGCCGCGGCTGGTCGTGTCCCGCTCTTCGCGGCACATCCTCGGCCAGCTCGTCGACGACGTCGCCGGCCGCACGCTCGCCTCGGCGTCGTCGATGGACGAGACCATCCGAGACAGTGGGGGCGACAAGACCGCGCGAGCACGTCGGGCCGGCAAACTGCTGGCCGAGCGTGCAACGGCGGCGGGCTTCTCCTCGGTCATCTTTGACCGAGGCGGCTACCGCTATCACGGTCGCGTCGCCGCCCTCGCGGACGGCGCTCGAGAGGGAGGGCTCGAGTTCTGATGCATGCACGTGACGTTCCGATGCCTGCAACTGACATGGCATTCAGGAAGCACCAGGGAATGATGTCCCGGCGATCAACTGAAAGAAGGACGTTCTGATGGCAGGACCCCAGCGTCGTGGCGGCGGTGGCGGCGAGCGGCGTGACCGTCGCGGTGACGGCCGGCGCGACGGTGCCACCGAGAAGACCGCTTACGTCGAGCGCGTCGTCGCCATCAACCGGGTGGCCAAGGTCGTTCGTGGCGGCCGCCGCTTCAGCTTCACCGCCCTCGTCGTGGTCGGTGACGGCGACGGAACGGTTGGCGTCGGCTATGGCAAGGCCAAGGAGGTGCCGGCCGCCATCGCGAAGGGCGTGGAGGAGGCCAAGAAGCACTTCTTCAAGGTGCCGCGCATCCAGGGCACAATTCCGCACCCGGTGCAGGGCGAGGAGGCCGCAGGCGTCGTCCTGCTGAAACCGGCCGCACCCGGTACCGGTGTCATCGCCGGCGGACCCGTGCGTGCCGTGCTGGAGTGCGCCGGTATCCACGACGTGCTGTCAAAGTCGCTCGGCTCCTCCAACGCGATCAACATCGTGCACGCGACCGTGCGGGCGCTCAAGCAGCTCGAGCGGCCGGAGTCTGTGGCTGCCCGCCGTGGACTTCCGCTCGAGGACGTGGCGCCGGCGGCGCTGCTGCGTTCCAGGGCCGGGGTGGCCTGATGGCGCGGTTGAAGGTCAAGCAGACCAAGTCGGACATCGGCGGAAAGAAGAACCAGCGCGAGACACTGCGGACACTGGGTCTCAAACACGTCGGCGACGTGGTCGTCAAGGAGGATCGCCCCGAGATCCGCGGGATGGTCAAGACGGTGTCGCACCTCGTCACCGTTGAGGAGGTCGACTAGTCATGGCGCTCAAGGTCCATCACCTGCGCCCAGCGCCGGGCGCGCGTACCAAGAAAACCCGCGTCGGCCGAGGTAATGCCGGCGCTAGGGGCAAGACCGCCGGCCGCGGCACCAAGGGCTCGAAGGCCCGCAATCAGGTGCCGGCCCGATTCGAGGGCGGCCAGATGCCATTGCATATGCGGCTGCCCAAGCTGAAGGGGTTCAGGAACCCTTTCCGGGTCGAGTTCCAGGTCGTCAACCTCGACAAGCTGGCCGCGCTTTACCCGCAGGGTGGTGAGGTGACTGTCGACGACCTGGTCGACAAGGGCGCCGTTCGGCCCGGCCGGCTGGTCAAGGTCCTCGGCACCGGGGAGATAACGGTGGCACTCCAGGTGAGCGCCAACGCGTTCTCCGCGTCGGCCAAGGAGAAGGTCGCCGCTGCCGGTGGCACCACGACCGAAGTCTAAGGACTCGCCAATGGTCGCTCACTCCGGCACTCACCCCGGACATCACTGCCTGAACCGCGCGGGGCCTGGCACCCCACGGAGTCTTCGCTCGCTGCGCTCGCCCGAGGACTTCACGGGACCGCGCCCGGGCGGCCAGCCACCGTAGTCATTGCGAGTGATCAGGGAGGGTTCCCCCTGCGAGGTCCCTGAGCGAGGAGAGCAAAACTTCGTGGGGCGCCGAGGATCAGGTATTGTCCGTGGCGTCCGGCGTGACAACGTGCGCCCGGACGCCTCAACCGACGACGAAGCCCCGCCCGTATCGCGGGCGGTTGCGCAGGAGGATCTGTGCTTACCGCGTTCGCCCGGGCATTTCGCACGCCCGACCTGCGCCGAAAGCTGCTCTTCGTAGCCGCGATGATCGCGTTGTTCCGGCTGGGATCGGCGGTGCCCACCCCCGGCGTCGACACCGGGGCGATCAACCAGTGCCTCAAGCCACTCCTCGACCAGGGTGGCATCTACGGGCTTATCAACCTGTTCAGCGGCGGCGCGCTGCTGCAGCTGTCGGTGTTCGCGCTCGGCATCATGCCCTACATCACGGCGAGCATCATCTTGCAGCTGCTCACGGTGGTCATCCCGCGGCTGGAGACGCTGAAGAAGGAAGGCCAGGCAGGCACCGCCAAAATCACGCAGTACACCCGCTATCTGACCATCGGTCTGGCGATACTTCAGTCGACCAGCTTGATCGCCATCGCCAAGCAGCGCGGGCGGCTGCTGCAGGGCTGCTCGCTCCCGCTGATCAGGAGTGACGTCGGCTTCCTCGGCATCGTGACGATGGTGTTCGTCATGACCGCGGGCACCGGCGTGATCATGTGGCTGGGTGAGTTGATCACCGACCGCGGTATCGGCAACGGCATGTCCATCCTGATCTTCACGCAGATCGCCGCGACCTTCCCGCAGCAGCTGTGGGCCATCAAGCTGCAGGAGGGTTGGAGTGCCTTCCTG
>Ga0184612_10000546_pt1 | contig 17704 bp, 20 predicted proteins | sample PLM3_60_coex_FD_133163 | JGI IMG/M metagenome (GOLD analysis project Ga0184612, IMG submission 133163) | Groundwater sediment microbial communities from an aquifer in East River, Colorado, USA - PLM3_60_coex | ecosystem: Environmental > Terrestrial > Soil > Riparian zone | place: USA: East... | reverse complement strand
CGAGGGGATCCTGCGCCACGCTCACTACCACCGCGGCCGGCACATTGACATGCACCGGATGGCGATCCTGCGGGACGAGTGGGCGGCTCTCGACCGCCCCAGGAGCTGGGACCTGAACGAGACCGACGCGGGCTGAAGCGGGTCCCGGGCTAGATCTCCTCCGGCGGCACGTCCTCGACGCCGGTCGGCAGCGGGCCCTCGTAGCCCTCAGGCGGGTTATTGGGGTCGATCGTCTCGAGCGGCCGTGGTCCGTCGTAGCCCTCAGGCGGGTTGTTCGGGTCGATCGTCTCGAGCGGCAACGGGCCGTCGTAGCCCTCCGGCGGGTTGTTCGGGTCGATCGTCTCGAGCTCTTCCGGTGTGTCCATGGCTTCCTCCGGCTGTGGGTGCGCAAGCGCCACCATACGACTGCCGCGCGATGAGCGCGTTGCAAGCCCAGACCCCCACAGACCACCCAGGTGCGAGCCCAGCCGGATACGTGACAGCCCCTGCGCGGACCCTGCGGTACCATGCCCGGCCCATGGCCCAGTCACCTGGCGAGTCACCTGGCGAATCCTCCGGCCAGCTCATCCATGCGCGCGGCCTGACCAAGCGGTTCGGCTCGTTCACGGCGGTTGACGCGATCGATTTCGACGTCGCCGCCGGCGAGGCATTCGGCTTCCTCGGCCCGAACGGAGCGGGCAAGACCTCCACGATGCGGATGATCGGCTGCGTCTCCCCCAAGACCGAGGGCACCCTCCGCGTCCTGGACATGGACCCAGCGACGCAGGGGCCGCGGATCCGTGCGCGGATCGGCGTCGTGCCGCAGGAAGACTGGCTGGACCAGGAGATGACGGTCCGCGACAACCTGGTCATCTACGGCCGCTACTTCGACCTGTCGTGGCCCGAGGCCGGCCGGCGTGCCGACGAGCTGCTCGAGTTCGTGCAGCTCAGCGATCGGGCGGGCTCCAGGGTGGAGCCGCTGTCCGGGGGAATGAAGCGTCGGTTGTCGGTGGCTCGGTCCCTGATCAACGAGCCGAGCCTGCTGCTCCTGGACGAGCCCACGACCGGCCTGGATCCGCAGGCGCGACATCTCGTCTGGGACCGGCTGTACCGGCTGAAGCAGCGCGGGACGACACTCGTGCTGACGACGCACTACATGGACGAGGCCGAACAGCTGTGCGACCGGCTCGTGATCATGGATAAGGCCCGCATCGTGGCGGAAGGCTCGCCGCGCCAGCTGATCGAGCAGCATTCGTCACGGGAGGTCCTGGAGCTGCGCTTCCCGCCGGGCGAGCAGGAGAGCCTGGACGGTCGCCTCGACAAGCTCCTGGACGGGCGCGCCGAGCGCATCGAGCGCCTGCCCGACCGGATCCTCGTGTACGCCTCGGACGGCGAGGCGGTGTCGGCGGCCCTCCACGGCGAAGGGATCCAACCGGACAGCAGCCTGGTCCGGCGCAGCTCCCTGGAAGACGTGTTCCTGCGGCTGACGGGTCGCAGCCTGATCGAATGAGCCGGCCGTGACCGCCCCGGCAGTCCACGTCTTCGAGGAACGCCTGCTCGGCTACCGGCGCACATATCGCGCCACGCTGTTCACCTCATTTGCCTCGCCGGCCCTGTTCCTGGTTGCAATGGGCATCGGCCTGGGCGGCTTCGTCAATCAGGGCGCCGGCATCGAGGGAGTCCCCTACGTAGCCTTCCTCGCCCCGGGGCTGCTGGCCGGCGCCGCCATGCAGACCGCGGCATTCGAGTCGACCTTTCCCATCCTTGCCTCGATCCGCTGGATCAAGACCTATCACGCGATGCTGGCGAGCCCGATCGGGGTGACCGACGTGGTGATCGGTCAGTTCGCCTGGATCGCACTGCGGCTGCTCATCGTGACCACGATCTTCGTGGCGACCGCTGCCCTGCTCGGCGCCGTCCACGGCCCCACGATCCTCCTTGGGATTCCGGCCGCCGTCCTTACGGGCATGGCGTTCGCGACGCCCATTGCCGCGTTCAGCGCGTCGCTCCAGAACGTGGAGGGGTTCAACGTCCTGTTTCGCTTCGTCATCAACCCGCTGTTCCTGTTCTCGGGCGCCTTCTTTCCCGTCGCCCAATTGCCCGAGATCCTCCGGGTCGTGGCCTATGCGACCCCGATCTACCACGGCGTCCAGCTGACCCGGGGCCTGGTGCTGCAAACGATCGCGCCAGCGGACGCCGTGCTCCACGTGGCCGTGCTGGCAGCGTTCGTCGTGGCCGGGACGGTGGCTGCCTTCGTGGCGTTCCGCCGGCGGCTCGTGGTATGACCGCCCTGGCCCGCGTCACGGCACCCTTTGCCTTCGGCAGCCGGCGGGCGGGCCGGCTCATCGAGCGCAACGTCCTCGTGTACCGACGGTCGTATCTGACGCTTGCGTCCGGTTTCTTCGAGCCGCTCTTCTATCTGCTGGCGATGGGCTTCGGCTTGGGCGTCCTGGTGGGCACCGTGCCCGGCCCGGATGGGCGACCGATGTCGTATACGGCGTTCATCGCGCCGGCCCTCCTCGCCGCCTCCTGCGCGAATGGTGCGGTCTACGAGTCCACCAACGTCATGTTCCGGCTCAACTACGAGAAGGTCTATCACGCGGTCCTGGCGACGCCGCTGGGTGTCGGGGACGTGGCCTTGGGCGAGCTGGGCTGGGCGCTGACGCGGGGCGCACTGTATGCGACCGGGTTCACGGCGGTCCTGCTGGTGCTGGGTCTCATGCCGTCGTTGTGGGGGCTCCTCGCGCTGCCGGCGTCGCTCCTCATTGGCCTTGCGGCCGGTGGCCTGGGCATTGCGGCCGTCACGTTCATGAAGTCGTGGCAGGACCTGGACAAGGTCCAGATGGTGGTGTTGCCGCTGTTCCTCTTTTCCGGAACGTTCTATCCGTTGTCGGCCTACCCCCCGGTCCTCCAGGGGATCATCCAGTGGTCGCCCCTCTATCGAGGCACGCACATGCTCCGAGGCCTCACCACAGGCGTCATCGAGCCGGAGATGATCGTCGACGTCGTGTACCTGCTTGCGCTTGGGCTGGTGGGCCTGGCGATCGTTCGGCGCCGGCTCGACAAGCTTCTGCTCAAGTAGCGCGCCCGTGGGGCGCAACGCCGAGGACCGTCCCGCCGAGGCACGTCCCGCCGAAGCACGTCGCGCCGAAACCCATCGCGCAGCATTGGCCGAGCTCACCGCGGAGATCGTTGCCTGCCGGCGCTGTCCGCGGCTGGTCGCGTGGCGCGAGCAGGTCGCTCGCGAGAAGGTCGCACGCTTCCGCGACGAGCCATACTGGGGCAGGCCACTGCCTGGGTTCGGCGACCCGGACGCGCGCATCCTGATCATCGGGCTCGCCCCGGCAGCTCACGGCGGCAATCGGACCGGGCGGGTGTTCACCGGAGACGCGTCGGGTGACTACCTTTGGGCAGCGCTCCACGCGCTGGGAATTGCCAATCGGCCCAGCAGCAGGCGGGCAGATGACGGTCTGGCCCTGGCCGGTGTCTATATCGCGGCCGCCGTTCGCTGCGCGCCGCCGGCCAACAAACCAACCATCGACGAGCGCGACAACTGCGCGCCGTACCTCGCCCGCGAGCTGGCCATCCTCGACGAGGTGTCGGTGCTCGTGCCCCTCGGCGGGTTCGGCTGGGATGCCGCCCTTCGTGCGCTGGCGGCAATCGGCCACCCGTCGCGCCCTCGACCGCCGTTCGGGCACGGCGCAGAGGCCCAGGTCGGGCCGTACCGGCTCGTGGGCTCATACCACCCGAGCCAGCAGAACACGTTCACCGGCCGCCTCACGGCCCAGATGCTGAGACACATCCTGGCACGAGCCCGCGACCTGGCCCTCGACGCGGGTCCCGGCCGGCGATGAGGCTCCACCCACCCGGGCCGAACTCCGTTCGCGGGCCCTGTCTGTAGACTTCCCCGCGTGGTGACGGAACGCGACTACTACGAGGTCCTGGGCGTGGCACGGGGCGCCAGCGACGCGGAGATCAAGCGCGCCTTCCGCAAGCTGGCCCAGCAGTGGCACCCGGACGTCAGCAAGGACCCGGCGTCGGACGTCCGCTTCAAGGAGATCAACGAGGCGTACCAGGTCCTGTCCGATCCACAACGACGCCAGGCCTACGACATGTTCGGCCGGGCGGGCGTGAGTGGCGGCGCGGACGCTGGGTTTGGCGCCGGCTTCTCCGGGTTCAGCGACATCTTCGACGCGTTCTTCGGCGGGGCATCCAGCGGAGCGGCGCGCCACGGCCGGCCGGCCGTCGGGAGCGACCTCCGGTACGACCTCCGGATCACGTTCGAGGAGGCAGTTGCCGGGACGGAGAAGGAGATCGAGTTCCCCGTGCTCGATCGTTGCCTGACCTGCGGCGGATCGGGGGCCAAGCCGGGCACCTCCACGAGCACCTGCCCGCAGTGCCAGGGCCGGGGGGAGATCCGCAGCGTGCGCCAGACGATGCTTGGTCAGATGGTCAACGTCACCGCCTGCCCGCGGTGCCGCGGGGAAGGCCGGATCATCGAGAGCGCGTGCGAGACCTGCCACGGTGAGGGCCGGACCGAGCAGACGCGCAAGCTCAGGGTCAGCATTCCGGCGGGCATCGATGAGGGCCACCAGGTGCGCCTCTCGGGCGAGGGCGAGGCCGGCCCACGGAGCGGCCCGTCGGGCAGTCTGTACGTGGCGGTCCACGTCACGCCGCATCCGCAGCTCCGCCGCGAGGGCACCGAGCTGTATTACGAGCTCGACATCTCGATCGCCCAGGCTGCCCTGGGCACGCGCGTGCAGGTGCCCACCGTCGAAGGGACCGAGGAGATCGAGATCCGACCGGGCACCCAGCCCGGGACGGAGTTGCGCCTGCGCGGCAAGGGCGTGCCGCATCTGCGGCGGACCGGCTCTCGGGGCGACCTCCACGTCTTCGTCCGGGTCGTGGTGCCGGGTCGCCTGTCCAAGGAACAGCGCAAGGCCCTGGAGGCCTACGCCGACGCATCGGGTGAGGCCGTCTGGGATCACAGTGGCGGCTTGATGGACCGCGTCCGCGACGCGCTTGGCTGACGGAGCGCCGCCGACCGACGAAGGACCCTCGGCCGACGACGGCCCATCCGCAGAGGGCGGCGCGTGGCTGGAGCTATCGGTCACCGTCGACTCCGAGGCCGTCGAGGCCGTGAGCGAGATCCTGGGCCGAGTAGCGCCCGGGGGCACGAGCGTCGAGCCTGCGTTTGCCCTCGTCGACGATGGACTCCGTGCCGCGATCGACGCGTCGCGCCCGACCGTGGTCCGAGCCTACGTTCCTGCACTGGACCGTGAGGCAGTGCGGGCAGCCGTGGCCGACGCGCGCGCCGCACTCTGGCACCTCCAGGCGTTCGGGCTTCGTCCCATCGGCGAGCTGCAGACCCGGGTCGTCCACGAGGCGGACTGGGCGGAGGCCTGGAAGGCGCATTTTCGGGTGCTGCGCGTCGGGCGCCGGATCGTCATCCGGCCCACGTGGCGTCGCCATCGCTCCGAACCGGAGGACGTGGTCCTCGCGCTGGACCCTGGGATGGCCTTCGGCACCGGGCTCCATCCGACCACGCGGCTGTGCCTGGCCGGCGTCGAGCGGCTGGCCGATGCGGGCCGGCTGGCCCGGGGCAGTGCCCGGGACGGCGCGGCCCGGGTCCTCGACGTGGGCTGCGGTTCCGGGATCCTGTCGATCGCCGCCGGCAAGCTCGGCGCCGGCGAGGTCGTGGGGATCGACACCGATCTGATCGCCGTCGAGGCGTCGATCGCCAACGCCCGCCGCAACCACCTCGCGCGCCGCCTGCGCTTCCGGAGGGGGAGCCTGCCCAGCGGCCGGGGGCCATTCGACGTCGTGCTGGCCAACCTCATCGCCTCGCTGCTCGTGACGCTGGCCCGGCCCATTCGCGACGAGTTGGGACCGGGAGGGGTGCTGCTGGCCTCCGGGATCTTCGTCGACCGGGAGGCCGAGGTGACGGCGGCGCTCGAAGGGGTGGGGCTGACGTTCCTCGATCGCGCGATCGAGGGCGACTGGGTCGCGCTGACGGCAACTGCCCGGGAATGATCGCCGGCTGACGCCGGTCGGCCGAGCCTTCGCTGATACGATCCTGTCTCCGAGTCATCGAGCCTGGAGGAGGCCACGTGGCCGAGGACTGCCTGTTCTGCAAGATCGTCGCCGGCGAGATCCCGTCCACCCAGGTCCACGAGGACGATCTCGTGATCGCATTCCGCGACATCGCGCCGCGTGCACCTACCCACATCCTCATCGTCCCCCGCGAGCACATCCGCTCGGCGGCGGAGCTGACCGAGGCGCACGGCCCGCTGCTGGGGCGAATCTTCGCCGTCGCCGCAGACATCGCGCGTCGGGACGGAATCGCCGAATCGGGCTACCGGCTCGTCTCGAACGTGGGCCGCTGGGGCGGGCAGACGGTGGAACATCTCCATGTCCATCTGATGGGCGGCCGAGCCTTCACGTGGCCGCCCGGTTGACCCGCCCCAGTCGCCTGGGGGATGCGGCTCCCGCGCGCGGCTATTCGGCGGGGAATGGCCCCAGGGGCGAACGCTTAGGGAGCTCGGCCGATTCCGTCGACGCGAGGCAGCAGCCACGCACGCTCATCGCGATTCTCATTCATGGGAGAATGGCCGCGACCCTCGCGATGTTCGCAGCGGCGTTCGTCGCGGTGGGCTGTGGCGGCGGAGGCTCACTGGGTGGCGCGCAGTCCTCGGCCACGGACGCCCTGCCGTCCTATTCGCTGTCGATCGCTGACGCGCGCGGACAGGTCGCCCGCGCCCTGGCCCGCTCCGGCCTCCAGCTGATCGACGCGCGACAGCCCTTCCGGCCGCCGGAGTCGGCGGCCCTGGCTCAGGCGCCGAGGGGAATCTTCCAGGTGGTGCTGCCGGACGATCCCAGCCACGGCTTCATCGTGATCTACGAGTTCCGCGACGAGGCTTCGGCGGCGACGGCCGGTCGGGAGCAGGCAGCCTACCTGGGTTCCGGACCGGGACGGGTGCAGTTCCCGCCGGATACGCAGCATCTCGTACGCCAGGCGGGCACCACCGTGGTGGTCTACAGCTGGTCGCCGGCCAACTCGTCCGACTCACGCGCGCCGGACATCCAGGCGGATCTCGCCACGGTCGGCACGGGCATCGCCGTTCCCCGCTGAGACCGGCTGCCGCGCGCCGCCGAAGCGCCCGCCCGGGGTGCCCGGCCGTCAGGCTCCCGGTCGGACCGGCAGGTTCTCCTCGATGACGGCCCATGCCCGCACCTGGTCCCGCTTGACCTTCAGCGTGTGGGTGCGCGGGAAGTCGGCATCGGGCCAGAGTCGCCAGCCCTCCACTCGCTGGTGCGGCGCAAGCGTCTGGTTCGCTTTCTTCACGGCCTCCGCGATTGTCTCCCGCACGGCATCCGGGTCGTCGTGCATCCCGCTCGGGCCGCGGGCCGTATCGCCTCCGGCCGGCAGCCCATAGGCACCCGGCGTCAGAACGATCGCCTCGATCCGGCCCGGCCGCGTCTCGAGGACGACCGAGTCGCGCATGCCGGCCACCCGTAACGCGTTCTCCACGTCCTCGGGATACACGTTGAACCCGTTGGGCAGGACGATGATGTCCTTGGTGCGGCCCATGAGGATGAGCCGGCCCGCCTCGTCGAACCGGCCGATGTCGCCCGTCCGGTACCAGCCGTCAGCCGTGAAGGCGGCGGCGGTCGCCTCGGGATCCCGCCAGTAACCTCCGAAGACGTTGGGGCCGTGCACGAGGATCTCGCCGTCCTCGGCCAGCCGGATCTCGACCGGCGGCAGCGCCCGCCCCACGGTGCCGAGCCCATGGTCCTCGCGCGTGGTGCAGGCACCGAAGCCGCACTCGGTGGACCCGTAGCCCTGGATGACGATCACGCCCAGGTCCTCCCAGGCCTGCTGGAGCACTGGCGGGAGGAACGCCGCCGTGGACACGAGCAGGCGCAGGCCGCCTCCGAACTGCTGGTGGACGCGGCGGAACAGCCAGCGCCGGGCGCCGTACGGCAGCCGCCGTGCGATCGATCGGAGGCGCTGGAACGATTCTGCGCGGCCGGCCTTGGCGACTTCACGCTCGATCGACGACCAAAACAGGTCCAGCACCTGCGGCACGAGGACCATCGTGGTGGTCCGATGATGGCGGATGGCCTCGAAGATCACCCGTGGGCTGCGGCTGCGGACGTACACGATGTCCGCGCCGACGTCGATCGCGTAAAACAGCCCGACCGCCTGCTCCAGGAGGTGCGACAGCGGCAGGAGCGAGACGATCCGATGCTCGATCGGAGGGATCACCTTGTGCATCGCCGAGATGGACGCGAGGACGTTGCCGTGGGTGAGCATCACTCCCTTGGGCTGGCCGGTGGTGCCGGAGGTGAACACGAGCTCGAACACGTCGTCGCGACTTGGCCGCTCCCACGTGTCCATCACCGTCTCCCAGTCGTCGGGGAAGGATTCATCCGGTTCGGCGGCCAGCTCATCCACGCTCGTCGTTGGGAAATTCTCCAGTCCGGCGTCGCGAGGATCCGGGGCGTCGCGACCGGTGCCCAGGGCGAGCCGGCCCGCCTCCGCCCTCGCCGCGATGCGTTCGATGGCGTCGGCTGACATCCGCAGGTCCAGTGGTACGAAGATGACGCCGGCCCGCATCGCTCCGAAGTACACCGCCGGCAGGGCCGGCGAGGACGGCGCCCATGTGAGCAGGCGATCGCCCGGCTTGAGGCCGAGGGCGCGCAGCCGCCACGCGGCATACCGGCTGCGACGCTCCAGCTCCCGGAAGCTCCAGCGCAGCTCGGTCCCGTCATCCTGGTGGATGCCCAGCGCCGTCCGGTCACCGTAGCGGTCGGCGGCACCGGTGAGGATCTCGACCAGGCTGTGCTTGTCTGTCCTGGTCTCCGCTGGGCTGTCCATCACGAGAAGCGTACGCCACCGGGAAGGCGAGGTGCCGTGAAGCTGGATGGCGCTACCCTAGTCGGGACGACGCGCCAGAGTCGGGACGACGCGCCAGGCTGGCGTCGCACCCGTGGCGAAGCCTGTGATCGACGGAGGACATCGTGGCCGAACGACTCCTGCTCCTGGTGGGGACGAAGAAGGGGGCGTTCATCGTGGAGTCTGGCCCGGATCGGAAGTCGTGGACGGTCCGGGGACCGTCGTGCGAGGGCTATCCGATCCAGGACATCAACTGGGATCCCGCGACGAGCGTTATGTACGCCGGCGGTGGCAGCGCCTGGTACGGCCCCACCGTCTTTCGCAGCGTGGACCTAGGGCGGACCTGGACCCAGTCGAGCGACGGCCTGACCTATGGTGACGACGGACCGAAGATCAGCGCGGTGTGGAGTGTCACCCCGGCCCATGGCGCCCTCTACGCAGGCGTTGGCCCGGCCGGGCTGTTCCGCAGCGACGACGGCGCTCGGTCGTGGCAGCACGTCGAAGGATTGACCAACCACCCCACTCGTTCCACCTGGCAGCCGGGCGCGGGCGGCCTCATCCTCCACTCGATCGTTCCGCACCCCACGGACGCTTCCCGGATGTGGGTCGCGATCTCCGCGGTGGGGACATTTGAGACGGTTGATGGCGGCGCGAGCTGGGAGCCACGCAACCGCGGCGTCCGGGCCGACTTCCAGCCCGGCCCGCCGCCCGAGACCGGCCAGTGCGTCCACAAGCTGGTGATGGCGGCCGGCGAGTCCGAGCACCTCTACCAGCAGAACCACTGCGGGGTCTATCGCTCACTCGACGGCGGCAAGCACTGGGACGAGATCACGCGGGATCTGCCGAGCGAGTTCGGCTTCGCCATGGCCGCCCATCCGCGCGATCCACTGACCGTCTGGAACATCCCACTGAGCGGACCCGAAGAGGGCCGCTTCATGCCCGACGGCCAGGCAGCCGTCTGGCGAACGGAGGACGGCGGCGACAACTGGATCCGCGGGGATGCCGGATTGCCCCGGCGCGACGCCTACCTGGGCGTCCTGCGTGAGGCGATGGCCCGCGACGACCTGGATCCGGTGGGGGTCTACTTCGGGACCAGCACGGGTCATCTCTACGGCAGCGCCGATGGAGGAGCGAGCTGGTCGGCCGTCGTCACCACCCTCCCGCCGATCTGGTCCGTTGAGGCGATCCGGGTCGACGAGTGAGCGATCCCGTTCGGAAGGTCGGCGCATGGCCCTGGTGATCCTGCCGCGCTCGCTGGCGCCGCTCGTGCCCGGGCTGCCTCACCGTGCGTCGGTAGACGGCGAGACGGTGGGCGAGGTGATCCATGCGCTCGACGCCTCCTGGCCCGGCGTCGCGGACCGCTTGTGTGAGGCAGGACCGGCGCTCCGCCAGCACATCAACGTGTGGGTGGATGGCGAGCCGGCGACCCTCGCCACCCCCGTCGGGCCGAGCGCAACCGTCCACGTGATCCCGGCGATCGCCGGCGGCTGAGAGGCCGGCCCTGCCCCAGCATCGGCCGAAAGAACTGTTTGACCGTCGCAGTGGCCTCGGCTAGACTCCGGCGGCCTCCGAACGGCCGACCAATTGGCGGAACGCGCGGGGACCGCTTCCGGGACCCGGCCGGCCCGGCGCGGTGAGACGATTCCCGGCCGCGGGAGGTGATCACTCGATTGGCAGAAGTCCGAGTGGGTGAGAACGAGACGTTCGAGAGCGCCCTTCGCCGCTTCAACAAGAAGATCCAGCAGAGCGGCATTCTCGCGGAGGCTCGCCGTCGCGAGCACTACGAGAAGCCGAGCGTGAAGCGGAAGCGCAAGGAAGCGAAGCGCAAGAAGAACGCCCGCACGCAGCAGGCCTGATCGATCGGTCGCCGACCACGTCGGCGCGGTTGATCGAAGCCAGCGGGCGGACCCGCCCGAGGTGCCAGATCGGTGTCCCTCAAGGATCGCCTCCAGGAGGAGCTGACCGCTGCGATGCGGTCGCGCGACGCGTTGCGTCGTGACACGCTCCGGCTCGCGCAGAGCGCGGCCTACAACCTGGAGAAGCGCAATCAGAAACCACTGACCGACGATGAGCTCGTCGGGGTGCTCGCGCGCGAGGTCAAGACCCGCCGCGAATCGGTCGATGCGTTCCGCAAGGGCGGTCGCGAGGACCTGGCCGGCAAGGAGGAAGCGGAGATCGCGATCCTCGCGGAATTCCTGCCGCAGGGATTGACCGCCGACGAGCTGCAGGCGCTCGTCGACGAGGCGATCGCGGCCACCGGCGCGTCCTCGGCGCGCGATCTGGGCAAGGTCATGGGCTGGCTTGCTCCACGAACCCGCGGCCGAGCGGACGGCCGCCAGGTCAGTGAGCTCGTCGCCAAGATGCTGGCCGCTCGCGACCTGGCCGCCCACGAACCGGCTCATGCGGGCGGAAGCCCGAGCGGCAAGGGAGGCGCGGCAGCCGGCTAGCGCCGGCCGCCAGCAGCGGGGGTACCACCGGGATGCTCACCCAACGCCCCAGCACGCCAGTTCCGTTCACCCGCACCGACGCGGGGCGGCTCTTCGTGGCCGCAGGAATCCTCATCCTGGCGATGACCGCCATCTTTGCGGTGGACATCGTGCCGAGCGGCCTGGCGCCCCAGGTCGGCCAGGTCCCCAAGGACGACATCCTCGCCCCACGCACGCTCACCGTGGCGAGCGAGATCCAGACCGCGGCCAAGCGTGAGGCGGAACGCGAGAAGGTCCCGCCGCAGTACGACTACACCCCGTCCGATGCCGCCGCCGTCGCCGAGGAGCAGGCCGCCGCCTTTGCGGTGGCGGTCGAGCCGATCGATGCTGCCTTCGCAGCCGGTGTGGCCGCCGCCAACCGCGCGACGCTGCTCAAGACCCTCCTGCCGACGCTGTCGGAGCAGTCCGGCAAGACACTGCTCGCCCTGACGCCGGCCGAATGGAAGAGTCTCCGGGCCGAGGCAGCGCTGGTGCTCGATCAGGTGGAGCGCGCCGAGCTGCGCGATTCAGACGTAGCGACCACGCGGGCGGCGCTGCCGAGCCGGATCGCCGGCGGCTTGACCCGTGACGAGCGTGTTCTGGCCGCGGAGTTGCTCTCCGGGCTGCTGGTGCCCAACTCGTCGTTCAGCCAGGCGATAACGGACGAGAAGCGGATTGCTGCCGCGCAGGCGGTCGCGCCCGTCACCGAGGAGATCCAGCAGGGCGAGGTGATCGTCGACGGTGGCCATCGGATCACGAACCTGGACATGGAGAAGATCGAAGCGTTCAAGCTGAATCGACCGAGCCTCGACTTCGCCCGGTTGGTCGGCTACCTCCTCCTGGCCAGCCTGCTCACCGGGTTGCTGCTGACCTGGCTCTGGCGGTTCCGGCCCGGCCTCTGGCACCGCAATAACGTGCTGGTCCTCATCGGCCTCATCCTCGTGCTCATGACGTTCGCTCTGAAGCTCACGGCCGGCCGACCGGGGTTGCCGTTCCTTCTGCCGACGGCGGCGGCCGGCATCCTCGTGGCGATCCTGCTGGACGCGAGCTCTGCGATCGTCCTCGCCGCCGTCCTCGCGCTCATCGCCGGCGCCGTCAACGACTCCTCGCTTGAGATGGCGGCGTATGTCCTTCTAGGGAGCCTGGCCGGGATCGTGGTCGTCCGCCGGGGCGATCGGCTCAACCTCTTCGCGCAGGCCGGGCTGGCGATCTTGATCGTCAATGCCCTCGTCATATCCGCCTTCTCACTGCTCGGCGTGCGTGACGTGACCGGCACGATCCAGCTGTTCGGGGCGTCGGCCGTGGCGGCCGGCGGTTCGGCCGTAGCGGCCGTTGGCTCGTTCGCGGTGCTGGGCAACCTGTTCGGGATTCTCACAGTGTTCCAGCTGCTCGAGCTGGCCAATCCGTCGCAGCCGCTGTTGCGTCGCCTGCTCGTGGAGACGCCGGGCACGTACCACCACTCGATCATGGTCGGCAACCTCGCGGAGCGGGCCGCGGAGGCGATCGGCGCCGATGCGCTGCTCACCCGGGTCGCGGCCTATTACCACGACATCGGCAAGCTGGCCAACCCGCTGGCATTCATCGAGAACCAGGCGGGTGCGGAGAACATCCACGACCAGCTCGATCCCGAGGCGTCGGTCCAGCTGCTCAAGCAACACGTGGCCGACGGGATCGACCTGGCCTATCGCTCCAGGCTACCCAAGACGCTCATCGCGTTCATCCCGCAGCATCACGGGACGGCGATCATGAGCTACTTCTACGTGCGCGCCCGGGAGGCCGCCGCGGAACCGTACGGTGGTCTTGCCACCGCCGAGGGGTCGAAAGCGGCCGATGCCGTCGATCCGCGGCGGTTCCGCCACTCCGGACCCAAGCCCCAATCGCGCGAAGCCGCCCTGCTCATGCTGGCCGATGGCGTGGAGGCGTCGGTCCGCTCGCTGTCGGCGCGCGACGAGCCGGCGATCCGGGCGATGGTCTCGCGGATCATCGACGAGCGGCTGTCCGACGGCCAGTTCGACGAGTGCGACCTCACCCTGCGCGACGTCGAGCGGATCCGCGAGGCATTCATCCATCAGCTGCTGGGCATGTATCACCAGCGCATCGCCTACCCGCAGAACAAGATCGTGGAAATCGAGTCGCGGCGGGTCGCGGTGGGTGGCGGGCCGGACATTTCCGAGGGGCCGGCCACGCCGGGCATCATCGACATCGGGCCGAGCACGCCCGACGGCCCGCGCGGTCGCCGGCGGCGCTGATCGGGTCGGAAGGACGCAGCTGACGACCGAACCCGGGTCTGTCCAGGCGGCGACCAGGTCGATCTACCTGCCGCCCTGGCGGATCGACCTGACGACGCGCGACGGCGTACGGCAGCTCGTGCCGGGGCAACGCCTGGCTCGGGCGATCGCGGCCGCGCTGGTGGCGGCCGGCGCGCCCAACCCGGCATCCATCGGGCTCGTCCTGAGCGACGATGCCGAGCTGGCCGAGCTCAACCACGAGCACATGGCCACCCGGGGACCAACCGACGTCCTGTCATTCCCGCTGCTGCCACCCGGGTCCTTCCGGCCCCACGCGGGCGGGCCGGTCACCGGGCCGGTCCCCGGGCCGGTCACCGCGCCAGTCATCGAGAAGGACGCGGCCAGCGCCGCGGCGTTCGCCCTGCCACCGGGCCGGCGGATCCACCTGGGTGACATCGTGGTGTCGGTGGAGCGGGCGGCGGCCCAGGCCTCTGAGGGACGCGGCGGCCAGACCGGCGACGTTCGGTGGACGCCGGCCGACGAGCTGCTCCTCCTCGTGACCCACGGCGCCCTTCACGTGTGCGGCTGGGATCACGCTGAGCCGCGCGAGGAGGCCGCGATGCGCAGGCTGGAACGGACGCTGCTCGCCGCCGTTGGCGACTAGCTGTGATTCCCGGACACGTTGTTGACAAGCACCGCCATCGGTGTGAGGTCCGTCAACGCGGTTTGGATCGGTGGTCGTTGCATTGGCGAACCTACGTGCTCGTAGAGACTGTTCAGGCGGTGTTCCGGGATGGTCCGCAAACCGGCCAGCTTGGGGTTCACAATCGATGACACCCAGTACAGCTCCGAGGTCATCAACAAACACGACCAATCGGGCCGTGGCAATCTGAGCCGCGTCAAGATAGAGAGCGCCTACCGGAAGAACTCAACGGATGTATGGGTACCGGCCGACATCCCCGCGGGCGCAGATCGACTGTGCAACCCGTGCGGTAGCGCCGGTCCCTTTAACACCAACTGGCTGACGAACCGCGCCTTCGAGGTCTGGACCGATGGATTCTAGGCCGCTTTTGACCAGGACCTCCGTCTCAGTTCTGGCGGCTTTGACTCTCGCGGCGATCCTACTAATTGCCGGAACCCTGCTCTTGAAGGCTCCCGCCGCCGCACCACCGGAACTCGGGAACGACGCCGCAGCGGTGGAGTCGGGTAGCAGCATTCATGCCGACATACCCGTTGCACCCGACTACACCTTCAATGAAGTAGGTAAGGCGCAGCCACCGACACTTGAACCTGCCGCGGTGGTCGCACTCGCTCGCGAACTCGGACCCCCGGGTTTCGTGGGGAAGAGTCCGGTCGTGCGTTACCTCGCTGTCAAATCGGGACGTCTGGATTACGGGGCCACATACGTCGTACTTTCGACCGACGCCGCCGCGATCCGGCCGATAGGAGATGGAGTTGCATGTGATCCAACTCTTCGTCCTATCGCGGCCACTTACAGCTGGGTCTTCCTCAGCCCCGATGGCGAGTTCATGGGGGCGACTCGCCAAGGGTACCCAGCTGACCCTCCTCCCGTGCCCGCTGAATAGGTGGTTGTACGCGGTCTCCTGGCTCACGTCATGCATCTCCGCGGCGTGGGCGACGGACCAGTCAAGCGCCGCACCTCGATTGACTAGGAGCTGACGGCCGAAGGCCGTGAGCTTCGTGCGACGATGACCCACGAGAGCCTCCTGTCGGTTCGAAGCTGCAACACCCTGTCTCGTTCAGGCGCGCTCTCGTTTGTCGACAACCTCGTTGGGAATCACAACGAGCCCGCCGGATCGGGACAGCGCGCCACCCTCGACTGCTACCATCGCCGCAGGCCCTCCCGGACGGGATCGGGCCCGTTCGGCGTGCATATGACGCGCCCGACTGGGAGGATCGGTGAAGATCGTCGTGGGCCTGGGCAACCCGGGTAGCCAGTACGCCGACACGCGCCACAACGTCGGTTGGATGGTCCTGGATCGCCTGGCCGATCGCGCCGGGTGGACCGGCAAGGGCCGGACCAAGGACGCCAGCGCGGTCGTCGCGGGCCGGTTCCGCGGCCTGGATGTCACGCTGGTCAAGCCGCTGACGTACATGAACGACAGCGGCCTGGCGGTCCGCAAGGTCCTGGCGCGCGAGCACGCCCCGCTCGGCGACGTCCTGGTGGTGGTCGACGATCTCGCCCTGCCGTTCGGCAAGCTGCGCTTCCGGGAGGGCGGTGGCCCGGGTGGCCACAACGGCCTTGGCTCCATCATCGACGAGCTGGGAACGGAGAAGTTCTCCCGCCTGCGAGTTGGGATCGGGACGCCCGATCGAGGCTTCGTCGACCACGTCCTCTCGCGGTTCGAGCCGGCCGAACGGGCGCGGCTGGACGAGCTCCTGGACGCCGCGGCCGACGCCGTGGAGTCGTGGGCCAGGGTGGGCACGAACAAGGCCGCCAACCAGCACAACCCGTTCGAGCTGCGCCCGGCCGACACCGACCGGCTGGCGGCGCCGGGCGAGGTGGACGGACCACCGGGCGCTGACGGCATTCGCCGAACGCGCACGGGCTGGCGCAAGGCTCGCCCGGCGGAGGAGCAATGACCGCCTCGGCCGTTCGCGGCAAGCGCGCTCGGGAGCGCCAGGCGGGCGACGCCGCGGTCGAAGCGGCGAAGGGTCGCGCGGCACAGCCAGGAGCCTCGGCCGCGCCACCGCGCGGGGCCCGGCGAATCCCCGACCTGTCGGCGCTGCCGCCGCTGCTCGCCGCGACCGGCTCATTCGCGAGCCTCGGGGCCCGGCTGGGCGATGCCGCAGAACCACTCCGTCCGGCGGGGCGCCACGCCGGCCTGACGTCGGTCCCGCACGGCGCCAAGTCGTATCTCGCGGCCGCCCTGGCCATAGGCGAGACCGGCGAGCGACTGGTCTGGGTCGCCCGCGACGCAGAGATCGGCGATCGCGTTTCGGAGGAGTTGCAGGCCTGGCTGGGCGATCCCGCAGCGGTGGCCGTCCTTGAGCCGCGCACGGCGCTCGCCTACGAACGCAGCGAGCTCGTCCCCGACGAGACGGCGGCGCGTGTCGCGGCGCTCGCCGCGTGGCGCAGCGGCCAGGCACGCATCCTCGTCGCGAGCGTGCAGGCGCTCCTCCAGCACACGCTGGCGCCGGCCGACCTGCCGGCCGAGCCGTTGATCATCCGGCCGGGCGCACGGCAGGGTCTGGACGCCCTCCTTGCCGACCTGCTCGACCTTGGCTACGTGCCCGTGGTGGAGGTCGCGGGACGAGGCGAGTTCGCGCGGCGCGGCGGCATCGTGGACGTCTTCCCGCCGTCGGCCGCACTGCCCGTGCGGATCGAGTTCTTCGGCGACGAGATCGATTCGCTACGCGCCTTCGACCCGGCCGACCAGCGGACGGTCGAGCGGGTCGAGCGTGTGGCGCTTATCCCGGCCAGCGAGGTGCTGCTGCCAGACGGCGGCATCGACGCCGTTCGCGCGCGCCTGGGGCGGAGCGCGAGCCGCCTTCCGGACCGTCTCGCGGCGGACCTCACCAGGTTCGAGGCAGGCGCCTCCGGTCGTCACCGCGGCACGAGCCGGGCCATCGACGTTGGCGATGCAGCCGAGGTCTGGGCGGGCATCGTCTGTCCCGCCACGGCCCTGGATCACCTCGACCCGCAGACGCTCCTCGTGCTTGACGAGCCGGGCGACCTGGCCGACGCAGCGGAGTTCCTGTGGCGCCAGGCCGACGAGCGCCGGGCGGACCTCGTGGAGGCGGGCGACCTGCCGAAGGACTGGCCCGCAACATACCTGCCGCCGCGCGACTGGAAGACGCGGCTCCTTCGCGGCCGAACCCTGGAGCTGACCTGGGAATCAGAGGCACCGGCGGGCAGCGCCATCGCCGGCGGCGGGCTGAGCTCGGGCGACCTGTTCGGCTGGCGAGAGCCGGTCCTGCCGCCCGGCAGGGCCGGCCAGCTCGCGGACGCCGTTGACCGCTGGGCGGCCGAAGGCGACCGCATCGTCCTGGCCTCCGATCAGGCACCCCGGCTGGCCGAGATCCTGGGCGATGCCGGCCGGCCGGTTGGGGCCGTCCATCGGCTGGCCGAGGCGCCCCCGCCGGGCGCGGTCGCACTCGTCGAGCGCAGT
>Ga0184612_10000545_pt1 | contig 17717 bp, 13 predicted proteins | sample PLM3_60_coex_FD_133163 | JGI IMG/M metagenome (GOLD analysis project Ga0184612, IMG submission 133163) | Groundwater sediment microbial communities from an aquifer in East River, Colorado, USA - PLM3_60_coex | ecosystem: Environmental > Terrestrial > Soil > Riparian zone | place: USA: East... | reverse complement strand
TCAATCTTTTCTCGGACTAGCCTCCCCATCTCTTTGCACCCCACAGGCCGGCAATCTTTCTCTTGAATATCAAGCGTGCGGTAGCCGCCGTTCAAAACGGCTTCGACGGCGCGCTCAATCCGATCCGCCGCTTCATTCTGGTCCAACGAATGGCGTAACAGCATAGCAACCGTCAAAATCGTCGCCAGCGGATTGGCCTTATCCTGGCCTGCTATATCCGGCGCGGTGCCATGAACCGGTTCATACATCCCGACTTTTCCACCCAGGCTGGCCGAAGGCAACATCCCGATGGAGCCCGTCAACATCGCCGCTTCGTCGCTTAAAATATCTCCGAACATATTCGTCGTTACCATCACATCGAACTGCTTTGGGTCGCGAATCAACTGCATCGCACAGTTGTCGACGAGTACATGTTCGAGCTGGATATCGTCGTAGCCTTTTTCCTTGTGCACCCGGGTCACAACTTTGCGCCAGAGCTCCGTAACCTCGAGCACATTGGCCTTGTCCACCGAAGTGACTTTACGACGCCGCTTGCGCGCGGCTTCGAACGCGACAACCGCGATGCGTTCGATCTCCGGCGTGGTGTAAACTTCGGTATTCACCCCCCGCTCAGTTCCGTCCGGCAGTTTTGTCACACCCTTGGGCTGGCCGAAATAGATTCCCCCTGTGAGTTCACGCACGACAAGAAGATCGGTTCCTTCCACGACCTCTTTCTTCAGGGTGGAAGCTGACGCCAAAGCCGAGAACAACTTCACGGGACGTAAATTGGCGAACAGTCCAAGCTCTTGGCGCAAGGCGAGGAGCGCCCGCTCCGGCCGAATAGAATAATCCAACCCGTCCCACTTCGGCCCTCCCATTGCGCCAAGCAGCACCGCGTTACTCCCTTTAGCAAGCTTCAAAACGGAATCCGTGAGCGGCTTGCCATGGGCGTCGATAGACGCGCCACCCACCACGCCTTCTTCCAGCTCAACCTTGAAACCATGCAACTTTGCCGCTTGGTTCAGAACCTGTGTCCCTTCTCGCATCACCTCGGGTCCGATTCCGTCGCCCGGTAGAACTGCAATTTTATAGCTCATGGCCCCTCTCTCTCCACCAACTGCCGATAATGTTTCCGCCCCTCCAATTTATTGAGCGCGTTGATGTACGCCAGCGCACTGGCCATGATGATGTCCGTATGCGCGCCCTGCCCCGACACTCGAAAACCGCCGTCCTCAATGATGCACGAAACTTCTCCCTGGGCATCGGTTCCGCCCGTGATGGCGCTCACCGTATAACGAACAAGCTGGGATTGAGAGCCGGTGATCTTGGTGATCACTTTGTAACAAGCGTCCACGGCGCCGTCGCCCGAGGCGTAATCCATCCTTTCTTGACCGTTGACACGCATCTTAATCGTTGCTGCAGGGATGCCGTCCGAGCTGGAATTGACGTTGAGATACAACAGCTCGTAGCGGTCAGGTTGCCCGGGCACCCGGAGAATTTCTTCCCCGATGATCGCTTCGATATCCTCGTCATAAACATTCTTTTTCTTGTCCGCCAGCTCTTTAAAGCGCAGAAACGCCCGGTTCATGTCTTCCTTGCTGAGATTAAAGCCCAGATGCTTTAGCCGCTCATCGAAGGCGTGGCGCCCCGAGTGCTTGCCCATCACCAGACGATTACCGGTGATGCCGACGGACTCGGGCGTCATGATTTCATAGGTCTGCTTATGCTTGAGCACTCCGTCTTGATGAATCCCTGCCTCATGCGCGAAGGCGTTATCTCCGACGATCGGCTTGTTAATCGGCACGGGAATTCCGGTCACCTGCGACACCAAACGCGAAGTCGGATAGATCTGTTCCGTTGTGATGCCGGTATCCAAATCGAGATAGTTCTTCCTGGTTCGGAGCGCCATCACAACCTCTTCCAAAGAGGTATTGCCCGCCCGCTCGCCGATCCCGTTGATGGTGCATTCGATTTGCCTGGCGCCGTTGTGAACCGCGGCCAAGGAATTGGCGACGGCAAGCCCCAAGTCATTGTGACAGTGAGCGCTCCACGTCACCCGATCCCCTCCCGCGGTCCGTTCGATGAGGTTGGCCATCAAGGCACCAAACTCCGAGGGGATCGCGTAACCTGTTGTATCCGGCACGTTGATTGTGTTGGCGCCAGCGCGAATAACCTCTTTGAAAACCTGAATGAGAAAATCCGGGTCGCTGCGCGAGGCATCTTCGGCTGAGAATTCTATGTAGTCGATGTGTTTCTTGGCAAAGCTAACCGCCTTCACGGCCGCTTCCAGGACCTGTTCCCGCGACATCCTGAGCTTGTGCTTCAGGTGAATATCAGAGGTCGCGATGAACACATGGATGCCTGGATTTTTGGCATGTTCGACCGCCTTCAACGCTCGGGTGATATCTCCCTCCTGGGACCGGGCAAGGCTGAGGATACGCGGCCGCTTCACTTCCTTGCATACCCGTGCCACCGACTCGAAGTCGCCCTCAGATGACGCCGCGAAGCCGGCCTCAATCACATCGACACCGAGCTTCTCTAGCTGGCGCGCGATGACTACTTTTTGTTCAACCGTCATGCTCGCTCCGGGCGACTGCTCGCCATCCCGCAAGGTCGTATCGAAGATTCTCACGATATTGTCTGCCACTCTTTCCGACATGGATATCCTCCAATCTTCCTTATAGGCCCTAGCTAAAAAAAAACTCCCGCGGCATGGCCAGCGGGAGTGTCGCTTACAAGTCCAGATAGTGAATCAGGGCTTAGCTTCAGCCATCTGCCCTCGTCTCTCCCGTCGGCGTTTGTTCGTGGTCAAACACCATAACAGGGGGCCCGATAAGGTGTATAACAGGAATATCATAAAGAACATAATCTGAGGCTCAGCGATTATCAGTGTAATCAAAATAAAACCGGAAACCAACATCCAGAAGGGATGTTTTTTCCGCAACGCCGAATTTTTCAAGCTAAAATACGGGAAACCGCTCACCATCAACCCCGCCAATCCATAAATCACCAACAGCAAAGTGACATGCTTGTTGGGCGCCCCTTCTCCGCCCAAAAAGTAATACATCAGCACAATAGACGCGATCATCTCCGCAGCAGCAGGTATGGGCAGCCCGACGAAATGACCTTTGGCGGGGCCTGTACTCTGGACATTGAAGCGCGACAACCGAAGCGCGCCACACACAACAAATGTACAAGCCGCCAACCAGCCCCAAGTTCCCCAAGGAACCAGCGCCCAAAAGTAGACGAGAATTGCCGGAGCCACGCCGAATGAAACGACGTCGGCCAAGGAGTCGAACTCAACACCGAATTGACTGGTGGATCGCGTCAAACGCGCCGCGTAGCCATCCAGTCCGTCGAGAATGTTGGCCAGGATGATGAAAAGCGTCGCCGGCACATAGTCCCCGTTAAAAGTCGAAATGATGGAAAAGAAGCCGCAAATCAAATTGCCCGCCGTAAAAAGACTGGGAATCAGATAGACTCCCTTTCTTAGCTTTACAGCGGCTACTCTGTTACGAAGCGGTACCCGCGGTCGTACCCGCCGGCGCAGCAATCGAACATTCCTTACGGCCGGAAACTGTTCCGGTTCTGGTGGATTGACTCCACTCATACAAACCTCGCTAATACGGTCTCTCCGCCTTTAACCCTTTGCCCCTCGGTGACCTCGACCTGGCAACCCTCCGGCAGATAGGTATCCGTTCTGGAGCCAAACATAATCAGTCCAAATCTTTCACCGCGGCCCAATCTATCTCCCGGTTTTGCACGACAAATAATTCGTCGCGCCAACACACCGGCAACTTGCACTACACCCAACCTTCTTCCCTCCGCGTCTAGTATGCTTAGGGCATTCTGCTCGTTTCGTTGCGACGCTTCTTCTTTGTAGGCTGCCAAAAACCTGCCACGCTGATACGTTACCTTTTCGATCCTACCCTCCATGGGTATCCGATTGATGTGCACATCAAGTGGCGAAAGAAAGATGCTAACTCTGGTCGCACTACCCAGAAAAGGTGAATCGCCTTTGACCGCTGCGACACTGACGACTTTACCATCCGCCGGCGAAACCACCAAACCTTCACCAGCAGGCGGCTGGCGCTCGGGATCCCGAAAAAATCCAGCAATAACTAGCCCGATCAGCCCCAGGATAATTCCAAGCGGCATCCAGCCCGCCAGAAACGCAAGCAGCGTCAGTATGAGCGCAGTGAAGATCAGCGGATACCCTTCTTTGGCTATTCTCATGGGGTCTATCAGCCTTCCACCACCTGATTGACATCTGCGCCTTAGTTTTTGCTCTTATCGACCAGTCGATTCTGTGCCAGCCATGGCATCATGTCCCGAAGCCCTGCTCCAACTTTTTCCAACGGCTGGTTCGCTGCTTCTTTTCTCAGCTCCGTGAAATTGGGCATGCCGCAACGGTATTCGTTAATCCATTCTTCAGCGAATTTTCCGCTCTGGATATCTTTTAGTATGTTTTGCATCGCTTCGCGTACTTCAGACCCAATGACCTTTTTTCCCCGAGTCAGGTCCCCATACTCAGCCGTATTGCTGATGGAATAGCGCATGTTGGTCAGCCCGCCTTCATAGATAAGATCCACAATTAACTTAACCTCATGCACGCACTCAAAGTAGGCCATCTCCGGCGGATAGCCGGCATCTACCAGGGTTTCGTAACCGGCCTGAATCAAAGCCGTCAGCCCGCCGCACAAAACCGACTGTTCACCGAACAGGTCTGTTTCGGTTTCATCCTTGAATGTAGTTTCGATAACGGCTGCACGCGCCCCGCCGATAGCGCTGGCGTAGGCTAAGCCGACTTTCTTCGTGTCTCCGGAAGGATCTTGATGGACAGCTAAAAGGCAGGGAACCCCTCGACCCTTTTCAAACTCGCTGCGCACAAGATGTCCCGGTCCCTTGGGAGCGACCATAAAAACGTTGACCCCGGCCGGGGGAACAATTCGCTTGAAATGAATGTTAAAGCCGTGACCAAAAGCCAGAGAGTTGCCGTTTCTAAGTCCCGGTTTGATCTCTTTCTCGTAGGCCTCCCCCTGAAGTTCGTCGGGCAAGAGAGTCATAACAATGTCTGCGGATGCCGCTGCCTCAGCCGTTTCCACGACCTTGAGCCCCGCGTTTTCGGCTTTTGGCCAGGAGTTACTCCCACGTCTTAAGCCAACGACGACGTCAATTCCCGAGTCGCGCAGGTTATTTGCATGCGCATGACCTTGACTGCCGTAGCCGAGAACCGCAACCCTTTTCCCTTTAAGAACACCTAGATCAGCGTCACGATCATAATAAACTTGCATTGAACTTCTCCTGTAAAACCCGCTCTCTATAGTACGCACTATGCCGTCTGAGCTAGGGTAAGTCAACCCGCAAGTCGGCGTAAGACAACGATTATTTGGTCTGACATCAGTAACGCTTTTGCCAGATGAGATCGACGCCGTCCGGTCCCACGGTGCTGGTCGAAACGCTGAACCTCCAATCGGAGGTGATCTGATATTCCGCCGATACTTCCTGTCCGTATTTGCCCGAAACATCCTGAGAGACTGAAACGTTTGTGATATCAACCCCAAGCTCCTGCAATCCCAAGGCTTGCGAAACCGCTTGTCCGATCTGAGCGGCCGCAAAACCGCTGGTGATGCTAATGGCATTTTGCTGCAGAGATATCTGCTCCCCCTTTCCGAGAGCCGATATGGGCTTATTGAAAAGCAACAGGGACAGAATATCGGCTTGGTCGAGTTGCGGGTTACTGGCAAGAGTTAACGTCGGCTTTTCCGCAGTGCCCTTGACCACGGCACTGATCAAATAGTTGCCGGCCCGATACTCCGCCACGATGTCGAGGGATGGGTCAATCTTATCACCTCCGTGGAACTCTAACCTTCCCCGGGTCAGGGTGAAGCGCCTGCCTTGAAAGCCGACCCAGCCCCGTATGGTTTCGATCAAGCCCGTCACAGTGGGATTGCCGCCGCTTGCTTTCGTCACCCGTAGGTTGCCGGAAAGCTCAGCGTTGCCGTTGCGATGCCTGACCCAAAGGTTATTTGGAATACGAATCTGAATGTCTATGCTGGCATTCTTCCAAAGCTCACTATCGGCTTGACCATTGCTCTCTAGCTTGGCGGCAGACTTTCCGCCAGCAGTTGTCGATATCACGGTAATAGTCGGGTCCCGCTTGACCGGCGTATTACCGCGATCCAGAAAACTCAGATCGGGACGCAGCTCACCTCTTGGAACTTCGAACTTGCCGGTGATCCGCGGAGCCGCCAATGTGCCGTCAATTTTAGCGGCGCCGTCCACTTCAATCTGATATTGTTGCGTGTTTATCGCCGGCCATTGCTTCGCGGCAATGGCAAGGTCAATCCCCTGCGGCACGAATTTCTGTAACGTGATAAAACCGCTGCCGTTGAGCTCGCCTTTATTGGCGCGGGCCGATAGTTGACTAATTCTTATCCCGCGGGGTTCCAGCAATCCTTCCGCCGTAATAGAAGAGACCTGAACCCCGAGAGCGGTTGGCGTGAGCTTGCCCTCGCGAACACGTAAGACGCCACTGGCCACGGGTTGGTTAAGGGAACCGCGGACTTGGAGATCCACCTCGACTTCGCCGGCGATTCCTTGAATGGCTTTACCGCTGAAGGCATTCAGAAAAGCCAGGCTCAAACCTGAAGACTGGATACGAGAGTCGATGTTGCCCCCGGCCTCCGCACGCCAGCCGTTGTTCCAGCTCACGGTGATCGGAAAAGTTGCGGTTGCGTTTAGCGTATGGAGTTGATCCTGCTGCACTGTTGCCCTCACTTCCGCCTTTTGATCCCGGTAATTTCCTGATGCAACCAGACCGGCATAGCTATAGCCGGCGATCTTGGAATTTTCCAATCTTAAGGTCGCGACGACTTGGGGCGCCGCCGCGCTGCCTCCAAGCCGGACCTGTGCTGAAAGGATTCCGGTAATATCAGGCGTTTCGGGAAAGAAAGCACGCATTGCTTCGAGGGGTAATTTTTCAACATTCAATTTGAGCGCCTGATTGCCGGTCAAGGAAAATTGTCCATCCAAAAAGAGCTCGCGTCCGTTATTGCGCATCAACAAACGATCCACCAGAAAGTCCCGGTCCCGCTGCTCCAGCGTGACCGGCTGGGAGAGTCTCCACGTCCCATCCGGCAAATCGAGAGTCAATCGCGTTACCCGGGCGACAACATGCGCCGACTGATAGTCCAACCGGGCGGCCACCGTGTGGGTCCGGCTTTGCGCATCCCGCACCTTCACATCGAAATCAAAGCCAGCCGGCGTTTGCGCTAGAATTTTAACCACGCCTTCCAGGCTTTGCAGTCGATACCCTCTCCGAATATCGGACAAACTGATATTGAGTGTCCCGTCGGGAAGGGACCGCACAATCGAATACCCCAAATCGTAATCGATGGAACCGCCCTGAACGGCGGTCCCTTCGAAATCTATCCCGCTCAAGGTTAATTTGCCTTGTGCCTTTAGATCGTTAAGATTGCCTTTCGCTTCACCGGTGAGATTGACCGATCCCGAACCCTGCCGGTCCATGAGCGCAAGCCAAGGAGACAAGGTTTTCACCCGGAGCTGATAGTCGAGCCGCCCTTGTTGTTTGAGATCGGTGCCGATATCGCCTTTGACGGAGAGCGTCGCATCCGTGGCCCTGAGCGTTCCCTGCACGATACGAATTCGTTGGTCCGCTATGGTTGCCACCAACGTGCCCTGCTCCAGCTCCACTTCTCCCACCGTAGATCGTTGCAAGTCAATTTTTGCCGAGGTGTTCATTGCCGCAAGCGTCAATCCAGAGCCTTTGACGAGCCCCGATAAATTCAAATTTCCTTTGATCGTTTGCCCCGATGAAAGTTTCTGAATATCGAGCTGGTTTGCCGAAAAACTAAGTTCGTATCGGGGAATATCTGTGAAAGCGATCTGTCCTTGCCAATCGGCTTGCCCGAGCTCACTCTTCAAATGACCGGTCATTTTGGCTTCGCTGCGCGCCAGACTCGCCTTGAGAGAAACGTCACCCAGATTCCACGTGGCAACTTCAGTAGATCGAATATTGGCCTCGCCCTGCCCGGCAAGATTCGCCAGGGCGAATCCGCTCCCGTTGACTTCAACCAGCGCGCTGACAATCCCCCGGAGCTCTTTTCGTTCGAGCAATTTGGCCAGGTTGACTTGGGCGATTCTTACGCTGCCTTTGTATATCGGCGAATCCCGGGCTACGTCCGTCTGAAAGTTACCTGATAAAGAGCCATCCGCCACGGACAGAGAAAAATCTCCTTTCAGAGCCGTGAGCGGTCCGCGGAGATCGGCCGTCCCCGAAACATTTGCTTTGACCGGCCACTGCGGAACAAATTGCGCGATATCCGCAGGCGCCAGTTTATCGATGGACACCTTGACTTCCGTCTCAAACGTTTTTAGATCGTCAATTTTCCCGGTTAATCTCAGGCCGGAGCTGCCGCTCTCGATGAAGAAGTCGCTGAACTTTAGACTCGCCCGCCCGCTGCTATCCTCATAAGCGAGGGCGCCCTTCACCCGCGCCTCGGGCATACCTTCCGTCAGCACACGAGAGGAAACCTGCCGCAAGTCGACAGTGATAAGGTCCGGGCGAATTCCAGCCGTGCCTTGAAGATCCAAGCCTGCCAGACGATAGGAGCTCCCGGAAAAAGTGACATCGATATCGGCCTTTTGTAATTCGACAGAACTGATCGAGACGACCAGGCTAGGTGTTTCAGATTGCGGCTCCGCCGGCGATAATGCTTCAACAATATTCCAAACTCCGTCTCGTCCTTCTTTCAACCACACAAGCGGTTGAGAGGCCTCTAAGCGAACAACTTGAATCCGTCCCCAAATGAGAGGAAGCAAAGCATAGTTGACCTTCAGCCGCGGAATCCGAGCGATTTCGCTTTCATTGTCGGCCAGACGCACGTCAATCAAGGTCAGGCTACCCCATACCGACCCGTCCAATCTTGCGACACTGATCTTTCCTCGCACTGAGTCATTGATCACCGTCACTAATTTCTGCCGCACAAAGTCGCGAAAGCCATCCGTATGGGTATAGAAAGCCAGCCCAGCGACTCCCAGCACGAGCAAGAACACAAACCCCAGCGTCAACCAACGTAAAATTTGCCAGACTTTTTTCATCGCCTTAGCCCGGACTATTCATGGACCGACGAGAACTCACGACATCCTGTAGACCGAGAAGTGAGCCTAGAAGGGCGCGGGCACAAGAGCACAAAGCTGCGCTGATCTCTATGGTATTTGGCCATAAGCTTGCGTCTCTTCCTTTGACGTACGCTCCACCACTTCAATTTGCAGGCCTCTCAGGGTAGAGGCCCATTGCCCGCAACCGTAGAGGCTCGCTTCTCGGGCGCTCTTCTATCGATAAACGGCTCTAGAAGAATGCTCCCACACTAAAGTAGATTTGCCAAGATTTCTCCCCTCGAGGCGGCCGAAAGGGAAATCCTAGGTACAACGCCAGCGGTCCTACGGGAGTCTGATAATTGAGACCGAATCCCGAACCAAATTTCAGATCGTTCACAGGCAGATCAAATGACCGGGTCGAGACCTGGCCGAAATCGACAAATAGCGCGCCGCCAAGCGGACCCCAGATAGACCGCCTGAGCTCCACAGATCCCTCGATTAGACTCAGACCTCCAATGGGATTACCTCTGGCGTCTAAAGGGCCCAGTTTTCTCCGGGCGTATCCGCGCACGCTCTTTTCTCCGCCAGCATACAAGCGCTCGAAGATCGGCAGATTCTCCTCGGGGCCCAAGGGCTCGGCGAAGCCGATCTTCAGCCGGCTCGCCAGGATGGTTTCCCATCCGAGCAACAGATACTTCTTCGCCTCTGTCGTAACCTTGTAAAAGCTGTACTGCCCGCCCCAAATTTTTCCGGCCTGCCCGAAGGTAAAGGTCACGACCTCGCCCTTGGTTGGATTGAGTGGCCCATCCGAGGTGTTCCACACCAAGCCAAGGTTTGGCCCCGACAACATCCCCCGCTCGCGGACAGACCCTAGCGCCTCAATCGCCGCCTCACCGATCTTATCGAGGCGGTCGTACTCTAGCCGGTAGCCGATGAATCCCACCAACTGCGGCGTGAATCCGTGCTCCACCCGAGGATTAAACCGCGACGCGTTGAGCACATAGGTATCTTCATCCTCCCTATCTTGCCTGAGACTAAGTATCCCTCGGGTACGTGGGGAAAAAAAATGGGGCTGAACTAGGGTAATCGCCCCGGTGGTAGTGATAGAGGAATATTTGGCCTCGAGGGATAAACGTCTTCCATTGCCAAGCCAGTTGTTGTGCTGCCAGCGCAGCTGCGCACGGAATTCGTCCTCGGTGCCATATCCAATCCCGACCCTAATTTCGCGCGCTTCCTTTTCTGAAACTTGTACCTCCATGGGCACAACGCTCGGTTTTCCCGAAACCTCCTTGGGCACAATCCGCACCAAGCCGAACAGATCGAGGGCCAAGATCTTCGCCTGGGATTCAGCAATTTTCGCCGGCGAAAAGATTTCGCCCGGTTGATAAGACAGTTCCCGCAGAATAATTTCACTGTCGACTTTGTCCGTCCCCACAACCCTCGTTTCCCCGAAAACGCTCAGCGGTCCAGGGTCCGCTTGATACCAAACACTGGCCTGATCCTGATCGAGGTTTACCTCCGCGCGTCTTTCCGTCGTCACATGAGCATAGCCATGCTCCAAGAAGAAATTCCGCAGCACTTCCTCCCCTTTGCGGTAGGATTCTTCGACGAAAATCTCGCCTTGTTTGAGCGGCAGCTGTGGCGGCGACAATGGAGAACTACCGGAAACCTCGACGTGAACTTCGGATACGATGACCGGCGGGCCTTCGAACACTTCGATCTTCACTTCCACCTGTCCGCTCTGCGGATCCGCCGTCAGGTCATAAGTTAAGCGAGTGTGGTAATATCCTCTTGCCTCGTAAAAACGTCTGACGCGTTCCAGATCCTCGCGAAAAGTGATTGGATCAAAACTGCTTTCCGCTTCCCAAAACAGATACCAAGGCCGAACTTTGGTAAGCAGCTCCCGTAGGATCTCAGTGTCAGAGAATTTTGTATTTCCGGAAATCTCGATTTTTTCTACCCGCCATTGTCGTGCAGGATCCAGCTCCTCGAGTTGAATGCCTAAGACGGGCCGCGCAAAAAATATCCAACCAGCTACCAGGAAGGAGAAAAAAAATCTGTTAGGTAGTCCTACTAAAGAGGTGGTCACGCGTGTCGGGATCTCCCCGTCCGGGCGGCAGATCTCAATCTAGGGCGCAATCGACACGTCTTCAAGAGCCGTTGGGAACAAAACTTTTTGATGGCTTGTGAAATGGTTCTTTTCCGACTAGCGACTGACTTCGCCTTTCGACAATTTCTCGTAGTAATGCTGACCACGTTCGAATCCCAGGCGAAAACTCTCTTTGCGGTAAGTATCCGGATAGTTTTTGCTTAGGTATTCTACTGCTTGGTCAAACGATCGACCGCGCACCGCCGGTTCCAATGCCGCCGCGAAGCCTGAGCGGAAAGTATTCTCCTCGTGAGCGAAATGCTCCGGCTTGGAATAAGCAACCGCTTCGGCATCTCTTAAACCGATCCACCATTGTTCTCGCGCAGCGTCTAAAGTCTCGGCACCAGCTTTTTGAAGCGCCGCGCGTCCCGCTTCGATTTGATCGTCGTCGTCTGAAAGGCCAACCACGACAGACCGCCCCTGTCGAAGCGCATCCTCATAAAAAAAGATCTCGTCCTTCGGTACGCCGATGGACAGAACATTTTCCAGTGCGCCACCTGCCGCCGCTCCGGCTGCGGCGCCACCTAATCCGCCGGCCGCGGCCCCGAATGTTACCGCCAAGACCGGACCGATCCCAGGCAAAAGCAGATTAGCGATCAGAGCTCCCGCGCCGAGACCAACCGCTCCCCCAACCACGCTGCCTATGGCCTTTCCCATGCCCGGTTGCTCTGCGTCCTCCGTTGGCACTGCTGCCTCAATATCGGCGTCAGGGGTGCCTGGTGACAAAATGATTACCTTGTCGCCTTCGAAACCCGCCGCCCTCAATAGATTCCCGGCCGCAGTTGCTGCTTGCCGGGTCTTAAAGATACCGACGACCGTTTTCACAAATTATTATTCCTTTCTGTCGTTTAACCGGATCAGGTCCGCGTATTGCTCTCCTTGGGGAGTTTTCGCTACCCGAACTAAAATCAGATCGCGTGGACGTAAGGCTTCGATGCCGACTTCACGCTCTCGGCTGTAGACAAGAGTAGCCGGATTATATTTGATGACGATCACTTTCGCTTCCGTTGTCCGTAGCTGAATTTCATTCTTGGCTTTGTCGACGCGTTCTACTGTACCAATAATTTCAATCTTTGCGCTGTCGCGCGCATCTGGGGTCCGCTCAATTTCCCTCCTGTCCACATCCGGCCGTGGCCGAACCGCGATGCTCTCACAACCCGAAGCAACAAAAATGGCAATCATCAAGACAACATAATTGACGGAAGCCACCCGCGGATTCCCCTTCATAAGAATCTCCTATGTGAGCAAGCTTTGGTTGCGTAATCCCGATTCCAATCATGCGTATCCAAATGGCTGGTTTTACTAATACTATCCGTCGTGCGGAAGTGGGCCTGAACAGGTTTTTGCGTGTTCACGAAACTGGTCCTCAGAACTAAACGATGTTCCACAGCAATGACACTTGAACTGGTTGGGTTGCTCCCCCATAACCTCTCCTCGCTTCTCCTGTAAAATTTTCCCGATGTCTGCATCTGACACTGATTGCGCAAGGCTTATGCCATTTCCTTTCTTCAAACAAGGCGGCTATTCAAGGCATCTGGCAGTAGATGGCTGATAGGAATTTTCCTACAGAGTTTGCGAATAAGACTCCCACATCCGTATGCATACCGAGGGAGCGCAATTGAAACCGCGGAACGGCTTGACTATTTCTCTTCGATCGGGAATGAATCTACCCGCAGCAAGCTGACGGTGCCTCAAAAGCATTTGTGAAAATGTATCCCAAAGTGTCGCCCCCCGAGTGTTTTTATCGGGGGTCCAGTCATGGTTTCGTCTGGGTTCCCGATAGAAGCATTCGGGAATGACAGACTTTTAGAATAACTTAATCTCTGCACAGGAGGTCAAGATGTTAAAAGCTTACAGCTTTATTGTCATTCTTATTATCAGCTTCGCGCCGTTAACTATCCGCGCGCAAGAGCGCTTGCTGGTGAGCTACGCTGGCTTCGGTGGATTCCAAGCACCTGCCTGGGCTGCTCAAGACCTGGGGCTCTTTACCAAATATGGCTTGAGCACCGAGCTGGTCATGATACCCGGATCGGCTCGCGGGACGCAGGCTCTATTGGGTGGAAGCACTCACTTTGGGCAGATCGACGGGACCGCCTTGATCGCCGCGATCAATCAGGGAGCTGATCTCGTCCTGATCTCTGCATCCCTGAACAAATTTCCCTTTAGCCTTGTGGCGCAAAAAAATATCACCAAGCCGGCAGATTTAATTGGCAAAAAAGTCGGCATCGTCGCCTTTGGCGGCGCCCACGAAGTTTCCATGGTCCTGGCACTCAAAGAGTGGAACATCCCGCGGCAATCCGTAACTTTGCTCACCAGCGGTCCGGCAGCCAACCGTCTGGTCGCCCTTTCCAGCGGCGCCCTGGATGCTACGTTGCTCGCTCCGCCGGAAACAGGAGAGGCGTCCCGCATGGGATTGCCCACCCTTGCTCACATGACCGATCTTAAAGCCGCCGCCTTTCCCATGAACGTTGTCGCTACGCGCCGGTCCTTTCTCGAAAAGAATCGTGACGTCGTCAAGCGCTTTTTGCAGGCCTATAGCGAGGCCACCTACCAGTTCATGACCAACAAAGAAAAGGCCCTGGCGATTTATAACCAGCGGATGAAGCAGAAAAACCCCGCCGTCGTAGAAGAGACCTATCAATATTTCGCCTCGACTTTTTCTTTTCCGCCAAGAGTTTCGCACGACGGCATGCGCGTTGCCATGGAGATGATTGCCCAACGCACCCCGGGAACCAAGCTCGATACAAACGTAGACAGGTATGTCGATGAACGGCTGCTCGACGAATTGGAAAGAGAAGGACTATTTAAAAGGATTCGCGGTAGAAGTTAAAAAGGCAGCTCCTCTTTACTTCGAAACTTTTTCGATGTCCTTTTCATCGAAGATTTGAAATACCTCGTCAGGAAACTTGACCTCGTACACCGTCTTACCCCTCGGATTGAGGGCTCCTGCCGTTCGGTTAGGAAACGCTCCGAGATAGACACCGTCATTTATCTGTCCCCGTAAAGCTCGATTCTCTCTGTTGACAACAACGTCGCCTTTTCTAAATACAAAAAGAAATGAAAAACTCTCGTCCAAACGGGGGTCGTCTATTTTCACGGTTTCCATGAAATCCATCATGGCTCCTTTCGACATTTTTTCAAGACAGTAGACAGCCGTTAAGTGATTTAAGTTTTTAACCTTTTTCGCCACATTCTGCAGGAGAATTCATACAAAAACCTTCCCGAAATATCCAAATCTTTATACCAAATAACAGTTTACCCGTGAAATGATCGTGGCATATGTCTTGCGGAAAAATCCTGTTTCACCCCTGCCTGCTGTGAGGCAAAGAAATACTCACCCGTTCAGAAGGAGAAAACTTATGCTGAAGAAGGCGAAATCCGTGCCGCGAGGCTACCGAACGGTGACACCGTATTTGATTATCAAAGATGCAGCGAGCGCAATCGATTACTACAAACAGGCGTTTAAGGCGAAGGTATTGATGTGTTTATCCGAACCCAGCGGCAAGGTAGGACACGCCGAAATCAAAATCGGGGATTCTCGGATGATGCTGGCCGACGAGTACCCCGAGATGGGGTCGCGTGGTCCGCAATCCTTCGGCGGCTCACCGGTGAGTATTCTTCTCTACGTGGATGATTGCGATGAAATATTTAACCGGGCCATCGCTAAGGGAGCCAAAATCGTCAAACCGATAAGCGATCAGTTTTACGGCGATCGGGCCGGAACTCTAGAGGATCCATTCGGACACGTTTGGACAATTGCTACCCACAAGGAAGACCTCACGTCCGAAGAAATATTGCAACGTGCCGCTGCCAGATCCGGCTAAAGCGTGCAACCTGCAGCCAAAACCAACGCCAATCTTATCCGTTGACATAGGGCACTCGATGCTCAAGCCCTGACTTTGGCAGCTCTTGAAAGTTTCTTCAGTAAACTTCATGCTCGTTCTGAGGCTCAGAAAACTGACCTCGCCTTGGCATGGACGTTGCCTTTGATGATCAAGCCCGGTAAAGCGGAGATCTAGGGATAGCCTGCGATTTCAGCCACGTAACCGCCCGTCTATTGTCCGGGAAGCACAAAATGGTTGCCCGACGGACTCAAATATATACATTTTTGTTCTTTGCAGTAGTGGCTTTTCAACAGAGCTGCAGGACAGGTCCGGTTGCGCCGGCACCTCAGCGTGCGTCTGAAGCCGAAAAAGCGGAGTCCGCCGGCAAGAGTGATGCGCAGACCAAGTCGGAATCAACCCAAATTGACCAGGAACGCAACAAAGAGCCGAAGCTTTCAAGTGAACCCAAGCAAACCCAACGCTTACCAGAATCCATTGTCCGCGCGCCGGGAAAAGAATTGGCTTCCCCCAAAATCGCTTACGATACGGTGCTGATGGAAAGGTCGCCCTACGCATCGATCCACGCAGGATGGCAATACCGAAAAGATCGGCAAAGCCAAATCGTCGGCTTTGAATTTTCCAACCGCGGGGGCAATCGGATACTTCTTCCCCGTTATGACATCGGAAAAAATTTGCTTTTCACCAGGGACTTCCAATTTCGCTTTGACGACCGGGCTAGACAGGATATTCAACTATTTATCTCGGATTGGGCCCCTTCCCGGGATAAACAGTTTAGACTCAGCGGGCTCATGAACAGCATCTTGCATTTTTTTCCAAGAAATTATCTGCCGGCGATTTTTGGCTCGGGCGCACGCTACGTTGTCACCCTCCCAACCGGCGAACAAGTCGAATTTGACGCCCAAACACGTGAGATCCTCGGCGGCGTATTTTCCGAAACCGCGGTGGACCTCAATCCCGATCGAGCGGCGCGAAAGTTCCCCGGCGTCAATTACGTCGGCAAAGGCGTGGTTGTTCGCGCCGATGCTCGGGGCACCGACCCAAGAATCGGCAATATAGCGACGATCACGACTGGAACGCCGGCTTCGGATTGCGAGAAAGGGGCTGCTTGCAACCAGTGCCAAGTTCCGTCCAAAGAACTCTGGTATCAAAATGGCCCGGTTCGGTTTAGGTTTTCCACGGACCAGGAATTTGATCGCTACCTGTTATCACGTTGCGGGTTTGGCATACCCAGCTCCGCCATGATTGCCCTCCCGCGCGAGTAATCCTCCACCAAAACCTCGATAATCTTCGTTGCCGAATCGATAAGCTTCTCAATCTTTCACGATCGAGAGGATTGCTTTCGACGCTGATTGTCCATCAGGACGCGCTTGGATAACCAGCCGAGGGCGAGAGGCGTCAATATTAGTGTAACGCCCAGCAGCATCAGACTTATCGCGTCCGGGCGGCGCAAAAGGTTTTCGACTTGGACACCGGCCAAACTCAACAGGATGATCCCAGGGATTCTGCCGATCAGGCTGGCAAGAAAAAAATCTCGAAAGCGAATTCCCGACGCGCCGATAAAAACATTAACCAGAGTAAACGGAGCAACGGGAAACACGCGCAGCGTAAGCACGGTGAGAAAGCCATGGCGGTCGACCGATTGGATCAGGCGGTCAAGCCACGACCGAGCCAGTTTTTGCACCATCTGGCGGCCGATCACCTGCCCAATGCCGTAGCCCATTGACGCGCTGGCGAGCCATCCGGCAAGTGCGTAACCGTTACCCAGCATCGGCCCGAAAGTGAGAACCGTCGCTACATTAAGGATCGTTACGGGAAAGAGAATCAAACTTCCCAGCAGATAGACCCCGACAACCAGATAGAATGCCGCCGGGTAGTTCCTTATCGACTGTTGCCAGTGGATGACCGTATCGAAATTGATCCACTCGTTGAGAGGCGTCCAACGCCAGACGGCGGGGACCACGAGGAGCAGAAAGAAAATCAGCGAAATTCCTATTAACGATCCTTTGCGTCGGCTTAGTCCGCCGGCTGTTCTTACCTTGTCCTTCGTATCATTCATTGGAACTCCCATACTAAAGCTAACCGGGGCAAAGCCATCAAGCAAGGGCCCATTGCCCGCCATCGGAGCGGGCTTGCTCCTCCCATGGTTTCAAGACTCAAAGCCCAAGTATTCCTTCAAATTGACAGTGTGGCCTCAAAGCCGTTATACCGGCCCTGGTTGTTACGATATAGGGGACTGTTTAGCTTGCCGCCGACTCTATTTGCCGACCCACTGAGGCGAAAATTTGGAGGAGACAAAAATGAAAAGAATTAGCGGAAGGAAAAGCCCAACTGTTTCATCTTGGTTACTGGCGCTGTGGGCGTTGATTGTGGCTGAGGCGGCAAGCGCCAATCCTTATGTGGCCAAGGTCGGCGAAGCGCCGACGACTGTGCATGTTGCGACATGCGCGGTCTCCGGCGGATTCATTCACCTCTATACCGCCATGGACAACGGCCTTTTCGACAAATACGGCCTCAAGGTCGATAACAAATTTATTAGCGGCAGCGCTATGAACCTCGCTGCTTTGTCGGCTGATGAGGTCCAATTTCTCTATTGCGCGGCCGACGGCACGATTCCCGGTTTA
>Ga0184612_10000544_pt1 | contig 17730 bp, 14 predicted proteins | sample PLM3_60_coex_FD_133163 | JGI IMG/M metagenome (GOLD analysis project Ga0184612, IMG submission 133163) | Groundwater sediment microbial communities from an aquifer in East River, Colorado, USA - PLM3_60_coex | ecosystem: Environmental > Terrestrial > Soil > Riparian zone | place: USA: East... | reverse complement strand
ATATCCGCCGCATGGAGGTCCGCCCGTTCACCGAGAAGCAGATCAAACTCCTTGAAACCTTTGCAGCCCAAGCCGTGATCGCCATCGAGAACGTGCGGCTGTTTCAAGAACTGGAAGCGCGGACGCGCGAGTTGGCTCGATCGGTTGGTGAACTGAAAGCTTTGGGAGAGGTGGGCCAAGCAGTCAGTTCTACTCTTGATCTCCAGACTGTGCTGAGCACGATCGTTGGCCACGCGGTGCAGCTCTCCGCGACCAATGGCGGCGTCATTTACGAGTACGACGAAACTGCGCAAGAGTTTCACCTCAGGGCCAGTTACCACATGGAGGAGGAGATAGTTCAGGCGCTTCAAACGACCCCGGTCCGTCCTGGGCAAGGCGCGACGGGGCAAATGGCGACCGTGCGCGCGCCAGTTCAGGTAGCGAACATTCTAGAGGAACGGGAATATACGGGTACTCGCGTGCGACCCATGCTTGCGCGTCTCGGCTATCGGTCCGTGTTGGCGGTGCCATTACTCCGCGAAGAGCGGATCATGGGTGCCTTGACGGTCTGGCGGAAAGAAGCGGGCAATTTTTCTGCGGAAGTCGTCAATCTTCTCCAGACGTTCGCGACTCAGTCAGCACTCGCGATTCAGAACGCACGGCTGTTCCGCGAGATTGAGGAGAAAAGCAAGCAGATCGAGGCCGCCAACCGGCATAAATCGGAATTTCTCGCCAACATGTCGCACGAACTGCGCACGCCGCTCAACGCCATTATCGGTTTCTCCGAAGTCTTGGGGGAGAGATTGTTCGGTGAACTAAACGAGAAACAAGCCGAGTACACCGACGACATCCTTTCCTCCGGCCGCCACCTTCTCTCGCTAATCAACGAGATCCTGGACCTTTCCAAAGTTGAGGCTGGGCGGATGGAGCTAGAGCTTGCTACGTTTGATCTCCCTACGGCGTTAGAAAACGCCCGGACGTTTGTGCGCGAGCGCGCCGTCCGCCACGCTATTACACTGGACCTCTCCGTGGACGAGCGCCTTGGCGAGTTCATGGGAGATGAGCGGAAGATCAAACAGATTCTTCTCAACCTTCTCTCCAACGCAGTGAAGTTTACACCGGAGGGAGGAAGGATCGATCTTAGCGCCAGGCAGTCCAACAGCGCTGTAGAAATCTCCGTCAGTGACACCGGTATCGGGATCTCGCGTGATGACCAGGCAACGATCTTCGAGGAATTTCGCCAGGTGGGAGGCGACTATGCTCACAAGAAAGAAGGGACTGGACTTGGGCTGACATTGGCCAAGAAGTTTGTGGAACTGCATGGAGGTAAGATCTGGGTTGAGAGCGAAGTGGGGAAGGGGTCCACGTTTATATTTACGCTGCCGATGAATTAAGAGTATTCTCGCGCAAAGGCGCAAAGTACGCCAAGGTAAGAACAGAGTTTTTGCAAGATCGGATTTAAGTTTCTACTTTGCGAGCTTGGCGCCTTGGCGGATAAAAGGATCGAATCAGAGTATTCTCGCGCAAAGCATGCCCTGAGCCACGTCGAAGGGACGCAAACACGCCAGGATTTGAGAACAGATAAACTCGAAGCACGAAATCCGAAATTCGAAACAAATCCAAATGATCAAATAAAAAAACTGTCCCAAACGGATGGATCGGATTCGAGAGTTTGGAAATTTAACTTTCTCCTTTTTGGATTCGGTTTGCCTCTGACTCAAATCCTCAACGGGAGTGTTAGGTCACTGCAATACATCCAAGGAGACAAACGCATGACCACTTTTGGATTATTACTCCCAACGCGGGAAATTGTCATGACACAAGAGGTTCCCAACTTTCGTCAGATCCTTGACCTGGCAGAGCACGCAGAATCGCTGGGATTCGACTCCGTCTGGGTCGGTGACAGCGTGCTTGCCCGTCCCCGGTTTGAGGCGTTGACGACACTGGCCGCCGTCGCGGCGCGCACGCAGCGCGTTCAGTTGGGGACTGCCGTGCTCCTCCCCATGCTCCGCCATCCGGTCCTGTTAGCCAATGAGGTCGCCAATCTGGACCATGTTGCCCATGGGCGGCTCATCCTCGGAGTAGGTATCGGCGGCAATAATCCCGCCGTCGCCCAGGAATTTGCCGCCTGTGGGGTGTCGATCGCCCGCCGCGTGGGACTGTTCGAAGAAGGCATCACGCTCATGCGCCGGTTGTGGACTGAATCGGAGGTGACATTCCAGGGGCGTTATTTTCAGGTCCAGTCGGTGCGGTTGGGCTTACGTCCACTGCAACAGTCGGGTGTCCCGCTCTGGCTGGCCGGGAGTGCGGATAATGCGCTTCGGCGGGTGCTACGCTTGGGGGATGGCTGGTTGCCTATTTCGTCCTCGCCCCAGGCCTTAACGGCGGATTGGGAGCGTCTCCAAGTCTTGGGGCAAGAGATCGGGCGAGACGCCCACGACCTACATCGCTGTTTGTATACCACGCTCAACGTCAACACCAATGTCGCCCAGGCGGAACGCGAGCTGCGCGGGTTCATTGAAAGTTACTACGGAATTCCCTATGAGGTGCAAGCGACACGGAACGGCCTCTGCGCCGGCTCGGCGGAACATTGCGTTGCGTGGCTCAAGGCGTTCATTGCTGCTGGAGCACAGACTATCGTGGTCCGCTTCGGGAGTCCCGATCAGACGGGACAACTGGTGAGGTTTGCCCGTGAGGTTTTGCCACACGTGCGGCCACGGTAAAACCCACTGGGCAGACGCAAATCAATGCTGTGTCCGGCAGCCAACCTTCGGCCTAACAAAAGAATGGATTGATGCTCTCGTCTCCGGTTCCGTACGAGCAGGTTGTCGCCACACAATTTCGAGGCCAATGGTCCGAGTAATGAGTACGACGTTACGCTGGATAACGAGGCCAGACGGGAAGACAAGAATATTGCGGCCCTACTGCACGAGGGGAACATGCAGAAGCTATCGAAGACAGGCACCTGTCTCATCACGCTCGGCACAGCGGCTGGTCCGTCGCTGCGACCGGACCGGGCGCAATCGTCCAATCTCCTAACCGTCAACGGGACGCATTATGTCGTTGATGCCGGCGATGGCGTCGCGCGCCGTCTTGCGAAAGCAGGTATCGATGTCCGAGAGATTGGAATGATTTTTATTACGCACCATCATGACGATCACACAGCGGGCCTTGGTACGCTGATGTCCTTGGCGTGGGATCGCCAACGTACGAAACCGATCCACGTCTATGGCCCGCCCAGGACAGAAGAGCTGGTCAAGGCCGCTGTGCAATATTTCACCATAAGTGCCGAGATCAGGATAGCCGACGGAGGTCGCACCGTACCGATCGCCCAGGTCTTCTTCGGTCAGGATGTTGGCATTGGCGTTATCTACCAAGACGTAAACATCAAGGTGACGGCCGTCGAAAACAGCCATTTTGCTTTCCATGAAGGCCCGGTGTCCGGCAAGTACAAGTCCTATTCCTATCGTTTTGAAACGCCTGATCGCGTGATTGTGTTTACCGGGGATACCGGCCCCAGCGATGCCGTCACTGAGCTTGCGAAAGGCGCCGATCTACTCGTCACCGAAACTTCTTCGTGCGAGGATCGGAAGCAAGCGATGATCAACGACGGTCGCTGGCAAGCCATGACCCCTGCCGAGCAGGCCGGCATCATGCGACAGGCTACCCAAGGTCACATGACTCTTGACGTTATTGGAAAAATGGCCACACGCGCCAACGTCAATACCGTGGTGCTGTCGCACCTGACCCAACGGGTAGGTAATGACGATTACACGCCATGGGCCGAGGAGGTGAAGAAACAATTTTCCGGCCAAGTGCTGGTCGCCAAAGACCTGATGGAGTTTTGACCGGTCGTAAAGGAAAAGGAGAAGCCCGGAGAAGTAGCGGAGCTTAGTTGCTCGATGGAAAGTACGCGGCGACCAAAAAAAAGATATTCTGATTTTTTGGAACAACTGGGCGATTTAGACAGATCGCTCAACAGCGAGATGGACTTCCTTTAAGCGTGTCGGCGAATAATTGTTAGGAGGAAAACTATGATGAAGATCGACGGTGGCTGCCATTGCGGGAATATCACCTACAGTGCGGAAATCGATCCTGACAACGTTGGGATATGTCATTGTACAGATTGCCAGACGCTTTCTGGGACAGCATTTCGCACCAGTGTGCGCGCAACCAAGGAAGCGTTTCACTTAAATGGCGGACAACCGAAAATTTATGTAAAGACTGCCGAAAGCGGCGCTAAGCGCGCCCAAGCATTCTGTCCAGAGTGCGGCACTCCGATTTATTCGGCGGCCGTGAGCGACCCGCAAGTGTTCAATATCCGCGTCGGCACGGCACGCCAGCGGGCGGAGCTGAGGCCAAAAACACAAGGGTGGTGCCGATCTGCACGCGACTGGGTAAATGATCTACAATCCGTAAAGCAGTTTGCTAAACAACGGACCAGCTAGTGCTAGTGCAGACTCTGGAGCAGTAAAAAGCGTGCGGTGGTACCGCCGCAGAACATCCTTGCCGACGGCCATGACCGTCCATTTACCTCGTTGAGGAAGCAATCGACAAGGGTAATTTGAAGGTTGTCGCGAGAGGCATCTCACATAGTTGCTTCTTGACGGCGATGCTTCAAATAAACTACATAGGCACCAACGTCACGCGATTGCAGAATGGTCGAGCCCGGTCCTGCCTTAAGTATGTGTTAAATTAGCCCGGACTGGGATCTCCAGCCGGTTGTTTTAGATGAATAAAAAGCCCCCTAAGAAAACCAGCCCTAAGCGGCGTGCCACATCTTCCACAGAATCGGTTGCAAAGCTAAAGCAAACGATCGCCGCGCAGGCGCGAGAAATTCGCGAGGGTGCTGAGCAGCAAGCGGCGACTCGCGAGATTCTGCGTGTGATTGCCAACTCGCCGACTGATCTCCAGCCGGTGCTGAACACAATTGCTGAGAATGCAGCGCTACTTTGTGGCGCAAACGACGCGCTTATCTATCGGGTAGATGGCACACTAATAAGGCGTGTTGTCCACTTCGGTCCGGTTCCCATGGCCGAGGGTATGGAGATCCGTGAGATCACGCCAGAATCGGTGGCGGGCCACGCCATTATCGAGCATCAGACGATTCACGTGCACGATTTGCTGGATGAACGGACGCGGGAACAGTATCCGGAAAGCGTGAGGCTGCAGGAACTGGTCGGCCATCGGACAATGCTGGTGACTCCGCTGGTGCGGGAGGACGTGGCGGTCGGAGCGATCGTCATTCGCCGCATGGAAGTACGCCCATTTTCAGAAAAGCAGATCGCTCTTCTCAAAACCTTTGCGGACCAGGCGATGATCGCCATCGAGAACGTGCGGCTGTTTAGAGAGCTCACCGAAGCATTGGAACAGCAAACTGCGACAAGTGAAATCTTGGGCGTGATTGCTAGCTCGCCGACGGACATCCAGCCTATGTTGGACGCGGTTGCAGAGAATGCCGCCAGGGTTTGTGGCGCGAATGACGCTATAATTTTTCGTCTCGACGGTGATGTCCTTGGGTTGGCCGCTTCCTATGGGACGATGCCGCTATCGATGACCGTCCGCGACCGGGGAGTACCCGTCAGCCGAGGCACCGTCGTCGGCCGCGCTGTCGTCGACCGTCAAACCGTGCATGTTCATGACCTTGCAGCGGAGCTCGAAAGCGAGTTCCCGGAAGCCAAGCCCTACCAAAAGGAAATCGGCTGGCGGACGAGCTTGGCGACGCCGTTACTGCGCGAGGGAATTCCCATTGGGGCGATTCATATTCGCCGCATGGAGGTCCGACCCTTTACCGATAAGCAGATCAAGCTTCTTGAAACCTTCGCCGATCAAGCGGTCATCGCTATCGAAAACGTCCGCCTGTTCCAGGAGCTACAGGCCCGCAACCGGGAACTGACCGAATCACTCGAACAGCAAACAGCAACGGGTGAGGTTTTGCGAGTCATTGCTGGCTCACCCACAGAGCTACAACCTGTACTCGACACGGTCATAGCGAGCGCAGTGAAACTCGCAGGCGCTACACAGGGTCACATCCGTCAACTTGATGGTGATCTCCTTCGACTGGTTGCTCATTACAACGAAACCTTTGAGGAAATCGCAACACTTGAAGCCACGCCTATCCGGGCAACTTCAGGAGGCTTGGCTGGTCGCGTACTCCTGGAGCGAACACCCATTCATATTGCTGATGCTCAAGCGGAAGAACCAGGTCAGTACGTCCTAGGGGGACGAACAGGAGCACGAACCCTGCTAGCAGTGCCGCTGTTGCGAGAAGGAACGGGAATCGGAACGATCACAATTTGGCGCTCTTTTGTCGAGCCTTTCACTGACCGGCAAATCGAATTAGTCAAAACCTTCGCCGACCAAGCTGTCATCGCCATTGAGAACGTCCGGTTGTTTAAGGAATTGCGGGATCGTAACCGTGACCTCACCGAGGCGCTGGAGCAGCAGACCGCTACGAGTGAGATTTTGCGCGTGATCGCTAGCTCGCCCACTGATCTACAGCCGGTGCTGGATACGATCGTAGCAAGCGCAGCGCGGGTGTGCAGCGGGGACGACGTAAATATTCGCCTTGTCGAAGGGAACGTACTCCGGCCGGGGGCTCAACATGGATCTCTTCCGGTTTTTCACACTCCAGAACTGCCGATTGACCCTCGCTCGGTACTCGGTAGATGCGTCATTGATCGCGAATCCATCCATGTCGATATGTTTTCAGAGGCGGGGGCGGAATTTCCCATGTCCCGCCTCAGTGCGGAACGAGCCGGTGTTAGAACGGTACTCGCTACACCCCTGTTACGTGAAGGAGTTCCGATCGGCGCGTTCATGATCCGCCGAGTGGAGGTCCACGCCTTTTCCGAGAAGCAGATCGCCCTCCTCAAGACATTCGCTGACCAAGCGGTGATCGCCATCGAGAACGTCCGACTGTTCAAGGAATTGCAGGATCGTAACCGGGACCTCACCGAGGCTTTGGAGCAGCAGACCGCGACGAGCAAGATTCTGGAAGTGATCGCCAGCTCACCGACCGATATCCAGCCAGTGTTGGATACGGTGATCGCGAATGCGGTAAGGCTCGCGGGTGCCAAGCTGGGTCATGTTCGTCAGTATGATGGCGAATTGCTTCGAGTCGTCGCCCACTATGGCGAGATGCCCGAAATGGTCGCGACGCTTTACAGTAACCCTCTCCGACCGACTCCAGGTAGCCCTCTCGGTCGCGCGTTAATCGAACGCAACCCAATTCAGGTTCTTGATGCCCAGGTAGAGGCGGGGCCGCACATGTTTTTAGCTCGGCGGACGGGTGCACGAACGGTGCTAGCGGTGCCGCTGCTACGAGAGGGAACACCAATCGGCACCATCACCATTTTGCGCGACTTCGTCGAGGCATTCACCGAACGACAAATTGACTTGGTCAAGACCTTCGCAGATCAGGCCGTCATCGCCATCGAGAATGTGCGGTTGTTTCAGGAGCTACAAGCCCGCAACCGTGATCTTACCGAGGCACTTGAGCAACAGACCGCAACGAGTGAGATCCTGCGCGTGATCGCCAGCTCGCCGACTGACGTCCAGCCAGTGCTCGATGTGGTTGCTGAGAATGCCGCGCGGCTATGTGACGCAATCGATGGTGTGATAGGGCGTCCTGAAGGTGACAAGCTTCGGATCGTGGCGAAATACGGGGCAATGCCATCCCCCGATACTGTACCCTTGACCCGAGACTTTCCTGCTGGCCGGGTTGTGCTCGACCGTCAAACGATCCACATCCACGACATATTGTCGGAGATCGAGACGGAATATCCTGATGCTAGGATCCCTCAGCAACTTACTGGTACTCGAACCGTCCTTAATGCCCCGCTGTTGCGAGAGGGCGTGGCCATTGGATATATAGCCGTTCGTCGTACGGAAGTCCGTCCATTTACCGACAAACAGATCGCGCTCCTCAAGACCTTCGCCGACCAGGCGGTAATCGCGATCGAGAATGTGCGCCTGTTTCAAGAACTCACCGAAGCGTTGGAGCAGCAGACTGCGACGAGCCAGATCCTTGGCGTCATCGCTAGCTCGCCGACTGACATTCAACCGGTGCTGGACACTGTGGCGGAAAATGCGGCACGGCTCTGTGACGCAACAGATGCTCAGATCATTCGTATTGACGGCAATTTTACTCGGGCCGTGGCCTCCTATGGGTCAATGCCGGCCCGAAGTCGGGAGGAGAGGACGCTCATTTCTGCTGCCCAGGCACCCCACCGAGCGATCATTGACCGACAAACGATTCATGTTCATGACCTAGCCGCAGAGGTCGAAACCAAGTTTCCTGAAAGCAAGCACGCCCAACAGCGTTTCGGGACTCGGACTCTTCTTTGCGCGCCTTTGCTGCGCGAGGGCGTACCTCTCGGAGCAATCCTAATTCGCCGAACCGAAGTTCGCCCGTTCTCGGACAAACAAATCAAACTGCTCGAAACTTTTGCCGACCAAGCGGTGATCGCCATCGAGAACGTGCGGCTCTTCAAGGAATTACAAGAACGCAACCGCGACCTCACAGAGGCGCTAGAACAGCAGACGGCTACGAGCGAAGTGCTCAAAGTGATCAGCCGCTCGACGTTTGATCTCAAGCCGGTGCTGGAGACTCTCGTAGAAAACGCTGCCAGGCTCTGTCGAGCCGACACAGGATTCATTTTGCGATTCGATGGCGAGGTCCATAGGTGGGCGGCGGACTTCGGAGCACCCACTAATTTCAGCGAGTTCGTTCAACAGAACCCCATCCCACGCGGACGAGCCTCGCTCACGGGCCGGGTTGAGATCGAGCGCCGCCCTGTTCATGTGCTCGACGTTCTGGCTGATCCCGACTATCAGTTGCACGAGCATCAGAGAATCGGTGGCTTCCGCACGATGCTAGGCGTGCCGATGCTGAGGGAAGACAGCCTCGCCGGGGTATTTTTTCTCAGCAAGCGCGAGGTTGAGGCGTTTACCGAAAAACAAATCGAGCTTGTTAGTACCTTCGCCGACCAAGCCGTGATTGCTATCGAGAACACTCGCTTGCTTCAGGAACTGCAGGATCGTAACCGCGATCTCACCGAAGCCCTGGAGCAACAAACCGCAACGAGCGAAATCCTCCGCGTGATCGCCAGCTCGCCCACCGACATCCAGCCAGTCCTCAATGCCGTCGCAGAGAATGCCACGCGCCTCTGCGACGCCAAGGACGTTTCGATTGGGCTGGTTGAAGGAGATCTCCTCAAAGTGGTCGCTTCCTACGGCATGATGGCCCGCTGGTGGCCGGACGAAGGGGTTCCTATCAACCGTGGATCCGTTACGGGCCGCACCATCGTGGATCGGCAGCCCGTCCACGTTCACGACTTAGCGGCCGAGTCGGACGAGGAGTTCCCCCTGGGTAAAATTTACCAGAAGCGTGGCGGGCATCGCACAAATCTCGGCATCCCTTTGCTCCGGGAAGGCGTCCCAATCGGTGTTATCGCGATTCGCCGGATGGAGGTCCGGCCTTTCACCGACAAGCAGATTGCCCTTCTTAAAACTTTCGCCGATCAGGCGGTGATTGCCATTGAGAACGTCCGGCTGTTCCAAGAACTCAAGGAATCGTTGGAACAGCAAACGGCCACGAGTGAGATCTTGGGTGTGATCGCCAGCTCGCCGACGGACGTCCAGCCTGTTCTTGACGTGGTTGCTGAGACCGCCGCCCGGTTGTGCGAAGCCAATGACGCTCAGATCTACCGTGTCGACGGTGACGTCCTTCGGCACGCTGCCTCCTACGGGCCCCTGCCAGACCTCGAGACACGCCCCATCACTCGTGGCTTGGCGGGGGGCCGGGCTATCATTGACCGACAGACCATTCACGTTCATGACCTTAATGCAGAGCGGGAAGCGGAATTTCCAGATAGCACGAGTGCTCTTGGCCTTGAGGTTCGGACGTTGCTTGCGGTACCTTTACTGCGGGAGGGTCTTCCCATCGGGGTAATTGTTATCCGCAGATTAGAGGTCCGCCCCTTTTCGGACAAGCAGATCGCGCTCCTCAAGACCTTCGCCGATCAGGCTGTCATCGCCATCGAGAACGTCCGGTTATTCAAGGAACTCGAAACAAGGAATCGCGACCTCACCGAAGCTTTGGAACAGCAGACGGCGACAAGTGAGATTCTCCGCGTGATCGCAAGCTCGCCAACTGATATCCAGCCGGTGCTGGATACTGTTGCCGAGAATGCCGCGCGATTGTGCGATGCTAGCGACGCGGCAATTTGGCGTGCAGACGGCGATAAGTTTTGGCTCGTAGCCTCGCATGGATCGATCCCGATTCACCGGGCCGAGGAAGTTAGATCGATGACCCGCCTTGGGCCTCTGGGCAGAGCAATGATCGACCGAGAGACCATCCACATCCATGATTTATCTAGTTCAGAGGCCCAGGCCGAATTTCCGGCAGCCCGGGCTATCAGTCAAACCGTCGGCGTCCGGACCGATCTCGTTACACCGCTGCTTCGTGAAGGGATTGCGATCGGGGCGATTCATATACGCCGTACGGAGGTCCGTCCCTTCTCGGATAAGCAGATCGCGCTTCTCAAAACCTTCGCCGACCAGGCGGTAATCGCCATCGAGAACGTACGGTTGTTTAGGGAGTTGGAAGAGAGAACGCGAGAACTGGTTCGATCGGTGGAAGAATTAAGAGCGCTAGGTGAAGTCGGTCAAGCGGTCAGCTCCACTTTGGATCTCCAGACGGTGCTGAACACTATTGTTGCCCGGGCGGTTCAGCTCTCCGGAACGGACTGCGGAATCATCTACGAATATGATGAACCGACGCAAGAGTTTCATCTTCGGGCCAGCTACCAAATGGAAGAGGAGCTGGTCAACGCCTATCAGGCAACCCCGCTCCGTCTCGGACAAGGGGCTACCGGCCGGGCAGCCGAAACGAGAGAGCCGTACCAAATTGCCGACCTCCGCCAAGAGCACGAACTCACTACCAGCGGGATGCGCCCCATCTTGTTCCGCCTTGGCTATCAATCACTCCTCGCCGTGCCGCTCCTTTTCGAGCAGAAAATCATGGGGGCTTTGACGATTTACCGGCGCGAAACCGGCAGCTTTGCGCCGGAAATTGTGAATCTTCTCCGAACCTTTGCGACGCAGTCGGTGTTGGCGATTCAAAACGCGCGGCTGTTCCGTGAGATCGAGGACAAGGGCCGGCAACTTGAAGCCGCCAATCGCCACAAGTCTGAATTCCTCGCCAACGTGTCGCACGAGCTGCGCACACCGCTCAACGCTATTATCGGGTTTTCTGAAGTTTTGGGGGAGAGACTGTTCGGCGAGTTAAACGAGAAACAAGCCGAATACACGGAAGACATCCTCTCCTCAGGACGCCATCTGCTCTCTCTCATCAACGACATCTTGGACCTCTCCAAGATCGAAGCGGGGCGGATGGAGTTGGAAGTAACGACGTTCCACCTGCCGGATGCGATCGAGAACGCGCTTACCCTCATTCGCGAGCGCGCCAGCCGGCACGGCATTAGACTCAATCGAGTCATCGACGATCGGCTCGGTGAGTTCACCGGCGACGAGCGCAACGTGAAGCAGGTTCTAGTCAACCTTCTGTCCAACGCGGTGAAGTTTACGCCGGAGGGTGGGCAAATTAAGGTCGAGGCGACGCTGGGCGACAGTGCGGTAATTGTTTCGGTCACCGACACCGGCATCGGCATCGCAAAGGAAGACCAAGAAGCGATCTTCGAGGAGTTCCGCCAGGTCGGAAGCAACTACGCGCAAAAGCGCGAGGGTACAGGGCTTGGATTAAGTCTGACCAGGAAATTTGTCGAAATGCACGGCGGCAAGATTTGGGTAGAGAGCGAGTTGGGGAAGGGTGCGACGTTTATATTTACGCTGCCGATCAACCCTCACCCACTGCCTCTCCCAGAGGGCGAGGGTTAGCGGGTAGGGGCGACCGGCCGGTCGCCCCTACCCGCTTGTTTGCGGTGAAGAGAATCGGAGAATTATTCCCGCGGAGGCGTGGAGGACACGTCCTTCGACTAAGCTCAGGATGCGCGGCTATGCAGAATTCCGCTCGTGGTGATTCCTCGACGGGCTCGGAACTGAAGGCCGTCGAGGAAGCCTGCCGTGAGGCTTCTCGAACGGTCGAACCATGCGAACTCTGCGGTGAAGAAGGACTCCAAGGTTTGCAACAGTCGCGGAAGTGGACTAAGCTTAGTCGAGTCATGAATCAGATCAATATCCATCAAGCGAAAACACAGTTTTCGCGGCTCGTCGAACGGGTCGCCGGCGGCGAAGAGATTATTATCGCGAAGTCTGGAAAACCGATTGCTCGGTTAGTTCCCTACGTGGCGAAAGGCGTGGTCCGCCGCCCCGGGGCCATGCGCGGTAGGATTCGGATCAAGAAGAACTTCGACGAGCCTCTTCCGAAAGAGATGCTGGCTTCGTTCGAAGGTAAGTCTTGAACCGTGCGGCTGCTTCTCGATACGCACGTGCTTCTCTGGTGGTTGGCGGATGACCGCAAACTAGGGAAGGCAGCTCGTGAAATCATTGCCAATCCCAACAACGACGTGCATGTGAGTACGGCATCTGTCTGGGAGGCAGCGATCAAGGTTGCATTGGGACGTCTTGAGCTTGAACTGGACGATCTGGAAGACGCGATCGTCCGAAACGGCTTCCGACCGTTGCCGATCGGGTTCCGGCATGCAGTAACGGCCGGTCGTCTGCCGTCCGTGCACCGGGATCCGTTCGATCGAATGCTCGTCGCCCAAGCCAGCGTAGAAGAACTGCGGGTTGTTTCTCACGACCGAGTGTTTGAGCGATACCGTCTCGGCACTGAAGGGCTGCCCCCAATTATTGTTTAACCGCCTGGGAGAACGGCGTCTTGGCGCGATAAAGAAGAAGCCCTCACCATTCCCTCTCCCGGACGGCGGGGGTTAGAGTGTAGGGGCGACCAGCCGGTCGCCCCTACGCGCAAAGGCTTCGATCGTGAGCTCAGCCGAACGGCGCAAAGCATGTCCTGATCCCTTCGGCTAAGCTCAGGATAAACTCCGTCAAAGGGAGCGCCAAGGCGGGAGACGGAACCAAAGTGGATTTCTTTACAGGAGGTAACGGAGATAAGAGAGATGAATTAAATACTCCGGTTCCTCTGTTGTCTCCTGTTAGAAGAAATTTCTTTGCGGGCTTGGCGTCTTGGCGCGAGAAAATAAATCGATTGTAAGGGCGGGTTTGAAACCCGCCCCCTACCAGCAAAGGCGCAAAGGAAATCGGAAATTGATATGGCTGGAGAGCTGATACTGATCATCGAAGATAACGAGAAGAACCGGAAGCTTGTGCGGGATGTCCTTCAAGTCAAGGGCTATATGACCATAGAGTCTGAGACGGCCGAAGAAGGAATAAAGCTCGCGTTAGACAAATCTCCTGCCCTCATCCTCATGGACATCCAGCTTCCGGGGATAGACGGAATTACGGCTCTGAAGCAACTCCGGGCCGAGCCAAAAACGAAAAACATACCTATCATTGCGATTACGGCTTCGGCTATGACTCACAATAGACAGACAATGATGGCTGAAGGGTTTGACGGCTATCAGACCAAGCCGATCAGCTTGAAAGACTTTCTCGGAGAAGTTGAAAGGGTCCTCCGGGAGAAAAAAACGTAAGGCGTCAGGGGTAAGTCGTGAGGCGGTCTCGCTTTTCTCGCCTGACCCCTCGCTTTACTGCTCACCTGTGATTGAAACGTGAAGTCGCCAGCTAAAATTCTTGTTGTCGATGACACTCCCAGGAACGTGAAGCTCCTGGCTGATCTTTTGACCGTCAAAGGATACGCTGTCGTGACCGCGGCATCGGGGCAGGAAGCCTTAGATAAGATCGAGCGAGAGCAGCCCGATTTGGTTCTTCTTGATGTCGTGATGCCCGAGATGAGCGGCTATGAGGTCTGCCGTAAGATCCGCGAGATTCCAGAGACCAGGACTCTTCCCGTGGTGATGGTGACGGCACTGGACCCCTCCGAGGAAAGAATTAAAGGGATCGAAGCTGGAGCGGATGACTTTCTTACGAAGCCGATCAATCAAGCCGAGCTTCTTGCGCGAGTGAAGTCGCTGCTTAGAATTAAGGAACTCTATGACACCGTTCAAGCTCAAGCCGCCGAGCTTTCGGATTGGAACAAGACTCTACAACAACGCGTCGAAGAACAGGTGACTCAGCTTGAACAACTTGGGCGACTAAAACGTTTCTTTTCGCCTCAGCTTGCCGACCTGATCGTGGCCGGCGGCGCCGAGGATCCGCTTAAAACTCACAGGCGCGAGGTGACGGTGGTGTTCTTGGATCTCCGCGGCTTCACCGCCTTCGCCGAGACCGCTGAGCCGGAAGAAGTCATGAGCGTCCTGCGCGAGTACCATGCTGATATGGGTAAGCTTATCTTAGCGCACGAGGGGACTCTGGAACGATTCACTGGCGATGGGATGATGATCTTCTTTAATGATCCAGTCCCCGTGGCGAATCCAGCCGAACGGGCAATTCGCATGGCGCTTGCAATGCGGCAGAGTGTGGCGCAGCTGACGGTGAAGTGGCGGAAGCTCGGCTATGAGCTAGATTTCGGCGTCGGCATCGCGCAGGGGTATGCGACCATCGGCGGCATCGGTTTCGAAGGACGCTGGGATTACGGCGCCATCGGCACCGTCACTAATCTTGCCTCCCGCCTCTGCGGTGAGGCCAAACCCAGTCAGATTCTGGTTTCCCAACGCCTGCTAGGGACTGTGGAAGAGTTGGTGGAAGTGGAGCCCATAGGCGAGCTAACACTGAAGGGCTTTCACCGCCCGATCACCGCGCACAACGTCCTGCGGCTGAAAAACTAGCGTGGCTTATCGTTGTAAGATGTCTATTATCTTCCTTATCACTTCGTTGAGTTTTTCAGCCTTGTGAGATGCCCTGCTTGATACAACATGAGCTGTCGGTGCGCTGTGAACAAACGGTTGGGCCTTACATTGCTTCTCTGCTTGAGACCACCGGTTTCGAAATCCTCATCACCGATGGAAATAGCGAAACGGTCTCTGACTCTTTGACTTGTAATCTGACAGAGAATGAGGTCATCGCCTTCCAACTCAGCTGCAATCAAAGCCGGACGCCTTTTCGCATTGCTTAGGTCAGAGAAGGGAAAGGGAACCACGACCACATCACCCTTTACAAATCGCGCCAAGCCTCGTCCTCCTCCGGCTTGAGCCAATCTTTCTGAAGTGAAGGCTCGCTAAGCAGGGTGATTTCAAGCTTTTCCTGAGCGCCTTTGACTTTGAGGAAGCGGACGAAATCGAGAATTTCTTCCAACATTGGCTCGGGAACCTCATCGATTTCTCTCACGATCAAATCTTTTTTGGTCATCATTCAGTCCTCATCTTCAGGCTAACATGATGTTCACATATGAGCAAATTTCGGTTGGTTTCTTCGATTCCGTATCGAAGCGCGATGAGGATACTGGAAAGCCTGGTTGTTTTGACCTGCGCGTCGATGATAAATAACCACTCCTGTAAGATCTCGGAAAGTAAGGAGAAGAAAGAATGAGATTTTTTGCATGCATGATGCTCGTCGCGTTGAGCTGGCAGACACTGGTTTGGGCTCAGGGAAAGCCGGCGACAATCGCTGATCTGGCGGCTTACAACAAACCGGATCGCGAGAAGGTTCTTTACGAAGGGGCGAAAAAAGAAGGCAAGTTGATGTGGTACACCTCCCTAACCGGCGGTCCTAACACGGAAGCGCCGAAGGTCTTCGAGGCGAAGTACCCGGGCGTCAAAATGGAAGTTTACCGCGGAGATAGCGACACTCTGATCTCACGGATACTTCAGGAGGCGCAAGCCAAGCGTTATCTGGTGGATACGATCGAGACCACGTTCCCAATCCTAAAAGTTATGCAGGATGAAAAACTCCTTGCTCGTTACTTCTCGCCCTATCTGGCGTCGTATCCCGACGAGGTAAAGGAAAAAGCCGAAAACGGGCTCGTCTACTGGGCGACTGACCGCGAATCCTATATCGGAGTCGCTTACAACACCGATGTGGTTCCAGCCGCTGCGGCGCCAAAAAGATTCGACGACCTACTGAAGCCCGAGCTTAAAGGGAAGATCGGATTTGCCACGAGCGACACGGGCAGCCGAGTGATCGGTGCAATGTTGGCCACCAGGGGCGGCGAGTTTGTCCAGAAGCTCAAATCACAAGATATAAACCTTCACGGCGTTTCCGGACGGGCGATACTGGACATGGTGATTTCCGGCGAACTGGGCGCATCTCCTACCGTGTTTCTCAGCCATTCGCGGGTATCGATCTCAAAAGGCGCGCCGATCAAGTGGGTACCCATGGACGTTGTTCCAACCAACGCGGGCGGGGTCGCGGTGCCGGCGCATGCTCCCCATCCGCACGCGGCTCTTCTGTTCGCCGACTTCCTGCTCAGCCCCGAGGGGCAGAAGTTTCTTGGCAAGTTCGGCCTCGACAGCGCGGCGAACAAGCCTGATTTCAAGCGTTGGTATGCCGAGGCGGGCATGACCGTGGAGCAATACGAAAAAGAGAACAGCAAATGGGAGAAACTGTTGCGGGAGATTGGTAAGAAGTAGTCACCCTTCAAACGATAAATGGGTCCTCTTAGTTATGCTTGCTCAGGAAAGTAACCGAGGTCGTCATTCCGGCAAGCCGGCGATAGCTAGCGCGAGCCGGAATCCAGGAATACAAAGAGTTCTGGATTCCCGCTTTCGCGGGAAAGACGGATGAGTCCTTTTCGGACAAACAATCTTTGTAGTCTAAAAAAACTTGGAAGTAACTCCGGCAAATTTACTCCAAAATCATTTTTACGCTATGGCGCGCGCCCGCTACGCTTCCACGGTCGTTCTCCTGCGGCCGGATGAGGACGGCAGCTTCGAGATCCTGCTGACTCGCAGACCGCCTGAGATGAGGTTTTTGGGCGGCTTCTACGTCTTTCCGGGAGGTGCTATCCACAAAGACGACTATTCGGCTCAGGTGCTGGATCGCTGCCGAGGATTATCCGAAAACGATGCGCAGAAAATTCTCGGCAAGCGGCATGAGCCAGAGCTCGCGCTCGGTCATTGGGTCGCCGGCATTCGAGAATTGTTTGAAGAAGTCGGAGTACTTCTTTGTGAGACGAGATCGGGCGAGCCCATCGAACTGCGCGACGAGACGAAGAAAGCAAAGTTCGAGACCAAGCGGCAGGCAATCGTGACAGGAAAACTTCGCTTCGGAGAGTTCCTCGAATCAGAAGGACTCTGGTGTGACTTGTCCCGTATCATCTATTTCTTCCATCGCGTGACGCCGGAATTCTATCCGATGCGATTCGATACGCGCTTTTACTTGGCTTCGTTGCCTGCGCAGCAAACGCCGCTGTCGCGGTCCGAAGAGGTCACGCACAGCGTGTGGATCAAGCCCGCCGAAGCGTTGTCACAAGTTTACGAACACGACTTCCCCATCCTCCCTCCGACAACTACAGTATTAGAAGATCTTGCGGAAATTGATTCCTGGGACGAGCTAAGCGCTAGATACCGCCTCCGCTAAAGAAATGCTAGTGTCCTGTCTTAGAAATTCGCCACATGATTCCCGCCTCATTCCGCCCAAAAATCTCCCCTTCCCCTCTTTTGCAAAGAGGGGTTGAAGTCCTACGGAGAAAATTCCCCCTTTTGAAAAAGGGAAGCTGTGAAAAATTTCATAAACCCCAGAGGTGGATTGGTTAAACGCATTTTTTTGATCGACTTACGAGACTCTATCGGTTATGAATAGTTTTAAGCCATCAATTGGTCCCTTACT
>Ga0184612_10000543_pt1 | contig 17751 bp, 17 predicted proteins | sample PLM3_60_coex_FD_133163 | JGI IMG/M metagenome (GOLD analysis project Ga0184612, IMG submission 133163) | Groundwater sediment microbial communities from an aquifer in East River, Colorado, USA - PLM3_60_coex | ecosystem: Environmental > Terrestrial > Soil > Riparian zone | place: USA: East... | reverse complement strand
GTGATCGTATGGTCGCCGCCGGCCGAAATCGGCGCGATGTTGTGATCGGCCAGATTTTTGATGAACGCCGCGATCTTGTCGACGCTCTCCAGGAGTTCGAAGGGATTGATCGGCGTATCGCCCATGTCGGCGACGTTGCAGAGCGCGAACGGCGCGATCTTGCTGCTGGCGTTGACGCGGCGGATGATGCGCGACATCTCGCGGATCTGCGCCGGGCCCTGGCGCGCGCCGGTGCGGAAGCCGGTGCCCAGATCGAATGGCACGCCGACCAGCGCGATGTCCACTTTCGTCGCGTCATCGATGCGCGGCGTGCGCATGAAGGTGGGCGCCTCGGCGAAGCGCGGCACAATCGCCGCGTTCAAAGGCTGCAATGTCGGTCCGGTCGTGCTGTCGGGCATGGCGCCCTTCCTTTCCTGGCTAGCTGAGCTGGCGGCCGCGGAAGCCCATCGCCACCAGATAGAGTTCGGCCGAGTCGGCGCGGCTGGCCGGCGGCTTGACATGGCGCACCGTATCGAACTCGCGCTTCAGCGTCTCAAGCAGTTCCTTCTGCGCGCCGCCCTGCCAGACCTTGACGATAAAGGCGCCGCCGGGTTCCAGCAATTCCCGCGCGGCGGCGTAAGCCGACTCGGCGAGGCCCATGATGCGAATATGATCGGTCTGCTGGTGGCCGGTGGCGGCCGGCGCCATGTCGCTGAGCACCAGATCGGCGCCACCGCCCAACTCCTTTTTCGCCCGCGCCGAGGCCTCGGCGGTGGTGCCGTCCATCTGCAGCAGGATGGCGCCGGGAATCGGCTCCATGGCCAGGAGATCGATGGCCACGACGCGGCCGCCGCCCTTGTCCTGCGATTGCACCCGTTTGACCGCCACCTGGGTCCAGCCGCCGGGCGCCGCGCCGAGATCGACCAGGCGCTTGCCCTTGGCCAGCAGATGGAACCGGTCGTCGAGCTGCAGCAGCTTGAAGGCGGCCCGGGAGCGGTACCCGAGCCGCTTCGCCTCCGCGACATAGGGATCGTTGAGCTGGCGCTCCAGCCAGCGCGTCGAGGACGGGCGGCGCTTCGCCGCCGTCTTCACCCGGACAGTCTCGCTGCGGCTACCGCCAAGCACCGCACCGCCGCGCCCGCTGCCGCCGCGCGGCCGCTGCCGACCCCTGCTCATATTCCCCTGCTCATACGCGAAAGAGTTACTCCGCGGCCCCGGCGGTCGGCTGCCGGCGGCGCGCATTGTTCAGCAGGCCATCCAGGATGCCCTCCCGCACGCCGCGGTCGGCGACCCGCAAGCGGCCCACCGGCCAGAGGTTGCAGATCGCCTCCAAGATGGCGCAGCCCGCCACCACCAGATCGGCGCGATCGGTGCCGATGCAGGAAAGCCGGCTGCGCTCCTCATAGGTCATTTCCGCCAGGCCGCGGCTGATGGACCGGATGGCGGCGAAATCCAGATAGGTGCCGTCGACCAGCGAGCGGTCATAGCGCGCCAAGCCCAGATGAATGCCTGCCAATGTCGTCACGGTTCCCGATGTCCCTAGCATTTGCACGGCGTCGGCGGCGACGCGCGGGCCGATGCCGTTGCGTTCGGCGAAAGCCGCCATATGGCCGCTGATATCCTGGACAATACGCCCATAGAGTGCTGCGGGCACGTGGCAACGGCCGTAATTCTCGGAAATCGTCACCACGCCAAGGGGCACGGACATGCTGTCGATCAGTTCCGGCGGGCGGCCATTGCGCAGGCGCAGCCAGCCCAGTTCGGTGCTGCCGCCGCCGATGTCGAACACCAGCGCCCGCGGCTGCCGCGGGCTGAGCAGCGGCGAGCAGCCGCGGAAGGCGAGCTGCGCCTCTTCGGCGGTGGTGATGATCTCGATGTCCAGCCCGGTCTCCGCGCGGACCCGGCCCAGGAATTCGTCGCAGTTGGCGGCGCGACGGCAGGCCTCGGTCGCCACATTGCGCGCGTGGGTGACGCCGCGGCGGGAGATCTTGCCGGCGCAGACCTTCAGCGCCTCGATGGTTCGGCGCATGGCGTCCTCCGCCAGCACGCCGCTACGCGTCAGCCCCTCGCCCAGCCGCACGATGCGGGAGAAGGCATCGATGATGCGATAGCCGCGGCCGCTGGCGCGGGCGACCAGCAGCCGGCAGTTGTTGGTCCCGAGATCCAGCGCCGCCAGCACGGGCGAGCGGAGTCCTTGGCTTCCCTCGCCCTTGCCGCTGCGCCGCGACGCGACTGCCGCCTCCACCCACACCTCCTCGTGCAACCGGCGGCTCTTCATGGCCACCTGGGCACATCTGCATACCGTCTGACAATTGCATGATGGCTGGGTTCGGGTCCGGCGCACAAGAGCATTTGTGCGGGGTTGGGGCGCTCGCTGCGGTGCAGTGCGGTAGGATAGTTCACGCCCTACCCATCGCCGCCCGCAACCGCTGATCGTAGAAATCGGCCAGGGCTCCCAGCGCCGCCTTGGTATCGCCGGCGAACGACGACCCATGCATCACCGCCAGCGTCTTCGGCGCCAACGTGGCAAGCTTTCGGATGGTCGGCGCCGTCGACGGACCGAGGCTGGTGGGCTGGAACATCTCTTCCGCTGCGATCGCCGGCCCGAGCAGATCGTCCGAGGTCAGGGCCGGTCCGTCTCCCAGCTGGCTCAGCAGATCGCCGCAGAATAAAGTCCCTGTGCTCAGCTCATGGATCAGGCCCGCCTCCCAGCCATGGGGCACATGGGGCGTATCGATATAGCGCACCTGCCTGCCGCCGAGATCGATCACCTCCCCGTCCGCGAGCCGGCGCGGCGGCCGGTCCGCCAGATCCTCCAGCGACACCATGCAGGCGGTCATGCCATGGGCGATCTGGGCTCGCGGCGCCGCCGCGAGCCAGGCATTCATCGAGCCGCATTCATCGGATTCCACATGGCCGAACGCGATCCAGCGCAGCCGCTCCACCGGCATGATGCGCGCCACCGCCGCCGAGACCAGCGGGAACATCTGGCGCGGCCCACAATGGAACAGCAGCGGCTCATCGGCATCGATCAGGAACTGGTTGAAGGTGAAGCCGTCGGGCAGCACGTCGTCGCGTACGCAAGTCGACAGCCGGTAAATGCCGGCGGCGATCTCATCGGTCCTGGTTTCCATGGCGGGGTTTCCTGTCGATAGTTCTGCGAGATAAATTATACTTCCTTATCAATTGATTAGGCGACTACACGGCCGAGACAGGGCGCACTACCGCGACACCCCTGACCCCGCAATCCCTCCGCAACGGCCCGCGCCTACGGTTGCATCCGGAAGGTCGCGCGACTAAAGTCCCGGCCCACAAAACGGGCGGCCGCAAGGCTGCTGCCTACCCCTTCCGGGGCCCCTTGCTGGGGGATCGTCTAACGGTAGGACCGCGGACTCTGACTCCGCTAGTCTAGGTTCGAATCCTAGTCCCCCAGCCAAATCTTTTCCGATGCAGCCTTGCTCGTGCCCCGGGGCAGTCCGCTCGTACGCTTGACCGATTAGTCGAACAGAGTCACGATGCTCGAATAGGTCCGGCATGCATTCGACGCTGCCGTAGACGACAGCGTATGGACCTGTTTGCGGTGACGTTCCCGCCCGCCGCGATGTGCGGACCGAGTGCGGGGCGAAGTTCAGCGATGCCTTCCTGTGACACTCACGTGATCGGGAGGTGAGCATGCGTCAGTCCTTTTTATTGTTGGGGCGATCTCTAAGGAAGTTGTGGTTGCCGGCGGCCGTCGCCGCGGCAGCGTTCGTCGCGCCATCGAGCGCAGCTGCCGAACTGCGCCTGGCCGTGCATGAGGGGTCGACTTGCTATGGCTATCCGCCCTACCGGGACGATCTCGCCATCCCCCATCAATACCGGCTCTACGGAATAGACCAGGGTGCGTATTGCCCGATACGCGCGGATGACCAGATGCAAGCGCAACACCTTTATCTCGTGTTCGTGTATGGCATGAACATTTCGGTCAGGTTGTGCGTCCACCGGTATGGGCAATGGGTCCAGTGCGGTGCGGCCAAAAGTATCGGTCCGAGCCTGAGTTCGACCTGGGTTCTCCACCCGAGCACGACGCCGGGCGTGCCGACAGGCGCCTTTCTTAGCGTGAGTTTCATCGGAGGAGTTTCAACCGTCGACGAATACGATGCGCTCTGGAGTATTCCGGAATGATCTGAATGGAGGAGTCATGTGCACCCGGATCGTCATCTTCCGGGCGCTGGCTGTCGCCACGGCTGCGAGCCTGATCGGTTGCGCGCGGACAGAGCCATCGCCAGGAGGAGAACCCACGCCAGATCTGGCGACGTTGGTGGAAACGCGCCAATCTGAGGACCAGGCGGCGCGCGCGGAGACGGCCGCCTTCACGGCCCGGATGCAGCAGTCCTTCGACAACGAGTCGCGGGATGCCGGCTGGGCAGCCGAGTTCGAGAAGGAACTCGCATCATCGTACGCTCGCGACAGAACGGTTCCGAAGGGAGCTCTCAAGCAAGTCGAGTGCCGCACCTCTCGTTGCGTGCTCGACTTCTCAGTCAAATCCGCAAGGGCCCCGGCAGAAGCTCACACGGCGATTCTCGCTTGGCTATCGGGCAGCCAGCCTTGCGGCTTCTATCTGGAGGACACCGCACTCGAGACCCTGCAGGACAGCCGATTCGATCAGCGCGTTTACGTTGACTGCGAACGGTAGGGGCTAGCCCGAGGAAGGGGTGATAGATTCGAATCCTAGTCCCCCAGCCAAATTTGTCCTCAAATATCTTAGGGAGTCACCCGACACACGGCGAGATCATCGCCATATCGAGCGCGATTGAGCCGAGTCTGCTGATAGTCAGAAAGAGCGCATAATCATGTCAGCCCGTAACGACCCGCCACCTCCACAGTCCCGCACCGTGCGGATTGAGCATCTCGGAAAGACTCATACCGGCTCTTACAAGATTGAGCAGAGTATGATCACGGTACGCTATGGCGGCCGGCAAAAGACGGCGCATCTCGGCGGTTCGGCTGCCAATCCCGACTCCCTGGCGCGCACTGTCCTCGGTGAGCTGGTTACCGAGTCGGAGGGCAAGAGGTAGCCGTTCTACTCCTCGTCGGGCGTATGTTTACACCGGTATCGCCGCACCGCAGGCCAGACTCTCGTCGCGGTATGCGCGCTGCCAGCCCGTCGCCTTGGTCAGCTGCTTGCAAGTCAGCCCCTTGGCAGATCGGAAATTCGCCAATTTCACGCTAGCACCGCGCAGGTCGGCACCCGAGAGGTCGGCTCCTTGGAGGCGGGCGTCGACCAGTCCGGCCCTGCGCAGGGTAGCCCCGCGGAGGTCTGTTTCGACGAGGGCGGCATCCCAAAGATTGGTGCCGCTGAGTCTTGCACCGCGCAGATTGGCGCGCTGAAGGAAAGCGCCGCGCAGATTGGCTTTTCCGAGATTCGTTTGGCTCAGATCAGCACCCTGGAGGTTAGCGCTGCCCAGCTCCGCGTGCCTGAGGTCGGCGCGAGCCAGACTTGAACCGTTGAACATCGCGAACTCGAAATGTCCCTGACCTCGTCTCAGCCGAATTCGGCGTAAATCCACATGGCGCAGGTCGAGGCGGTGCGCCGCCTCCTCTGGCGGCGAGGCGAGGTTTCGTCGACCCAGCACCGAAATCGCCGCCTGGATGTCTGCGCGTCCTTGTTCTGCGGTCTCGGGATCATTGGCTGGCCAGGGTGCGCGATGCCGCAGGTACGCTGTGAGGGATTCGATGGCGAGCCAATGGTCTGCGATGTTGTCGCGCGCAATGCGCTCGAGGGTGCCAATGGCGGCCATGCGGCGCACCAAACTCGCGCTCCTGAGCGCGTCGACAGCCGGCGCCAGTGTTTCAGTTGGCAATGTATTAGAGCCGCGGCCCGTTCGCCGCAGCAGTGTTCCCTTCAGCCAGGTCATGACTGGACCTTGATGCCGCTCGTTCATGGTGCCGTGGCCGGCTGCATGCTGAACTGCATGGGGGCTGGCTCCGTATGAAGTGAACCGCCAGCGTCGCCAGCTTGGACTTGCTCGCGGCCGCCGGCAAGGGGCCCCTTGCTGGGAGATCGTCTAGCGGTAGGACCGCGGACTCTGCCCCCAGCCAAATCTTTTCGCAGGCCCGATCCCTCAACGATCCGCGAACGCCAGCTTGGCGCCCAGCGCGGCGAAGGCGGCGGCGAAGCTGCGGCGCATCCAGGTCAGGACGCGCGGGCGCGAGATCACATGGTTGCGGACCGCAGCGGCGAACAGCCCGTAGCCGACGAACACCACGAACGTCATCAGCATGAACGCGGCGCTCAGCTCGAGCATGCGCGACAGCGGATGCGCCTCGCCCGCGCTGACGAACTGCGGCAGGAAGGCCAGGAAGAAAATCGACAGCTTCGGATTGAGGATGTTGATCAGGATAGCGGTTACGGTCACCTGCGCCGCCGAACGGGCGCCGGCCTCCGTCTCCACCCGCAGGGCGCCGCGCTCGCGCAGCGTGCTCCAGGCCATATACAGAAGATAGGCGACGCCCAGATATTTGAAGGTCTGGAAGGCGAGCGCGCTGGCATGCAGCAGCGCCGCCAGCCCCATGATCGCCGCCGCCATATGCGGGACGATGCCGACGGTGCAGCCGAACGCGGCCACGACGCTCGCGCGCGATCCCCGGGAGAGTCCCGCCGCCAGCGTGAAGAGAACGCCGGTACCGGGCGAGACGATGACGATGAACGATGTGATCAGGAATTCGATGCTCACGGCCGATGCTCCTGTCGCAGGTATCAAACTTGCGCGCCAGATTGTCGCGCCATGGGGGAGCAGGCAAGGCGGAATTAGATGACAGCGCCGCTCAATGGAACAGGCCCGGCAGCCAGAGCGACAGCGCCGGGATGTAGGTCACCAGCAGCAGCACGACGACGCTGGCGCCGAAGAACGGCCAGATCGTCCGCATGGCCTCGCGGATGGTGATCTTGCCCACCGCGCAGCCGACGAACAGCACCGTGCCCACCGGCGGCGTGTTGAGGCCGATGCCGGCATTGAGGATCAGCAGCAGCACACCGAAATGCACGGGGTCGATGCCGAAGGCCTTGACGATCGGCAGCAGCACCGGCGTGCAGATCAGGATCATCGGCGCCATGTCCATGAAGGTGCCGAGCACCAGCAGCAGCAGATTGATCAGCAGCAGCACCACGATCGGATCGCTGGAGATCGATTGTATCGCGGCGACGGCGGAGGTCTGCACCTGGAGATAGGCCATGATCCAGCCGAACGCCGTCGACTCTGCTTGACCTCGTCACCTGTCAACTCGCCGGGCTACTATCCCTGCGCGGGCTTCCCCCGTGCTCGTTGCCTTCGACAGGAGAACCACCATGAACGACGCCAACGCCGCTTGGCCCGATCTGCCTTATGCCGCCTGGCGTGAGACTGTAACGACGCTGCAGCTCTGGACGCAGCTCGTGGGAAAGGTGCGGCTGAGTCTGACGCCTTGGCTCAATCATGGATGGCAAGTGCCGCTTTACGTGACCGTCCGCGGCCTGGGCACGTCGCCGATTCCCATCGGCAACGATGTCCTCGAGATCGATTTCGATTTCATCGGCCATCGCCTGCTCGCGCGCACCAGCCGAGGTGAAGAACGCACGCTGCCGCTCGAACCGCAGACCGTCGCCGACTTCTATCGCCGGATCATGGATCTCCTGAACGGTCTCGGCATCGCGGTCACCATCAACGAGATGCCGAACGAAGTGCCGAACCCCATCCGCTTTCCGCAGGACCGCGTTCACGCCGCCTATGACGCCGCGGCCGTTCATCGCTTCTGGCGCGCTTTGGTGCAGGTCGATCGCGTCTTCAAGCTGTTCCGCACCGGCTTCCTGGGCAAGGCCAGCCCCGTGCATTTCTTCTGGGGCAGCTTCGACCTCGCGGTGACCCGCTTCTCCAGCCGGCCGGCGCCGCTACATCCCGGCGGCGTGCCCGGCCTGCCCGACGCGATCACACGCGAAGCCTATTCCCACGAGGTGAGCAGCGCCGGCTTCTGGCCCGGCAGCGACGCCTATCCGCAAGCCGCCTTCTATTCCTACGCCTATCCCGCACCGCCGGGCTTTAGCGATCTCCGGGTGACGCGCGGCGCGCAGTTCGACCCGAAGCTCGGCGAGTTCATCCTGCCCTACGACACGGTCCGCACCGCCGTGAACCCCGACGCGCTCCTGCTCGATTTCCTGTCGACTACCTATGCAGCCGCAGCCGAGGCCGGCAACTGGGACCGCGCCGCGCTGGAATGCGAGATCGGTGCTCCGGGTGTGGTTCGACGGGTGTAGCGATCTCTGCAGGGGGAGCCGCGGCTGCAAAAGCTAGCGCCGAACCAATCATATTGACATTCAGGACAATTATCCTATACTGAGAATGTCGCAGGCTCCGGCCCGCGGCCTCGATGTTGGACATTGTGGATCAGTTTGCCATTCGGATTCCCTGGGAAGGAGTCCGGGTATGAGCTTGTATTCCCATAAGACGGCATTCCCGCGAGCCATGCGTCCGGCGCATGGCTCGCGCAATTTTGTTTCGCGGTTTTGAGCATCCATGGGCTCGAAGTACGGATTTCGGGAGATATGCGTCCAGCGCATAGCTCGCGGACTGGCGGCCGGAAAGAAAGGCCCACCACAGAGGCACAGAGGGAACCAGCCGAACGCGGCAATCCCGAGCCCGGCGCGAATCGGTTTTCTCGGCGCAGGCTTTGCGCGTGCCGTTAGCCCTCCAAGGCATTCCGCTGAAGCCGGTCGGGTCCGGGTGCCGCCGTGAGCCTCTGTGCCTCTGTGTCTCTGTGGTAAGACTTTATTGCTTGCGACCCAAAATTTCCGCGCCGAAAAAGAGGGAACCTCCATGCCCACACGCCTCGAACGCTCCCGCCAGTCCCGTCTGCCCAGCGACCTGATCGAGAGATGGCGCGCCGTTCCCGCGGCCGTGGCGGCGGATCAATTGGGCGGCACCGGCCATGCCGATGCGCGGATCCGGCCGCTGCGCGCCTTCGCACCGGGCACCCGCCTCACCGGCAGCGCGGTGACGGCGTGGTGCGAGCCGGCGGATTATGGGCCTGTGCATCACGCGATCTACGCGGCCGGGGCCGGCGACGTCATCGTCGTCGCGGCCGGCGGGCGGTCCGACGCGGCGATGATCGGTGAGCTGCTGTCCTCGGCGGCGCGGCTCAAGGGCATCGCCGGAGTCGTCGTGGACGGCGCGGTGCGCGACACCGGCACGCTGGCGCAATGGCCGGACTTCCCCGTCTTCTCCCGCTGGATCACGCCGCGCGGCCCGACCTCTATGGAACGGGGTGCCGTGAATGGGCCTATCGTCTTCGGCGGCGTGCCCGTCGCTCCCCACGACCTGGTGATCGGCGACGATGACGGCCTGGTCTTCGTGCCCCAGGCTCTGGCCGAAGCGATCCTGCCGCTCTGCCTTGCGCGCGTTCAGGCGGAGGAAGGATGGGAAGCCGCCCTCGCCGGCGGAAAATCCACCATCGAGGTCTTCAGCGTTCCCGGCGCATCGCGATAGCGGGAGCAAGCCTTGGCCTTCTAACCAATTGACATAAATGGACAAACTTAGCCACGCCCGCCTCTAGCCGGCCTATATCGGCTCGATATAGTTCTTGGCACCGATATATCGCTTCGATATAGTCGCGCTGACCCCAAAAGGTGAACCCATGGATGCGAGAACCCTGTGTCTCGGCGCGCTCGAACTCGGCGATGCCAGCGGCTACGAGATCAAGAAGCTGTATGAGGAAGGCGACCTCAGCCACTTCTACGCGGTCGGCTTCGGCTCAATCTACCCGGCCCTGACCAGGCTGGTGCAGGAAGGCCTGGCCGAATGCCACGAGCAGCCGCAGGACAAGCGGCCGGACAAAAAGATCTACCGCATCACGCCCAAGGGCCGCAGCGAACTGATCCGTTCATTGGCGGTTCAGCCAGGGCCGGACAAAATCCGCTCCGAACTTTGCTTCCTGCTGCTGTTCGCCAACCTGCTGCCGGCGGCGCAGATCGAAAAGCTGATCGACGATCGCATCGCCTGGTACCGGGAGCAGATGGCGGAAATCGACGCCTGCGAGGCCGAACATCCGGATGCCGAGGCCAGCGCCCGGTTTCTCGGCGGGCTGGGCCACGCGATCTACAAGGCGGCGGCCGACTACATGGCCGCCCACAAAAGCGAGATCATTGCCGCCGCCCAGGCGCCGATGCCGGGCGCGGCGCGCGCCGCGGAATGACGCGGCGCGGTTGGAACCGATGGTGATTGAATGAAGACGTCCTACTACATAGCCGCCGGTGTCGCCCTCGTCGCCGCGGCCTGGGTTGTCTCGGGCCAGCTGCATGACGCACCCGCCACCGAGGCGACGGAAGCGGCCGGCACGACACCGGCCGAAGAGCAGGCGGCATTGCCGGCCGTGCGGGTGCGCGAGCAGACCGCCACGCCGCGCGCCGTCGAGGTGATTCTCCGCGGCCGCACCGAAGCCGTGCGCGAAGTCGAAGTGCGCGCCGAGACCAAGGGCAAGGTCATCGAAGTGCTGGCGGAAAAGGGCAGCTTCATCGAGGGCGGAGCGGTGCTGGTGCGCCTTGCCGATGACGACCGCCAGGCGCGCCTGCGGCAATCGAAGGCCCTGCTGGCCCAGCGCGCGATCGAATACAACGCCGCCGCCAAGCTCGCCAAGCAGGGCTTCAAATCGGAAACCGCCACTGCCGACGCCATGGCCAAGCTGGAAGAAGCCAAAGCGATGGTCGCCGCCATGGAAATCGACATCGGCTATACGACGATCCGCGCGCCCTTCCCCGGCTACGTAGAGGAACGCCCAGTGGAGATCGGCGACTTCGTCGATGTCGGCGAGCCCGTGGCCAAGATTGTCGATCTCGATCCCATCCTGATCATCGGCCAGGTGACGGAACAGGATGTGCCGCGGCTGAAGGTCGGCATGCCCGGCAAGGCGCGGTTGATCACCGGCGACGAGCTGACCGGCAAGATCCGCTTCATAGGCGCCACCGCCGATGAGGAGACGCGCACCTTCCGCGTCGAGCTGGAAGTGCCGAATGCCGACCGGCGCATCGTCCAGGGACTGTCGAGCGAATTGCGGCTGCCGGTCGCCGATCTGCCGGCGCACCGCGTGTCTCCGGCCATCCTGACCCTTGCCGACAACGGCGATATCGGCGTGAAGACGCTGAGCGCCGACAATGTGGTGGAGTTTCATCCCGTGACCATCGTCGGCGACGGGCCGGACGGGGTGTGGCTCGCAGGCCTGCCGGACAAGGTCACCTTCATCACCGTCGGCCAGGAATTCGTCCAGCCCGGGCAGAAAGTCGCGCCGGTGCCGGACACCGGAGCCTCCGGCTCATGAATACGATTATCGATTTTGCGCTCCACCACACGCGGACGGTGCTGTCCGCGCTGGCCTTCCTGATCATCGCCGGCGTGGCTGCCTATATCGGCCTGCCGAAAGAGTCCGATCCGAACATCAGCCTGCCGGTGATGTATGTGCTGACCACGCTGGAAGGCATCTCGCCGGAAGATTCCGAGCGGCTGTTGCTGCGGCCGATGGAGCAGGAACTGCGCTCCATCGAAGGCATCAAGCAGATGAAGTCCATCGGCTATCAGGGCGGCGGCTCGGTGGTGCTGGAATTCGATGCCGGGTTCGATGCGCAGAAGGCGCTCAACGATGTGCGCAACAAGGTCGATATCGCGAAGGCCGAGCTGCCCGCCGATGCCGACGAGCCCACCGTCCATGAGGTCAATTTCAGCCTGTTTCCCGTGCTGATCGTCAGCCTGTCGGGCGATGTGCCCGAGCGCACGCTGCAGCGGCTGGCGCGCGACCTGCGCGACAAGATCGAAGGCGTCGACAGCGTGCTTGAGGCCAAAATCTCCGGCAACCGGGAAGACCTGGTGGAGATGGTGATCGATCCCCTGCGGCTCGAGAGCTATGGCCTCAATGCCGACGATGTCGGCTTGCTGATCGGCCGCAGCAACCGGCTGGTGGCGGCGGGCACCATGGACAGCGGCCAGGGTCGATTCTCCATCAATGTGCCCGGCCTGTTCGAGGACGCCGAAGACATTCTGAACATGCCGCTCAAGGTCAATGGCGACGCGGTCGTGCGCATTCGCGATGTCGCGACGCTGCGGCAGACCTACAAGGACCCGGAGAGCTACGCCCGCATCAACGGCCAACGCGCGGTCGCGCTCGAAGTCTCCAAGCGCACCGGCGAGAACATCATCGATACCGTGGAGAAGGTGCGCGCGGTCGTCGAGGCCGAGCGCGAAGCGCAGCACTGGCCGGCGCAGATCCAGGTCACCTACTCCGGCGACCGCTCCAACGACATCAAGGACATGCTGAACGAGCTGCAGAGCAGCCTGATCTTCGCGATCGTGCTGGTGATGATCGTCATCATCGGTGCACTCGGCGTGCGCGGCGGCCTGCTGGTCGGCGTCGCTATTCCCTCCTCCTTCCTGATCGGCATCCTGGCACTGGCGATGTCGGGATTGACGATCAATGTCGTCGTCCTCTTCAGCCTGATTCTCGCCGCCGGCATGCTGGTGGATGGCGCCATCGTGCTGGTGGAGTACGCCGACCGCAAGATGATCGAGGGCCTGCCGAAGCTGGGCGCCTATCGGGCCGCGGCTAGCGCCATGGCCTGGCCGATCACCAGTTCGCTGTCGGTCACCATCGTCGTGTTTCTGCCGCTGATCTTCTGGCCCGATGTGACCGGCGAGTTCATGAAATACCTGCCGATCACCTTGACCGCCACGCTGCTGGCGTCGCTGCTGGTCGCCATGGTGTTTACGCCGGTGCTCGGCGCCGTGTTCGGCAAGGCGCGGCGCGACGGCGATCACGACCAGATGCTGACCCTGGAGCAGGGCCATGTCGACGATCTGAAGCGGATGCGCGGATCGATCGGGCGCTATGTGCGGCTGGTCGATTGGGCGATCGATCGGCCGGTGACGATACTCCTAGGCGGTGTCAGCTTCTTGATTGCGGTCTATGTCGCCTACTTCTTCTTCGGCAAGGGCGTCGAGTTCTTCCCGGAAGTGGAGCCGCAGACGACGAAACTGCAGATCTACGGCCGCGGCAACATGTCGATCGACGAACGGGACGTGCTGGTGCGCGAGGTCGAGGACCATATCCTGGCAATGCAGCAGGAACGGCCGGAGTTCAAGACGATCTATGCCGTCACGCGGGCCGCCGCCGGCAATGTCAGCGGCGAGGATCTGCCGGAGGATACCATCGGCACGATCGATATCGAATTCGCCAAATGGAACTTGCGCCGGCCCGCCGCCGAGATCACGGCCGAGATTTTCAAGCGCACCGCCGGACTGGCCGGCATATACATCGAGGCCCGCAACGCCGAAGCCGGCCCGCCGACGGGCAAGCCCATCGACGTGCAGTTCACCTCGCGCGATCCCGACCTGCTGGAACCGGCGGTTGCGGCGCTGCGCGCACAGCTCGACAAGATGGACGGCCTAATGGGCATCGAGGATACCCGGCCCATCCCGGGCATCGAATGGCAGATCGATGTCGACCGCGCCCGCGCGGCGCGCTATGGCATCGACGTCACGAGCGTGGGCAGCGTGATTCAGCTGTTGACCCTCGGCCTCAAATTCGGCGACTACCGGCCGGACGACAGCGACGACGAGATCGACATCGTCGCCCGCTTTCCCGACGACTACCGCAATATCGATGAGCTGGACCGCCTGCGCGTCATGACCGAGCAGGGGCTGGTGCCCATCAGCAACTTCGTTCAGCGCGTGGCGAAACCCAAGGTCAACACCATCACCCGCATCGACGCTCAGCGCGCCCTGAATGTGCGGGCGGACGTGGCGCCCGGCATTTTGGCCGATGACAAGATCAAGGAGGTTCGCGCCTGGCTGGCGACCGCCGATCTCGATCCGCGCGTGAACATCGAGTTCAAAGGCCAGGACGAAGAGCAGACCAATGCGATGATCTTCCTGCTGAAGGCCTTCGGCATCGCGATGTGCCTGATGTTCATCATCCTGATCACGCAGTTCAACAGCTTCTTTAGCAGCTTCGTGATTCTGTTCGCGGTGGTCATGTCGACCATCGGCGTGCTGATCGGCCTGATGATCACCGGTCAGCCCTTCGGCATCATCATGAGTGGCATCGGCGTCATCGCACTCGCCGGCATCGTCGTGAACCACAACATCATCCTTGTCGGCACCGCGGATCGCATGACCGGCAATGCGGACTCCCGCCGCGAGGCGATCTTGCGCACTTGCGCCCAGCGCCTGCGCCCCGTCCTGCTGACCACCGTCACCGCCGTGCTCGGCCTGCTGCCGATGGTGTTGCGCGTCAATATCGACTTCATCACGCGGGAGGTCCTGGTGGGCGCGCCTTCGACCCAATGGTGGACGCAGCTTTCCACCGGTATCGTCTTCGGCCTGATGTTCGCGACGGTGCTCACCCTCGTGCTGACGCCCTGCGCCCTGATGGTGCGCGCCAATATTGCGGCATGGCGAGAGAGAAGGCGCGACAGCAGGAAGGCTCACGGGACAGCCGCGCCCGCGGGCACCACGCCGCTTCTGACTCACTCTTCAAGTCACGGCCAGGCGAAGGCAGCCGAATAGCTGCCTTCAGCGCTGGGTTAGCATGCGCCAGGCGGTTGCCGCGCGGAATGCCGTGGTGATCCAGCAGAGCGCGCCGAACAGGTAGGCAAGGCCGGCAAAGCTGCCGGGAAACAGGCAGAAGATCACGAAGCAAAGAATCGTCTCCGTGCCCTCTGTCAGGCCGCCGAGATAGAAGATCGTCTTCTGACCGTGGCGCGCGCTCTCCATTCCGCGCTTCGCGGCGATCGCGGCATAGGCCAGGAAGGACGATCCCGTGCCGACGAAGGAGAAGATCAGGAAGGCCGCGGCCGTGCCATTCTCCGGCCGCGCCAGCGCGAAGCCCAAGGGCACCGCGGCGTAGAAGATGAAATCGCAGAGAATATCGAGATAACCGCCGAGTTCGGTTGCGCCCCGGCGGCGCGCGATGGCGCCGTCGATGCCGTCGGCGACGCGGTTGGCGAGGATCAGCAGCAGGGCCGGGAAATACCACTCCGCCGCCAGAACGGGAACCGCCAGCATGCCGACGGCAAACCCGATCAGCGTAACGGCATTGGCCGAGAGGCCGGCGCCGATGCAACGCTCCGCCAGCTTCGCGAGCGGCGGATCGATCAGGGGCCGGAGCGCCGCGTCGAACATGCGGCCGAATTTGCGCGGCTAGTCAGGTAACGGGGTTGTCGCGCGACACATCGGAGTCCGCACCGGCGGGTGTAAGATGCTGCGCATTCAATCGGCGATGGGCCACGACCGCCAGCGGCATCGAAGCGATATAGACCACGCCGACGCCAAGCAGCGTCAGCCAGGGAACGCTCACCAGCATCGCCGCCAGCAGACCGACCACCAGGAGCGTCGCCATGACATGCTGATGCGGAATGCGCACCCGCTTGATCGAATAGGTGGGAACCCGGCTGACCATCAGCAGCGCCACCGCCAGCACGACGGCGCCGACGACGAAGGGATGGTCGACATAGCCCGGGCCGAATTCGAACGTCACCATGATCGGTATAAGCGCCAGGCCGGCCGCCGCCGGGGCCGGCACGCCGACGAAGAAGCGGCCGGTCCAGGCCGGAAGGTCGGTGTTGTCCAGCTTGGTATTGAACCGCGCCAGCCGCAGCGCACAGCAGACGGCGAAGGCCAAAGCCAGGGCCCAACCGAAGCCCTTGAGCGCGACGAGCTGCCATTGATAGATCAGCAACGCCGGGGCGACGCCGAAGCTGACGAAGTCCGACAGGGAATCCAATTCGGCACCGAATTTGCTCTGCCCGTTCAGCAACCGCGCAATGCGGCCATCCAGCCCGTCGAGCACGCCCGCGACGACGATGGCGATGACCGCAGGCTCCCAGCGCCCCATCAGCGCGAAGCGCACGGAGGTCAGGCCGGCGCAAAGCGCCAGCACGGTCAGCATGTTGGGAATCAGCCGGTTGATCGATTGATCCCGCAGCCTGGGATGCCGCTCGCGTTCCATCATCGGATTGCTCCCCGCCTTGCTGTTTCGCCTGATATCAGATCGGCGATCACGGTTTCGCCGGCCACCGCCCGTTGCCCCTCGATCACCAGCGGCGACACGCCGTCAGGCAGATAAACATCGACTCGGCTGCCGAATCTTATCAGCCCGAAGCGCTCTCCCGCTTGCAGCGTTCCGCCTTGGCGGGTGTCGCTGCGGATGCGCCGCGCCACGAGTCCGGCGATCTGCACCACCGCTAGTTCGCGGCCGTCGCCAAGCCGAAGGCGCAATGAGTTTCTCTCATTCTGCTCGCTCGCCTTGTCCAGCGAGGCATTGAAGAACTTGCCGGCGCGGTACGCAACGGCCGCGACTTCAGCGTCGGCCGGGGATCTGTTCACATGCACATCGAAGACATTCATGAAGATACTGACCCTCGTGCGTGCCTGTCGTTCCATCCCCAGTTCCGGCGGGGGCTCGGCCGGACCGATCGACTGCACCACCCCGTCGGCGGGGCTGATCACCAGGCCCGGGCGCACCGGCGTCACCCGCGGCGGATCGCGGAAGAAGTAGGCACACCATGCCGTCAACATGGCGCCGAGCCAGCCCAGCGGCTGCCAGATCAATGCCAGCACCACCGCACCGGCGGCAAAGATCGCCACGAATTTCCACCCGTCGGGGTGGAGCGGTACAATTACCGAGCGCAGCATCGCCGGCAGGGACATCTATTCAATCCAAGTCGCACAATTATGGTCAATGAACCGTTAACGCCGCGACCATAGGCGCGGCCGGCGCCGTGTCAATTGACGCCGTTTTCGGGCGGCAGCACGAACACCTGTCCGGGATAGATCAGGTCGGGATTGCGAATCAGATCCTTGTTGGCATCTAAGATCACCGTATAGCGCAGCCCCTCGCCATAGCTGCGCCGGGCGATGCGCCACAGGCTGTTGCCGGGCTGGACGACGAAGGTCTCGTCCTTCGCCAGCACCACGCTCTCGGCCCGCTGGAATGGGGACTCGACGCGCGCTACCACATTGCCGTCGGTGCCGATTTGGTCGATCCGCAGGATATGGGGCTGGGTGTCGATCGTCATCGGCAGGGGCAACAGCCAATGGTCGCCGCCGTCTGCAACGGCTGCGCCCACCAACCGATTGTCCAGATAGGCCTGCACCGTGCTTCCCGCCGTCGCGCGGCCGCCGACTGTGACGCGTCCGCTGTCGTCGTAGTCGATCGTATCCAGGGACAGGGGAATGCCGGGCTCCGCCTCGCCGCCGGTGGTGGATGCCGTCGACGGCGCCTGCAGGACTTGGCTGCCTCCCCCTTCGCCCTGGGGAACCAGCACAGCCAGAGTTTCGCTTTTTGGCGCCGCGGCCCCTACTGTCGTCGTCGCCGGCTCAGGCACCACCATCAACACCTGCTGGTCGGCGGCCACGGTCTTGCCGTCAGGCGTTTTCGCGGAAAGATCCAGCGCATGGTTGCCCGATTTCAGCGGCGCGCTGGGCAGCAGCACCCACTCGCCGCGATCGTCGGCGGTCGTCTTGCCCACCACCGCGCCATCGCTGGTGACGGTGATCTCGCTGCCGGGCGTCGCGCGGCCCGCGATCACCATACCGCCCTGGGAATCGACTCGCACGACGTCGAAGGCCGGCTTGCCGGTGTCAGGCGCCGGAATGGGTGCCGGCGCTGCGGCCGCTGTGCTGGGCTCGACGGCTGGCGGCGTTGCTGCGGGCGCAGCAGTCCCGGCCGTGCCGGTGGTCGCGGCCGCCGTCGTGTCCGTGGAACTCGGCGGCGTGGTCG
>Ga0184612_10000542_pt1 | contig 17753 bp, 16 predicted proteins | sample PLM3_60_coex_FD_133163 | JGI IMG/M metagenome (GOLD analysis project Ga0184612, IMG submission 133163) | Groundwater sediment microbial communities from an aquifer in East River, Colorado, USA - PLM3_60_coex | ecosystem: Environmental > Terrestrial > Soil > Riparian zone | place: USA: East... | reverse complement strand
CGCCACCGCACTCTTGCCTGAGCCGATACCCCCCGTGAGTCCGACCATGAGCATGGCGCCCAGTCTCGCAGAACGCCCGGGTGTCGTACGCTCGGCGGACCCCATGGACATCATCGAGAACGGCCTCGGGCCCCGCCAGCCCAACCGCGTAGGGCGAGTCGCGATTGCTCTCGCCGTCGTCGCGGCGCTGGTCCTTGCCGGCTATTCCGCCCTGTCCAAGCAGGACGGCGCGACGCCGCGACTGGCGGGACCGTCCGTACCGAACGTACCGGCACCGACCACGACTGCCGAGTACCGGAACGACCCCTTGTACGGGGAGATGCCGCGCCCGCTCCAACAGGCCATGGACGCGATCATGTCCTGGCAGGGCCCGGATCACCAGTACTGGGCCGGCGGGACGCTGGTGACGTCCGCTGATGGCCCGGAGGGCAGCTACGAGGCTCTCTTGCTTCCGCCCGGCGAGTACGAGGTGGGGTGGATCTGTGTCGGCGAGGGCGATGTATCCGTGGCGGTCGGCGAGACCGAAGACGTGCTGTCCGGCAAGTACACCGGACTCTCGCTGCCGTGCGCCGACCCTCCCGCGCAACCCGTGGTGCTGCGCGTGAAACTGAAGGGCCCGTCACTGTACTGGCATGTCCAACCTGGCGAGGACACGGTCGCCGGCGTGGCTCATGCGCTCCGCCCCGTCACCTAGATCGGCTCGGCGATCTTGGATGAACTATGTGGCTCCAGCAGCAGAGTTCATCCAAGAACCACCTGGGCGTCCCAGATCGCGGCAAACGCGCACAGGCCCCCGCGGCGCGATGCGCTGCGGGGGCCTGTGCTTGTTTGCTAGCCCTTGCCGGCGAGCTTTTCCTTGAGAGCGGCGAGCGCCTCGTCGGTGGCGAGGGTGCCCTGCGGCTCCTCGGCCGGCTTGGCGGGCGCCGGCGCGGCGACCGGAGCCCCAGACGTGGGGGCGGCCGGTGCGGCGTCGTCGGCGGCACGGGCGGTCTGCACCTGCTTGGTGTGGGCCTCCCAGCGACCGCGGGCCTCGGCGTACTGCCGCTCCCACTCCTCACGCTGCTTGTCGAAGCCGTCCAGCCACTCGCCCGTCTCGGGGTCGAAGCCGTCCGGATAGACGTAGTTGCCCTCGTTGTCGTACGTGGCGGCCATGCCGTAGAGGGTCGGGTCGAAATGTTCCTCGCCTTCGACGAAGCCCTCGTTGGCCTGCTTGAGCGAGAGCGAGATCCGCCGCCGCTCGAGGTCGATGTCGATGACCTTGACCATCACGTCCGACCCGACCTGGACGACCTGCTCCGGGATCTCCACATGGCGCTCGGCCAGCTCGGAGATGTGTACCAGGCCCTCGATGCCGTCGTCGACGCGCACGAACGCGCCGAACGGCACCAGCTTGGTGACTTTGCCGGGGACGATCTGCTGGATCGCGTGGGTGCGGGCGAACTGGCGCCAGGGGTCCTCCTGCGTCGCCTTGAGCGACAGGGAGACCCGTTCGCGGTCCAGGTCGACGTCGAGCACCTCGACTTCGACCTCCTGGCCGACCTCGACGACCTCGGATGGGTGGTCGATGTGCTTCCAGGAGAGCTCCGAGACGTGCACCAGGCCGTCGACACCGCCGAGGTCGACGAAGGCACCGAAGTTCACGATGGAGGACACGACACCCTTGCGGACCTGGCTCTTGGCGAGCTTGTTCAGGAACTCGCTGCGCACCTCGGACTGGGTCTGCTCGAGATAGGCCCGACGGGACAGCACGACGTTGTTTCGGTTCTTGTCCAGCTCGATGATCTTCGCCTCGAGCTCGCGGCCCACGTACGGCTGCAGGTCCCGGACACGACGCATCTCGACCAGGGACGCGGGCAGGAAGCCTCGTAGGCCGATGTCGAGGATGAGACCACCCTTGACCACCTCGATGACGGAGCCGCGAACGACGCCGTCGTCCTCCTTGATCTTCTCGATCGTGCCCCAGGCGCGCTCGTACTGCGCCCGTTTCTTCGAGAGGATCAGGCGGCCCTCCTTGTCCTCCTTCTGGAGGACGAGGGCCTCGACGTGGTCACCGACGGCGACGACCTCAGACGGGTCAACATCGTGCTTGATCGACAACTCGCGCGAGGGGATGACGCCCTCGGTCTTGTAGCCGATGTCGAGCAGGACCTCGTCCCGATCGACCTTGACGACGGTGCCTTCGACAATGTCGCCGTCGTTGAAGTACTTGATGGTCTCGTCGATCGCGGCGAGGAACGCCTCCTCGGTTCCGAGGTCGTCGACGGCGATCTTGCTGGCGCTCGAGGTGGCCTCGATGCTGCTCGTCATGTGGGCTGTTGCTCCGGTGGACTGGTGGCTTCTGACTGTGACGCGCCCGGTGGGCCCGCCGCCACGCATCCTTCCGCAACCGGAGATGATCACGAGAGTATGGAGACGACCGCGAACCTACTCCCTACCGAGGACGCGGCCCACGAGTGCATCGAACAGCTTACCGTGCCTATGAGCGGCCGGTCCAACCCTCCCTTATCCGAATTGCCGGCGATCTAGTAGCCAATCGCGTGCTCGGGCACCAAACCACCCCGGACCAACTCCTCGATCAACGCCCACCGGCCCACGGCAGGTGCCGCGACCGACGGGTCGGTGCCCGTGACCTACGGGGTTGGGGTGCACGTTGTCGCGAAAGTGGCCCAGCGATAGATCACGGCACGCGGCGGGTGAATGCGTCCGCCGTGAACGGGTGGAATCCGCAGTCCATCCATGCCGTCCGCCCGACTACTCGACGACCATCTCGGGCGGCGTGGCATCGGTCAGTTCGTATCCACGGGCGAGCAGCTCGGCCTCGACCGCCGCGCACACGGTCTCGACGACAACGACCCGCGCGAAGCGCTTATCGTCCCCCGCCACGACATGCCATGGCGACTTCGGATGGTCGGTGCGCTCGAGCATGTCACGAAGCGCTGTCTCATACTTCGATCGCTTTTTGCGGTTGCGCCAGTCCTCGTCGGTGAGCTTCCACGACCGCAACGGATCGCTCGCGCGGCTCTGGAAACGCCGTAACTGTTCCTCGGCCGAGACGTGCATCCAGAACTTGACGAGGATCATGCCCTCGGCCACCAGGGTCCGCTCGAACTCGACGATCTCGTCATATGCGCGGGACCACTGATCCTTGGTGGCGAATCCCTCGACCCGCTCGACCAGTACCCGGCCGTACCAGGACCTGTCCAGCACGGCCATGCCGCCCCAGCCGGGCAACGCCGGCCAGAACCGCCACAGGAAATGGTGTCTCTTCTCGTCGTAGGTCGGGGCGGCGAACTGCGCCACGCGAACATGTCGAGGATCAAGCGGACGCACCAACCTCTTGATCGCGCCGCCCTTGCCCGATGCGTCCCAACCCTCGAAGACCACACACAGGGGCGGACCGATGCGGTGCTCCTCAAGTTGTCCGCCGAGGACAAGGCGGAGGTACAGCAGGCGCAGTAGCGCCGCGTCGAGCCGGGCGTCGCCCTCGATCTTCGACAGCTTCGCGGACAGGTCGGCGTCGGAAAGCTTGGTCACCCTGCCATCCTGGCATCCCGCGACGAGCGCATCCCGCGTGATTCACCGCAGTGAGCACAGGGGGTGGTCTTGTCGATGCCTCTACCGTTTGCGCTTGCGCCGCGATGGGCTGCGACGTCTTGTCTGGCGGCGCCGCTGGCCCGTCGATGACCGCCGCTGTTCCTTGGGGCTGAACTGGCCGATCTGCCTGAGCCGCTCGAGTGCGTATGAGCGGGCCTCGAAGTCGTCGGTTTCTTCGGCCATGCTCAAAGCGGTACCGAAGTGCGCGGCTGCCCCATCGAGATCGCCAAGGGCAACGAGAGCGTCGCCCGCGTGAAGACGGATCCAGAAGTCGTGCGGCCAGCGGGTCAGATTCAACTCGATGCGTGCCCGAGCCTGCTCGGACAAGCCCGCCTCGGCCAGCGCGACCACGACGTCGCCGTCGAGGAATGCCTGCAAATCGGGGTCCACCCGGGTCAGGGCGTCGCCTACTATCTCTGCCTCCGCCCCGAGGCCGGCGCCACCGAGGTCGAGGACCAGGCCGACCAGCCAATCGGGAAGCCGGCCAGCCAGCTCGGGCTCTGCGCCGAGGGCGACCGCGAAGTCGTCCCGCCGACCGGGGAACCAGCTGGCCGCCTCCACGACGAGTCGGGCACGCTCTGCTAACTCCTTGGATTCCGGTACGACGTACATGGCCCCTTCGGCGTCGGCAAGCTTGGTCGCCAAGCCGTTCGGCAGGTGCGGTAGCTCCAGCCGTACGGCAGCGTCGCCGAGAGCTTCCCACCCGTCCGGGTTGCTGGCGCTGGCACGCTCCAGGCGTGTTCGGATCACCGCCTCGGCCTCGGCCCGGTGGGCTGGACACATCATCGCCTGGGCCTCGTCCAGCTCGCCCGGAAAGCCGAACCGACGACCGACGCACGCGGGACAGCCGGAGCGTGGTCGGGCCGCGGCGGCCAGCTCGACCACCGAACGGTCCAGGTCGACCGCGCTCACCTCGGTCACTGTCCCACCGTACCCAATGGACAAAGCCTTCTCCGGAGGTGTCTTGCCCGACTTGGTGGGGCGCTCCTGGCAAATTCGAGGATCCGACCCATCCCCCGGCGCGCACCGCGGTCAGCACAGCGACCGCGAGCGAGCTGAATGCGGAAGAGGACACGCCTCCGATTCTGTTGGCAACTGATGTAGTGCTTGCGCTACGATGCACTACATGACGATGCCGCTGTCCATCCGCTTCGAAGCCGCGCTGTTGGCGCGACTGCGCGCCCGCGCGTCCGCGACGGTGGGGGGCAACACCTCCGCGTTGGCCCAACGGCTCGTCGACGAGGGTCTTCGCATGGCCGATCATCCGGGTGTGGTCTTCAAGGACGGTCCGACCGGCCGCCGCGCCGCTCTGGCGTGTGGACCCGATGCGTGGGAGGTCGTCAAGTTCCTTCGCGAGGTCGACGAACGAGGCCCGGCCGCTCTGGATGCCGCAGCCGAGATCTTCGCGGTCGACGTCCACCGCATTACTACTGCTGTGAGTTACTACGCCGATTACCGCGACGAGATCGACGCCGAGATTGACGCGGCCGACGAGGCATCCGTACGGGCGGAACAGGCGTGGCGTGTGCAGCAGCGGCTCATCGCGTGAGCGAATCACGGCCGGCGCGGCTCGTGTTGGATGAGATGTTCTCGCCCAAGATCGCAGCTGCGCTGCGCGAGCGGAAGCAGGATGTCATCGCGGTAGCCGAACGGATGGACCTGCGGTCCATGACCGATGACGAGTTGTTCGCGTGGGCGATCACCGACAACAGATGGCTGCTGACCGAGAACGTCAAGGACTTCCGACCGATCCTGCTACGGGCGATGCAAGCTGGCGGGGTCATCACCGGACTCCTGTTCACCAGCAGCCGCACGTTCCCACGGTCACGACAGAAACTCGGGCCACTCATCGACGTGTTGCACAGGTGGCTCACCAGCGGGCCACCTCCGGCACCACTCACTGAGGACTGGCTGCTCGATCCCGATCCGGCCCAGACCCCGGACGATGGTCCCGAGTAGAGACAGTTCAACCCGCGGCTATGTCCGTTCATCCCCGACTCGACCTCGCATACCACCTGGCCCACCGCCAGACCGAGTCCGGTCGCCCGATTCCCGTCTCGCCAGCGCCGTACGGTGGGGCCGTGACGGGCGAACAGGATGCGGCGCGGGCTGCCCGCCGGTTGATCTCCTCCGACACCAACCGGCGGGCATCACGGTACTGGTGGGACACCGACGCCGACGGTTACCAGGCCGAGCACGGCGCCTTCCTCGGCGACCTGGACTTCGTCTGGTGCCCCGAAGGGCTACGCGAGGCCGACGCGGGCCTACTGGGCCCGGTCGCCGGGCGGCGGGTGTTGGAGGTCGGATGCGGAGCCGCCGCCGCGGGTCGATGGCTCGCCACGCAGGGCGCCTACGTCCTCGCCCTCGACCTGTCGGCCGGGATGCTGCGCCATGCGGTGGAGGCCGCCGAGCGGACGGGCGTGCGCATACCGCTGGTTCAGTCCGACGCGATGGCTCTGCCCGTCGCTACGGGGAGCATCGACATCGCCTTCACGGCGTTCGGCGCTGTTCCGTTCGTGGACGACTCGGCCGCGGTGATGCGGGAGGTGTTCCGCGTGCTGCGCCCCGGCGGGCGGTGGGTATTCTCAGCGACGCACCCGATGCGATGGATCTTCCGCGACGATCCGGGCGAGGGCGGCCTCGTCGCGGTGCAGCCGTACTTCGACCGCCGGCCGTATGTGGAGTACGGCGCCGACGGCACACCGACCTATGTGGAGCACCATCGCACGCTCGGGGACCGGATCCGTGAGCTGGTCGGCGCCGGCTTCGGGCTGGTGGACTTGATCGAACCGGATTGGCCCGAGGGGCACGAGAGGATCTGGGGCCAATGGAGCCCCCTGCGTGGCCGGCTCTTCCCAGGCACCGCGATCTATGTCGCCACCAAACCCGACTAGTGGGCACCGCAGCAAGATCGCGTTGATCTAGGGGTTGTTCTCGTGGTTTGATCTCCAACCACGAGAACAACCCCTAGATCAACGCGATCTTGGCCCTTGATTTACCGATCGCTCGCCGGTCAGCCCGCCGCGCGGCGGGCGACCGTGAGCAGGTGGGCGCTCGCGCCGAACAGGCTCGGCTCGGATTCGACCTCGCGCAGCAGATCGAGCGTCAGGCGGGTGCGCTCGTCACCGGCGAGGAAGTCCGACAGCGTACTCACCATCCACAGCGGACCTTCCACGGCGACCACCCGCTCGACCTCGAGCCGCGCCTCGGTGGCCTCCGCCGGCGGCTCGCTCGGGTGGTGGAAATAGGCGGTGGTGAACCAGCCTCGGACGTGCTCGGGGTTGCGATGCTCCCCGGTGGCCAGGTCGCCGCGGACAACGTCCAGGAAGTCCGGATCGGCCAGATAACTCTTGACGAAGCCGTCCAGCAGCGACGCGTACCGGCTGATGGTCGCCGCGACCACGACGCCCCCCGGGCGCACAGCGCGGGCTGCCTCATGCCAGACCGCCAGTCGGTCGGCCCGGTCGGTGAGGTGGTAAAGAGGACCGAGCAACAGGACGGCGTCCACGCTCGCGTCGGCGGCCGTGAGCACCCGCGCGTCGCCGACCTGCGCCGTCACGCCCGGCAGCGCCGCCGCGACGGCCACCTGCGCGGCCACCGGATCCACCACGTGGACGCGGTATCCGGCCCGTGCCAGCGGCCCGGCGTAGACGCCGGTCGCTCCGCCCACGTCCAGCACCGACGCGGGGGCCGAAGGCAGCACCCGGGTCAGCACGTCCCAGGTCCGGAGGAACTCGAGCCGACCGGCACCCGCCGAGAGGCGCCCATCCTCTACGCCGCTCTCGTAGTATGCGTGGATCTCCGCCAGCATGAGGCGATCATGGCCCGCCGGGCCGCGCTGCCGCAACGCGATATCGGCTGGGCGGTTGTTACGCCGTGCACCGAGGAGCTGTTGATCAGCCGGGCCGTATTGGCGGTCGGGTACTAGCGTGCGGCCATGCCACCGTCGCGCCCACGGCCGGCCACGCCCTTGCGCACGCTCAAGCTGATCGTGCTAGCCGTGACCGGCTCACTCGTGCTGCTGTTCGGGATGCTCGCGCTGACGGGTCTGCGGTTCGGCCGGGCCGACACGATTTGGATCGCGCTGCCGGTGATCCTGGGCGCCGCCAACCTCGTGCTGGTGCCGGCGGTCGGCTCGACCGTGCGGCCGCTGCCGTACGGGATCAAGCCGGCCGACGCCCAGCGCGTCTCCTACGGGGTGCTGCGCACCGTGACGTTCCTGAGGTTCGCGCTCGCCGCGACCCCCGCGCTGTTCGGTCTCGCCGCGTCGTTCGCGGCGGACGACCTGTCTCCGTACGCCATCGGCGCGGCCTTCTCCGTACCGCTCATGCTCCTCGTCGTCTATCCGCGCGCCGGTGTTGTGGACGGCGTACGCGAGCGGCTGGAGTCCGGCGACGTACGTTCGTACCTTCCCGGTCCAGGATAATTCGAGCCGCGAGGCTATCCGAGGCACCCGGATCGCCCAGGATCGGAAACGATGGGAGTTGAATGGGCGGATGCAACTTCGGCTCGCCAGCGCGGCCGGGAGGTGGGCTCTCGCTGCCACAATCCTTGGCACGAGCCTCGCCTTCCTGGACGCCACGATCGTCAACATCGCACTGCCGAGAATCGGCGAGGATCTGAACGCCCCGATCGCGGGTCTACAGTGGACCATCAACGGATACACGCTCTCCCTGGCCGGGCTCATTCTGCTCGGCGGGGCCCTGGGAGACCGGTATGGCCGGCGGCGCGTCTTCCTCGTGGGCGTGGTCTGGTTCGCGGTCGCGTCGCTGCTCTGCGCGCTCTCGCCGACCATCGCATTCCTCGTCGCCGCCCGCATTCTCCAGGGCGTCGGCGGTGCGCTGCTGACACCCGGCTCACTCGCGCTGATTCAGGCCTCGTTCCGGCCGGAGGACCGGGGTCGCGCGATCGGCGCGTGGTCGGGCCTCGGCGGCATTGCCGGTGCGGCCGGCCCGTTCCTCGGCGGCTGGCTGATCCAGGGCCCGGGTTGGCGTTGGGCTTTCTTGATCAATCTGCCACTGGCGGCGCTTGTGGTCGCGGTGACGGTGCGCCACATGCCGGAGAGCCGGGACGAAAGGGCCACGGGACGGTTCGACATCGCGGGCGCCGTGCTCGGCGCGCTCTCGCTGGCGGCAGTGACGTACGCACTGATCGCCGCGGCGGAGTCGGCCGGGCGCGGCACAGCCATCGCGGTCGGGCTGGTGGGCCTGGCGTTTGGCGTGGCCTTCGTCGTGACCGAACGGCGGCGCGCCAACCCGATGCTCCCGCTGGATATTTTCTCGTCTTCGCAGTTCACCGCCGTCAATGTGGTGACGCTGGCCGTCTACGCGGCACTCGGTGGCGTCTTCTTCCTGCTTCTGCTGCAGCTGCAGCTGGTCGCGGGCTTCTCCCCCATTGCCGCCGGGACGGCATTGCTGCCCGTCACGATACTCATGCTGCTCCTCTCGTCCTGGAGCGGCGGCCTCGCGCAGCGGATCGGACCCAGGTGGCCGATGGTCGCCGGCACGCTCCTGTCCGCGGCGGGCGTGCTGCTGATGAGCCGGATCGGAGCCGGATCTTCCTACGTCGTCGACGTACTGCCGGCCGCAATTCTGTTCGGGCTCGGTCTTTCGCTGGTCGTCGCGCCGTTGACGGCGACCGTGCTGGCGAGCGCCGACGCCCGCCGGGCCGGGATCGCGAGCGGCGTCAACAACGCCGTCGCGCGGGCCGGATCACTGCTCGCCGTCGCGGGACTGCCCCTGCTCGTCGGCCTCTCCGGCGCCGACTACCGGAACCCGGAGAACCTTACCGATGGCTTCCGTATGGCGATGTACATCTGCGCGGCCGGGCTGGCCGCTGGCTCGGTGCTGAGCCTGTTGATGATCAGCGACGACGCCTTGCGGCAGACGCTGGACCGGCCGGAGGTCGCCCAGCCCCAGCGGCGCGTGCACTGCGCCGTCGACGCGACGCCGCTTGAGCACCACGGCGCGCGGACCTGATCTGATCATGAAGTTACGGTTGCAAAATCGCGCCGATCATGACGACAGTCCTCCGGACGGGAACACGAGTAAACGCTCACCCGTTCATGATCGGCGGACAAGATGGTCAGTGGTCCGCGGCGTCCCAGTCCCGACCGCCACCCACCGACACCTCAAGCGGGACGTCGAGTGGATACGCGTGGCCCATCTGGTCCCGTACCAACGTCTCAAGGTCCTTTCGCTCGCCCGGCGCGACCTCGAAGACAAGCTCGTCGTGCACCTGTAGGAGCATCCGGGAGCGCAGCCCCGCCTCCCGCAGCGCGCCGTCGACCCGGAGCATGGCGACCTTGATGATGTCCGCGGCCGAGCCCTGGATCGGCGCGTTGAGGGCCATCCGCTCGGCCATCTCGCGCCGTTGCCGGTTGTCGCTGGTGAGATCGAACAGGTACCGCCGGCGGCCCAGCACTGTCTCGGTGTAGCCGTCGAGGCGCGCCTGGGCGACGACCCGCCGCAGGTAGTCGCGCACGCCGCCGAAACGCTCGAAGTAGCCGTCCATGAGCACGCGGGCCTCGTCCGGAGTGATGCCCAGCTGCTGCGATAGGCCGAAGGCACTTAGCCCGTACGCCAGGCCGTAGTTCATCGCCTTGACCCGGCGGCGGTGCTCGGACCCGATCTGTTCGAGCGGAAGGCCGAACACGACCGCGGCCGTAACCGCGTGGAAGTCGGCGCCCGACCGGAACGCCTCGATCAGCGCCTCGTCCTTCGAGAGGTGCGCCATGATGCGCATCTCGATCTGGCTGTAGTCGGCCGTGAGCAGGCTCTCGAAGCCGTCGCCCACAATGAAGGCCCGCCGGATCCGGCGTCCCTCCTCGGTGCGGATCGGCACGTTCTGCAGGTTGGGGTCCGTGCTCGACAGGCGCCCGGTGGCGGCGACCGTCTGGTAGAAGGTCGTGTGGAGGCGGCCGTCGTCGCTCACGGACTTCAACAGGCTGTCTACTGTGGACTTGAGCCGGGCGACGTCGCGGTGGCGGAGCAGATGCTCCAGGAGCGGGTGCCCCGTCTGGGCGTACAGGCCCTGCAGCGCGTCGGCGTCCGTAGTGTAGCCGGTCTTGATGCGCTTGGTCTTGGGCAGAGCGAGCTCGACGAAGAGGATCTCCTGCAGCTGCTTGGGCGAGCCGAGGTTGAACTCGCGCCCGATGACGCCGTACGCCGCCTGTGCCGCGGCCTTCACCTCGGCGGCGAAGTGCGACTCCAGGTCGGACAGGTAATGCGTGTCGGCCGCGATCCCGGTCCGCTCCATGCCTGCCAGCACGTACGCCAGGGGCTGCTCCACGTCGGCGAGCAGCCGCCTCGAGGCGTCGCCGTCCCGCAGCAGCTCGGCGTCGATCGCGGCGACCAGGTCAAGCGTCGCCCGGGCGCGCAGCATCAGGTTCTGCTCGACGACGTGCTCGTCGCCCATGCCCTCCAGCGCGAGCTGGCCGTCCTCGGCGCCCTCCACCCGCAGCTCCCGCTGCAGGTAGCGCAGCGCGAGGTCGGTCAGGTCGAACATGCGCTGGTCGGGTCGGGCCAGGTAGGCCGCGAGCGCCGTATCGGTGTCGAGCCCGGCGAGCTCCCAGCCGTGGGCGGTGAACGCGAGCATGGCCGGTTTCGCGTCGTGGATCACCTTCGGGCGGGTCGGGTCGGCCAGCCAGGCGGCGACGCTGGCCTCGTCGTCCGCGTCGAGGGCGGCCGGATCGAGCCAGGCCGCCGGCCTGCCGGCGGTCGCGATCGCCAGTCCGGTCAGGGAGCCCGTGCCGCGACCGAACCGCCCGGACACGGCCACGCCCACGTGCACCCCGGCCGGGGCGTACCGGTCGAGCCACGCGCGCACCTCGCCCGTACCAAGGAGGCGGCCGGCGAGGTCGAACCCGGACTCGGCCTCGGGCTCGACAGCCTCCAGGTACTCGTAGAGCCGATCGCGAAGGACCCGGAACTGCAGCGTGTCGAAAACGCGGTGCACGGCCTCGCGGTCCCAGCCCCGCCACAGCGTCTCCTCCGGCCGCAGCGGTAGGTCGAGGTCGTCGATGAGACGGTTGAGCTCGTAGTTGCGCAGCACACCGCCGAGGTGCTCGCGCAGGCTGTCGCCGACCTTGCCCTTGATCTTGTCGACCTGGGCGACGACGGCGTCGAAGTCGCCGAACTGGATGATCCACTTGGCCGCGGTCTTGTCGCCCACACCCGGGACGCCAGGCAGGTTGTCGCTGGTCTCGCCGACCAGGGCGGCGATGGCGCGGTAGTGCTCCGGCCCGACCCCGTAGCGCGCCATCACCGCCGCCGTGTCCATCCGTGCGAGCTCCGACACGCCGCGCTTGGGGTAGAGCACCGTCACGCCCTCGGTGACGAGCTGGAACGCGTCCCGGTCGCCGCTGCAGATCAGCACTTCCATCCCGGCCTCACGGGCCTGGGTCGCGAGGGTGGCGATCACATCGTCGGCCTCGAACCCCTCCTTCTCGACCACCGGGATCCGCAGCGCGGCGAGCACCTCCTGCACGAGGCTGACCTGGCCCTTGAAGTCCGTTGGGGTTTGGCTGCGGTTGGCCTTGTACTCCGAGTACTGCTCGGTGCGAAACGATCGGCGCGACACGTCGAAGGCCACTATGACGTGCGTCGGGCGCTCGTCGCGCAGCACGTTGATCAGCATCGAGGTGAAGCCGTAGACGGCGTTGGTCGGCTGGCCCGTGGTGGTCGAGAAGTTTTCCACTGGCAATGCGAAGAATGCCCGGTACGCGAGCGAGTGGCCGTCAAGAAGGAGAAGGCGTGGCGCTTCGGTCACACCCGGGACTCTAGTCCGAGCCTCCGACGATTATTTTGGCGCTCGCTCCGCTCGCGCGGCCGTGCCGCCGAAAGCCGGCCTGCATCCGCTCCGCCGCTCGGTCGCAGGCTCCCTCGCTCTGTCGCGGCTTCGGCCGGCGCGGCACGGCGGGCTCCCTCGCTCTGTCGCGGCCTCGGCCGGCGGCGCGAAGCGGTAGCTCCGACGGGATTACTTTGGGGGTGTTGGGAGGTTTTCGGCGATGATCCGTTCGGCGACCTCTTTCATGGTCAACCGGTTGTCCATGGCGGCCCGTTGAATCCACTTGAATGACTCGGGCTCGCTCATGCTGAACGCGGACATCAGGGTGCCCTTGGCCCGCTCCACGATCTTGCGAGTTTCCAGCCGGTCGGCGAGGCTTGCCACCTCGGCCTCCAGCGCGTGCAGTTCGGCGTAGCGCGAGATCGCTATCTCGATCGCCGGCACCAGGTCGCTCTTCTGGAAGGGCTTGACCAGGTACGCCATCGCGCCCGCCGCGCGGGCCCGCTCGACCAGGTCGCGCTGGCTGAACGCGGTGAGGATCACGACCGGTGCGATCCGCTCGCCAGCGATTTTCTCGGCCGCGGCGAGGCCGTCCAGGATCGGCATCTTGATGTCCAGGATCACCAGATCGGGGCGCAGCCGCGCCGCGAGCGCGACGGCCTCCTCACCGTCCCCGGCCTCGCCGCAGACGTCGTACCCCTCCTCGACGAGCATCTCGCGGAGGTCGAGCCGGATCAGCGCCTCGTCCTCGGCGATGAGAACCCGGCGGCTCTGCCCCTCGGTCACGGCACTCTCCCACCAGCATGATCACTACGGCCAGGCGCGTTGTTCGCGCGCATAGCGTAACGGGTACGCTGGTCGAATCCTCACGTCCCCGTATCCCAACGGCAGAGGAAATGGTCTCAAACACCATCCAGTGTGGGTTCGAATCCCACCGGGGACACGCCTCCGCAGTCAGAGCAGTCTCGCCAGCCGGGATTTCTTGCTGTTCTCCCGTACGACCCAGGCGACATCGGCGTCGCGGCGTTGCTCGAGCGCTCGGAAGCGCACCAGTCCCGGTGCGGGATCCGCGGCGACCGCCACGCTCCAGCAGTAGCCGAGCGCCTTGCGCAGGGCCCGGACGCCATCGCCATTGCGGTCGCTCGCGGACCTGGCCGCCAGCGAGTCGGTCGCCAGCTCGCTCAGGTCCACGGCCCGCAGTGCGCGGTCGGGTGTGCCAAGCAGGCGGGGTTCGCAGACGCCGGCGACGGCAGCCCGCTGTACCAGCGGATCCGCGTCGTCGACCCAGGCGCGGGCCAGTGTCCACAGGCGAGCGAAGTCGGCGTCGCCGAGTCGCTGCAGGGCCATGGCCACGCCCTCGCGAATCCGCCACCGCGGGTCGGTCGCGTGAAACCGGAGCCTCGCCTGGACGTCGCCGCCGAGCGCGAGCAGCTGACCAAGGCCAATCACTCCACAAAGGACGAGATACTCGTCGTCCAGGTCGATCAGAGCGTCGTACACCTTGGAGTCACCAACGTCCGCGAGCGCCTGGGCGAGTTCGAGGTTGGCGCGGGGGCCGGGCAGACCGGAGTGCTCCCGCAGGTACGCCGGCCAAGCCGAGCGCCGCAACGCCGACAGGTCCTCCCGGTGCGCGGCTCGACTTGCCATGATCCAACCTTACCGGCGCCTGACGCATTCCGCGTGCCTGTGGCCTTCGATAGCCTGAAGCAGCACGCCCGGATCGCAGGCGACGAGTGCTGGAGGGCCGAGATGACCGCTGTGTCGTACGCCAACGGGCCGTCGGTCGAGCCATTGCTGGGCGAGACCATCGGCGCGAACCTCCTTCGCACGGCGGCGCGTTTCCCCGACCGGGAGGCGCTCGTCGACGTGCCCAGCGGGCGCCGTTGGACGTACCGGCGCTTCGCGGACGACGTCGAGACGCTCGCGCGCGCCCTGCTCGCCGTCGGCCTTGCCAAGGGGGAACGGGTCGGCATCTGGGCGCCGAACCTGCCCGAGTGGATGCTTATCCAGTACGCCACCGCCCGAGTTGGGGCGATCCTGGTCAACATCAACCCGGCCTACCGCACTCACGAGCTCGCCTATGTACTGCGACAGGCCGGCGTCCGTACCCTCGTCGCCGCCGAGCGCTTCAAGACGTCCGACTACCGAGCCATGGTCTCCGAGGTACGGAGCGAGTGCCCCGACCTTCGCGAGATTGTCTACATTGGTACGGCGGATTGGAGCGCGCTGGCGGAACGCGCCTCCGATGTGGACTCAGAGGCGGTTTCGCGGCGCGAGGCCCTGCTCGGCTTCGACGACCCCATCAATATCCAGTACACGTCCGGCACGACGGGCTTCCCCAAGGGCGCCACGCTGTCGCACCACAACATCCTCAACAACGGGTACTTCGTCGCCCGTACGCAACGCTGGACCGAATCCGACCGGGTGTGCGTACCCGTGCCCTTCTACCACTGCTTCGGCATGGTCATGGGCAACCTTGGCGCGACGACGCACGGTGCCTGCGTCGTCATCCCGGCGCCGGCGTTCGAGCCCGCCGCGACGCTTCGCGCCGTCGAACGGGAGCGGTGCACGGTCCTCTACGGCGTGCCCACGATGTTCATCGCCGAGCTGGCCGAGCCCGACTTCTCCAGGTACGACCTGTCGTCGCTGCGCACCGGCGTCATGGCGGGCTCCCCCTGCCCGGTCGAGGTCATGAAGCGCGTCATCGACGAGATCGGCATGACCGAGGTCACCATCTGCTACGGCATGACCGAAACCTCGCCCGTGTCGACCCAGACCAAGCCGGACGATGACCTAGAGCGGCGAGTGTCCACCGTGGGCATGGTGCACCCGCACGTCGAGGTGAAGATCGTCGACCCGAGTACCGGGCTCACCCTGCCGCGCGGCGAGCCCGGCGAGTTCTGCACCCGCGGCTACTCCGTGATGTTGGGCTACTGGAACATGGCGGACAAGACGGCCGAGGCCATCGACGCCGCCCGCTGGATGCACACCGGCGACCTGGCGGTGATGGACGGATCCGGCTACCTCAACATCGTCGGACGTATCAAGGACATGGTCATCCGGGGCGGCGAGAACATCTATCCCCGAGAGATCGAGGAATTCCTCTTTACCCACCCCGACATCGTTGACGCCCAGGTCATCGGCGTGCCCGACGCGAAGTACGGCGAAGAGCTCATGGCCTGGGTCCGGCTGCGCGAGGGGGTCGCCGAGCTCACCGCCGAGCAGCTGCGGGAGTTCTGTGCGGGCAGGCTCGCGCACTACAAGATCCCGCGGTACGTGAAGGTGGTCGACGCCTTCCCCATGACCGTCACCGGAAAGATCCGGAAGGTCGAGATGCGTGACACGTCCATCGCCGACCTCGGCCTGGCCGACGTCGCCCGCGCCCGGATGGCGTGACGTGCTGCGCTACCCGCTCACCGAACATCCTGCACGCCACCCTGTGAATCTTGGATGAACTATGTTGCGCTGGCTGCATATTTCATCCAAGATCGCGGGGGTAGACTAGGCGAATGGCGCTAGTTGATCTTTACCATCGCAGCGTGGACGGCTTTGTCGACCGTGTGGCAAGGACCCGACCGGATCAGTGGTCAGCTCCGACGCCGTGCACCGAATGGGACGTCCGCACGCTGGTCAACCACTTGGCCTACGAGGACCGGTGGTCCGTGCCGCTGCTCGAGGGGGCCACCATCGCCGAGGTCGGCGACCGGTTCGAGGGCGACCTGCTCGGCGACGACCCCGTCACCGCGTCGACCGACGCGGCCGACGCCACGAAGGCCGCAGTGGCATCCGACGGCGCCCTGGATCGCAGCGTGCATCTGTCCTTTGGAGACACACCGGCCGGCGAGTACGTCCACCAGCTCCTCGCCGACCACCTCGTGCACTCGTGGGACCTCGCCGTGGCGATCGGGGCCGACCGGACGCTCGACCCCGAGGCGGTGCGCGCCTGCCTCGAGTGGTTCGCCAGACAGGAGGACGCCTATCGGTCCTCGGGCGTGATCGGACCTCGCGTGGACGTGCCCGCCGGTGCGGGTGATCAGGACCGGCTGATCGCCGCGTTTGGCCGGGACCCGCGGAGGTGAGCCCGGCCGAGCTGAATCACAGCCGATTCGATCCGACCCGCACGGGCGGACAATACGAGAGCTTCTACCAGAGGGCCAACCACCCCACCCTGCCGTTGGCCTTCTGGATCCGCTACACGGTCTTCAGTCCGGCCGGGCGCCCGGACGATGCGATCGGCGAGCTGTGGGCCGTGTACTTCGACGGTGTGAACGGGCGCCACGCCGTCGCGAAGCAGGAGTACCCGATCAGTGAGTGCTCCTTCGCGCGGGACGATTTCCGGGTCTGGACGGGGGCCAGCGAGCTGGGTGTCGGCCGCCTGCACGGGGCATGCGCCGGCTCTGGACTCGGTTCGCGGGACGCGCTGGCATGGGACCTGCAGTACGACGGCGCCGCCCCGCCGTTGTTCCTGCTCCCGCAGCGGCTGTATCGCGGCGGCTTCCCGAAGGCCAAGAGCCTCGTGGCCTACCCGTCGGCCCGTTACCGCGGCCACCTCATGGTCAATGGCCGTACGGTCGTCGTGACCGACTGGATCGGCAGCCAGAACCACAACTGGGGCAGCCGGCACACGGACCGCTACGCGTTCGGTCAGGTCGCCGGGTTCGACGACGCGCCGGACAGCTTCCTGGAGATCGCGACGGCGCAGGCCAAGATCGGTCCGATCCGGACCCCCTTCCTGACGTTCCTGGTACTCCGGCATGCGGGGCGCCAGCACAGCCTGGTGTCACTGCGCGAGGCGTTCCGAGCCAAGGCCACCTACCGGCCATTTAAGTGGACCTTTGAATCCGAGAACGAGGACGCGCGGGTGGCCGGCACGATCGCCGCCGCGCCTGAGGCCTTCGTTGGGCTTGGCTACCGCAACCCGCCGGGCGGCACCAAGTACTGCCTCAACACCAAGATCGGAACGTGCGAGGTCGAGCTGACCGAAAAGGCGACCGGCGCGCGGCACGTTCTGCGAACACGCGACCGCGCCCTGTTCGAGATCCTGACCGACGACCTCGACCACGGCATAGCGATCCGCGCCTAAACCTATCCCCGTCGATCTAGGGGTTGTTCTCGTGGATTGATCTCTAACCACTGGACCAACCCCTAGATCGACGGGAGTGAGGGGTTTTCGTAGCCGGCGCCCCGCCGGATGGGTCGGTGAGACGAATCCAACAGTGAGGCACCTGTCACACCCGCTCCTCCGAACACCCACTGACGGCGCACCTCGCGCCGCGACCCATCAGTGGGCGGAGGAAAGAACCATGAGAGACAGAGCAATCTCCACGGGTCCTGGCGGAGGGGTGTTGACCCGCCGGCGCCGCGCGGCGCTG
>Ga0184612_10000541_pt1 | contig 17756 bp, 15 predicted proteins | sample PLM3_60_coex_FD_133163 | JGI IMG/M metagenome (GOLD analysis project Ga0184612, IMG submission 133163) | Groundwater sediment microbial communities from an aquifer in East River, Colorado, USA - PLM3_60_coex | ecosystem: Environmental > Terrestrial > Soil > Riparian zone | place: USA: East... | reverse complement strand
CGCCGATCCTGACCGGGGTGGGAGGTCTCGGGGTTACGGGCCAGCCCGGGCTGGTCGTGGAGTTCGAGGACTTCGAGTTCGCCGAGTTCGTCGACGTCGGCCAGCCATCCGGCTAGCGCGCTAGCATCGAAGCTTCGGGGCGTAGCGCAGCCTGGTAGCGCGCCTGCTTTGCGTTTTCATGTCAGACCCCTCGTCTACGGTTGTTACGTGCCGACCGCGATGAGGCCGTGTCCTCGCTGCGGTGTTACGAAACGCATCACCGAGTTTGGGTGGCGCGACTCCGCTCGTACCAAGCCGCAGTCGTATTGCGCCGTGTGCATGAAAGAGGTCTGGCGGCTCTGGTAAGAGAGCCCCGGAACCGAGAGCGTCATCTCGCAATGCTTGCTCGTCGCCGGCGGCGCAGGATAGATCGCAACCAGCGCATCATCGCCGAGCTCAAGAGCAACCCTTGTGTGGACTGTGGTGGCATCTTTCCCCCGTATGTGATGGATTTCGACCATGTCCGCGACAAACACGAGCTGGTCTCGTCTCTCGTCTACAGGTCGAGCACCGAACGCCTTATCGCCGAAGTCGACAAGTGTGAGGTGGTGTGTGCCAACTGCCATCGGACGCGTACGCATCGCAGACGCCGAGCAATGCTCCGGGCTGAGGGACGGTTCGACGATGGCGTTCCGGTGGGGCTCGGGGCGTATGGGGCACCGCTAGAATCCCTGGTGACGGGATGTAGCGCAGCCTGGTTAGCGCGCGGCGTTTGGGACGCCGAGGTCGCCGGTTCGAATCCGGTCATCCCGACGAGGGACCCAAGCCACCCGGATAGCCTGGTTCCGTGCATCTCACCTCGCGGGTCCCGGAGCTCTCGCCGGCGAAGGTCTCGCGCATGCTCACCGGACTGCCAGAAGCCGATGGGGTCGAGGTCGTGGTCAAGCCTCTGCGGTATCGCTACCGGCCGCACCTCGCTGCCGAAACCGACTTCGACGCTCGAACGATCACGCTCCAGATCCCCGAGCCCTTCTTCCCGTTCGGCGAGATCGTCGCCCATGGCGCGAAGCGCCGGCCCGGTCGCTCGATACGGTTCATCTGGTTGACCGAAGGCGTCACGTTCCGAACGCCGCGCGAGGTCCTTCGCTTCCTGTATCTGCACGAGTGGATGCATTGGTACCTGCACAGCCTGCACGGACGGGGGACCTCCGCCGAAACGACCTGCGACCGGTTCGCGTTGCGGAACTACCGCAAGCGCGAGGTCACGCCGGCCGACGCGCGATCGGCGCTCCGTCGAACTCGGACGCCTCAGCCCTCGGTCGAGCCGAACGCGCGACGCAGGAGGTCGACGAACTGATCGATCCGCATCGTCCGCTGCTGTTCGAGGTCCGGCGGTGGAACAGGCCCGGGTCGAGCTCCTTCGTGACGAGGGCGTCTTGGAAGCCGTCTGCGAGCCAGTCGAGCATCGATGCGGCCATCTCGACGTCGAGGTCGCTCCGAAGGTCCCCGTGGGTGACGCCGAACTCGACGAATTCGAGCGTCCCGTACGGGTCCTCGCTCACCAGGTACCGGTTGATGCTCGTCGGAGCGAGAGGTCCGTGCCGTAGTTGCCGACCAGGGCGACGCGATAGGGGATCCAGTCATCCTGGATCAGATGCTCCGTCCGCTCGAGCCAGTACCGCAGCACCGGCCAGAAGCCCTCGATCTTCACCTCATCGGGCGCGTCCAGGCAGGCGGACAGGGATTCGACGGACCTGCGATAGACGGCGAAGAAAAGACCCGCCTTGCTGCCGAAATGCTGGAAGATCGATCCCTTCGCCATCCCGAGCTCGCTCGCCACGTCTTCGATATTCGTCCCCTGATAGCCGTTCTCGGCGAAGGCCTTCATCGCCACCTCGACGATGGCCTCGCGTTTGGCCGCGGATCTGGGACCCGAGCTTGACCTCGGGTGTTGGGGGACGACGGTCTCGTTCGTGCCCGACACCCCGTCAGTATGGATAGCCACCAGTCGCCTTCCCGAACGAGGCCTCACGGCATCTCGGCGGTGGCCCGGAGCCTCGCCACGAGCTCTTCATGGAGGATCCCGTTCGAGGTCAGTACCGACCGACCGTGCTCGAGCGGCGAGCCGTCGAACTGGGTCATCTTGCCCCCCGCCTCCGCCACGATGACCTGGAGCGCCGCGAAGTCCCATGTGGCCAGCTCGAGCTCGAGCATCACGTCCGCCGATCCACGCGCCACGAGGCAGTGTCCCCACGCGTCTCCGAACCCCCGGTTACGACGCGCCTCACGCGCGAGACCCTGGACGGCGCGCCCGGTCGGGCCATCGAGCCAATCCTCCATCCCCGCGAGGACGACGAACGACCGCGAGAGTCGGTCTGCCCGCGAGACCTTGATCGGGGATCCGTTCAGCCGTGCACCACCACCCTGCACCGCCTCGTACCGCTCGCCCAGGGCCGGCAGGTTCACGATGCCCACGACCGGCACGTCGTCGACGGCCAGCGCGATCAGGTTGGACCAGATCTGGATCCCGTCGGCGAAGTTCTTCGTCCCGTCGATGGGATCCACGATCCATCGACGGCGTCCGCCCCCTTGCAAGCCACCTTCTTCCCCGAGCACCCCGTCCTCGGGGAAGCGTGCCGCCACGGCCTCTCGGATCGTGGCTTCGATGGCGATGTCGGCATCGGTGACGGGCGTGCGATCGGGTTTGAGTCGAACCTCGAACGAGCCTTCGAAGAACCCCAGACCGATGTCGCCGGCTCGATCGGCGAGCTCGTTCGCGAACGCGAGCTCCTCTTCGAACATGTTCGTTCCTCGGATCTGTCGTCGCCGGCCCCCGCGCACGATACCGGAACCCCCTTTCCGATACGCTCGGCAGGCGCATGCAGACCACGCTTGAATCCACCGACAAGCACCGGGTCAAGCTCACGGTCGAGGTCCCGCCTGACGAGTTCGGCAAGGACCTCGAGCGCGCCTACCGGAAGATCGCGCAGCAGGTCAAGATCCCCGGGTTCCGCAAAGGCAAGGTCCCGCGACAGGTGATCGACGCGCAGATCGGGCGCGATGCGGTCCTCGGCGAGTTCCTCGAGGACTCCGTTCCCACGTACTACCGCGAAGCCCTCCGCGAACACGACCTCGCGCCGATCGCCGAGCCGGACATCGAGCTCGGTGACGTCGAGGAGGGCAGACCGCTGGTCTTCACCGCCGTCGTCGAGGTCCGGCCACGCCTGAAGCTCGAGGGATCCGACTACCGGGGGATCGAGGTCACCCGGCCGCAGGTCGAGATCACCAACGACGATGTCGACCGCTACCTGGACTCACTTCGCGAGCGGTTCGCGGAGCTCGAGACCGTCGGACGCCCTGCCCGAGCGGGGGACTACGTCGTCGTCGATCTTCGAGGCACGGTGCACGATGAGGAGATCCCCGAGGCCACCCGGCCCGACCTCCTCTACGAGGTCGGATCCGGCGAGTTCGGGGACAAGCTCGACGCGGAGCTCGAGGGCAAGAAAGCGGGCGAGATCCTCGCGTTCAATGACACGCTCGGGGCGGGTGCCGGCGAACGGGCGGGTGCCGGCGAACGGGCGGGTGCCGAGATCTCGTTCCGGGTCCTCGTCAAAGAGATCAAGGCCAAGAAGCTGCCCGAGGTCGACGACGAGTTCGCGAAGGTCGCCTCCGAGTTCGACACCCTCGATGAGCTGAAGACGAACCTGCACGAGCAGCTTCGCCGCAACCGGGAGCGGGTCACCGACGCCGAGGTCCGCGACCAGGTCCTCCAGACGCTCATCGACGGCATCGAGGTCGAGCTCCCCGACACGCTGGTCGACGAGGAGGTTCAGCATCGCGTGTCGCACGCGACGGAGCGCGCCGAGCAGGCGGGCATGACGCTCGAACGGCTGCTCGAAGCGCAGGGGTTCGACGAGCTTCGCTTCCGAGCGGACGCTCGCGATCATGCGATCCGGGCGATCAAGGCCGACCTCGTGCTCGAGGCCGTCGCCCGACAGGAGGACCTCCAGGTATCGCCCGAAGAGATCGCGCGGGAGATCTCGACGCTCGCGGGTGCCCTCGGCCGAGAACCGAAGGAGGTGGCGAAGAGCCTGGAGCGAAGCGGTCAGGTCGTAGCACTGGCCGGTGATATCATCCGCTCGAAGGCGCTCGACCTACTCGTCGAGCACGCAGTTATCCGCTCGGACGCCGGTCGGCGCGAGCCCCAAGCACTTGCCGAGGGCGACCAGGCCACCGACGAAAGCACAGAGGAGACGTCATGAAGGATTACCTCGTTCCTGTCGTCGTCGAGCAGACCAGCCGCGGCGAGCGGTCGTTCGACATCTACTCGCGCCTGCTGAAGGAGCGGATCGTGTTCCTCGGCACGCCGATCGACGACGCCGTCGGCAACCTCATCATGGCGCAGCTCCTGCACCTGGAGTCCGAGGACCCGGAGAAGGACATCAACCTGTACGTCAACTCGCCGGGCGGCGACATCACCTCGCTGTTCGCGATCTACGACACGATGCAGTACATCAAGCCCGACGTCTCGACCATCTGTATGGGCCAGGCGGCGTCGGCGGCGGCCGTGCTGGTGCTGGCGGGGACCAAGGGCAAGCGGTATGCGCTGCCGCACTCCCGGATCCTGCTCCATCAGCCGCACGGCGGCGCGCAGGGCCAGGCCGTTGACATCGAGATCCAGGCCAAGGAGATCACCCGGTACCGCAAGCTCCTCGAGGAGCTGATCTCTCTGCACACGGGCCAGCCGATCGAGAAGGTGGCGAAGGACACGGACCGCGACTACATCCTCACGGCCGACGAGGCCGTCGACTATGGCGTCGTGGACGAGGTCATCACCAGCCGAAAGATCAAGCCCGAACTCGCAGCGGCGGCCGCCGGCGCGTCGTAGGATTCGGGTCCGGAACGGTCGGGGTCAGCCCGGCCGCTGGGCTCAGGGGGCACTGGGGCCATGGCGAGGATCGGTGACTCGGACCTACTGAAGTGCTCGTTCTGCGGCAAGTCGCAGAAGCACGTCAAGAAGCTCATCGCCGGCCCGGGCGTCTACATCTGTGACGAGTGCATCGATCTGTGCAACGAGATCATCGAGGAGGAGCTCTCCGAGAGCTCCGAGCTCAAGCTCGAGGAGCTCCCCAAGCCGCAGGAGATCTACGGCTTCCTCGACGAGTACGTGATCGGCCAGGAAACCGCCAAGAAGGTCCTGTCGGTCGCGGTCTACAACCACTACAAACGGATCCAGGCCGGCGCCAAGGACTCGGAGGTCGAGCTCCAGAAGTCCAACATCATGATCCTGGGGCCGACCGGGTGCGGCAAGACCCTGCTCGCGCAGACGCTCGCCAGGATGCTGAACGTCCCGTTCGCGATCGCGGACGCCACCGCGCTCACCGAGGCCGGCTACGTCGGCGAGGACGTCGAGAACATCCTGCTGAAGTTGATCCAAGCGGCGGACTACGACGTGAAGAAGGCCGAGACGGGGATCATCTACATCGACGAGGTCGACAAGATCGCCCGCAAGTCCGAGAACCCGTCGATCACGCGTGACGTTTCGGGTGAAGGGGTCCAGCAGGCGCTGCTGAAGATCCTCGAGGGAACCACGGCTTCGGTGCCCCCACAGGGTGGTCGCAAGCACCCGCACCAGGAGTTCATCCAGATCGACACCACGAACGTCCTGTTCATCTGCGGTGGTGCTTTCGCGGGCCTCGAGAAGATCGTGGAGAGCCGGATCGGCAGCCGCGGTATCGGGTTCGGAGCCGATGTGCGGCGTGTGGAGGACAAGGATCTCGGTGCGATCCTCGGACAGGTGTTGCCGGAGGACCTGTTGAAGTACGGGCTGATCCCCGAGTTCGTCGGGCGGCTGCCGGTCATCACCAACGTGCACAACCTCGACAAGGACGCGCTGATCGACATCCTGACCAAGCCGAAGAACGCGCTCGTGAGGCAGTACCACAAGTTTTTCGAGTTCGACGGGGTGGAGCTCGAGTTCAGCGACGACGCGCTGGAGGCGATCGCGGACCAGGCGATCCTGCGTGCTACCGGCGCTCGGGGCCTGCGTGCGATCCTGGAGGAAGTGCTGCTGAACACGATGTACGAGCTGCCATCCCGGCAGGACGTGACGAAGTGTCTCATCGACGGTAATGTCGTCCGTACGAAGGTGAACCCCACGCTCGTGCCGGTGAAGGAAACGCCCAAGCGTCAGCGACAGGAACGATCGGCGTAACCGTGCGGCGACCGCGGCATCTCTTGGTCAGCCTCCCGTTCGTGGTGCTCGCCGCCCTGTTGCCCGCCTGCGGCGGCGATGACGACGGCGCCGCGCAAAGCCCCGCGGACCTCGAGGGGAAGGCCTGGGTCCTGACCCAGTTCATCAACGCCGCCGGTGAGACCGATATCGTCGATGTCGGTGTGAACGCCGAGTTCGACGGTTCCACGATCAGCGGCGTGTCCGGATGCAACCAGTACAACACGTCGTACGAGGCCACGGGGAACGAGATCTCGTTCGGCGCGATCGCCGGTACCCAGATGGCCTGCCCCGAGCCTCAGATGAGCGTCGAGGCGCGGTACCTCGAGCTGCTCGCGACCGTTGCAACGTTCGAGATTGATGGCCGTTCGATGTCAATGGCCGACGGTGAGGGAACACCGATCCTGCAGTTCGGCCAGGGCTGACCCGGACGCTAGGGTCCCAAGCGCTTCGAGAGGTCTCGAGCGCGCTCGATCTCGAGGAGCGCACCGACGCGTTCGAGGTCGGGCGTCGCGGCATCCAAGTGGGCGCGCCCCTCCTCGTAACGGTCCGTCGCCGCGAGTGCCTCGGCCAGGTCCAGTTCGGTGCGGGCCCGCTCCCACGCGGCGCCGAGCCTCTCGAAGCCCGTTCGCGCATGCTCGAGCATGGCGAGCCCCCCGTCGACGTCCCCCGCGGCTACGGAGGTCCGGGCTTCGAGCCGGTCGAGATGGACCGGGAGCGCTCGGAGCTCCCCCTGGCTCACGAACTCGCGCGACCGAACGAGGAACGCCGGGACCTCGTCCCACCGCTCGTGCCGGGCGAGGACCTCGGCGCGCACCTGGTCCTCGAGCGGCCGTCCGATCCCCGAGGGCCTGGAGCCGAGCTTCTCGAGCAGCTGCTCGACCTCCTCCGTCCAGCCCCGTCGCGTGAGGATCGAGGTCAACCAGATCAGAGAGCTGCGCGGCCACTCCCCGCCCTCGACAAGGGCGTGCCGGCGGAGCAAGGCGGTGAGCTCGACCGCGGCGGGGTCGCCGCGCGCTTCGTGGACGAAGGCCGCGGACCCGAACGCGTGGGCCGTGAAATAGGGAGGGTCGTCCTTCCGCTCGCCGAGCAGCGCCAGGACCCGCGGCACGATCTCGTCGACCACGACGTCCCAGTTCCCGAGCGCGAACTCCGCGAACGCGCCCCAAGAGAGGTTGTGGAGCGCCATGCCCTGGGCCTCTCCCGCGGTCAGGGCCTCGCCCTTGGTCGCCAATCGGACGGCCTCCGGGTAGTCGCCCATCATGGCCGTCGCCCACGCCGCCACGGCATGGATGTCTCCGAGCTCCCAGGGGTCTTCGAGCGCCTCCGCCAGGTCGAGCCGGCGCCGGATGAGCGGGAGCGAGCGACCGTACACGCCGCGCGGCCATAGCGTCGCGCCCGCGCTATCGAGGCTCGCGGAGGCGAGATCGGCGCGTCCGAGCCGAACGGCCATCTGCGTCGCCTCGTCCGCATCGGCGGAGGCACGCTCGTATTCGTCGTCGGTGATCGTCCGCCGATGTCCGAACGCGTAGGCGATGTAGCCCCGCGCGAGCAACAGCCGGGCGTGTTCCTCACTGTCTCCGTCGCGAACGTTCGCGGATCCGAGGTCCAGGTAGCGCTGAACTTCTTCCTCCGGGGGGATGTGCATCATCGAGCCTGGCCATCGCATGGGGACTTCCACAGCCCGGGCACACACGCGAGCGATGGCCATACCGTCCGCGGGGGCGTGCTCGGTACGCAGGTCGGCGGCCTCGCGGAACGATGCGAACGCAAGGTCGCCCCGGTAGTCGTTGAGTGCCACCATGCCCACCTGTTCGAGCGCCATCGCGCGTTCCAGCGGCTCGACGGCCAGCGCCCGCGCTCGCTCTGCCATGGCGGCGGCCTTCGCAACCGCGTAGCGGCGACGCGCGTCTTCGGAGGCCTGCATGAGGGATGCGAAGGCCTTCCGCCGGAGGTCCTCCAGGGTCGTGGGATCGCCCTGCGCGTCCTCGCGCCGCCCCCGGAACGCCTCCTCGTAGTGATAGGCGAGCAGCTCCGCGAACTCTCCCCGACGCTCGCCGCTCGTCGACTCGATCCATTCGGCCACCGCCGAGTGTGCGCGCGCCCGGTCCCGGCGAGGCAGGCTCTCGTAGGCCACGTCCCTCGTGAGGACGTGCTTGAAGGCGAACTCGCGCTGGCCCGCGACGGCCGAGCCGAGACGTGAGAGCACGAGGTCCCGGTCTTCCAACCTGCCCAGCGTGTCGTCGAGCTCGGGCCCCTCGCCGTTCAACAGCAGCAGGACCGGTCCCGGCCAGAAGACCCGGCCGACGACGGCGGCGCTTTGGAGCGCCCGTTTCTCCTTGGGAGCGAGTAGGTCGATCCGGGCGGCCAGCACCGCCTGCACGGTGTCGGGGACGACGACGTCGTCGATGCCGGCCGCGGCGCGCCACCGGTCGGCCTCGCGCACGATGCGTCCCTCGTCGATCAGCTTCCGGATGATCTCTTCGAGGAAGAACGGGTTTCCCTCCGCGCGCGCCAGGATGTGGTCGTGAACCGCCGGTGGCAGATCCTCGATCGAAAGCAGGAGCGTCACCAGCCGATCGGCCTCCAGCGCCGTGAGCGGGTCGAGTGCCACGGAGGAGAAGTTGCGCCGCCCCCCGCCCCACCCGGAACGGCGTTCGGTGAGCTCGGGACGGGCGGTGCAGACGAAGAGCACGGGTCCCTGAACGCGCTCGGCCAGCTCCTCGAGGAGATCGAGCAGGGCCGGGTCCGCCCAGTGGATGTCCTCGATCACGGCCACGACCGGCGCGGCGCCGGCGAGCGCCGAGAAGAAGGATCGCCACGCCCCGTGAGTCTTCAGCCGCACCTCTCGGGGCTCGAGCGTGTGGAACGGCATGCCGGGATCGTCGACTCCCACCGTGTAGGCGAGCGCCGCGGTTGCTTTCGCGGGGTCTGCGGCGACCTCCTCGGTCAGTAGCTCGCGGCCCATCGCGCGGATCCTCTCGAGTGCCACGTTGGGCGGGTCGGTGTCGAGCACGCCGCTGCGGGCTTTCAGGATCTCGGCGAGCGGCCAATAGGTGACCCCGTCGCCGTAGGGAAGGCAGCGACCGCGTACGACGACGGGAGGCTTCTTGACGCCGGCAGACCACGCGAGGAACTCGGCGGTGAGACGGCTCTTCCCGACACCGGGGTCACCGTAGATCGTGACGAGGTTCGGCCGGCCCTCGGCCGCGGAGCGGTGGTACAGGCTGCGCAAGACCTCCAGCTCGCTGTCGCGCCCCACCATCGGTGCGTGCAGGCCGGGAACACCTCGCTCCGCTCTGGCCGGTGCCTCCTCTTCGAGCACGACGGCCGGGACGGCCTGCTCCTTGCCGCGGAGCTCCTGCTCGCCGAGCTCGCGGAAGCGGAAGCCGCGCGCCGCTCGAGCGGTGCGCTCGGCGACCACGATCTCCCCAGGCTCGGCGGTCTGCTCGAGGCGTGCCGCGACGTTGACCGCGTCTCCGGTCACCATCGGCTCGCCCGGCAGCGGGTTGGGTGCTGCGAGCACCTCGCCGGTGTTCACACCGGTGCGGATCCGGAGCGATACGCCGAAGCGCGCCTGCAGGCCGGTGTTGACCTCTTCGAGCCGTCGCCGCATGCGCAGGGCCGCCCGTAACGCCCTCGACGGGTCGTCCTCATGCGCCGTCGGAACGCCGAACGCCGCCATCACGGCATCGCCGATGAACTTCTCGACGGTTCCGCCCTCGGCCTCGATCTCCTCGCGCATCGCCGCGAAGTAGGTCGCGAGAACCTCCTGCAGTCGCTCCGGGTCGAGCTGCTCGCCGAGGCCCGTCGAGCCCGTCACGTCGCAGAACAACACCGTCACGAGCCGTCGCTCCTGACCCCCCGGTCCCTCCGACTCCGCGATGGTGTGCCCGCATGCGGGGCAGAACCGGGCCCCCGCGGGCACCTCGGCGCCGCATACCGGGCACGCGGGTACGAGCGACGCGCCGCACGAGACGCAGAAACGCGCGCCGTCGGGGTTCTGGGTTCCGCAGGTGCCGCAGGCCCTCACGGCGGCGAGTCTACGCCGGGGCTGGGCGCGGAATGGCTTCCCGTAGACTCCGGCGCATGGGCGTGCCCGACAAGCCGACGATCGACGGGCTCGAGCAGATCTGGGCCGAGCGATGGGAACGCGACCAGATCTATCGCTTCGACCGATCGGCGTCCCGCGATCTGATCTTCGCGATCGACACGCCGCCACCGACGGTATCGGGCTCGATCCACGTTGGCCACGTCATGTCCTACACACACACCGACCTCGTCGCGCGGTTCCAGCGGATGCGTGGCAAGACGGTCTTCTACCCGATCGGGTGGGACGACAACGGCCTGGCCACCGAGCGGCGGGTGCAGAACTACTTCGGGGTCCGCTGCGATCCTTCTCTGCACCACGACCCGGACTTCGACGTGGACGCGTTGGAGCGCACGGGGGACGAGGCCGAGCCGGTTTCTCGCCCGAACTTCATAGAGCTCTGCGAGCGCCTGACCGCCGAGGACGAGCGGGCGTTCGAGGAGCTGTTCCGCCGGGTCGGGCTCTCGGTCGAGTGGTCACTGATCTACACGACGATCAACGAGGTCTCGCGTCGCGCCTCGCAACGAGCCTTCCTACGCCTGCTCGATCGTGGTCTCGCATATCGAGCCGAGGCGCCCACGATGTGGGACGTCGACTTCCAGACCGCCGTGGCTCAGGCCGAGATCGAGGATCGCGAAGTGGACGGGACCTATCACCGCGTGCGGTTCGACGGTGTCGACGCGATCGGATCCGTCGAGATCGAGACCTCACGCCCCGAACTCATCCCGGCGTGCGTCGCCCTCGTGACCAATCCGGATGACGAGCGCCATCGTGCACTCGTCGGCACGAACGTGCTGACGCCGCTCTTCCGATCCGAGGTGCCGGTCGTCGCCCATGAGCTCGCGGATCCGGAGAAGGGGACCGGCATCGCGATGATCTGCACGTTCGGCGACCTCACGGATGTGACCTGGTGGCGGGAGCTCCGCCTCCCCGCGCGGGTCGTGATGGAGCGAGACGGGACGATCGCGCCGTCCCGATGGGGCGAGGCGGGCTGGGAGTCACGCGACGTCGAGGCGGCCCGGCGCGCGCACGCGGAGATCGCGGGACTGCCCGCGCGCAAGGCGCGTCGCCGGATCGCCGAGCTCCTTGCCGAGGACGGCTCCCTCATCGGGGAGCCGCAGCCGGTTCGTCACGCCGTGAAGTTCTACGAGCGCGGTGAGCGACCCCTGGAGGTCGTTTCGAGCCGGCAGTGGTTCGTCAAGACGCTCGAGTTCCGCGAGCGCCTGCTCGAGCTCGGTCGCGAGCTCCGCTGGCATCCCGACCACATGCGCGGGCGGTACGTCTCGTGGGTCGAGGGCCTGAACGGCGACTGGTGCGTCAGCCGCCAGCGCTTCTTCGGCGTGCCCTTCCCCGTCTGGTATCGGTTGGACGGGGACGGCGATCCCGACTACGAGCATCCGCTCGTGGCGAGCGAAGCGATGCTCCCCGTCGATCCATCGTCCGATACACCGGCGGGGTTCCACGAGGATCAGCGCGGCGCGCGCGGCGGGTTCATCGGCGACCCCGACGTGATGGACACGTGGGCCACGTCGTCGCTCTCGCCGCAGATCGCTGCGCGATGGGAGGAGGACCCCGACCTGTTCGGCCGGGTCTTCCCGATGGATCTGCGGCCGCAGTCCCACGACATCATCCGGACCTGGCTCTTCTACACCGTGCTGAAGTCCGAGCTCGAGCACGGCACGTTGCCGTGGACCGACGCCGCGATCAGCGGCTGGGTGCTCGATCCCGATCGTAAGAAGATGTCGAAGTCCAAGGGGAACGTCGTGACCCCGATGGGGCTACTCGAGGCGTCCGGTTCGGACGCCGTTCGCTACTGGGCGGCGAGCGCGCGGCTCGGCATCGACACGACGTTCAAGGAAGACCAGATCAAGATCGGCCGGCGACTGGCGATCAAGATCTTGAACGCCTCGCGGTTCGCGCTCTCGTTGGAGCATCCGGAGGGCGAGATCTCGGACGCCTTGGACCGCTCGATGCTCACGCGCCTGTCCGAGACCGTGGAGGCGTCCACCCGCGCGTTGGAGGACTACGAGCACGCGAAGGCGCTGGACCTGGTCGAGCGCTTCTTCTGGGGGTTCACCGACGACTACCTCGAGCTGGTGAAGAGCCGGGCGTACGGGACCCACGGGCCCGAGGCGGCCGGCTCGGCGATCGCGTCGCTTCGGCGCACGCTTTCGGTGCTGCTTCGGCTGTTCGCGCCGTTCGTTCCGTACGTCACCGAGGAGGTCTGGTCGTGGTGGCAGGAAGGTTCCATCCACCGGGCCGCATGGCCGCGCCCAACCGAGCTCGACGATGCATCTGCAGGCGCCGATCCGGTCGTCTACGAGGTGGCCGCGTGGGCGCTCGGCGAGGTGCGCAAGTCCAAGGCCCTGGCGAAGCGATCACTCCGAACCGAGGTCGAGCGCGTGGTCGTTCGAGACACCGAGGAGCGGCTGAAGGTTCTCCGCGGTGTGGAACGCGACCTGCGCGAGGCGGGCAACATCGCGACGATCGGATACCTCGGGTCCGAGGAGGCGTCGATCGAGGTCGTGCTCCCACCCAAGGACTGACGCCGTGCGGTTCGAGGAGGCGGTCGCGGGACTCGATCTCCGCCAGCCCGAGCACATGCCCAAGCCGGACCTGGACCGGATCCGAGCCCTCACCACGCTGCTGAACGATCCGCAGCTCACCTACCCGACCATCCACGTGACCGGGACGAACGGGAAGACCACGACGGCTCGCCTCTGCGCGAGCTTGGCCTGCGAACACGGCATCTCGACCGGGCTGTTCACCTCGCCCCACCTTCTGTCCGTGATCGAGCGCCTCGTCGTCTGCGGAGTGCCGATCGGGCCGGACGAGTTCGGCCGAGAGTTCGAGCGTCTGCTCCCGTACCTCCGCACCGTGGACGAGGGCGTGGGGTCGGTGACTTACTTCGAGGTCGTGACGGCCCTCGCCTACCTGTGGTTCGCGGACAAGCCGGTCGGGCTCGGGGTCTTCGAGGTCGGGATGGGCGGAACGTGGGACGCGACGAACCTCGTTGCCGGCGATGTGGCTGTCATCTGCCCTGTTGGACTCGATCACCCTGAGCTGGGGGAGACCGTCGCCGAGGTGGCACGAGAGAAAGCAGGGATCATCAAGCAAGGCAAGGTCGCGGTGGTTCGCGAGCAGGAGCCCGATGCCCTCGAGCAGATCGAGCGGCGATGCGAGGAGCAGATCGCCACCCTGCTCCTGGAGGACCGCGACTGGGCCATCCAGGAGCGCGCGCCGGCCCTCGGGGGCCAGGCGTTCGCGGTCCGCGGGCTCTACCGGACGTACCCGGACCTGCACCTCGCGCTCTTCGGAGCGCACGCCGCTCGCAACGCGGGCGGGGCGGTCGTGGCGCTCGAGGCCTTGCTCGAGCGTGCGCTCGATGAGGACGTGGTTCGAGGGGCGTTCACCGGCGCGAGCTCACCCGGACGGCTCGAGGTCGTCGCCCGTCACCCGCTCATCGTGCTCGACGGCGCTCACAACCCGGCCGCCGCCGAGGCGCTCGCGGCCGCGCTGCCGGAGGCGTTCGCCTGGGAGCGACTGCACCTAGTCATGGCCGTGTTCTCGACCAAGGACCTGGAGGGGATCGCAGCCGCACTTTCACCGATCGCCGACGCGGGCTACGCGGCGACCACCGACAGCGTTCGGGCCCGAGCTGCCGACGAGGTTGCAACGGCGCTCGTCGCGAAGGGGGTTGCCTCGCAGGCGTTCGCGGACGTCGGAGCGGCGCTCGAGGCTGCGCGCGAGGCCGCGGGCGAACGCGACCTCATCCTGGTCACGGGCTCTTTGTACACTGTCGCCGACGCGCGCCGCATGTTGATGGGGGAGACCGGATGAGTCTGGAGTCGACGCTGCTCATCGTGAAACCCGACGGGGTCGCTCGCGGGCTCGTCGGTGAGGTGCTGCGACGGGCCGAGGCCAAGGGCCTTCGGATCGCAGGCCTTCGGACGATGACGATCGACCGCTCCCTCGCCGAGGAGCACTACGGCGAGCATCGTGACAAGCCGTTCTTCGGCGAGCTGGTGGCGTTCATCACGTCCGGCCCCGTCGTCGTTGCGCGACTGGACGGCGAGGGGGCGATCGACGTGCTGCGCACGCTCATGGGGTCTACGGACCCCGCCACGGCGCCTCCCGGCACGATCCGGGGCGATCTCGGGTTGATCATCACGCAGAACATCGTGCACGGCAGCGACTCGTCGGACTCTGCCGAGCGCGAGCTGAAGCTGTTCTTCGACTGAAACCGGCGGCGTCAGGACGCCTTGCGGAACGCCACGACGGCGTTCTGTCCACCGAACCCGAACGAGTTGCTGATCGCGAACCGAACGTCGGCTTCGCGCTTGACGTTCGGGACGTAGTCGAGGTCGCAGTCGGCATCGGGCGTCTCGTAATGGATCGTCGGCGGGATCGTGCTCGTGTGCATCGTTAGGATCGAGGCCGCGGCCTCGACCGCCCCCGCGGCGCCGAGCATGTGGCCGGTCATCGACTTCGTGGATGACACCGCCACCCGATGCGCGTGCTCGTCGCCGAGGGCCGCCTTGATCGCCGCGGTCTCGCCCGCATCGTTCAGCTGGGTGGAGGTGCCGTGCGCGTTCACGTACTGGACCGCGGAGGCATCCTCGCCGGCGTCCTCGAGCGCCCGGCGGATCGCGATCGCGGCGCCCGTTCCCTTCGGGTCGGGCGCGGTGATGTGGAACGCGTCGTCCGAGGCCCCGTAGCCGGCCACCTCGGCGTAGATCCGAGCGCCACGAGCCTTCGCTCGGTTCTCGGGTTCCAAGATCAGCGCGCAGGCACCCTCGGAGATCACGAACCCGTCGCGCTCGGCGTCGAACGGTCTGGAGGCCGTCTCGGGGTCCGGGTTCTTCGTGAGCGCCGTCATCTGCGCGAACGCCGCGACGGTCCGCGGCAGGGTCGCCGCCTCCGAGCCGCCCACGAGGCAGACATCGATCTGACCGTCCCGCACCATCCGGTAGCCCTCGCCGACCGCGTGCGCACCCGAGGCGCAGGCCGAGACCGTGCAGAAGTTGGGGCCGGTGAAGCCGAAGACCATCGCGATGTGTCCCGCCGCCGCGTTGGCCATGAGCGCCGGCACCATGAACGGCGACACGCGGCCCGGGCCCTTCTCGAGCATGGTCGAGTGCTGGTTGAGCAGCCACTCGATGCCGCCGATGCCGGTGGCGTAGACAATCCCCGCCCGCTCCGAAAGCACCTCCGGTGATCCAGCGTCCTCCCACGCGAGCTTGGCGGAAGCGATCGCGTAGTGCGTGAAGCGGGCGGTGCGGCGGATCTCCTTCGGCTCCATCCACCGCGACGGGTCGAAGTCCCGCACGTCGCCGGACAGCGTGACCGGGAGGTCGGAGGGATCGAACCGTTCGATCCGGCCGATCCCGTTGCGCCCCGACGTCAGGCCGGTCCAGAACTCGTCGACGCCAGTGCCGACCGGCGTGACGGGGCCGATCCCCGTGACGACGACCCGCTCGCCCATCTCGCCTACGACATCCCGAGCTTCTGGGAAACGAGGGCCACGGCCTGACCGACCGTCTTCACGCCCTCCATCTCCTCCTCGGGGATCTCGATGTTCCACTCCTCTTCGAGCGCGAGCACCGCCTCCACGAGGTCGAGCGAGTCGGCGTTCAGGTCCTCGGCGAACCGGGCGTCGGGGACCACGAGGGCCTCGTCCACCGCGAGCTGTTCGGCCAGCACCTTGCGCACCCGGGTATCGATCTCTGCCTTGTCCATCCCTTCCTCCTGTGTCCCTCTGTCGTGATCTCGGCTGAGGCCGTCATGCTATGGGCTCGGCCGTCCGTGCGACTAGGCGGTGAGCCCACCATCCACCGGGAGGACCACCCCGTTCAGGTAGGACGCCTCGTCCGACATGACGAACCGCACGACGGCGGCGACCTCTGCGAGGGTCGCGGCCCTGCCCACCGGCGTCTGGTCCAGGTAGTAGGCGCGAGCCTCGTCGGTGAGGTGCGATGTCATCTCGGTGTCCAGGAGACCCGGACATAGGGCGTTCACCGTGATCCCCTTGGCCCCGACCTCTCGCGCGAGGGACTTCGTGAGTCCGGCGAGGCCGGATTTGGTCGCGGCGTACACGGTCTGCCCAGCGTTGCCCCGCAAGGCGACGGCCGAGGACATGTTGACGATCCGTCCCCACTTCGCGCGCAGCATCCCGCGCAGGGCCGCCTGGCTGCACAGGAACGCACCCCGCAGGTTGGTTGCCAACGTGCGTTCGTAGATGTCCATGGGGTACTTGAGCAGGAGGCCGTCGCGCGACATCCCGGCGTTGTTCACGAGGCCGGTCACGCCGCCGAGCTCGTCACCCACGCGACGGAACCCCTCGCTCACCGATGCCTCTTCGGTCACGTCGAGCTCGATCGACATGCCGGGGGTGCCTGCAGCCTCGAGCGCCTCGAGGGTCTCCTTCGCGTCTGCCTCGCTCGAGCGGTAACCGATCGCGACCTGCCATCCGTCGGCAGCGAGCGCCTCCGCACAGGCTCGTCCGATCCCTCGCGAACCGCCCGTGACCACCGCCACCTTCGGAGTGGTCACGATGCGGCCGGTCCCGTCCAACGGATGAGGTTGGCTCCCCACGCGAGGCCCGCTCCGAACGAGGTGAGCAGGACCAGATCACCGGCCCGGATACGGCCGGCACGCCATGCGCGGTCCAACGCGATCGGGATCGACGCCGCCGAGGTGTTGCCGACCGTCTCGACGTCGACGACCGAGCGGTCCAGGCCGATCCCGAGCCGTTCGGCGACCGCGATCATGATGCGGGCGTTCGCCTGGTGGGGGATCAAGACGTCCACGTCGTCGGGTGCGTACCCGGACTTCTCGAGCAGTTCACGGCACGCGCCCGCCATCTCGACGACGGCGCGTTTGAACACCTCGCGGCCGTGCGGCATCCGGATCGTGTGGTCGTTGGCGTCGACGGTCTCGTGCGTCGGAGGGTTCGCCGATCCGCCCGCCGGGATGAGCAAGATCTCGGCAGCGCGTCCGTCGGCCCCGAGGACCGAGCCGAGGATCCCGGGATCTTGCGAGCGGTGCAGGACCACCGCACCGGCTCCGTCTCCGAACAGGACGCACGTGGTTCGGTCGGTGAAGTCCATCACCCGCGAGAGCACCTCGGCGCCGATCACGACCACCGTCTCGGCCTGACCCGACTCGATGAACGCCGTCCCGGTTGACAGGGCGTAGGAGAACCCGGCGCAGGCGGCGTTCACGTCGAACGCCGGCGCGGCGATCTCGAGCTTGCGCTGCACCCAGACAGCGGTCGACGGGATCGGTGTGTCGCCGGTCAGCGTGGCGCAGACGAGCAGGTCGATCTGCCCGGCGGCCAGGCCAGCAGCCTCGAGCGCGCGGTACGTAGCCTGGACGGCGAGGTCCGAGGTCGTTTGGCCGTCGAGAGCGAAGTGCCGTTGCCTGATCCCCGTGCGCTCGCGGATCCACTTGTCG
>Ga0184612_10000540_pt1 | contig 17778 bp, 17 predicted proteins | sample PLM3_60_coex_FD_133163 | JGI IMG/M metagenome (GOLD analysis project Ga0184612, IMG submission 133163) | Groundwater sediment microbial communities from an aquifer in East River, Colorado, USA - PLM3_60_coex | ecosystem: Environmental > Terrestrial > Soil > Riparian zone | place: USA: East... | reverse complement strand
GCGCAAGCCCGCACCGCCCGCACGCAGCCGCCGCAGAATGCGCGGGCGGCCGCGGAGCGGCGCCGCATGGGGCGGGGCAGAGGCGAAGCCCACTCTTCCCACCCACTACGGGAGCGAGCCGGAGGCGAGCGACGCTCACGAGCCGCCTCCGCAAACTGCGCCGACCTGCACGATTGCGCGGACCGTGCTCAGCGCGACACCGCCACGCACGCGCACTTCGACACGGCCTCCACGCATCGTTCGCGTCGCAACCGCGCTCTGGATCAAAGGCGCGCTCGGCGGAGAGGATGTGTAGTAGCCGATCGCGTGCCAGCTCGAGATGAGCCGCTCAGCGGCCGCGCACGCCACGACCGCACGCACGTTCCCGGGACGGATGCGGACGTTGCGGACGCGACGGAGGGCCGGCTCGCCGGGCGGGAAGGTGGCGTCGGGTTTGCGGAACGGCACCGGGCCCGGGCCGCCGCCGGCGCCAGGAATGCAGCCGAGGCGCGGCCGGAAGCTCGGAGCGCGGGCGGTCGCGCCGACGTACGAAGCACCAAAGACCGCCGCCCGCCCCGTCGTCACGCCCGGGCCGACCGGGCTGCCGAGCTTGCCGAGGAAGTCGACGTCGATCGCACGATCGCTCAATTCCGCATCGAGGCCGCCGACGGCGAAGCCTCGCGGGCATGACAGCTGGTAATCCACCCGCGCGCGGGGCGTGCGAATGCCGCCGGGGACGACGACCCACGGTCCGGCGACACGAACGCACAGCTGCAGGCCGCGACATTCGTTCGTCGCCTCCGCGGGCTGCGCTGCAACTGCCAGCGCAGCCCCTGCGACGAGCAACACTAGGAAGATCCGCTTCACGGGACCCTCCTGAACCAGAGCGCCGAGAGAGCGCCGCCGAACAGAAGCAGGGCTGCCGAACCGCCGGCGAAGTAGTCCGTGATCTCCCGTGACTGCCGGCGGGAGCCGAGCCTCGAGCCGAGCTTCTCGTAGACCTCGCGCAGACGCTCGTCGCCCGGCGCGGTGAAGAAGCGGCCGCCGGTCACGCGAGTCACCGTGAGCAACGTCTCAGGGCTCGGGGGAACGCGGATCTGCCCCTGGAGCCCGCCTGCGAGGTCGACCGTGATCACACCGTCGTTCGTCCCGAGCAGGACCGCATAGACGGGAATGTGCAACGACCGCGCCTTCAGGGCTGCTGCACCCGGCTGGGTGCGCCCGCTCGTCTGCGCTCCGTCCGACAAGACGAGGATGGCAATCGGCGGGATGGTGCCGTCCTTTCCGCGCTGGCGGCGGCCAAGTCGCGTGGCGAGCGCGACGGCGTCGCCGAGAGATGTTCCCTGCCCCCGCCTCAGCGCGTTGAGCGCGGTCGGCACGAGCGAGCGGTCGTCGGTCGGCGGCAACGCGAGGTATGCACGGCCCGAGAAGCCGACGATCCCGACGCGATACTTCTCGGGCATACGATCGATGAGGCGGCGCGCTCCCTTGAGCGCCGCCTGCAGCCGGGTCGGAGCGACGTCGTCCGCTCCCATCGACAACGAGGTGTCGATCGCGAAAATCACCGTCGCCTCCTCACGCTGCACGCTGACCTGGGCGTGCGGCCGGGCTACACCGACGACCATCGCCGTCAAGGCAGCCAGTAGAAGTGCGAGCGGCAGGTGCCGGCGCCACCCCGGCCGTGAGTCCACGAGGTTCGGCAGGAGCGCAGGGGTCGTGAACCGGGCCGCATAGCGCTCGCGTTGCCGCTCGCGCAGGACATAGAGCGCGACTAGGACCGGCACGGCGACGAGGCCGATCAACGCGAGAGGCCATTCGAAGCTCAATGCCGCCGCCTTCTGCGCAGGTAGACCGCGAGCGTGCGCAGCCAGTCACCCGACGTACCGAGCACGACGTGACGGGCGCCGGCAGCGGCCAGAGTCTTGGCGACAATCGCACGCTCCTCCGCGGCGGCCGACGCGAAGCGCGCGCGCAGGCGCTCGCTGCGTGTGTCGACCCGGAGCTGCCTGCCTGTCTCGGGGTCGACGAGCCAGAGCGCGCCGGCGTTCGGCAGCTCCTGCTCACGCGGGGCGCGGATCTCGACTGCGACCAGCTCATGCGAGCCGGCGAGCTGGAGGAGCGGCCGCCGCCAGTCGAGCGGGCCGCGGAAGTCGCTGACCACCACGATCACAGCGCGCTGGCGTGCGAGCGAGCCGGCGCGTCGGAGCGCGGCGCCGAGAGAAGTGGCTCCCGCTCTCCCCGTGCTTTCTCCTGCGCTCCTCAGGGCAGAGAGCAGTCCGAGCAGCGCCATGCGTCCTTGCCGCGGCGGCGTGGCGCGCGGCGACTCGTCGCCGAACGTGACGAGGCCGAGCCTGTTTCCGCGCCGCGTCGCAACGTGCCCCACCGCGATCGCGACACCTTCGGCAACATCGGCCTTCCGACGGTCGGCCGTGCCGAACTGCATCGAGGCGGATGTATCGAGGACGAGCCACGTCACCAGCACGCGCTCTGCGAGCTGGACGCGCACGTGCGTTTCTCCGGTGCGAGCGGTGACAGCCCAGTCGATCTGGCGCACGTCTTCCCCGGGCACGTAGGGGCGCACCTGCGCGAGCTCCGTCCCTTCACCGTGCAAGGTCGAGCGGTAGTCCCCGGCCAGCAGGCCTTCGATCCGGTGTCCGATGGTGAGGTCGAGGGCGCGCAACAGGGCGTCGGGCAGGGGCCCGGGACCCGGCCGCTCCGGCGTCGGCTCGGTCCGGAGCGAGCGCAGCAGGGTAGTCACGCCGCGGTGGACGGAGCGAGGTCGGTCTTGGGAATCGGGACGGTCGCGACGACCGCGTCGAGGATGGTGTCGGGGGACACTTCCTCCGCGAGCGCTTGGTAGGTGAGCACCAGGCGGTGGCGGAGCGCGTCCTTGGCGAGCGCGTGCAGGTCCTCCGCCAGCACGTAGTCGCGTCCGCGCACGAGGGCGAGCGCTCGAGAGGCCTGCACAAGGCTGATCGGCCCGCGCGGGCTTGCACCGAACGCGATGTAGTCCTTGAGGTCAGGCACTCCGTACGCGACCGGATCGCGCGTTGCCGACGCGATGCCTACGGCGTAGCTGACGAGCGACGGGTCGACGTAAATGTCGAAGACGGCCTTCTGCAAGGAGCGCAGCTCGTCGAGTGACAGCGCCTGCCGAAGCTCGGGCGCGGCGACGAGTTGACGCTGCACGATCGTGAGCTCCTCGTCGTGCTCGGGGTAGTCGATGACCACCTTCAGCATGAAGCGGTCGATCTGCGCCTCCGGCAGAGGGTACGTCCCTTCCGACTCGATCGGGTTCTGCGTCGCCATCACGAGGAACGGCTCCGGCACCGGATAGGTCGTGTGACCGATCGTCACCTGACGCTCCTGCATGACCTCCAGCAAGGCCGACTGCACCTTGGCAGGCGCACGGTTGATCTCGTCGGCGAGCAGGAAGTTGCAGAAGACCGGCCCCAGCTCGGTGTCGAAGGCACCTTCTCCCGGGCGGTAGATACGCGTTCCGACGAGATCCGAGGGGACGAGGTCGGGGGTGAACTGGATCCGGGAGAACGTCCCGCCGAGCACGCCGGCCGTGGTCTTGATGGTCAAGGTCTTCGCCAGCCCCGGGACACCCTCGATCAGGAGATGGCCCTGGGCGAGGAGGCAGACGAGGACGCGCTCGAGCATGTCGTCCTGCCCCGCGATCACCCGCCTGATCTCGAAGAGCGCCTGCTCCAGGCGATCCTTCGCCTCGGTCGGCGAGGGCACAGGCAGGTCGGTCTGCTCGGTCACGTCGGCTCCCCTCGGTCAGTTGTACAGATTCATATACGAGAGCACGCGAACTTAAGTTTCTCCTTAGAACCCGCCTGAACAGAACCGGCGCCGGCTGTAGGCTTCGCGCATGCCCAGATACATCGTGGAGCGGCAGTTCGACGTGCAGCACGAGGGAATGCCGCAGGTCGGCAGCAAGTCCCGGAAGATCCTCGTCGAGGAGATGCCCGAGATCACCTGGGAGGTCAGCCACGTCGCCCTGGACGACTCCGGCGGGGTGAAGACCTACTGCATCTACGACGCGCCCAGCGAGGAGGCGATCCGCCACCATGCCGAGGCGCTCGGAGCGCACAACGTCGTGGCCGTCGCCGAGCTCGCGGGCGACGTCACGCCGGAAGACTTCCCGCTGACTTAGCCCTCTTCGGGCTGGGAGTGGCGCACGAGACGCTCGGCGTCGATGACGTGGTACACCGCCTGCGCGACGACGGCGAGCTGTTTTCCGATCTCGCGCCGCCTGACCACGTCATCCGCCGGCACGAGCTCCAACGCCTCCGAGTAGAGCCTGAACGCCTCTTCCTTGGCCCAACCGCGGTTCGCCTGCCCCGCCCCGGCGAGCAGGTAGGCGATCGCCCGTTCCGGGTCGGCCGCCTCCCGCCAGTGATGCGCGAGTGCCGGCGCGACGTCTCCGACCTCGTCACCGACGGCGTCCTCGAGGAACTGCGCGATTGCGGCGTGCCGCTCGCGGCGCAGTGCGCGCGGAAGCGTCGAGTACGCGACCTCGAAGATGAGCTGGTGCTTGAACGCGAACTGCTGCTGACCCTGGAGCCGCGATATCGGGTCGCGGCGGATCAGGTCGCGCCCCTCGAGCGAGTCGAGTGCCTGGAGACGTGACTGCCGGTCGTCCGCCATCCGCGCGAGGGCGCCGTCCCAGAAGACCTTGCCCACGGCCGCCGCGTCGAGGAGTGCATCGCGCTCCGCCGGCGGAAGGGCGTCGAGACGCGCCGAGACGATGCTCCGCACGCTCGACGGGAGCTCGCCGGCAGTCGCCGTCCGCTCGACCATCGAGACCGCGAGCTCCTCGATGAAGAGAGGATTTCCTTCGGCCGTATCTGCCACCTTCGCCGCCGGCTCTGCGTCGACGCCGGCGACCTCGAGCAGCCGGCGCGCGAGCTCTTCCGAGTGCTCTTCCCCGAGCGGCTCGAGCGGCAGCGCCGTGTAGGCAGGGAGGCCGCCGCCCCAGGCCGGCCGCTCGGACAGGAGCTCGGGGCGCGCGATCGTGAGCAGGAGCAGCGGGACGTCGCGAACTCGCGACGCGAGCGACTCCAGTAGGTCGAGCATGCTCGACGCCGATACGTGGATGTCCTCGAACACGAGCACGGTGGGCCGCTCGTTCGCGAGCGCCTCGACGAGCCGCCTCGCCGCGAAGAACAACGTCTGCCGGTCCGCCGCGACCCCCGCCGTCCCGACCCCGATCAGCATCCCGATGTGCGAGGCGATCTCGGCGGCGTCGCCGTCGAGGAGAGACGCGACGGCGCTCTCGAGCTTTCCGGACGCTGTCGCGATCTCGTCCGTGTCGAACATCCCGGCAATCTGCTTCACCTGGGCCGCAAAAGCTCCGTACGGAGTCACCTCGCCGTACGGAAGCGAACGTCCACGGATCACACGCGCGCCCACGTGGTGCGTGAGCTCGGAAAACTCCGTGGCGAGTCGCGTCTTGCCGATCCCGGCCGGCCCGAAGAGCGTGACGAGCTGCGGCCGCCGCTCGGCGACGACGCGTTCCCAGATCCCTTGAAGAGCCCCGAGCTCCGAGGCACGGCCCACCATCGGCACCTTTCCCTGGGTGCGCTCACCGGGAGGCGCCGGCGCAGCCAGCGCTCGCCAGACGGTGACGGGCTCCTGCTTTCCCTTCGCGACGACCGCTTCTGCTCGCTCGTATTCGATCACCGAGCGTGTCGCCCGATAGGTCTCCTCGCCGACGAGGATGCCGTTGACCGGCGCTGCTTCCTGCAGGCGTGAAGCGGTGTTGACCACATCTCCCGCCACCATTCCTTCGCCTCCTGTCGCGGTGAGAGAAACGAGCGCCTCGCCCGTGTTCACCGCGATCCGCAGCTGCAGTTCGAGTTCCGGATCGGCGGCGTTCAGCTCCTCGACCGCGTCCCGAATCGCGACCGCGGCACGCACGGCGCGCTCAGGATCGTCGCCGTGCGACAGAGGAGCACCAAAGACGGCCATGACCGCGTCGCCGATGAACTTCTCCACGGTTCCGCCGCACGCCTCGATCTCGCTGCGCACACGCGCGAAGTACGGGCTCAGGATCGCGCGGACGTCTTCCGGATCGAGCCGCTCCGCGCGGGCCGTGAACCCGACGAGGTCCGCAAACAGCACCGTCACGACCTTCCGTTCCTCCACGAGGCCGTGGGCGCGCGGCGTGAGCTCGGCCGCGCACGCGTTGCAAAACCGCGCCTCGGGCGGATTCTGCCGGCCGCAGTTCGGACAGAGCGTCACATCCGAAGCGTACGGTGCGGGCCAGCGGCCTTCTAGGCGACCGGAGGCTCGCGCCGTCTTCGGTACAGAAGAACAGCGGCCACGAATGCGATCCCGGCCAGGACCGCTGCCGCGATGATGATCCGATCTTTGGCAGCCGAATCCTTGGGCACCGTGATCTCGCGACCCTCAGCGGCTGCGACGCGATCGACCGCCAACCTGGCGGCCTCGACTTCACCGGTCGCACCCGGCCCCGGCGGCGGAATGGTCTTCAGCACAGGGCTCACCTTGGGATCGGGGTTGCCGTTGACGGCGTAGCCGAAGCCGTTCGGCATCACCACGAGCAGACGCTCGCGGTACAGGAAGGAGAGCTCCCGGCCGAGAAACTCTGCGTACTCCTGCGGCTTGCGAAAGAGCGCGGATGCGGTACCGAGGTCGCCCGGCGTCCCGATCACGGCGACGCGGATCGGAAACTTGCTCTTCGCTGCAGCCTCGAGCAAGTCCTCGAGCCGCTTCACTGCGGCGTTGTCCGGCTTCGCGTTGAAGGGCAGGAAGACGTTCCGCGCGAGCAGGTAGTCGCTCGCCGGATCGCCGTTTGCGAGTGCAGTCGCAGGAAGGAGTAGAGCGGCGGCCACGGCACCGATCGCGAGACGTCTAACCACCGCGCCAGACCATAATGGAGTTCATGCGGCGGACCTGCACTCCTTGGCTGCTGGCCCTGCCGCTGATGGCCGGAGGTTCGCTTGCTGCCCATGTGGTGGGCTATCGGCTAGCGACGCCCGATGCGCACAACCGCGCGCGCGGCCTTCAGCTCAGTGGTCACTCCTACCTCGACCAGCTCCCGCTCATCATTGCCTTGATTTCGGCCCCCGCCATGGTTGCGCTGGCCCTAGCGGCGTTCGGCCGCGCCCGCGGCCAGTCTCGGGCGCTCGCAGCCTGGACCTTCGCTCTCCTGCCCCCGCTGAGCTTCGTCCTACAGGAGCATCTCGAGCGGTTCGTCCACTCCGGCGCGTTTCCCTGGGGGGCGAGCCTGGAGCGGTCCTTCGTACTCGGCTTAGTGCTGCAGGCCCCGTTCGCACTGCTCGCCTTTTTGCTGGCTCGAGGGCTGCTCGCAGGGATGCACGCACTGCAGCACGCGCTTCGACGCCCTCCGCGCATCCGGCGACGGGCTCGCCGGCATCGGTTCGTGCGGCATCAGGTATGTCTGCAGCGACCAGCTACCCTGGCGCTCGGCCATGCTGAGCGGGGTCCTCCGCTTCTAACTCGGATCTAACTCCAGCGCGCCCCGCGCGCGTTCAACCGAATCACCAGACGGAGGACATTGTGAAACGACTACGTCCGCTCCTCGTTGCGGCGGTGTCAGTCGCCGCCGTTGTCGTCCTTTTCGTGGTTCTCCGACCGGAGAGCGACAACGAGAACACGGCGACGGGCACGGCCGCGACGAGAAGCACGACACAAACATCGACGCTCCCGGTGACAACCACAGCGCCGGCGACTACAGCGCCCAAGCCGCCGGCGCGGACGCGAGTCACGATCGCCGTTCGCGGGGGGCGCGTGATCGGTGGCATCCGCCGCGTGACGCTGCCAAAGGGGGCGCGCGTGGAACTCTTCGTCACCACCGATGTCGCCGACGAGGTCCACCTCCACGGCTATGACCGCTCCCGGGACGTAGCACCGGGCGCGCCCGCGCGTCTGCTGTTCAGGGCGACGACCTCGGGACGCTTCGAAGTCGAGCTCGAGCAGAGACAGTTGCAGATCGCCGAGATCACGGTTCGGCCGTGAGGCGACTTGCCCTAGCCGCAATCGTTCTTGCGTCACTCGCGGCGCCGGATGCCGCCAGCGCGCACGGACTGGGCGCCGTGAAGGATCTGCCCGTACCGCTCTGGCTCTTCTACTACGGAGGCGCCATCGTCCTCGTGCTGTCCTTCGCGGCGCTCGGCGCACTGTGGCGGAGGCCACGACTCGAAGGCCAGACGGACGGCCGCCCGTTGCCAGAGCCGCTTCAGCGGTTCCTGCTGTCCCGGGGACTTCGAATCGTCGCTGGGGCGGTGTCACTCGCGCTCTTCCTCATCGTCCTCGCCGCCTGCTTCCTCGGCGAGCAAGACGCCAGGGTGAACCTCGGGCCGACCTTCATCTATGTCGTCTTCTGGCTTTGGCTCGTGCCGGTCGTCGTTCTCCTGGGCAACGTCTGGCGCGTACTGAGCCCTTGGCGTGCCGCTGCTGACGCGGCCGCGTGGCTCACGCGACGTGGAGGTCAGACGTGGTCGCCGGCCTCGTACCCACAGAGGCTGGGACGTTGGCCCGCAGCGTCGTTGTTGTTCCTGTTCACCGCTCTGGAGCTCGCCTATGACTCTCCCTCCGATCCCGCCACTCTTGGCTTCGCCGCCGTCATCTACTCCGTCATCACCTGGTTTGGGATGAATGCCTATGGACGCGAAGTGTGGTCCCAGCGTGGTGATGCGTTCAGCGTCTATTTCGAACTGCTTTCACGCCTCTCGCCTTTCGCAGTTCGACGGGAAGAGGACGGTCGGCGGACGATCGCGGTGCGTCGTCCACTCGCTGGATTGACCGAACGCGACGCGGTCCCCGGAACACTCGCGTTCGTGGCGGTGATGCTCGGATCAGTCGGCTTCGACGGCCTCAGCCGAACGGCGCGCTGGCTCGTCTGGCGGTACGACGTCGTCACCTCGGGGAGCATGGGAGATCTCCTCGGAATGCTGATGAACCTGGGCGGCCTGATCGCAACCATCCTCGTCGTCGCGGCTGCCTATCTGGTTGCGATTGCCGTAGCCCGCCGCGTCTCTCGCAGCGACTTTCCCCTCGTCGGGCTGTTCGTCTTCAGCCTGGTGCCGATCGCGCTTGCCTATAACGTCGCCCACTACTTTTCGCTGCTCATCAATCAGGGGCAGTATGCGATCCGGCTGGCGAGCGACCCCCTGGGCCGCGGCTGGGACCTTTTCGGCACGGCCGATTTCCCGACCAAGCTCAGCGTCCTCTCGCCGAAGACCATCTGGTACGCCCAGGTCGCCGCGCTCGTAACCGGGCATGTCCTGGGACTCGTACTCGCTCACGATCGCGCGGTTTCCGTGTTCCAATCAGCGCGTCTGGCCCTGCGCACCCAATACGCGATGCTCGCCCTGATGGTGCTCTACACGGTCGGAGGGCTGTGGTTACTGTCGCAGGGATAACGGCGGCGGAATTCGTCGCACGCGGCGGCACCGGCGGGCTGATCCTCGAGGGCGCGTTGCTCCTCGGGCTGCTCGTCCTTGCGGTCGTGGTGTGGCGAATCGAGCGGCGTGTGCGATCTGAGGACAGGACCGGCCTAGATCGATTCGAGTCCCACTTCGACGACCGCTGAGCTCTCTCTGCCCCACCTGATTGAATGACTGCGTGTCGAGCGGAGCTCCGCCGAAGCTGCCGATTCGGCGCAACACGATCATCCTCTCGGCCACGATGGCGGTCAACTCCGCCGTGCTGCAGCTCGTGGCTGCCGTCTCCTCCCTGACGTTCGTGCTGGTGACCGGCGTGCGCGGCCTGCTCGGGCTCGGCCCGGCCATCTTCCTCACGGCCTCGGGCCTAACGGCGGTCCCGGCCGGCCGGCTCATGGACCGCTTCGGGCGCACACCCGTGATGACCGCCGGCTTTGCGGTCGGCGCCTCTGGTTGCGCGCTGACCGCGCTCGCCACCCGAACCGAGTCCACTCTCGCGGTGATCGCCGGCTTCGCACTCGTCGGAGCATCGGGCGGCGTCGCTCTCCTGATCCGGACCGCAGCCGGTGACATGTACCCGCCGGCGCGCCGCGCGCGCGGCATCTCGTACGTGCTCTTCGGCTCGGTGTTCGGCGCGATTCTCGGACCGACCGTGTTCGGCCCGCTCTTCGCCGGCAAGGACGTCGAAGCCGACTCGCTCACGATGCCATGGCTTGTCGCCGGAGGCATCGCGCTCGTCGCACTCGTGATGGTGCAGTTCGTGCGCCCGGACCCGAAGCGCATTGCGGAGCTCATCGGCAGCCGGAGCGAAGGCGGGCAACAGCACGCGGCGACTGCCGCCCCATTGCGCGAGCTCGTGCGACGCCCGGGCGTCAGGCCCGCGATGATTGCGTCCCTGGCCAGTTTCGGAGTGATGGTCTCGGTGATGAACCTGTCGGGCTATGTCGTCGTCGAGCACCATCACCACAGCCAGGACTCGATCTTCCCGATCATCGGTGCGCACGTCTTCGGCATGTACGCGCTCGTCCTGGTGATCGGCGCGGCCATCGACCGCGCCGGACGCACGACCGCGCTCGAGGTGGGGCTGGTCGTGATGGCGCTGTCCACCACGGGTCTGCTCTGGGCGGAGAGCGTCTTCGCCACCGCGGTCCTGCTGCTCGGGCTCGGCGTCGGCTGGAACATCTCGTTCGTCGCGGCGACCGCGCGGCTGGCCGACCAGACGAGCCCGGCGGAGCGCGGCAAGCTGCTCGGCTTCAACGATCTGCTCGCGGCGCTGCTCGGCGCGGGCCTCGCACTCCTGGGCGGCTACGCACTCGACGCGATCGGCGTCGCAGCGCTGGCGATCGGCGCGACGGTGATCGTCGCTGCCCCCATCCTCATCCTCCTCGCCCGCCCAACCGCACGCGTGCAGGAAGCGTCCTAGCGGCGATGTCCCACCGTAGGGTCACGAGAGGGGTCGCGCTGGTACTCACTCTGTGCCTGTGCGCCGGCTCGTCTAGCGCGGCACAGCCGCGTTCTCGAACCTACACATCCCGACCCGAGTTGAAGCCGCCGCCGGTGAAGATCTTCAAGCGCACGCGCCGCGTGGCTCCCGGCTACGTCTTCATCGCGCCGAAGAAGAAGGTCGAGCAAGCCGGGCCGCTGATCGTCGACAACCGCGGCCAGGTTATCTGGTTCCTGCCCGTCGATGCGCGCGGCGTCACCGACTTCCGGGTCCAGACCTATCTCGGGAAGCCCGTCCTGACGTGGTGGCGAGGGCGCTCCGAGGACCGCAAGCGCAAGGGTCGGTACTCGATTTACGACAACCACTACAGGCTCGTAACGCACGTGCGGCCGGGGAACGGGATCGCCGGCGACATGCACGAGTTCTCGATCACCAAGCGGAACACGGCGCTCATCACGCTCTCGCACACCGTTCGCGTCAAGCACAGGAACGTGCTCGAGGGTGCGTTCCAGGAGATCGAGATCAAGACCGGACGCGTGTTGTTCGAGTGGCACAGCATCCACCACGTCGCGCTCGTCGAGTCGTACTACCGGCTGCCCAAGAATCCCGGGAAGACGTTCGACTACTTCCACATCAACTCGATCGAGATCGACCGTGACGGTAACTGGCTCGTGTCCGCGCGGAACACGCACACGATCTACAAGCTCCATCGTCGCACGGGCAAGATCATCTGGCGGCTAGGCGGGAAGCGGAGCGACTTCGCCCTCGGTCGCGGCGTGCGCTTCGGCTGGCAGCACGATGCGCGACGCCAGCGAAACGGGACGCTCACGCTGTTCGACAACTCCGCGGCGCCGCGGCTCCGCAAACAGTCACGCGGTCTCGTGCTCCGCCTCGACGAGCGACGGATGCAGGCAGAGGTCATCCGGTCGTTCGTGCACACGCCGCCGATCACCTCAATCGACCAGGCGAACATGCAGAAGCTCCCAAACGGGAACTACCTCATCGGCTGGGGCCACGAGCCGTACTTCACCGAGTTCGGCCCCCGAGGGGGCATCGTCTTCGACGCCCGCTTCGGCAGGCGCGGCGCGGACTCGTACCGTGCCTATCGCTTCCCATGGATCGGCCGGCCCACTCGCCCGCCGGCGGTAGCAGTCGTCGGCAACACGATCTACGTCAGCTGGAACGGAGCTACGGAGGTGGTGAGCTGGCAGCTCCTGGCAGGCACCGACAAGAAGAAGCTCCGCCCGGTCCGTGTCCAGCCGAAGGGCGGCTTCGAGACTGCTATTCCGCTGCCGAGCAACGCTGCGTGGATTGCGGTGAGGGCTCTCGACAAGCGCGGCCGCTCCCTCGCACGGTCGAGCGTCGTTGGCCGCGACTGACCCATTTATGCTGACCACCGTGAAACGCGCCGTGCCCTTCTTTGCGGTTCTCGCCCTGCTCATCGCCGGTTGCGACGACGAGAACAAGAAGCAGGCGGCGCCGGCCAAGCCAAAGGGCCCACTGCCCGGGCCCACCCAGCGATTCGAGTCGCGCCCCGACCTGAAGCCGCCGGTCGTGAAGATCGAGACGCCTGCTAAGGGAACAACCGCACCGGGTTACGTCTTCTTCGGGCCGAAGCTGGCCGTGAAGCAGGCAGGGCCGATGATCATCGACAACGAGGGCGAGGTCGTGTGGTTTCACCCGCTGAAGTTCACGAAGGGGATCACGGACTTTCGCGTTCAGCACTACCGCGGCAAGCCCGTGCTCACCTGGTGGCGCGGGAAGCTCTCGAACGTCGGTGTCGGCGACGGCTGGTTCGTGATCTACGACACGTCGTACCGCCCTGTTGCCGAAGTGCGGCCGACGAAGGGCTATGCCGGCGATGTCCACGAGTTCGTGATCACGAAGCAGGACACGGCCCTGATCCCGATCTACCACAGAAAGAGAGTCGACCTGACGTCCATCGGTGGACCAAAGAATGGGCTGATCTGGGACAACATCGTGCAGGAGATCGACATCCGGACCGGTCGCGCCATCTTCGAGTGGCACAGCTATCCGGTGATCGGGATCGAGGAGTCGTACTCGAAGCCGCCTCGCAAGCAACTGGGGACGAAGCCGTTCCCCTACGACTACTTCCACCTCAACTCGATTAACGAGGACGCCGACGGAAACTTGCTTCTGTCAGCCCGTAACACGCACGCGTTGTACAAGGTCAACCGGCGGACCGGCAAGGTGATGTGGCGCCTTGGGGGCAAGCAGAGCGACTTCGCGCTCGGGCCGGGCGTGCGCTTCGCCTGGCAGCACGATGCACAGCGTCACGCGGACGGGACGATCTCGATCTTCGACAACGGGGCCGCACCGCCCGTGCACAAGCTCAGCCGCGTCCTCGTTCTGGACGTCGATACGAAAACCAAGAAGGCAACGCTCCTGCGCAGCTACACGCATCCCAAGAAGCTGCTCTCTCCGTTCGAAGCGAACGCGCAGTTCCTCCCCAACGGAAACATCTTCGTCGGCTGGGGCGGCTGGCCGTATCTGACGGAGTTCGACGCGAACGGACGCGTGCTCTTCGACGTCTATTTCGGGCACGGCAAGAAGGCGGGGCAGGACGCTGACTCATACCGCGGCTACCGCTTCCCATGGACGGGTCACCCGGTCAACAAACCGGCGCTCGCCGTGAAGCAGCGGGAGGCGGTCACGACGCTGTACGCGAGCTGGAACGGCGCGACGGAAGTCGCGCGCTGGACGGTGTTCGCGGGGTCCGACCCGGATGAGCTCCAGCGGATCGGCACGTGGCCGAAGCAGGGCTTCGAGACGCCGATCACGATCCAGAACGACGCGGAGTTCTACGCGGTCCAGGCCGTCGACGCGGACGGTGCTCCGCTCGGTCGCTCGAAAGCCGTCGAAGCGAAGCGCTAGCAGCGCCGCCGCGCCGACGACGTCACACGTCCGTCACTAGCCGCGAAGCTCGCACCACTTAGCCGCGAAGGTGCCGTTGTACCCGTAAAGCCTTCCGTTTCCGTAGACGCGGCGAGGCACTTTGAAGACGCCGTGCCAGACGCCGCCCGGATAGGAGTCGACGCGAGTGAATGTGAGCCGCGCACCGTGCCTCAGGCCGGCAATCTGCGTGGGCACCTTGGGGTTTCGGTAGATGGTCAGGAACGCCACCTGCGCGTTCCCTACCGGCCGCCGGACGTTCACGCGCGGCACGTCCGTGACGTGCACCTGAATCAGGTGCCCCGGCCTCGTGATAGTACGCCGTAGTGTCCCGCAGGTGACGCGCCTGCGCCACAGGAGGTAGAGCGTGAGGCTGTCAGATCTGCGGTTCCAGGCAATCACCGCGGCGCGCGTGACGTACTTGTCGCCCGCGACGACACCGCCCCCTGCGATCGGCTCGTTGCCGACGCCGATCCGCAGCCGCGGAAACGTCGTCTGCACTTCCGCGTACGCGGGCACGGCTGCGACCAGCAGCACGACGAGCGTCGCGACGCCAACCCTCCTCATCTCAACCAACCTGACTCCACCTCGCATCAGAAATGACCGGATCGGCAACATCGTCTACCCCGACGAGCCGAGGAGGCTCCCGCGGTAGGCCGCAGCGACCGCTTGGGCACGGCTGTGCACGTTGAGCTTTCCGAGAATGTGCTCGATATGTACGGCCACTGTCTTTGAGCTGAGGGTGAGGATCTGCGCAATCTCTCTCTGGCTGAGACCGTCCGAGAGAAGCCGGAGAACTTCGACCTCGCGGCCTGTCAGGTTTCGGGAAGTGGCGACTTCGTCTCCCCTTCCCGATCTCACGCGACGCATGAGGGCGCCCACGCGGGCCACGAGCTCGCTCGGATCGCAGGGTTTGACGAGATAGTCATCGGCACCGACGAGCAGCCCGGAGGAGATGTCGACCGTATCCGTCCGGGTGCCGGAGACGAAGGCGATCGCTACCGCTTGTCCGAACTCGTCTCGCAGTGCTCGGCAGACCTCGTAACCGTTCAGTTTCGGTAGGTGGATGTCGAGCAGGACCACGAGCGGCACATGCTGCCGTGCCATTCTGAGCGCCTCGTCCCCCGTCGCCGCCGTCAAGGTGCGATAGCCGGCGCGGTCGAGAAGCGTCGTGGTGCACGCCACGAAGAGCTCGTCGTCGTCGACGACCAAGAGGGGCCCCCGCACCTGACCAGTCGTAGCCAGCGTTGTCTCACTTCCCCCGCAGACCGGTAGTGCGTTTTCCCTCGCCTCTCGCCAGACCTTAGACCCGCCCAACCCCGTTGTCTACTAAGGCGAAACACCTAAGGTCGGGGACCTAGGAAAATAAGGCGGTCGCCGACTGGGTCGCGCCGAGAACAGGCCCTAAAGTTGCTCCCGAGCGACAACCGCGTTGCGGGCGCAGACGGGAGATCCTGATGAAGGGACGATTTGTAGTAGCGTTGGCGACCCTCGCCGGCGCCCTCTTGTTGTTTGCCCCAACAGCGTTCGGGGCCCAGACGACGAAGACGCTCAGCTTTCCGCTGAGCGGCAATTCGTCGACGAACATCTTCTTGCTTGGACCGTTCCAGTGTTGCGCAGTGAGCGTATTCGACACGGATCTCGGCGACATCCACGACGTGACGTTGAGCCTCGATATGGGGACAGCGCTGAACTCGCCGACGCACAGTGATCTGACGTTCACGGACACGAACCTTCGCCAAGGCCGAACGCTCGACCTTACGAACACCTACATGCGGGACCCGGGCGGCACGTTGGACGTCAGTTACACGCTGGCGTTCCACGCGAACATCTATGGCTTCGTGGTCGACCCGTCGAAGAAGGTGGGCGACACGCTGGACTGCAGCGTGCCGCTGCTTTTGGAGCACTGCGAGCACACCACGCAAATCGGGCTGTTCGATATCACGGTGCTCGACATCGGGGTCGGCAGCGTCAACGTGCACTTCTCGGTCCCGATCACGACGAAAGCCGACATCACCGGGAACGGCGTATCGAGCGTCCGCACGATGTCGGTGGCCAGCGCTCCAATCCTCGGGCCCGGCACCTTGACATTCACGTCCGATCCGTTCGTCCAAGACGAGAGCACCGCCCTCAGCTGCTCTTTGCCGGCGAACGAGCCCGTCAACTACGCGATGGACACGGCAACGAGTGAGGTGAACGGAGGCGTGACAGAGAACGTCGGCTTAGCTGTCTCCGTCGTGGCCAGCCCGATAGTCGGACCCGACTTCACCGTGCTCGGGCCGTTCACGATCTTCAGCTTCGATCTGCCGACGAAGACGATCAACCCGATCACTCTGAGCGCGCCTGGCCAGAACGTCGACCTCGGCAACCTGCTCCCGAACAACATCGCGCCGACAGTGGCGATGGACACGATCCCGACCAACGGGACTGAAGGCTCGCCCATCCAGCTCAGCGTCAAAGGCACCGGGCCCGGCGGCAGCCTCAGCCCCTGCGGCGACAGTAGTCTCGACATCGTCTGGTCGTTCGACGACGGCGGCAGCGCCTTCGGGAAGACCGTCAATCACGCCTTCCCGGACAACTTCCTCGGCAACCCGTCGCCGCCCCATACGGGCAAGGTGGTCATCACCGACCCGACCGGGCTCTCGACAACGTTGAACTTCTCGGTGCCCGTCGCCAACGTGCCCCCGACGGTCAACGCTGGACCGAACAAGTCCTCGCTCTGGGGCGTGCCCGTTTCGTTCCACGCAAACGGCGCAGACGCGGGCTCGGTCGACGACGACATCCTGCTCTTCGCGTGGGAATTCGGCGATCCGTTCTCGCCGATCGGAGCGTCAGGGCAGGACGCGTCGCACGTCTACAGCATGCCGAGTCCCGCCGGGACTCCCTACACGGCCGCGGTAACCGTCACCGACAACGACGGAGCAACAGGGACGAACACCGTGCAGGTGACCGTTCTGAAGCGGGCGACGACGGCGGCTTACACGGGCCCGGTCAAGTCGAACTCGAGCAAGAACATCACCCTGACCGCCTCGCTGGTGGACGAGCTCAACCAGCCCGTCAGCGGTCGGACTGTCCTCTTCACGCTCGGTACTCAGAGCATCAGCGCGGCCACTGATGTGTCGGGCGTGGCCAGCGCCACGATCAAGCTGAACCAGAAGCATGGGACCTACACGGTCTCCGTCAGCTTCGCAGGCGACGCGAAGTACCTCTCCACTTCGGACAGCCAGACGTTCACGATCGGGCCATAGAAGCGGCAAAGCCGCAGAACCGAAGCGAAGGGCAGCCGACCGGCTGCCCTTCGACTTCTGGCTGCATTTGGCGATGCCTAAGCCGAGGAGCACCCTGCGCGAGAAGCCTTTGGCAGCGGCGGGGGCGGATTTGAACCTGCGGCCGCCGGGTTATGAGCCCGGCACCCGCTAGCTCGCGCGAATAACGCGGAGCCGCGTCAGCTCGCGGTCCCGCTCCTCGAGGATCTCCTCGAGGCGGGTCACCTTCATGCGCAGAGTCTCCGTCGTCGTCACGAGCTCGATGAACGCGCGCTGGCGCTCGCGCAGCAGCGCTTCGACGCTGAGGAGCCTGACCTGGGGATCCTCCAACGGGTCCGGCGCGGCCGGTCTCTCCGGCGGCGTCGGTGCGGGCGCGATCGCCGGCGGCGCGAAGTGCGCCACCTGCTCGACCATCGCCCGGGCCAGCGCCGAATCCTGCGGCGGGATGGGCGCAATGGGCCTCCGCTCGGGCGGAGGCGGGGTGTTGGCAACCTGCTCGGCCATCATCCGGACAAGCAGGACCGGATCCTCTCCCGGCGCAGGCGCGACCGGCTGCGGGGCGGGCTCCGCCGCCTGTGACTGAATGTCGAGCACCTGCTCGGCGATCGCGCGTGCCAGGGCGAGCCAGGAAGTGCGTCCCTGCTCGATCAGGATCTCTCCCAGACGGCGGCCGGAGCGTTCCTGCTCCGCCAGCGCAGCCTGGAGGTCGGCCTCCGAGATCTCGTTCTTCTCG
>Ga0184612_10000539_pt1 | contig 17801 bp, 14 predicted proteins | sample PLM3_60_coex_FD_133163 | JGI IMG/M metagenome (GOLD analysis project Ga0184612, IMG submission 133163) | Groundwater sediment microbial communities from an aquifer in East River, Colorado, USA - PLM3_60_coex | ecosystem: Environmental > Terrestrial > Soil > Riparian zone | place: USA: East... | reverse complement strand
CCGACCTGCCCGCGGTGCTCGAGCTCCTCGACCGCGACCCGGTCGTCGACGTCTTCGTCGCATCGCGCGTGCACGGGTCAGGACTGGTCGCCGGCCGGCTGGGCGGCGACCTGTGGGGATACCACGAGTCGGGTCGGCTGATCTCGCTGTGCTATGCGGGCGCAAACCTGGTGCCGGTCGCGGCCGACGGGCCTGCGGTGCGGAGCTTCGCCGAGTTGGCCGGACGCGGCGCCCGACGCTGTTCGTCGTTGGTCGGCGAGGCCGACGCGGTGCTGGCGATGTGGGACCTTCTTCGCCCGGTGTGGGGCCCGGCCCGGGAGGTCCGCGCCTGTCAACCGGTGCTCGCCGTCCGTAGCCGGCCGGATGTGCCCGCGGATCCCTTGGTCCGCCGGGTGCGTCCGGACGAGATCGAGCACCTGATGCCGGCGGCCGTGGCGATGTTCACCGAGGAGGTCGGCGTCTCACCGGAGCGATCCGATGGCGGCGCTTACTACCGGGCCAGGGTGAGCGAGCTGGTCGGTTCAGGTCGGGCGTTCGCCCGGTTCGAGCACGGCCAGGTGGTGTTCAAGGCAGAGATCGGCTCGGTTTCCCCGTACGCCTGCCAGGTTCAGGGAGTCTGGGTGCGCCCGGAACGTCGTGGTCAGGGCCTGTCCGTCGGTGGCATGGCGGCGGTCGTCGAACACGCGCTGCGCGATGTCGCACCAGTCGTCTCGCTGTACGTCAACGACTACAACGCCGCGGCCCGATCGGCCTACCGGCGGGTCGGCTTCCGCGAGATCGGCGAGTTCGCCACGGTGCTGTTCTGAATCCTGGCGGCTTGCCGCCTTCGGTTCCGGGCGCTAGCGGGCCAACTCTGCGGGCTCCTTGGGCTCGGCCACGGCCTCGCCCGGCTCGTCGCCGTGGCCGGGCCACCATGCCGTGTGGCCGATAAGGGCGGTGAGCCCGGGCAGAGGAACAGTGCCGTGACGAACGCGGACAGCAGGATCCCGACCGACGCCGCGAAGCCCAACTCGTACAGGAACGCCACGCCCGCGAGCAGCATCGACGCGAACGTGCCGGCGAGGATAAGGCCTGCGGCAGCCACCGACGGGCCGGCGTGCTCGACAGCGAGATCCGCGGCAGTCCTCGGGTCGTTGCCCTCCCGGGCCTCCTCCCGGAGCCTCGCGATCATGAGGATCTTGTAGTCGGTGCCGATGGCGACCACGAGCAGGTAGACGATGATCGGCAGCGTGAACGACAACCCGGCCTTGCCACGGAGGCCCTGGTTGACGTACACGCTGGCACCGATGGTCGCGAGGAATTCCTGCCCGACCGCGACCATCAGGTAGACCGGTGCCACGAGGTTGCGCAACGGTAACGCCAGGATGATCGCGATCAGCACCGCCGCGACGCTGAAGATGACGACCATGTCGCAGTTGTTGGCGGCGCGGATGTCGGCGTACGCCGAGCTGAGCCCGCCGACCAGCGCCTGCGTCCCGTCCGGTGCGTCGGCGTGTGCGACGTCACGGATCGAGCCGCCGGCCGCGTCGAGCGCCTCGTTCGAGTACGGCGCGCCATCGAGCAGCAGGTTGATCTGCGCGACGAGGCCGTCGTCGGTGAGCACGACCGGCGAACCGTCGACACCGGTGGGCACGACCTGCCCGACCCCGCCGACCTCGCCGAGGCGGTCGGCGAAGGCCTCGGCAGCCGCCTGGTCGATCGGCTCGCCGTTCGTGCTCTCCAGGTAGACGCTCGTCGGGTTGATCGCGCCGGCCGGGAATCCCGCCTGAAGATCATCGAAGGCGCGCGCCGACTCGGTGTCGTCGGGCAGCTGGCCGGTCTGGTCGAAGTTCACAGCCAGTCCGAGGCTTCCGGCGGCGAGTGCGACGAGCACGCCACCGGCCACGGCGGCCGTGAGTCCCGGCCGCCGGCCGACGAACCTGCCGAGCCGCTGGAAGGCCGCGCCCTCCGAGGACACCGGCGCGCGACGTCGGCGGCCGATACCGCACACTGTGCCGGTGAATCGACGTTCGACCGTGCTGCTGGTGGCCGCCCTCGTCGCCGGGCTCGCGGCCTGCGGCTCTGACGAGCCGACCGCCGATCGGGCGCCGAGCAGGTCCGCGCCGGCGGAGACTCCGACCCCTACGCCCGAGCCGCGAGCGTTCACGGTGGTCGCGACCGGCGACGTGCTGCTTCACGAGCGACTGTGGCGGCAAGCCGAGAACGATGCGTCCCAGACGGGCAACGCGCCCATGGACTTCGCGCCCCAGCTGGCGAATCTCGCCCCGGTGGTCTCGGCGGCGGACCTGGCGATCTGTCACCTGGAGGTCCCGCTCGCGCCCGCGGGCGGCCCCTACGAGGGTTACCCGTCCTTCTCCGGGCCGCCGCAGATCCTGCCGGCACTGGTCGCAACGGGGTACGACGCGTGCACCACCGCGTCCAACCACACGTTCGACAAGGGTGCCGACGGCGTGGCGCGGACGTTGGATGATCTGGACGCCGCGGGTCTGGCCCATGCGGGCTCCGCGCGAACCCCGGACGAGGCCGACTCGACGACGATCATCGATGTCGCGACCGAGCAGGGCCCGGTCCGGCTGGCGCTCCTGTCGTACGCCTACGGCTTCAACGGCATCCCCTACCCGAATGGCGAGACCTGGCGGGCCAACGAGATCGACGAGGCGACGATCTTGGCCGACGCCACGACGGCCCGGCAGCGCGGCGCCGAGGTCGTGGTCGTCGCCATGCACTGGGGGACCGAGTACGACCAGGAGCCGAGCGCTCAGCAGCGGGACCTCGCGCCGCGCCTGATCGCCTCGCCGGATGTCGACCTCCTGCTGGGTCACCACGCACACGTGGTCCAGCCGTTGGAGAACATCGGCGGGGAGTGGGTCGTCTACGGCATGGGCAACCTCATGGCCAACCACGCCGAGCCGGAAGGCCCGAAGGCCGAGGGGCTGCTGACCCGGTTCACCTTCACCGAGAACCTCGCGGCCGGGACGTTCACGGCATCCGCGGCCGAGTACCTGCCGCTCTACCAGACCTACGAGTTCCCGATCGAGGTGCTCGACGTACCCGCGGCCCTGTCCAGCGGCGACACCGGGACGATCAGTGCGGCGCGCCTGGAGACCGCGTTGGCCCGGACCACAGAGGTGGTGACCAGCCGCGGCGCCGCCGACCATGGGCTCGTCCCGCTGTCGCACGGTGGGTAGGGCCTGGGCAGGGTACGCCGCCGCGACCCGAAACCGGACGACCTGGTCGTGCGCGGCTGGGTATCCTCGCCCGGTCACCTGACTGCGACTGAGGAGCCCCGGCGTGATCCTGCGGATGTCGACGCTGTTCCTGCGTACCCTGCGCGAGGACCCGGCCGACGCCGAGGTGCCGAGCCATCGGCTCCTCGTACGGGCGTGCTACATCCGCCGGGTCGCCCCCGGCATCTTCTCCTGGCTGCCGCTCGGCTACCGGGTCTTCCGCAACGTCGAGCGCATCGTCCGTGAGGAGATGGACCGCTCCGGCGCGCAGGAGGTCCACTTCCCCGCGCTCCTGCCCCGCGAGCCCTACGAGGCCAGCGGCCGGTGGACCACGTACGGAGACGGCATCTTCAGGCTGCGCGACCGCAAGGGCGGCGATTACCTGCTCGGGCCCACCCACGAGGAACTGTTCACGCTCCTGGTGAAGGACCTCTACTCCTCGTACAGGGACCTGCCGCTGTCGATCTACCAGATCCAGACGAAGTACCGCGACGAGGCCCGCCCGCGGGCCGGCATCCTGCGTGGGCGCGAGTTCGTGATGAAGGACTCGTACTCGTTCGACGTCGACGACGCCGGGCTGCAGCGCTCGTACGAGCAGCACCGTGAGGCGTACGTCAGGACCTTCGACCGGCTCGGCCTGGACTACGTGATCGTCTCGGCGGTGTCCGGCGCGATGGGCGGCAGTGTCAGCGAGGAGTTCCTCGCGCCGTGTGAGGTCGGCGAGGACACCTTCGTCCGCTCGCCCGGCGGCTACGCGGCGAACGTCGAGGCAGTCATGACGCCGGTGCCCGATGCCGTTCCGTACGAGGACGCTCCGCCTGCCCATGTGGAGGACACGCCCGACACCCCGACCATCGAGACGCTCGTCGCGGTGGCCAACGAGCGCTTCCCGCGTGCCGACCGGGCCTGGACGGCCGCGGACACGCTGAAGAACGTCGTCGTCACGCTCCGCCTGCCGGAGGGAACGCGGGAGACGCTGGTCATCGGGGTGCCGGGTGACCGCGATGTGGACCCCAGACGGCTGGAGGCCACCGTCGCGCCGGCGGAGGTCGAGCCCTTCACCGAGGCCGACTTCGTCGGACACCCCACACTGGTGCGCGGGTACATCGGCCCGGCCGGCTTCGACGCCGATGGCGTCACGCAGTACCTGGGCGCCGAGGCCGCGGCGAAGGTCCGCTATCTCCTCGACCCAAGGGTGGTCGAGGGCACCCGGTGGATCACCGGAGCGAACGCCGAGGGACGGCACGTCTTCGACCTCGTGGCCGGCCGGGACTTCGAGGCGGACGGCACCGTCGAGGCCGCCGAGGTGCGCGCGGGCGACCCGGCGCCGGACGGGTCGGGTCCGCTGGAGATGGCCAGGGGCATCGAGATCGGCCACATCTTCCAGCTCGGCCGATGGTTCGCCGAAGCGCTGGAGCTGAAGGTGCTCGACGAGAACGGCAAGCTCGTGACCGTCACCATGGGGTCGTACGGGATCGGCGTGTCGCGTGCGGTTGCGGCCATCGCCGAGCAGAGCCACGACGACGCCGGCCTGATCTGGCCGCGTGCGGTCGCCCCGGCCGATGTCCACCTGGTGGCCACTGGCAGGGACGATGCCGTGTTCGAGGCGGCCGATGCGCTGGCGGCGTCGCTGGACGACGCCGGCGTGCAGGTGCTGTACGACGACCGGCGCGGCGTGTCGCCCGGGGTGAAGTTCAAAGACTCCGAGCTTATCGGCGTCCCGACGATCGTCGTGGTCGGCCGCGGGCTGGCCGACGGGAACGTCGAGGTCAAGGACCGGCGCACGGGGGAGCGGGTCGACGTCGCCGTCGACGGCGCGGTCGCCCACCTGATCGGCGTCGTGCGCGCCGACCGCTCCGCGTAGCCCGTCGTTCTCGCCACCCGCGGGCCCTCCTGCCGCGCCGCCGATTGGTACACCGGCGGCGGCCGCCCCTGGCACGTGGCACGCTGCACCGCTGTTGATGGCACGCTGAGCCGTTGTTGTCGCGTGCGTTTTGCCGCATATGTGGAGCGGTTCAACGTGCCATCTAGCCGGGCGGGATCTCGATCCGCCACGGCCGGCAGCCTCCCTCCCATCAGCCGAGGACGGGATCCAATCCGGGAAGTGCGTCCGTCACACCGGTCCAGGTTGCGGCCCGGACAGTCGTTTCGACCAATGCCCGGGCTGCCGTCTCGCGCAGCGCCGGGTTCGATGTGACGGCGACCAGGTCGGCGTAGAGGGGCGCGAGCCGTTGCTCGAGCAGCCCGGCCAGTCGGCGGGCGGACGCCGGGTCGGTCACGGCGAACGGCACGGAGTAGGCGGCCAGCGCCGCCTCCGGATCTGCGCTGCGGGCACGGACCTGGGCCGACAGGAGGTCGCGCCGAATCCGGTGGGCGGCGTAAGCCGCCCGGACCGCGGGCTCGTCGCCGTCCGACGCGTACGGTCCCAGCAGTCCGTAGCCGTAGACGCAGGCATGCTCGCCGGCGAGGGCCGCCTGGAGTGCTTCCAGCGTGCTCATGATCGCGACCCGTCCGGCGGGCCGGTTGCGCGAGCGGCGCCGAGCGAGGTCACAGCGCCCCCAGCAGGACGTCGTGCGCGGCCTCGCAGGCGGCGATGCTGGCGAGCAGCTCGGCCAACGTGCCGTCCTGTGCCCGCACGCATTCGGTGACGCGTGCGCCGGCCGCAGTTCGCTCGGCTGTCCGCAGCGCGGCGAGCGCGTCGGCAGGGCCGTCCGGGACGGCGGGCGGTGACGGCGCTGGCGGCGACGTACCGGCCGGAGAGGCCCCCTGGACCCCCGGCGAGCTAGCGGGCGAGGCGGCAGCGGAACCGGGTGCCGTCGCAGCCGGTGGCGTCGCGACCGGTCCCGACGCCTCTACGGCGTCCAGGTGCCGACGGTGCCGCGCCGTGAATGGTCGCACCTGCGCGGCCAGCGCCGGATGGGTTGCAGCGGTCGCCTCGTAGAGGGCCACGAGATCTCGCTCGGCGTCGGCCACCTCGGCCCGAAGGAGCTCGTCCGGCTCGGGCGGTGCCGGTGGGTTGGGTGCCGGCGTCTCGTCGTCGCCGGTGCAAGCCGCCAATGACGATGCCGCGGCCGCGAGCAGGACGGAGCGCCGGGACGGCCGCCCGCTCGTCACTCGTCTCCCTGGCACCGGCACACCGTAGGACACCGGACGCGCTCTCCCGCCGACCACCCTTCCAGCGCCTGGTGCGGCGCTGGACAGCGATCCACCCGGTGGGCCGGAGCGGTAGGCTGGCCGCTACCGGCGCCTGGCTGGCGCCGGCCGCTGTGTTGCCCTGACAACTCGAGAGCGAGGAGGACCACGGGATGAGAACCCCGGACCGTGACCTTCTCCGCGAGGTGGTCGAGCCGGTCTGCGTCGCGGCCGGGTTCGACCTCGAAGATATCGAGGTCGCACCGGCCGGGCGCCGTCGCCGCGTCACTATCGTGGTCGACGCGGACGGCGGTGTCGATCTCGACCGGTGCGCCGAGCTCTCGCACGGGCTCTCATCCGCGCTCGACGCGAGCGACGTGATCGGCGAGGCACCGTACACGCTGGAGGTCAGCTCCAGGGGGGTGTCCCGCCCGCTCACGCTGCCGCGGCACTGGCGTCGGAGCATCGGCCGGCTGGTACGGCTCGTCCTCGTCGACGGGCATGAGGTGGTGGGTCGCGTCGGCGCTGCCGACGACCGCGAGGCCGTCCTCGACGTCGACGGAACCGAGCGGCGGGTCGCCTTCGACAATGTCGGGAAGGCCCGCGTGCAGGTCGAGTTTCGCCCGCCCGACGAGGGACGGGCGTGACGCCATGGACATCGACCTGTCGGTCCTGCGTGCCCTCGAGCGGGAGAAGGAGATCTCCTTCGACCTCGTCGTCGAGGCGCTCGAGCAGGCGCTGTTCGTGGCCTACGAGCGGACCGGGGGTGCCCAGCCGAACGCGCGGGTCGAGCTGAACCGCAAGAGCGGCCACGTGACGGTGTGGGCCCAGGAGGTCGACGAGGGCGGTGCAGTGCTGCGCGAGTGGGACGACACACCCGAAGGCTTCGGCCGGATCGCCGCGACGACCGCCAAGCAGGTGATCCTCCAGCGGCTGCGTGACGCCGAGGACGAGGTGACGTTCGGCGAGTTCCTCGGCAAGGAGGGCGACGTCCTGTCCGGCACCGTCCAGCAGGGCCGCGACCCGCGCGCGGTCCTGGTCGACCTCGGCAAGGTCGAGGCCGTGTTGCCCGCTCAGGAGCAGGTGCCGGGCGAGCGCTACGAGCACGGCAGCCGGATCAAGTGCTACGTGCTTCAGGTCCGCAAGGGTCTGCGCGGTCCGGTCATCACGCTGTCCCGCACCCATCCGAACCTGGTCAAGAAGCTGTTCGCCCTCGAGGTCCCCGAGATCGCCGACGGCACGGTCGAGATCGCCGGCATCGCCAGGGAGGCCGGTCACCGCAGCAAGATCGCCGTGCGCTCGACGACACCGGGGGTCAACGCCAAGGGCGCGTGCATCGGACCGATGGGGGCCCGGGTGCGGGCCGTGATGGCCGAGCTGCACGGTGAGAAGATCGACATCGTCGACTGGTCCGACGACCCCGCCGAGCTCGTCGCCCACGCGTTGTCGCCTGCACGCGTACAGCACGTCGAGGTCGTCGACGCCGAAGCACGCGCCGCCCGCGTGACCGTCCCCGACTACCAGCTCTCGCTCGCCATCGGCCGGGAGGGCCAGAACGCCAGGCTGGCGGCCAGGTTGACCGGTTGGCGCATCGACATCCGCCCGGACATCGAGGGTGATGTCGGTGCCGGCGGCATACCGGAAACCGACGGCGGAGATGTCGGGGCCGCACCTGGCTCGGCCGATGCGTGACCAGGCGGTAGACTGATCTGTGGAACACCGTGCGACCGCCCGGTCACCCGTGCGTACTTGCGTGGGCTGCCGTGCCCGCACGGAGAAGTCCGACCTGCTGCGTGTCGTGGCAGTCGAGGACGACGCCGAGATCACGGCGCTCGTTCCCGATCGCCGCGGCCGGCTCCCGGGTCGGGGGGCTTACCTGCACCCCGACCTGCGGTGCCTCGACCTCGCCGAGCGCCGTCGGGCGTTCCCGCGGGCACTTCGCCTGACGGGGCCGCTCGACGCTTCTGCGCTGCGACGATGGTTCGAGGAGCAGGGCGCTGCCGGCCCGGGCTCCGGTCCGGTAGCGACTGGCCAGCAAGAAGGAGACATCACGTGACGCTCGTGGGCACTCGATGAGCATGCAGCGATGAGAACGCGCACCACCTAGCCGGTCTGAGCCGACGCCCGGGCCGAGAAGGAGAGCAGTGGCTAAGGTCCGGGTTTACGAGCTCGCCAAGGAGTTCGGAGTCGAGAGCAAGGTCGTCCTGGCGAAGCTGGGCGATCTTGGTGAGTTCGTCCGTTCGGCGTCCTCGACGATCGAGGCGCCGGTCGTACGCAAACTGAAGGAAGCCTTCGCCGATGCACCGGCCCCGGCGAAGAAGGCGGCTCCCGCGAAGGCGGCGGCCAAGAAGGCGGCGCCGGCCAAGGCGGCTGCGCCTGCTCCGGCCGCTCCCACGGTCGAGACCACGATCGAGCCGGTCGCGCCGGCGGTCGAGGCCCTCGTCCAGCCGGCGGCGCCGGCGGTGGCGCCGGCCGTTCCCGCCCGCCCGGCTGCGTCCGCTCCGGCACCCGCCGGCCCCTTGCCGGGTCCCGCCGCGCCGCGTCCGGCCGGCGCTTCGCGTCCGGGCAACAACCCCTTCTCGGCCGGCGGCTCGACCGGCATGCAGCGCCCGCAGGCACGGCGCGACGGTGCGCCGACCGGCCCCGCGGGCGCTCGGCCCGCGCCGGACGGCTTGCCTCCCCGCCCTGGTGGTGCCCGCACCGGGGGCCCTCGTCCGAACCCGGGCATGATGCCGACTCGTCCGTCCGAACCCCGTCCTGGCGGCGGCGAGCGCGGCCGCCCCGGCGGCGCGGGGCGCACCGGTGAGCGCGGCCGAGCCGGCGCAGGCGCCGGCCGTCCCGGCACCGGTGGCGGCTTCGGCGGACGTCCCGGTGGTGGCGGTGGCCCCGGTGGCGGCGGTGGCCCCGGTGGCGGCGGTGGCTTCGGCGGACGTCCCGGAGGAGGCGGTAGCCGCGGTCGTGGTGGCACGGCCGGAGCGTTCGGTCGTCCGGGCGGCAGGCCGGCCCGCGGCCGCAAGAGCAAGCGCCAGAAGCGCCAGGAGTACGACAACATGCAGGCGCCCTCGATCGGCGGCGTCCGGGTTCCGCGCGGCAACGGTGAGACGGTCCGCCTGCCCCGGGGCGCCTCGCTGACCGACTTCGCCGAGCGGATCGACACCGAGGCCGGCGCGCTGGTCCAGGTGCTGTTCCACCTGGGCGAGATGGTCACGGCCACCCAGTCCGTCGACGAGGACACCTTCAAGTTGCTCGGCGAGGAGCTCGGCTACGACGTACAGGTCGTATCGCCCGAGGACGAGGACCGCGAATTGCTCGAGTCGTTCGCCATCGACTTCGAGGCGGAGGACGACGCCGACGCTCAGCCGCGTCCACCGGTCGTCACCGTCATGGGTCACGTCGACCACGGCAAGACGAAGCTCCTCGACGCGATCCGCAACGAGAACGTCGTCGAGGGCGAGGCAGGCGGCATCACCCAGCACATCGGCGCGTACCAGGTGCACGTCGACCACGAGGGTGAGGACCGCGCGATCACCTTCATCGACACCCCCGGTCACGAGGCGTTCACCGCCATGCGGGCTCGCGGTGCCCAGGTCACCGACATCGCGATCCTCGTCGTGGCCGCCGACGACGGCGTCATGCCGCAGACCATCGAGGCGCTGAACCACGCCCAGGCCGCCGAGGTGCCGATCGTCGTGGCGGTCAACAAGGTCGACCTCGAGGGTGCCAACCCGGCCAAGATCCGGCAGCAGCTGACCGAGTACGGTCTCGTCGCCGAGGAGTACGGCGGCGACACGATGTTCATCGACGTCTCGGCAAAGCAGCGGATTGGCATCGACAAGCTGCTCGAGGCGGTCATCCTGACCGCCGACGCGGCGCTCGACCTGCGGGCCAACCCCGAAATGGCGGCTCGCGGCGTTGCGATCGAGGGGCACCTGGACAAGGGTCGCGGCCCGGTCGCGACCGTCCTCGTCCAGCGTGGCACCCTGCATGCCGGCGACGCCATCGTCACCGGTCAGGCTTACGGCCGCGTGCGGGCGATGCTCGACGAGTTCGGCAACGCGCTGGAGGAGGCGGGCCCGTCCCGTCCGGTGCTGGTGCTCGGCCTGACCAGCGTCCCGGGGGCTGGTGACAAGTTCCTCGTTGCCGACGACGACCGGACCGCTCGCCAGATCGCCGAGAAGCGCGAGGCCATGGAGCGCAACGCGTCGCTGGCCAAGGCCCGCAAGCGGGTCACGCTCGAGGACTGGCTGGTCCAAAGCAAGGTCGAGACGCTCAACCTCATCATCAAGGGCGACGTCTCCGGTTCCGTCGAGGCACTCGAGGACGCTCTGCTCAAGATCGACGTCGGCGAGGAGGTCACCCTGCGGATCATCCATCGCGGCGTGGGCGCGGTCACCGACAACGACGTCAACCTGGCGTCGATCGACCAGGGCATCATCATCGCGTTCAACGTCAGGGCCTCGAAGGGTACCGAGCAGCTCGCCGAACGCGAGGGCGTCGACATCCGCTACTACTCCGTCATCTACCAGGCGATCGACGAGATCGAGGCCGCGCTCAAGGGCATGCTCAAGCCCGAGTTCGAGGAGGTCTCGCTCGGTACGGCGCAGGTCCGCGAGGTCTTCCGGTCCTCGAAGTTCGGCAACATCGCGGGTTGTATGGTCGTGGGAGGCGTGATCCGGCGGAACGCCCGGGCCCGCCTCGTGCGGGACGGCGTCGTGGTGGCCGACAACCTCACGGTCGAGTCGCTGCGGCGGTTCAAGGACGACGCCACGGAGGTGCGCGAGGGCTTCGAGTGCGGTATCGGCCTCGGGTCGTTCAACGACATCAAGGTCGACGACGTCATCGAGACGTTCGAGATGCGCGAGAAGCCACGCGCCTGACAGAGCTCACCAAATGATCACGTTAAGTGGGTCTGTGCGGCCGTTACCAGGTCTCGAACCCTGGTAACGGACCCACGCGCCCACTTAACGTGATCATTTCGGGACGCGGCATGGAGGACTTCGTTGTTCACCGGGACGTTGAGTTTCGACGTGTTGCTCGGCGACGTGCACTCCCTCAAGGAGAAGCGGGCCGTAGTGCGCCCGGTCGTGGCCGAGCTGCGGCGCAAGCTCGCCGTCACGGCCGCAGAAGTGGGCGCCCTCGATCTCTACCGCCGGGCCGAGATCGGCGTGGCGATCGTGGCGGCCGACGCTCGCCACTGCCGGGAGGTCCTCGACGCGGCCGAGCGGCTGGTGGCGGCTCGTCCCGAGATCGAGCTGCTGTCGGCCCGCCACGCTCTCTACTCCAGTTCAGACGAGCCCCTGCTCAGTGTTGATCATGGCGAGGTGGCGGCTTCGGGGGCCTCTGAGCCCACCACTGCGCCATGACCGATGATGCGAAGGAAGCGATGAGGAGGACGCCGTGGCCGACCGAGCCCGGGCACACAAGCTGGCCGACCGGATCCGGGTGATCGTCGCCGAGACCCTGGAACGGCGGGTCAAGGATCCGAGGCTCGGCTTCGTGACCGTGACCGACACCCGGGTCACCGGCGACCTCCACGACGCCACGGTCTTCTACACCGTCTACGGCGACGAGACCGAGCGGGCCGAGACGGCAGTCGCGCTGGACAGCGTGAAGGGACTGCTCCGGTCCGAGGTGGGCCGCCAGACGGGCGTGCGGTTCACCCCGACCCTGACGTTCGTGGCCGACGCGGTCCCCGAGAACGCCGCACGCATCGACGACCTGCTCAGGCGGGCCCGTGAGTCCGATGCGGAGGTGGCGCGCAGCGCCGCGGGCGCCTCGTTCGCCGGTGACGCCGACCCCTACAAGGCGCCGAACGGGGACGCAGCGGCTCCGGGCGCCGGGCCCGGTGCGGCTGCAGACGACGAGGACGCCAGCGAGTGACCGACGACACCGTTCCCAGCGGTCTGGTCGTCGTCGACAAGCCGGCCGGCCTGACCTCGCACGACGTGGTGGCGCGGCTGCGCAAGCTCTCCGGTACCCGCCGGGTCGGGCATGCCGGCACGCTGGACCCGATGGCGACCGGTGTGCTGGTGGTGGGTCTGGGCGCCGCGACCAGGATGCTCGGGTACCTTGCGCTCGCCGAGAAGGGCTACGCGGCCACGATCCGGCTCGGCGCGTCCACAGTCACCGACGACGTCGAGGGCGAGGTCGTCGCCGAGCAGGACGCGTCGCACGTGACGGACGCGGCGCTGGCCGCCGAGACCGTGGCGCTGACGGGCGAGATCCGGCAGATCCCGAGCGCCGTGAGCGCCGTCAAGGTCGGTGGCGTCCGCTCGTACGCACGGGTCCGCCGCGGTGAGCAGGTCGATCTCAAGGCCCGGACCGTGACCGTGAGCCGCTTCGAGGTCGTGACGGTGCGCCGTGAAGGGCAGTACACGGATGTCGATGTCGAGGTCGACTGCTCGTCCGGTACCTACATCCGGGCGCTGGCGCGCGACCTCGGCGCCGCGCTCGGTGTCGGTGGGCACCTCACTGCCTTGCGCCGGACCAGGGTCGGACCGTACGACCTCGACCGAGCGAGCACGCTCGCCGAGCTGGCCGAGCGCCTGGACGTGATGCCGATCGCCGTGGCCGCCGCTGCCGCGTTCCCGCGGCTGGACGTCGACGCCGAGACCGCGAGGCGGATCGCCCACGGTGCGCAGCTGCCGCGCACCGGGCTCGGCCCGGGCCCCGTCGCGGTCTTCGGTCCGGACGGCGCGCTGCTCTCACTGGTCGAGGATCGTGGACCCCGCGCCAAGCATCTCGCCGTCTTCGTAAGCTGAGCACGGCCGCGCTCGGCACGCCGGCGCACTCGGCCTGACCGCGAAGGAGTCTGTCGTGAGCGTCTGGCGCTCGGTGGACGAGGTGCCGACCGACCTGGGCAGGACGGCTGTCACGATCGGTGTCTTCGACGGCGTCCACCGCGGCCACCAGGAGGTGGTCAGCACGGCGGTCACGAGCGCGCGGCGGCTCGGTGTGCCCCTCGTCGCCGTCACGTTCGACCCGAACCCGGTCGTCGTGGTCCGACCCGAGGCCGCGCCGCCCCCGCTGCTCTCCGTTCCCGCCCGGGTGGCGCTGCTGACCCAGGCCGGCGCCGACCACGTCCTCGTGCTGCCGTTCGACCGTGAGCGGTCGAAGCAGTCGGCTGAGGACTTCGTCGACGAGATCGTCGTCGCGCTGCTCCACGCGATGGTGGTCGTGGTCGGTCCGGACTTCCGCTTCGGCCACCGGGCTGCCGGCGACGTCGCACTGCTGGAGCGGATGGGAAAGGAACGGGACTTCGTGGTCGAGACGGTCGAGCCGGTGGGCGATCGCCACGTGGCCCGCTGGTCGTCGACGTACGTCAGACAACGCGTCGCCGACGGCGACGTCGCCGCAGCCGCCGAGGCGCTCGGCCGGCCGTTCCGGGTCGAAGGGGTCGTCGTCCGCGGCCACGAGCGTGGCCGCGCGATGGGCTTCCCCACCGCAAACGTGCCGGCCCGGGAGGGCGAGCTCGTCCCTGCCGACGGCGTCTACGCGGGCTGGCTCACCCGGCTCGACGTCGACGAGCCGGAGCGATGGCCGGCTGCGATCTCGGTCGGTACGAACCCGACCTTCGACGGCGTGGAGCGCGCCGTGGAGTCCTACGTGCTGGACCGGGACGACCTGGAGCTCTACGGGGCGGCCGTGGCCGTCGACTTCGTCGCCCGGATCCGCAGCCAGCAGCGCTTCGACTCCGTCCAGGACCTGGTCGCGCGCATGCACCGCGACGTCGAGGAGACCAGGACCGCACTGGCGCTCTGACCTGGCCCGTCACCAGCACCGGCGGGGCTCGCCGATTACGTCTCGGCGGCCCGCGACTGGTAGCCTTGTCGATGCCGTCAGAACGGCCGCGGATGGAGAGTGCCCCGGAGGACTTGCCCGGGAGCGCCGCGCAACGACCTCCGAAGGAGTCCCGTGTCGATCGACACTGCCACGAAGAAGCAGATCATGGCCGAGCATGGCCGCACCGAGAACGACACGGGCTCGCCCGAGGTCCAGGTGGCGGTGCTGACCCACCGCATCAACCACCTCACCGAGCACCTCAAGGAGCACAAGCACGACCACCACAGCCGTCGGGGTCTGCTGCTGCTCGTCGGCCAGCGTCGCCGATTGCTCAACTACCTGTCCCAGAAGGACATCACGCGCTACCGCCAGCTGATCGAAAAGCTCGGCCTGCGTCGATGACCTCCCCGCCGTAGGAAGCGGTCTCCCCACCGAACGGGGAGGCTGCTCCTTCGGCTTTCACAACTGAACACGAGACCGACCACCACAAGGGGTGGCCCGCGGATCCGCCGGACCTTCGCAGCCGGTCCTCGGTAGTGGCCCCCGGGTCCCATGTGCGGCAATGCCGCGCGACCCGGGCGCTTCCATCGAAGACCGGCACCATACGAGTCCTGAGTCCGACCCGACCTGCGGCCCACTCCACGTACCCCAAGGAGGGTGACCCGTGACGGGTCCGCAGATCCACACTGCCGAAGCCGTGATCGACAATGGCCGCTTCGGCATCCGCACCATCCGCTTCGAGACCGGGCAGCTCGCCCGTCAGGCGGCCGGCTCCGCCGTCGCCTACCTCGACGACGAGACCATGCTGCTGTCGGCGACCACCGCCTCGAAGCAGCCCAAGGAACATCTCGACTTCTTCCCGCTGACGATCGACGTCGAGGAGCGTATGTACGCGGCCGGGCGCATCCCCGGCTCGTTCTTCCGCCGTGAGGGCCGCCCGAGCGAGGAGGCCATCCTCACCTGCCGGCTCACCGACCGGCCACTGCGGCCGTCCTTCGCCAAGGGCCTGCGAAACGAGATCCAGGTGGTCATCACGGTGATGTCGCTGCATCCCGACCACCTCTACGACGTCGTGGCCATCAACGCCGCGTCGGCGTCGACCCAGATTGCCGGGCTGCCGTTCAGCGGCCCCGTCGGCGCCGTGCGCGTCGCGCTGATCGAGGACCAGTGGGTCGCGTTCCCGCACTACTCTCAGCTCGAGGATGCCGTCTTCGACATGGTGGTCGCGGGTCGCGTGCTCCCTGATGGCGACGTCGCGATCATGATGGTCGAGGCGGAGTCGACGGCCAGCACCTGGAACCTGGTCCAGGGTGGACGAACGGCGCCGACCGAGGAGGTCGTCGCCGCTGGCCTCGAGGCCGCGAAGCCGTTCATCACGACGCTGTGCGAGGCGCAGCAGCGTCTGGCCGATAGCGCGGGCAAGCCGATCGGCGAGTTCCCGGTCTACCTCGACTACACCGACGACCTCTACGCCGCCGTCGAGGCCGAGGTCCGCGCCGAGCTCGCCGATGCGCTGACGATCGTCAGCAAGGGCGACCGCGAGGCCAAGCTCGACGAGATCAAGGCGCGCGCCAAGGCCGACCTCGCGGACCGGTTCGAGGGCCGCGAGAAGGAGATCAGCGCCGCGTACCGGTCGCTGACGAAGGCGGTCGTGCGCGAGCGCGTGCTGCGCGACAAGGTCCGCATCGACGGCCGTGGGCTCACCGAGATCCGTACGCTGTCGGCCGAGGTAGGCCCGGTGCCGCGTGCCCACGGCTCGGCATTGTTCGAGCGCGGCGACACCCAGATCCTCGGCGTCAGCACGCTGAACATGCTCAGCCTGGAACAGAAGCTCGACACGCTCTCCCCGGAGAAGACGAAGCGCTACATGCACAACTACAACTTCCCGCCGTACTCGACCGGTGAGACGGGCCGGGTCGGATCGCCGAAGCGCCGCGAGATCGGCCACGGCGCGCTCGCCGAGCGCGCCCTGCTGCCCGTGCTGCCGACGCGCGAGGAGTTCCCCTACGCCATCCGTCAGGTCTCCGAGGCTCTCGGCTCCAACGGATCGACGTCGATGGGGTCGGTCTGCGCGTCCACGATGTCGCTTCTCAACGCCGGCGTGCCGTTGCGGGCAGCGGTCGCGGGCATCGCGATGGGCCTGATCTCGGGCGAGGTCGGGGGCCAGACCCAGTTCGTCACGCTGACCGACATCCTGGGTGCCGAGGACGCGTTCGGCGACATGGACTTCAAGGTCGCGGGCACCCGTGACTTCGTGACCGCGCTTCAGCTCGACACCAAGCTCGACGGCATCCCGGCCTCGGTGTTGGCGGCCGCCCTGCAGCAGGCCAAGCAGGCCCGGCTGACGATCCTCGACGTCATGGCCGAGGCCATCTCCGAGCCCGACGAGATGAGCCCCTACGCGCCGCGGATCATCACCATCAAGATCCCGGTCGACCAGATCGGTGCCGTGATCGGCCCGAAGGGCAAGATCATCAACCAGATCCAGGACGAGACCGGCGCACAGATCGCGATCGAGGACGACGGCACCATCTTCATCGGCGCCGAGGAAGGCTCCTCGGCCGAGGCAGCGCGTACGCAGATCAACGCCATCGCCAACCCGACGATGCCCGAGGTCGGCGAGCGCTACCTGGGCACGGTCGTGAAGACGACGAGCTTCGGCGCGTTCGTCTCGCTCCTGCCGGGCAAGGACGGCCTCGTGCACATCTCCAAGCTGCGGGCACTGGCCGGTGGCAAGCGGGTCGAGAACGTCGACGACGTCGTGTCGGTCGGTCAGAAGATCCAGGTCGAGGTCGCCGAGATCGACGACCGCGGCAAGCTGTCGCTGTCTCCCGTCGTGGAGGACGCGGCGCCGGTCGCCGACAAGGTCGACGCCGTTTCGTGAGAGCGGCTACTCGCACACTGTTGCGTGGGGACGGCGGCGGAGTCGTCCGTCGTACCGTCCTCCCGGGTGGCCTGCGCGTCGTCACCGAGTCCGTGCCGACCGTCCGTTCGGTGGCGTTCGGCATCTGGGTCGGTGTCGGGTCGCGTGACGAGACCCCGGCGCAGGCCGGCGCGACCCACTACCTGGAGCATCTGCTCTTCAAGGGGACGAAGCGACGATCGGCGCTGGAGATCTCGGCCGCGGTCGAGTCCGTCGGCGGCGAGATCAACGCGTTCACCGCCAAGGAGTTCACCTGCTACTACGCCCGGGTGCTCGACGACGACCTGCCGCTCGCCGTGGACGTGGTGTCGGACATGGTGACGTCGTCGCTGGTCGCCCCGGCTGACGTCGAGTCCGAGCGTGACGTCGTCCTCGAGGAGATCGCGATGCGCGACGACGACCCGTCCGACGCCGTGCACGACCTGGTGGCCGAGCAGATGTGGGGTTCCGCGCCACTGGGCCGGCCGATCCTCGGCACCGTCGACAGCATCACGTCACTGTCGCGTGACGTGGTCCACCGGTACTACCGGCGGCGGTACCGTCCTTCCAACATCGTGGTGGCCGCGGCCGGCAACCTCGACCACGCCCGCGTGGTCCGGTTGGTCCGGTCGGCCTTCGAGCTAGCCGGCTTCCTCTCCTCGGACGACGTGCCGGCCCCGCCCCGGATCGGCGGCCGAGCGCCAAGGTCCAATGCCGGCGTCGCGACGCTCGAGCGCCCCACCGAGCAGGCCAACCTG
>Ga0184612_10000538_pt1 | contig 17812 bp, 19 predicted proteins | sample PLM3_60_coex_FD_133163 | JGI IMG/M metagenome (GOLD analysis project Ga0184612, IMG submission 133163) | Groundwater sediment microbial communities from an aquifer in East River, Colorado, USA - PLM3_60_coex | ecosystem: Environmental > Terrestrial > Soil > Riparian zone | place: USA: East... | reverse complement strand
GGCGGATCATCAAGACCATGGGCACGCGGATCGTGAAGATCGACCCACCGCAGGGCTTCGCAGCGCAGACGGCGTGCGCCGGCATCCTCTGGACGACGGCTCACTACGGCTTTCCGGTCTCGACGACGCAGACCATCTCGGGGTGCGTGATGGGAGCCGGCGCGAGCCGCCGCTTCTCGGCGGTGCGCTGGGGGATCGCCGGAAACATCGTCGTCGCATGGATCCTCACGCTGCCTGCCGCCGGTCTCGTCGGAGCGGTCATGGAGGCGGTGACGCAGCTACCCGCGGGAGACCTGATCGTCTTCGTGCTCGCGGGGGCGATCGCAGCCGCCGCGTTCGTCGGCCGCCGATACGAGACGCGACGGCTTCAGCCCAAGCCCGCCTGAAACGGCGTTCGCCACTCGTACACCAGGATGTAACGCACGCGAGGGCGCTGCCGATACAGAATGTCGGGATGGCAACCCGCATTCGTAGCGAGCCGGCAGAGCACCTGCTCAATCGAGAGCTCTCGCAGCTCGACTTCCACGCTCGTGTTCTGGAGCTGGCGGAAGACGAGTCGCTCCCGCTGCTCGAGCGGGTCAAGTTCTGCGCGATCTTCGCCTCCAACATCGACGAGTTCTTCCAGGTCCGCGTCGCGGGACTGCTCGGCCAGGCGGAGTCCGGCCTGGCGATGGTGTCGCCCGACGGCCTTACTCCCCAGCAGACGCTCGCCCGCATCCGAGAGCGCGTGCTCGACCTGATCGCGCGCCAGGCGCGCGTGTGGAAGAAGGAGCTGCGACCCGGGCTCGCAGCCGAGGGGATCGTCGTGGGCGGTATCGAGGACTGCATCGAGAAGGAGCTCAAGCGGCTCGAGAAGCACTTCGAGAGGGAGATCTATCCCGTGCTGACTCCGCTCGCGGTCGGCCCCGGACAGCCGTTCCCGTACATCTCCGGCCTCTCGCTCTCGCTCGCCGTCTTCGCGGCGGATCCGGAGACCGATGAAGAGCGGTTCGCGCGGGTGAAGATACCCGAGGGGCTGCCGCGCTTCGTGGAGATCGGCAAACGGGGCCTCTTCGTGCCGCTCGAACAGGTGATCGCGCACTTCCTCCCCACGCTTTTTCCCGGCGCCTCCATCGTCGAGCGGGCGGCCTTCCGAGTGACCCGCGACGCCGACTTCGAGGTGTCCGACGACGCAGCCGATCTCCTCGAAGCAGTGGAAAGTCAGCTTCAAAAGCGTCGGTTCGGCGACGTCGTCCGCGTCGAGGTCAGCGCGTCCGCGTCCGCAGAGATGGTCGCGCGTCTGACGCAAGGGCTCGGGGCGGACGAATCGCAGATCTACATGATCGAGAGCCCTCTCGACCTCGCCGAGCTCATCGAGCTCACGGCCATCGACCGACCCGACCTGAAGCACAAGCCGTGGGTCCCTGTCGTCCCCCCGCGGCTCGTCGACGCCCAGACAGAGCTCCCGCGAATCTTCGGCGAGATCCGCCGCGGCGACATTGCGGTGCACCAGCCGTACGAGTCCTTCCGGGCGAGCTTCGAGGTCTTCGCACAGGCTGCGGTTCAGGACCGCGACGTGATCGCGATGAAGACGTCGGTCTATCGCACGAGCGACGACAGCGCGCTCGTGGGGTCCCTCATCCAGTGCGCGGAGGAAGGCAAGCAGGCCGTGTGTCTCGTGGAGCTCAAGGCGCGCTTCGACGAGCGACGGAACATCGAATGGTCGCGAGCGCTGGAGCAGGCCGGCGTCCATGTGGTGCACGGCTTTCCCGACCTCAAGATCCACGCGAAGATGACGCTGATCGTTCGCCGCGAGGGCAAGGAGCTCCGGCGCTACGCACATATCGGCACCGGGAACTACCACGCGGCCACCGCCCGGCTCTACGAGGACGTCGGGATATTCACGGCCGACGAGGACATCGCTGCCGACGTTGCCGATCTCTTCAACTACATCACCGGCTTCGGGCGCCCTCAGCGATTCCGCAAGCTGCTCGTTGCGCCCTTCACGCTCCGCACGGGGCTCGTGGACGAGATCCGGGCGGTGGCAGCGGCCGCGGCCGAGGGCAAGGCGGCCCGCATCCGGCTCAAGGTGAACCACCTCGTAGATCCCGCGATCGTCGAGGAGCTGTATGCCGCCTCACAGGCCGGGGCGAGGATCGACGTGATCGCCCGCACGACGTGTGCGCTCCGCCCGGGAGTGGAGGGGCTCTCCGAGAACATCCGCGTGCGCTCGATCGTCGGCCACTTCCTCGAGCACAGCCGCATCTACGCCTTCGAGGCAGGGAATCGCACGATGACGTACATCGGCAGTCCCGACTTGATGACGCGAAACCTCGACCACCGGATCGAGGTGCTCGTACCCGTCGACCACGCGCGCGTCCGGCAAGACGTTCACGCGATCCTCGACAGCGCCCTCGCCGACGATACGAACGCGTGGCTGCTCGGCTCGGACGGAACATGGAGGCGCGGGAGCGCCGGTGACAAGCCGCACTCACACCATGCGACCATGTCGCGTCGTGCCATCACGCGGGCGCGACGTCGCGCCCGCGAACGCCGCGGCGTCTAACTGCTTCACTTCGGACGGAATGGGAGAGCGGCCCGAGGTGCTGTTCGTGTGCGTCCACAACGCCGGGCGCAGCCAGATGGCTGCCGGCCTCATGACCCTGCGCTCGGGCGACCTGGTCGGCGTCCGCTCGGCCGGATCGGAGCCCGCCGACTCCGTCAACCCGCTCGTCGTGGAAGCCATGGCCGAGCTGACCGTCGATCTCGCCGAGGCATTCCCGAAGCGACTCGACGACGAGGCAGTGCGGGCGGCAGACGTCGTGATCACGATGGGCTGCGGAGACGCCTGCCCGATCTATCCGGGGAAGCGCTACGAGGACTGGGAGCTCGACGACCCTTCCGGCCAGGACCTCGAGACCGTGCGCCGCATCAGGGACGAGATCGATGAGCGAGTTCGAGCCCTGGTCGGCGAGCTCGTTCCGGCTCCGTAACCGGGCAGCTCAGCGCGCCGAAGCCATGCGCCGAAACGGATCGGGAACCGTGCTCGGCGGGGCGATGTACTCGAGCGGGCTCAAGAGCACGCCGACCCGCTCGAGAACCCAGGCCCCGCCCTTCTCGCACGAAATCTCGCCCGCGAAGAGTTGGAGGAAGACCTCTCGATGCGTGCAAACGAGCGAGGCGTCGGGAAGCTCGACCAGCAACGCCATCACGTCCTCGACCGTTGCGTCGGGCAGCAGCTCGTCGCGGCACTCGACGACGAGCCCACGGCTCTCGGCGATCGGGACGACACTTTGAACAGAACGCGGCAACGGGCTCGTGACGACGCGCTCGAGCGCCCGGCCCGCAAGCGTCCAGACCAGCTGGCGCGCATCCACCCGCCCGTCGTCGTCGAGCTCGCGAAACCGGTCGATGTGCGGCGACGACAGCCTGGCCCCCGCGCTTGCGTGCCTGAGAAGAAGCACGCCTCCCCCTCCTTTCTTCCCGAGCTCGAATTGTCCGTCCATGCAGGCGCTTTCGTCAAGAGCTACGGGAAACACGAGAGGCGGCCGGGGAGCCGCCTCTCGTTCGGGGGTGTATCTGGATGGAGGAGCTAGGTTCGGTTCGCAGCCTTCACTGCGAGTAGGAAGTTCGTCCTCGCGCGCTGGAGCTGCTTCGGAGTCAGTGAGATGAAGTCGGAGCGGGTTGCGATCGCGACCTCGTTGTCGAAGATGTAGTCGAGAAACGCCTGCACTTCCTGCCGCTTGAACGACGAGCCCTTCGCGTAGATGAAGAGCGGCCTCGCAAGCGGCCGGTAGGAGTTGTTGAAGACGGACGCCTTCGACGGGGCGACGCACTGACTCGTCTTCGGGTTCGTGATCTGAATGGCGTTCAAGCGGCTCTGGTTCTCCGTGAAGTACGAGTAGCCGAAGTAAGCCATCCCGCCCCGCTCGCCCGAGACGCCAGTCACGAGCACGTTGTCGTCCTCGGACGCCTGGTAGTCACTGCGGCTCGCGCGGGCCCGGCCGTTGATCGCCTCGGTGAAGTAGTCGAACGTGCCGGAGTCCGTGCCTGGGCCGAAGAGCTTGAGGGGCACATCCGGGAAGCCGGCTCTGACGTCCTTCCAGTTGTTCACCTTGGAACCAGGCTCCCAGATCTTCTTCAGCTCGGCAACGGTGAGGCACCTCGCCCACGTGTTCTGCTGGTTGACGACAACCGTCAGGGCGTCGTTGGCGACCGTGAACGCCCGCCACGCGCCGACGTTGTTCGTCTTGCACGCCGCTGCCTCACTAATTCGCATCGGACGTGAGGCATCGGACAGGTCGATTTCCCCCTTGCAAAACCGCTGGAAGCCGCCGCCGGTGCCCGAGATTCCGACGGTGACATTTACGCCATTCGCGCCTGCGCGGCGGAATAGCTCTGCTGCCGCCGTCGTGTACGGGCCGACCGTCGACGAGCCGTCGGCCGAGATCGAGCCCTTGAGCTTCTTCAAGTTGTACGCGGGACCCGCGGCCGAAGCGGCGATCGCGGCGGACGCGATCCCCAGGCAGGCGACGACCCCGGTGGCGACGACAACACTACGTCGCCCGAATACGTGTCTCATTCCCTCTCCTCTGTCTGGATTGCCTACAGGTCCGATGGTCGCGGGAAATCCGCCACCGATGGGCTGACGACGAGTGAACGGGTGGTCGCGGAGTGGTGAACGCGCTACTGCAGCGGACTCGGGTCATGCGAGGCGTCGGTGAACTCCGCGAACTCGCCCGTCACGAGGAAGGCGGTCTGCTCGCCGATGTCGACGGCGTTGTCACCGATCCGCTCGAAACACCGTGCGACGGTGATCTGGCGCATCCCCCATTCCAGCGCCTCGGCGTCGTGCACGTAGCCGAGCACCTCCTGGAACACCTGTCGGTTCGCCCGATCGACGAGGTCGTCAAGAGCGTGCAGCCCACGAGCCTGATCCACGTCGCGGTTGGCGAACGCTGTCAGCGACACCTTGACCATCTCGGCGCAGCGCTCGCCCATGTCGACGAGACCCTCGATGACGGTCTGTCTCGTGTCCAGGTGGCTCGACAGCTTGGTCAGCTTCGCGATCGTCACGCACTGGTCTCCCATACGTTCGACGTGGAGCCCGGAGTGCAAGAGCGCGAGAACGAGACGCAGGTCGCCGGCGACCGGTGTCTGGCGGGCAAGCACGAGCTCGATCTGCTTCTCGAGAGCGTGATAGCGGTCGTCGATCTCGTCGTCGAACGCGATGACCTCGTCGCAGAGCTCGACGTCCTGCGTTCTCAGCGCATCGATGACACCGCGGATCGACCGGAGGACGATCTCGCCGGCTTCCTGGAATCCGGCTTCGAGGGCGTCCAGCTCCGCTTGGAACGAAACTCTCATCCGAACCGCCCCGTGACGTAGTCCTCTGTCCGCCTGTCGGACGGCGTGGTGAAGATCTTCGTCGTCGAGTCGTACTCGACGAGAATACCCCGCCGCGCGCTCCCGTCCTCCTCCACGATGACGCTGAAGAACGCCGTCATGTCCGCGACGCGCGCAGCCTGCTGCATGTTGTGCGTGACGATGACGATCGTGTACTCGCGCTTCAGATCGTGCATGAGGTCTTCGATGCGCGTCGTCGAAATGGGATCGAGCGCGGATGCCGGCTCGTCCATCAGGATCACGTCAGGCTCGACGGCGAGGGCGCGAGCGATACAGAGACGCTGCTGCTGGCCGCCCGAGAGCCCGAGAGCGCCATCCTTGAGGCGGCCCTTCACTTCGTCCCAGAGTGCGGCGTGTCGGAGCGCTTGCTCGACGCGCTCGTCCATCGAGCCTTTCATGCCGAGGACACGCGGCCCGAACGCGACGTTGTCGTAGATCGACTTCGGAAACGGATTCGGCTTCTGGAAGACCATGCCGATTCGGCGCCGAATCTCGACGGCGTCGACGTCACGCGAGTAGAGGTCCTCACCGTGGTACAGCACGGTGCCCTCGACCTTCGCTCCCGGGATGAGGTCGTTCATCCGGTTGAAGCAGCGGATGAAGGTGCTCTTCCCGCACCCCGACGGGCCGATGAACGCCGTCACCGTGTTTCGGTGTACGTCGAGCTGGACTCCCTCGAGCGCGGTTTTCCCGTGGTACGACACGCTGAGGTCTGCGACCGAGAAGACTTTTTCGCGACGCTCGACTTCGGAGCGGTCGAGCCCGTGTGAGACTTCGGCGATCCGACCGCTGTCTATGCGCGGAGTTTCCATCTGCGTCATTTACCTCACCACTGCTTGCGATAGCGATTGCGGAGGAAGATTGCCACGGCGTTCATGGTCAGGACGATGACGAGCAGGACGATCGCGCCTGCCGCTGCGAGGGTCTGGAAGTCGACATCGGGCTGCCTCGTCCAGTTGTAGATCTGGACCGGCAGAGCGGTGTACGCCCCGAAGAGGGTTGGGTTGAAGGCGACGTACGTGATCGCGCCGACCATAATCAGCGGCGCGGTCTCGCCCACCGCCCTTGAGAGCGCGAGTATCGAGCCAGTGGCGATCCCCGGGATCGCGGCCGGGAGCACCTGTCGCCAGACGACCTGCCACTTCGTTGCACCGAGCGCGAACGCGCCTTGTCGAATGGAGTCCGGGACCGCGCGGATGGCCTCCCTCGACGACACGACGACCGTGGGAAGGACCACGAGTGTCAGGATCAGGCCCCCCGCGAGGACGACCCGTCCGACGCCGATGCCGCGCACGATGAACGCGAGCCCGAGGATCCCGTAGACGATGGCCGGGACCGCGGCGAGATTCTGGATGTTCACTTCGATAGCGCGGTTCCACCACCGTTCGCGGTTCGCGTACTCCTCCAGGTAGACCGCGGTCAGCACACCGATCGGTACCGAGAAGAGCAGGACCAGAGCACCCAGATAGAGCGTCGCGAGTATGGCCGGGCGGGCCCCCGCTTCCTCGGGGAGCGTGGACGGGAGGCCCGTCAGGAGCTGTGAGCTCAGCGCGGGCCAGCCGGTGACCAGGGTGTCGACGAGCAGCACGGCGAGGGTCCCGAACGCGACCAGCATGCAAAGGAGCATCGCGCCCTGGAAGAGACGGTTCCTCCACACCCGGCGAGGGGGGCCCGAGGCGAGCGCACCGTCCACGACAGTCATTCGTAGACCTCCCTGTACTTACGGACGAGCCTGATCGAGATGAGGTTCATGACGAGCGTCATGACGAACAGCGTGAGCCCGACCGCGAATATGGTCTTGTACTCGATGGAGCCTGTCGGGACGTCGCCGTTGCCCGTTGCACCGATGAAGGCCGTGATCGTCTCGACCGTCTCGCGCGGTTCGAAGGTGATCTCCGCGAGCTGGCGGGCGGCGATGAGGACGATCATGGTCTCCCCGACCGCGCGTGAGAACCCCAGCACGAACGCCGCGATGATCCCGGAAATCGCCGCCGGCACCACGATCCGGGTCGAGACCTGGAGCTTGTCCGCACCCAGCGCGTAGCCTCCGTCGCGGAGGTCGCGCGGCACGGCCGCCATCGCGTCCTCCGAGAGAGTCGCGATTGTCGGGATGAGCATGATCCCGAGCACCAGGCTCGCCGAAAGGGCGTTGAAGATCTCGACCTGGACTCCGACCTGGTCGCGGAGGAACGGGGTCACGAACGTGAGCGCGAAGTACCCGAGCACGACCGTCGGGATCGCAGCGAGAATCTCGAGGATCGGCTTGAGAAAGGCGGTCGCACGCGGAGCGGCATACTCGCTCAGGTAGATGGCGACGCCCAGCCCGAGCGGAAATGCGACCAGCGCCGACCAGAACGAGATCATGAGCGTGCCGACGACAAGAGGCAGCACGCCGAACTGCGCGTCGAGGAAGAGCGGAGCCCACGTCGTCCCTGTGAAGAAGTCCAACGGGCTGACCTCGCGGAAGAACTCGAGTGCAGGTAGGAGCAGCGAAAGGACGATTCCGACCGTCGTCAGCACCGAGATCGCCGCAGCGATGAACAGGATGAGGTGGACGAACTGCTCGCCCCAACGGATCCTCTTTCGTGGGAGCGCGACAACCGCGGGCCGCGCGACTGTGACGTCCGCCGACATCTAGGCCGTCGCGTCCTCGAGCTTCTGCAGCTCGGCGTCGACCTGCTCCTGGTTCAACGGCACGAACTGGGCTTCCTTGGCTATCGCTGCTGCGTTCTCGAGCGTGAAGCGGACGAAGTCCGCGAGCCCGTCGGTCGTCTCGAGCGAGCTCAGCTTGACGTACATGAAGAGCGGTCGCGAGAGAGGTGTGTACGACCCGTCCTGCGCCGTCTCGACGTTCGGCGCGACGCATCCGCCGCCGTCGTCGATCTCGAGCGCCTTGAGCTTGTCCTGGTTCTCCTCGTAGTACGAGAACCCGAAGTAGCCGAGAGCGCCCCTGTCTCCAGAGACCCCCTGCACGGTGACGTTGTCGTCCTCGGTCGCCGAGAAGTCCGTTCGGCTCGCGCCCTCCTCGCCGTTGATCGCATCCGTGAAGTAGTCGAAGGTGCCCGAGTCCGTGCCGGCGCCGTAGAGCTTGAGCTCGACGTCGGGATACGAGGGATCGACCTGGCTCCAGTTCGAGACGGTCGAGCCGGGCTTCCAGATCGCGTTGAGCTGGTCGACGGTCAGGCACTTGACCCAGTCGTTGGCCGAGTTGACCACGTTCGTCAGCGCGTCGGTCGCGACCTGCAGCTCGACGTACTCGACGCCCTTGTCTGCGCAGATCGCCGCTTCCTCGTCCTTGATCGCCCGCGATGCGTTCGAGATGTCGGTCTCGTCTGCGCAGAAGCGCTCGAATCCGCCGCCCGTCCCGGAGATCCCGACGGTGACGTCGACTCCGCCCTGTGCCCTGAAATCCTCCGCCGTCCTGGTTGTGAACGGCCCGACCGTGCTCGAGCCGTCGGCCGAGATGGCACCTCCCGAGGAGCTGTCTCCTCCCCCGCAGCCAGCGAGTGCCGCGGCAGCGACGAGCACAACGGCGAGCGCGCGCGAGCTCATGCCCCAAGTCTCCGTGCGGCGTGGTGGACAGCGGGAGTCCCGGTGGTGAACGTGTGGTGTAGATCCGGTGAAGGGCTACGAGACGGCGGGAAATTCGCAGCGCACCTCGAGTCCGCGCCCACGCGAGCCCCGCGCCTCGACCGTCCCGCCGGCTTGAGTCACGACGTGCTTGACGATCGCGAGGCCGAGCCCCGTCCCGCGCGAAGCTCGGGCGCGGTCTGCGCGATAGAAACGCTCGAACAGCCGCGGCAGCTCTGCTTCCTCGACACCCATGCCGTCGTCGCGGCCGACGATGACCGTGCCGCCGTCGGTGCTCCCCAGTACGTCGAGGACGAACGTCGCGCCAGGGCCTGCGTAGCGGATGGCGTTCTCCGCGAGGTTGCGCGCCACGACGCGAAGCATCCTCGGTCGAATCGCGAGCTTGGTGTGGTCGTCGCACTCGAGGCGAAGGGCGACACCGGCTCTTGCAGCGCGCTCTGCAAGCTCTCCCAGCGCCTCCTCGAGAACAGGGCGAACCCTTGTGGGCCCGAGCGCGACGACGCGGCCTCCCGACTCGAGCTCGCTGAGGAACAGCACCTCGTCGATCAGCTCGGTGATATGGCCGATCTCCGCTCTCGCCTGGTCGACGAGCGCCGACGCGTCTTCGCCGGGCAGCGCTGCCGTCTCCAGCAGCGTGAGCAGCCGCGCAAGAGGCGTTCGCAGCTCGTGTGACACCGCCGCGGTGAACCCCGAGCGAAGCTCCTCGTACGCGGCGAGGTCACCCTCGCGAGAGAGATACACGAGCCGCTCGCGCTGGCCGTCGACCTCGTACGGAACGACATGCGGAATGACACCGCGCTCGCCGGTCAGCAAGTCGGGTGGCAGCGGCTCCCCTTCACGGACGCCCTCGATCGCCTGGCGCGCGCGACGACTCGCGAGAACCACCCGATCCGCGTCGTCGAGAACGACCACCGCCTCCCGGCTCTCCTCGACGAGAGCGCGTCCACGGATCGCGTCGTCCATGCAACGTGGTTCTAACAGAAGGCTCGCGCGCGAGGATCGGAGTCAGACCCGTGAAGTCTGACCCCTTGCGCTGGGGTCCACCCCGTGGGTGAGACCCCACTTCTCCACCCGGTCACCATCCGGTAACCACCTTGCGCCCCCCTTTGCCTCCGGGGGCCGCAACTATCGTGTGACCGAATGGCGAAGGTCCTGATCATCGAGGACGACGAGGTCATCGCGCGGGGAATGGCTCGCCATCTCGAGACGGCCGGGTTCGACGCGATCGGCGTCGCGAACGGTGAAACCGGGCTCGCGCGTCTGCGGTACGAGCGCCCTGACGTCTGCGTCCTCGATCTGATGCTTCCAGGCGTCGACGGCTGGCGGGTGATCGAGCAGGCTCGAGGCGAAGGCATCGGAACGCCGATCATCGTCGTCTCGGCACGCGGTACCGAGCACGACCGCGTTCATGCCCTCGAGATCGGAGCCGACGACTACCTCGTCAAGCCGTTCTCCATGAAGGAGCTCGCAGCGCGAGTCCGCGCCGCCGCTCGCCGCGGCGTCAGCGAGGCCGAGCCCGCACGCGGTGAAGCGATCGTGATCGAGGAGCTGCGCATCGACCCGGACAACGTGCAGGCGTATGTCGACGGCGTGAGCGCGGAGCTCACGCCGACCGAGTTTCGGCTCGTCTACACGATGGCGCGCGAGAAGGGCAGGGTCCTCACGCGCGACGAGCTGCTCCAGCGCGTATGGGGCCGACGAGCGACCCATCGCGATCGCACGGTCGACGTCTTCGTCCGCAAGCTCCGCGAGAAGATCGACCGACGCGCACAGCGTCACGTGTTCATCCACACGCGCTACGGCGTGGGCTACAAGCTCGAGGCGGAACCCAAGTCGTAGCCCTGCACACGGCCCGGGGCGGCTGGGCGTGACGGCTTGGGAGGACGATGCGTGCGCGACGTGCCGGCGGCGGGACGCGATGCTCACACCAGCCTGGGCGCCAGGCTCACTCGGTCGAAGGCGCTTACCTCCGCGGGTCCGTCGTGACGAGCGGCAGGGCTCCGCCACGAGCTCGCAGCGCCGCGCTGGCTGAGCTGGATCGCTCGTCCCAGGTCAGTGCCGTCGATGGCCGCAGGCGCAGCGCGACGTCGTCGGATGCCAGGAACCTCCGGACCTCGGAGTCCTCGTCCGCGCCGGCTGCGACGTAACGCGCGTGGACGCGGTCGACCAGACCGAGCGCCTGCGGTCCGCGGACGATCTCCACCTCTGCCGAGATCGACGTCCCGCAGATCTCGAAGCCCGGGCGGGAATCGTGTAGAACGAACGTCGCGCGCGGGTCTCGTTGCAGGTTTCGCACCTTCCGGCTCCGCGCGCCTGTCGCGAGGACCACGCAGTCGTCATCGAGCGCGTACCACATGGGAACCGCGTGGATCGACGTGGCGGAGTCAGAGGTGGCGAGAACGCCTATCAGCCGCGCTTCGAGCAGATAGCGAACGAGAGTGTCGGCGAGCACGGAATCGCCGTGTAGCCGCCTGCTCGGAACGGGATCGCTCACGGGACGGAACGATACGTCGTCACGGATGTCACTCGCCTCAGCTATGCTTAAGTACGTTAATGATTAGTGAGGTTACTCTTAACGCCGAGACCGTCGCAGCCGACCTCCGTCCCGTCCTCCTCCGACTCGCCCGCGAGCTCCGGAGGGAGACGGAGCAGCTCGGTATCACCGCCCGCCAGGCGACCTTGCTGTGGCTCGTCAAGCGAAGCCCTGGCCTGTCGCTCGCAGAGCTCGCCGCCGAGGAGGGGATCTCCCCGCCTGCGCTGTCCGGGCACGTCGACCGCCTCGAGCGCGCGGGCCTGATCGAGCGACTTCGCTCGACCGACGACCGCCGCCGCGTCGGTCTGCGGCTCACGAACGAGGGCGCTCGGATACTCAGGCGTGTGCGAGCCCGCCGAACCACATGGCTCGCCGACCGGTTGAGCGCGCTCGAGCCCGCCGAGCTGGAGGCGATCGACGACGCCGTTCCGGCGCTTCAGGCGCTGCTCGGGGACGGCGCGTGACCACACTCGCAATCGCTCTTCGCACTCGTACGTTCCGAAGCCTGCGGCGCCATCGCAACTACCGGATCTTCTTCACCGGACAGCTCGTCTCGCTCGCAGGGACGTGGATGCAAAATGTCGCTCTCGCGTGGCTCGTACTCGAGCTCTCCGGGTCGCCGCTCGCCGTCGGCGCGCTCGCATTCTGGCGCTTCGTCCCGTTCACGGTCTTCGGCCTCGTCGCCGGAGTCGTCGCCGACCGGCTGGAGTCACGCCGGCTGGTCATGTGGACGCAAGCCGTCGCGATGGCGATCTCGGTCGCCCTTGCTGTGGTCACGCTGACGGGTTGGGCGACGCTCCCGATCGTCTATGCGCTCGCCGCGCTCGGCGGAATCGCACTCGCCTTCGACGCACCGGGCCGGCAATCGCTGACGTTCCAGATGGTGGGGCCGCGAGAGCTTCCGAACGCCGTCGCGCTGAACACCGGCCTCTTCAACGGCTCGCGGATCATCGGCCCCGCGATCGCCGGCCTCATCATCGCAGCGGCCGGCACGGGCATCTGCTTCGTCCTGAACGCAGTCAGCTTCCTCGCGGTGCTGGCCGCGCTCGCGGTGATCCGGGACGAGGAGCTCCATCCTGTCGAGAAGGACCCCTCGGCTCGGGTCGTCGACGGCCTCCGCCGCGCCTTCGCCTTCGCATGGGCCAACCCTCAGCTCCGATCGATCCTCGGTGTGGTCACCGTCGTGAGCACCGTGGGGTTCAACTTCCACGTGCTCGTGCCGTTGCTGGCTGCGGACACTCTTCACGTCGGACCGGAGGGATTCGGCCTCCTCTCGGCATCGTTCGGCCTGGGCGCGCTCGTCGGCGCGCTCACCACCGCGACGTTCCGCGGAGCGAGCTGGCGGCTCTTCGCCACGGGCACCACGGCGTTCGGCGTGCTGGCGCTGGCGCTGGCACCGGTTCAGGACGCCGTGCTGGCGGGTGTCCTGCTCTTCGCGATCGGGATCGCCTTCACGCTCTTCACGGCGAACGCCAACGCGTTGGTGCAGCTCGGCGCCCCCGATCATCTTCGCGGCCGCCTCTTCGGCCTCTACCTCTTCGCCTTCGTCGGGACCGCACCCATCGGCGGGCTCTTTGCAGGCTGGCTGGCGGACGTTGGAGGAACAGCGCTCGCCTTCACGGTCGCAGGGGTCGCGGCGCTCGCCACGATCGGCGTCGCGAGCGCGTTGCGCGCGCAGGCTCAGAGGCCCGGCACGGCCGCTCCCTCCCGGTCCTGACCCGAGCGTCTGAGCACGAGATAGGCGATGATGACGACGATAAGCGTGAAAGCGAGCATCATCGCGGCCGTCGCGTTGATCGCCGGCGTAACGCCGAACCGGAGCTGCCCCCAGATGTAGATGGGCAGCGTCTCCGACTCCGTCCCCGTCACGAAGAACGAGGTGATGAAGTCGTCGAACGAGAACGTGAACGCCAACAGCCCTCCCGCGAGGATCGCGGGCGCAAGCCGCGGGAGCGTGACCTGCCGAAACGTCGACAGGGGCCGCGCACCGAGGTCGAACGACGCCTCCTCGAGCTGCTGTCCCATGGACACGAAGCGCGCGCGGACGACAAGCGCGACGACCGAGGCATTGAAGACCACGTGGGCAATGAGGATCGTGTGCCAGCCCAGCGGGCTCTCAATGCCTAGCCGACTCCCGGCTTGCACGAAGAAGACGAGAGCAGCGATCGCGAAGACGATCTCGGGCGTGACGAGCGTCATGTACGCAAGGGCGTCGATGGGCGTACGAACCCACGGTCGCATTCGCGGCAGCGCCAAGGCGAGCATCGTCCCCAGGACACATGCGACGACAGCATTTCCGAGCGCGATGAGGATGCTCAGCTTCAACGCATTCGTGATCTCCGGGGTCCGTAGGGCCGTCTCGAACCACTTGGTTGAGAAGCCCTGCCAGTAGAGGACGTCCCGACTACCGTTGAACGCAAAGACGACGACTACTGCAATCGGCGCATAGAGGAAGATGTAGGCGAGAATCACGTATCCGCCGAGCAAGCGCCGACCATTCACGAGTGCTGCTCCTGGCGTCCGAGGGCCCGTGCATACACGAGGAGCGCGATCGTCAACGCCGCGATCACGACCATCGCGAGCGCAGAGCCGAGCGGCCAGTCTCGGGACTCGAGGAACTGCTGTGCGATGAGGTTGCCCGCGTAAAACGTCTTGTTGCCGCCCAGGATCACCGGGATGATGTACTCACCCGTCAGCGGGATGAACACGAGCAGCGAGCCGGCAAGAATGCCGGGAAGGGCTAGCGGAAGCGTAATTCGGCGGAATGCCCTCCACGGCGGATCGCCAAGATCCTGCGCTGCTTCGACGAGCGACCAGTCGATCCGCTCGAGCGCCGCGTAGAGCGGCAGCACCATCAGCGGCAGGTAGTTGTAGGCGACGCCGATGTAGACCGCCTTCGGTGTGAACAGGAGCTCGTGGCTTTCGACGAATCCGGACATGCCAAGCGCGCGGAAGACCGGGAACTCCGGGTCGAGGATGATCAGCCAGGCGTAGGCACGGATGAGGAAGCTCGTCCAGAACGGAACGATGACGAGCAGGAGAAGGAGCGTCTTGTGCTTCGCGTAGCGCGCGATGTAATAGGCGAGAGGGAAGCCGATGACGAGCGTCGACAGCGTCCCGATGACGGACAGCTTGAACGTCTCGAGAAAGATGTCCCGGTAGAGGTGGAAGTCCCCGAAGAAGTCGTCCCAGAGATAGCGGTAGTTGTCCAGCGTCCACGTGTAGGCGACGTCTGAGTAGCCCACGACCTCCCCGAAGCTCGTGACCGCGATAAACACGAGCGGGACGAGGAAGAAGAGGAGGTACCAGGCGACGGCCGGTATGGCTAGCCAGCCAGGATAGCGCGGACCGCCCGCACCGGCGCGGGTCTCCCCGCGCCGGTGCTCGGTCGCCTCGGCTTCAGGAGAAGCCAACGACTATGAAGCCTTGAACTCCGTCCAGATCCGCTCCCGGAGCCTCGTACCCTTCGGCGAGACCTGGTTGAACTCGAGCTTCTTGACAGTGGCGGCCGGCGGGAAGACCACCTTGTCGGTGAGGAGCTTCCCAGCGACCGTGCCTTTCAGCAGCGACCGCTTGAGCGGCGAGCCGTAGTACGTGTACGACGTCTCGAGCCCGTTGATCTGAGGCCGGTAGACGAAGTCCATCCACGCGTGGGCAGCATCGGGGTTGTTGGCCCCGACCGGGATGTTGTAGTAGTCGATCCAGATCTCGCCACCCTCTTTGGCGACAACGTATTGGGCTGGAACCTGCGACGCCAGTAGTAGGCCGTCGCCGCTCCAACCGAGGCCCATCCACGCTTTCCCCTTAGCGATCAGCGCGTCGTAGTTGGACGAGTGCAACGCGACGATGTGCGGCTTCAGGTCGAGCAGGACCTTCTTGACCTCGTCGAGCTCTTTCTGATCGTCCGTGCTGTACGAGTAGCCGAGCATCGTGGCGATCGATCCCACAACCTCCGGCGAGCTATCGACCATGACCGTCTTCGAGTATTTCTTCGTGAGCGCAACGAACTCTTTCCAGCTCTTCGGCCGCTCCTTGATCTTGTCCGTGCGGTACATGAATCCGGTAGTTCCCCAATCCTTGACGACCGAGTACGTGCTCTGCGGGTCGTCTGGAGTGTTGTGGAACTTCGGGTCGACGTTCTTCTTCACGGTCGGCAGCTGTGACCAGTCCAACGGCTGGAGCCGCTTCTCGGCGATGAGAACCTTTGTCATGTAGCCCGTGGGGACCGCCAGGTCATAGCCGCGGGCGCCGCCCTTGAGCTTCGCATGGAGCGTCTCGTTCGAGTCGTAGAACGCTTTCTTGACCTTGATCCCGGTCGCCTTCTCGAACGCGGGGTACGTCTTCGGATTCACGTACTGCGCCCAGTTGTAGTAGAAGAGCGTGCCCTCGGCTCCCGCCGCGTCGGCTGCCGCGAACGCATCGCCTGCTCCCAGCCGACCAAGACCCGCTGCCGCAAACGCCGCCGCAGTGGCGCCGGCCACGAAGCCGCGTCGGCTGACGGGCTGCTCCCAAATCGTGAGCTCATCGCTCATTCGTTCCCTCCTTCGAGCTCCAGGGCCTCATCCTCGGCCCAAGAAACAAAGACTCGCTCGCCCTCCGCGAGCGCCTCGACCCCACTCTCGCTTCCAGAACGCTGCTCTCGCACCAGCACCTCCTGACCGTCATCGAGCCGGATCAAGCACTGCACCACCGGCCCGATGATCATCGTCGTCGCCACCCTGCCTTCGAGTCCTTCACCCTCGCGTTCGACTCGCAGTCGCTCGGGACGTATCGCGACCTCGCTCCCGCCGACGTCGAGAAAGTTCGTGTCTCCGATGAAGCTCGCGATCCACTCCGTGGCGGGACGATCGTAGATCTCCGGGGGCGCACCGATCTGCTCGATGCGACCCGCGTTCATCACCACGACGCGGTCCGACATCGCGAGCGCTTCCTCCTGGTCGTGCGTCACGTAGACGAAGGTGATCCCGATCTCCTCCTGGATGCGCTTCAGCTCGATCTGAAGCTCTTTGCGCACCTTCAGGTCGAGCGCACCGAGTGGCTCGTCGAGGAGCAGGACGCGGGGATTCATCACCAGCGCCCGCGCGAGCGCGACTCGCTGCTGCTGACCACCCGAGAGTTGTCGTGGCTTCCGTTCGCCGAACCCCGGCAGCTGCACGAGCTCGAGCATCTCGGCTGCACGCGTGCGCCGCTCCGCGCGTCCGAGGCCTCGTTGCTTCAGCCCGTAAGCCACGTTGTCCTGCACCGTCAAGTGCGGAAAGAGCGCGTACGACTGGAAGACCGTGTTGACGTCCCGCTTGTAGGGAGGAACGCGCGACACGTCCCGGCCGCCGATCCGCACTTCCCCTTCGTCCGGCCGCTCGAAGCCTGCGATGAGCCGGAGCGTCGTCGTCTTGCCGCACCCCGACGGCCCGAGAAGCGAAAGGAACTCGCCGGGATGGACCTCGAGGTCGATGCGGTCGACGGCGGCGGTGCCGCCGAATCGCTTCGTGACCCCGACGAGCTCGACGTCAGGCGAGGCCGACGCCGGCTCCGGCGCGGCTAGTAGCTGGGAGGACTGATGATCCACATCACCTCCGCGACGTCGCCGCCGATGTTCGTCAGGCGATGCGGCGTGGAGCTGCGGTAGTCGATGGAGTCGCCCGTCGCGAGCTCGAACATCTCGGTTCCGAGCTGGAGCGAGACGATCCCAGCCAACACGACGAGCAGCTCCTCGGAGTCGCCGTGGGTGTAGGGCTCGTCGCCGGTCGACCCGCCGGCATCGAGCTCGCCGAGAACGACCTGGAGATGCTCGAGCGGCCGGGGCGTGAGCATGTACTTCCGACCGAGCGTGCCGAACGTGAGGTTCGGCCGCGCCTCTCGCCGGAGCACCCGAGGACGACTCGTCGAGCCGTTGGGCTCGAAGAGATCTGCCACCGTGACACCCAGAGCGCCGGCGATGCGCTTTAGCGAAGCGACGCTCGCGTTCGCGCGCCCCCGCTCGACCTGACTCAGGAAGCTCTCGGACAGCTCGGCGCGGCCGGCGACCGTCTTCAACGTGACGCGGCGTAGCCGACGGATCGCGCGGAGCCGCTCACCGACGTCCACGCCCGTTCCGTCACTGGCTGCCTGAGAGCTCATCGAAGAAAACTGAAGCGACACTACTGCGCTCTTCACACCGATGCAAGCTCCTCCCTGGGTGTGGCCGCTCGCCGACTCGTCAGGAGAGCTTGTTCACGAGGCCCGTGACGTAGAAGGCCGTCCCGACCAGGATGGGGAGCGCGGCGATCGCGAGTGCCACGATCGCGAGTCGTCGTCGCGCTCCGG
>Ga0184612_10000537_pt1 | contig 17826 bp, 13 predicted proteins | sample PLM3_60_coex_FD_133163 | JGI IMG/M metagenome (GOLD analysis project Ga0184612, IMG submission 133163) | Groundwater sediment microbial communities from an aquifer in East River, Colorado, USA - PLM3_60_coex | ecosystem: Environmental > Terrestrial > Soil > Riparian zone | place: USA: East... | reverse complement strand
GCTCGCCTCCGCGCTCGCTCCGCTCCTCGGGCCTGGCGGCCCTGCGATGCTCACTCGCTGTCGGCTCGCTCTCATGCGGTCTCCCTCTCGGCCCGGGTGGCCCGCACGTTGATCAGCAGGATCGGTACGGCCACGGCGGCGAGAAGCACCGCGATCGCGCTGGCGCGTCCGTAGTCCCGGTCGACGAAGAGCTGGCGGTACATCAGGTTCGCGATGACGTCGGTGTCGAAGTTGCCGTTGGTCATCACGTAGACGATGTCGAAGGCCTTGAAGGCGCTGATCGCCAGCAGCGTCGTGGTGACGACCAGGGTCGGGCGAAGGTGGGGGAGGGTCACGTGCCGGAACACCTGCCAGGAGCCGGCGCCATCGACGCGCGCGGCCTCGCGCAGCTCCGGCGGGATGGACTTGAGCGCGGCCGACAGGATGACGGTGGCAAAGCCGGTCGTCATCCAGATGCCGACCGCGATGAGCGCGACGTTGTTGGTCCGGCCGTCGACCAACCAGGCCAGCGGCGCCGCTCCGGTCGTCGTGGTCCAGACCGCGTTGACGGTGCCCGTCTGCGGCAGGCCGGGCGGCTGGTACTGGTACATGAAGCGCCAGATGACCGCGCCCGCCACGAACGGGATCGCGGTCGGCAGCACCACCACGGCCTTGGCTAGCCCCTCGTAGCGCACCCGGTCGGCGAGCGTCGCCACCAGGAGGCCCGTGCCTAGACACACCCCGGTCAGCAGCACCAGCCACAGGAGGTTGTTGCGCAGCGCGGAGTGCACCGCGGCGTCGTCGACGAGGTACCGATAGTTGCCGAGCCCGGCCCAGGCCTGCGAGCTCGAGTCGCGGAACGACAGCACGACCGTGTGCACCAGGGGCCAGGCGAGGTAGAGCCCAACGAATGCCACGGCGGGCGCCAGCCACAGCCAGCCGAGGACGCCGCGACGGATCCGGCGAGGCACCGCGGCGGCGATCCGGTCCGCGGCCCACAGCCAGCCGAGGAGAAGCGCGGCCGCCGCGGAGATGAACACGCAGGCCTGGATGATGCGGATTCCAGTCATGACAGACGATCCCGCTTGGTCGGGGTGCGGCGCCGGTTCCTCCAGCGCAGTAGGCAAGCCGGCGCCGCACCGCTGATCGGCTACCGGTAGGCGGTCTGGCGCACCTTGTCGAGCTTCGCCAGCTGCGCGTCCAGGCTAGCCGGGTTCTTGACGTATGCCAGCACGGCGCCGAGGAAGGCCTGGCTCATGGCCGGCGGCATGGCCGTCTGCGCCGCGTAGCGGACCGTCTTGGCCTGCGCGTAGACCGTCGCGGCGCGGCGCGACAGCTCCGTCGTGTACGCACTCTGGTCGGTCTGCCGGTTGGCCCCGATCCACTGGCCGGTCCCGGCGACGAGCGCGCTGAACTCGGGCGTGGCGACGTACCGCATGAACGCTCGACCCTGCGGCGTGTCTTTGAGCAGCGCGAGCGCCTCACCGGAGATCTCTATGCTGCCCGCGTTGTCCGGGCTGAGCGCCGGGAACGGAAAGAAGTTGATGTCGGTCACCGGCTTGACCCCGGGCACCTCCTGGGCGAGCGCGTTGCCGAGAAAGTCGGCCTGTACGTGCAGGTAGCACGCGGGCGGCTTGGCGAACAGGCCCTGTGGGCTCAGGTTGAAGCTCGTGGTGAGCACCGCGGTCGGCCCGCCGCTGACCTGCTTGGCGTCGGCCGCAATCCGGCCGAACTGCTCGAACGCTCCCTTGATCTCCGGCGCCGTCCAGGCCAGCTCGCCCCGCCACCAGCGGTCGAACGCGGCCGGACCGGACTGCTGGAGCACGAACTGCTCCACCCAGACCGCGCCCGGCCAGCCGCTGGCCGGACCCGACTCGAGGCCGATGCACCACGGGGTATGGCCACCGGCGGCGGTCTGCGAGGTCCAGTCGGTGACCTCGCTCCAAGCTGCCGGGTGGACGGGGCCGTGGTAGTTGTTCGGGTTGTACCAGACCAGCCCCTGTACGGCGGTGTTGAAGAAGATCCCGTACAGCTTCTGTTGGGCGGTAACGAGGTCGAGTAGGCCGGCCGGGTAGTCCGCCCGCAAGCGGGTCATGTCGAGGATGGGGTCGAGGGCGACCAGCTTGCCCTCCGCGCCGAGTTGGTTGATCTGGCCGCCGCTCGGGTTGGAGACGATATCGGGGGGATTGCCGCCGGCGATGCGGGTCTGCAGCACCGCGGACAGGTCCCGGGTGCTCTCGTACTTGATCGTGGTGCCGGTGGCCTCCTCGAACGGCTTGAACGTGCCGAGGTAGGCGTCGAGCTGCTGGCCGCTCAACACGCCGAGCAGGTTGATCGTGCCGCCGGGCCGGGCACCGTCGGCGGCCTTCGTGGCCGCGGCCCGAGCGGCGGCCAGCCGGTCCACCGACTGGGTGGGTGGTGCCTGCGCAGCGGGTCCGGTGGAGCGTGCGCAAGCGGGAGCCACCAGTGCCAGCACAGCGAGCGCCGTGGTGGCGAGGATTCGCGCTTTCATCAGGCCTCCAAGAGGTACGGCCGGCACCGCTGCCGGTGATGAGTCTGCCGATGATGAGCGTTCGCGACCCTTCATTGCGATCGGGAAGAGGCGCGTTCATCCGTATGAAACGTCCTCGAAACTGGCTTGTCAAGTGCTTCGGTCGAAGTACTTCGACAAGGGCGAGCGGACAGCGAGCCGTCGGATACTCTTCTGCCAGGTTCGATTCGGTACAGATCGCGCGTGCACCGGGAGCGGTTTCGTGGCCAACAAGGTCACCATCTACGACGTCGCCACCGCGGCCGGCGTCAGCATCTCGACGGTGTCGCTCGCGCTCAACACCCCGGAACGGGTGAGCGCGGCGACCCGGGACAAGGTGCTCGTCGCCGCCGATGAGCTCGGCTTCGTGCCCAAGGCCGATGCGGTCACGCGGGCCCGCCGGGGCGTGGGCCGGATCGGCGTCATTGCTCCCTTCAGCTCGTACCCGTCCTTCGCCCGCCGCCTCAATGGTGTGTTCTCGGCCCTGCGGGAGGAGGCGCTCGAGGTCGTCGTCTTCGACCAGCAGTCCGCGGCCACCGCCAGCTCGCCGCTGTTGGCGAGCCTGCCTATCACCAGACGCCTCGACGGACTGATCATCATGGCGCTGCCACTGGACGAGGAGATCGCGGAACGGCTCAAACGGCAGCGGCTTCCGGTCGTCCTCGTGGACGCGCCTCGACCCGACTTCGACTGCGTGTCCATTGACAACTCCAGTGGCGGCGAGCTCGTAGCACAGCACCTGCTCGCCCGCGGTCACCGGCGGTTCGGCTTTGTCGGCGAGTGGCAGCAGTCGCACGCGTACGTGTCGCCGTCGGAACGACGCCTCTCCGGCTTCCGCCAGGCGCTCGCCATCCACGGCGTCTCGCTCCCGGACGACTCGGTCCGGCTCGTGAGTCACGGCGTCGATGAGGCCTGCGCCGCCGCCGGCGACCTGCTCGCCGGCCCGACCGCGCCCACGGCCGTCTTCGCCTACGACGACATCCTCGCCAGCGGTGTGCTCAGAGCGGCGCGCGAGCGCGGGCTGTCGGTGCCCGACGACCTGGCGGTCGTCGGCTTCGACGACTCCGACCTGGCGCTGGCGCTCGAGCTGACCACGGTCCGGGCTCAGTTCGAGGAGTCCGGGCGGCTGGGCGCGAGGGCGATGCTGGACCTGCTGCAAAACTCGTCCGGGGGCGGACGGCACACCGTCCTGCGGGTGGAACTCGTGGTACGCGCGACGACCTGACGCCCCGCCGACGTTGCGCCGATCATGAGGTTACGGTTGCCAAACAGCGCCGATCATGAGGTTACGGTTGCCAACCAGCGCCGATCATGAACTAGGGGTCATGATCGGCGCAATATGGGAACCGTAACCTCATGATCGGTGCGACCGCATGAGGCTCGCGCGCGACCTAGCCGGCACGGTGGAAGCGCCGAACCGCCAGCGGAACGGCGATCGCGAGAATCGCGGCCGTCCACGCGAGCGCGCCCGGCAGCCAAGCACCGGCCGGTTTGCCCGTCGCGAGCGCCCGCGCCGCGTCAACGGTCAACGAGATCGGCTGGTAGGTGGCGAACGGGCGGAGCCAGTTGGGCATGGTCGCCGGCGGCACCACGGCACTGGACGCGAACATCAGCGGGAACACCACGACGAAGCTGATGGCAAGGGCGGCCTCCGCGCCGCGCGCCGCCAACCCGATGAACGCGAACAACCAGCTCAGCGCGTAACCGAAGGCGACCACCAGCAGGATGGCGCCGACCGCGGCTGCCGCGCCGCCGTGGAACCTGAAGCCGACGAGGTGTCCGACCGCCACCATCACCGCGGTCACCAGCAAGTTTCGGCCGGCGTCGGCGAGCGTCCGGCCGGCGAGAACCGCCGGCGCGGACATCGGCATCGACCGGAAGCGGTCGATGGCGCTGCTGGCCCGGTCGGCCGCGATCCCCACCGCGGTCTGGGTGCTGTCCCAGGCGACGACCTGGACCATGATGCCCGGCAGGAGGAAGTCGACGTACTCGAAGCCGGGCGTGGCAACGGCGCCGCCGAAGACGTGTGTGAAGAGCACGACCAGCATCACCGGCTGCACGGTCGACAGCAGCATGAGCTGCGGCTGCCGCATCCAGTGCCGCAGGCTCCGGCCCGCCAACGCGAGCGTGTCCGACGCGGTCCACCGGAGCGCCCGGGCGGCCGCAGATAGGCCCGTCATGCCGCCCTCCCGGATGAGCCCGTGGCCACGGCCGCCCGCGCCGCTGGAGACCCGCCCGCCGGTGTCAGTGCCGGCTGGCTTGTCAGCGCCAGGAACACCTCGTCAAGCGAGGGCCGGCGAAGCTCGACGCTCGCCACGGCCAGGCCCGCCTCGTCGAGTCGCCCCGCAGCCAGCGCGAGCGCCCGTACGCCGTCGGGTGTCGGCATCGAGACCTCGCCGGTGGCACGGTCTATCGTCGCCGGCTGGAGGCCGACCGGGCCGAGCAGGGCGGCCACGGTGTCCAATCTGGACCTGTCGTGGATTCGTACGGCGAGAACCTCCCCACCGGCGCCGGTCTTCAGCTCGTCGGCGCTTCCCTCGGCGACGACGCGCCCGTGGTTGACCACCGCGATGCGGTGCGCCAGCCGGTCGGCCTCCTCGAGGTACTGGGTTGTCAGCAGGACGGTGGCGCCCGTGGCGACGAGCTCGTCGATCACCATCCACAACTCCAGTCGACTGGCTGGGTCGAGCCCGGTAGTGGGTTCGTCGAGGAACAGCACCCGGGGCCGGTTGACGAGGCTGGCCGCGAGATCGAGCCGGCGCCTCATGCCGCCCGAGTAGGTCCGGGCGAGGCGGTCGGCGGCGCCGGCAAGACTGAACCGTTCCAGCAGATCGCCGGCCCGCCGGCGGGCCTCGCGGCCGGTGAGATGGTGCAGCCGGCCGACGAGCGTGAGGTTCTCCCTCCCGGTCAACGTGTCGTCGACCGCCGCGACCTGGCCCGCCACGCCGATCACCGCCCGTACGCGATGCGCCTCGCGCGTCACATCGAAGCCGAGCACCTCCGCGCGGCCGGCATGCGGAGCGGTGAGCGTAGTCAGAATGCGTATGGTCGTCGACTTGCCCGCGCCGTTTGGTCCGAGGAGGGCGAGCACCGATCCGGCGGGGACGAGCAGGTCGAGGCCGGAGAGCGCCTGGGTGGCGCCGAACCGCCGGCGCAGACCCTCCGCGCGGATAGCGGCTGTCACGCCTGCCTCCCGGCCGCCTGTAGCTGGTCCAGCCGGGTGTCCGTGAGCGGTTCCCGGAAGAGCCCGAGGTTCGCCCTGATCTGCGAAGGCGGCCAGGCCCACCACGCCAGATCGAGCAGCCGGTCCACCATCTCGACCGGAAAGCGCGTGCGCAGGTGCCGTGCCGGCACCCCGGCGACCACCTCGTACGGCGCGACGTCGCGGGTGACGACGGCGCCGGCCCCGACGACGGCGCCGTGACCGACGGTGACGCCGGCCCGGACGGTGGCCCCGGCACCCAGCCAGACATCGGCGCCGACCGATGTACGGCCGACCTCTGGCCAGGGGCCATCGCAGAAGCCGAACTCCGAGTTGACCGGGAACACGTGTGTGGTAGGCAACTCGGGCCAGTGCGGGCTGGCACCGATCGTCACCTTCTCGGCCAGTCCGGAATAGGGTCCGACATCGGTGTTGAAGATGGAGGCATAGCGCCCGACGATCGAGTATCGGCCGACGTAACTCTGCCAGAGCAGGGCGTACTCCATGATCAGAGCGTTGCGCTCGACGGTCGTGTGGCGCAGCTTGACCTGGTTCAGGCTGACCGTCGCCCCGCGCCGCCTGGCCCGCAGCACATTAGCGACGTTGACCAGCGAAAACGTTCGCGGCCACGCATTGATCGTCCGTGGCATGAGGTGGGCCGCGAGTCCGAATTCGTGGGTCCGCGGGCGTGCGTCCAGGGCGCTGGGATTAGCGCTATTCATCTGATCTGGCTCCTCGTCCGGTGGGCTGCCACTCATTGGGCGCGTCAATCACGTTATGCGAGTCTGGTTGTCGCCGTCGTCGGCCGCCAGACGGAACATCCGATAGGTCCCCGGATGTAATGGCAGTTTCCGGAAATCCGTCTGTGCCGAGAATGCAACGGGCTGGAAGTAATTCGTTTACCAACAATTCACGTCAGGCGATTCTGATATGCGTACGCGGCGATCTGAACTCGGTCCCGAAGCTCCAGCTTGGCCAGAATCCGCGAGACGTGTGTCTTCACGGTGGAGTGGCTCAGGACGAGCTGCTCTGCGATCTCCGCGTTGGACCGTCCGTCGGCGACCAACCGCACCACGCTGCGTTCCCGCCCGCTAAGTCGGGGCGTTGTATCGGGTCGAGCCGGCGCCACCGGCATCGCCCGGCAGTGGTCCAGCAGCTGCCTGGCCACGGTTGGGGACAGCCACGCATGGCCGGCGGCGACGGCCCGGATGGCCGCGACCAGAGTCCGCGTGTCATCGCCCTTGAGCAGGTAGCCGGCTATGCCGAGGCGAGCGGCCCGGATCACCTCGCCCGTGCTGGCGGCGTCCGCGACCAGGACTACGCCGGGAGCGTCGTCGTCGCGCTGGCCGCCGAAAGACTCCGCTGTCGGAAGACCGTCGACGCCCGGCGACCGCACTTGGATCACGACGACATCGAGGCGAACGTCGGCGGCGGCCCGCATGGCCTCGCTCCCATCCGTCGCCACGCCCCACAGGACGAAGTCGTCAACCGACTCCAGCAGCGCCCTGACGCCGTCTCGCACCATCGAGGGCTCGGCTATTAGCAGAATTTGTACGGCCATGACGCGCGCCTTCGTGATTAAACTCATGGCGATTTCCAGACCGAGTCCATTCTCGGCCCAAGAAATGCGCCGTGACCCGGCCAGGATAGCGCGCCCAAATTACGCCAATCATGAGGTTAGGGTGGCCAAAAGGCGCCGATCATGAACACAGTCCTCCGGACGGGAATGATCGGCGCCAAAAGGGGGGGTTAGCTGGTGTGGTACCAGGGGCCGTCGGTGCCGACCCTTCCGTAACCGAGCGCTCGGTAAACAGCGTCCACAAGGGACTGTCCCCGCTCGTTCACGCCGAGCCCGGCGCCTTGGCGGTTCATCGTGTACCCGAACGAGAGGCGTGCCCGTGGGTCGGCGAAACCCAACGAGCCACCCATGCCGACGAACCCGAACGCCTCCTCGCTCAGCAGGACGCCCTCGCGATCCGCGACCGGCAGGTGTCGGTTGTCCATCGTCTTGACGAAGCCGAGAGACCACCGGGTGGGCACGAGCATGACCGCGTCCACCGATGTGGCCGAGCTCACCGCGCCGAGTATCGCCAACTGCTCGGCGCCGACCAGCCGCACGCCGTCGGCCGAGCCGCCCAGCGCTAGCGGCCGGTACATGCCGGCCAGACCGCGGGCGTTCGTGATCCCGCCGACCGCGCCCATCTCCGCCGCGTGCGCGGCGCGCGTGTCCGACTCACCGGGCGTCATCATGTAGCCGCCGGTGTTCGCCAGTACCAACGCCTGTACCGACGTGGGATCGGTGAGGGCGGCCATATAGAAGCTGGGGATCGGGTCGCCGGGACCCGGCTGGCTGGCCGGGATGGTCGGCGCGACGCGGGCCTCGTTCTCCTCGGGCAAGCCGATCCAGAAGTCGAGGCCGAGCGGCCCGGCCACCTCGTCGCGGAAGAACCGGCCGAGCGTGCGTCCACTCGCCCGCCGGATCACCTCGCCGACCAGGAAGCCGAACGTGAGCGCGTGGTAGCCGTTGCGCGTACCGGGCTTCCAGAAGGGCTCCTCGCGGGCCAGCGCGTCAACCATGAGATGCCAGTCGTAGAAGCAGCCGCCCGGGAGCGGGTCGCGCACCGCCGGCAGTCCGGCCTGGTGGTTGAGCAGGTGGCGGACCAGGATGCCGTCCTTGCCATTCTTGGCGAACTCGGGCCAGTAGTGCGCTACCGGAGCATTCAGGTCCAAGTCGCCGCGGTCGGCCAGGATGTGCGCGCAGAGCGCGGTGGCCCCCTTGGTGGCCGACCAGACGTGCCCGATCGTGTCCGCCGCCCAGGCCCGGTCCGTTGCCGGCTGAGTCGACGGTCCTCGCAGGCTCGGATCAGCCGCGCCGCCCCACAGGTCGACGACCGTCTCGCCCTCCACCGTCACGCAAACGGATGCGCCGACCTCGCCGCGCTCGGCGATGTTGCGCTCGAACTCCTCGCGTACCTGCGCATAGCGCGGCCCGCATGTGCCCTCGATCGACATGGCTCCCTCATCACTTCTCGACAGACCCGTGCCCTGATGCGATCACCGGGGTCGGGCGCGGTCGAGTTGGGAGTCCTCAACAGTTAGCGGGACGCGTGCGGCGAAGGGTGACGTACATTTACGGCGTCCCATGCCCGAGGAGGGGAGCATCACCAGCCGAGCCCCGCTTGTTGGCCGCGACGGCGAGCTCGATGAGCTGTTGAGCGCCGTCGAGCGCGTGCGTGCCGCGGGTCTCGTGACGGTGGTCGTGTCGGGTGAGCCGGGCATAGGTAAGTCACGGCTGCTTGCCGAGGCGGCCGATCGGCTCGCCGCCCGGGCGTGGCGGGTGCTGCGTATCCGCGCCGACAGGCTGGAGCGCCGTGTCCCGTACGCCGCTCTGAGCACGGCCCTTCGTGCCGTCGCGATCGACAGCAGCTTCACCGAGGGACTGCGGCGCGACGCCGGGGCGGCGCTCGATCTGCCGACTGGCGACGCCGTGCCGGAACCAGCCGGCACCACCTTCGGCCGCGCCTGCGCAACCGTGGCCCGGCTGCTGACGGCGCTTAGCGCGTCCAGCCCGCTGGTGCTGATCGTCGATGACCTGCACGAGCTGGACGACGACTCGCTCGCCCTGCTCACAGTCGTGGTTCACCGCCTTTCGTCCGCTCCGATCGGGTTGGTTGGCGCGCTGCGCTCGCACCTGGCCGAGCCGAACCTGGCCGCCGCGGAACTCGTGGACCGGCTGGCCGAGAACGCCGAGTTGGTCAGGCTGGATCTCGCGACGCTGACGCCCGCCGACATCGGCGCGATGGTCGCGCCCATTCTCGGTGCACCACCCGACGATGACCTGATCGCCGAGGTGCACCGGCGGGCGGACGGCAACCCGTACTTCGCCTCGGAGATCGCCCAAACGCTGTCCGAGGCTGGGTTGGTGGTCGTCGATCGGGACCGCGCTCACCTCACCGTCGCACCCCAGGCCGTCCGGCTGACCCGGAGCACTGCGATGCTGCGCCGGGTGTTGCCCCTGCGCCCGGACGCGCGGGCGGTCGCGCGCGTCCTCGCGGTGCTGCGAATGGTAGGGCTGGAACGCATCGGCGTCATCGCGCAGGTCGCGTTGCTGTCCGAGGCGGCGGTGGCCGCCGCGTTCGACGACCTTGTGCGCGCGCACATCGTTGTCAGTGACGACGAGCACGGGTACCGCTTCTCACACGACATCGTCGCCGACGCCGTGTACGACGAGATCGGCCCCGCCGAATGCCGCCGTCTGCACCGCCAGGTCGCCGACCGCCTGCTGGCCGAGCGCAGCCAGGGCAAACCGGTGGACCTTCTCGAGCTGGCGTGGCACCTCTCCGAGTCGGCGGCACCGGGAGATTCGCTCGCCGTGCAGGTGCTGAGCGAGGCAGCGCGGTATGCCCTTAGCAACGCGCCGGAGGCGGCGGCCGGATTCTGCGCCCGCGCGCTGGGCCTGCTCAACGAGGGCTCGGCCGAGCGTCCCGCGCTGCTGGCCCTGCAATGCCGGGCACTGGCCCGGGCCTCGCGGCCTGCGGCGGCCATCGAGCCCGGCCGGGAGGCACTGGCGCTGCTGGCACCCGGCGACGAGCGGTTCCGCACGGGGACGGCGGTGCTCAGCAGCCTGTTCTCCCTCGACCGGATCGACGAGGCGATTGAGGTTGCGGACGAGTTGGTACGGGCGCGGAGCGTTCCGGCCGCGCTGCACGCCCAGCGGGCGCTGCTCCTGGTCTTCGCCGACCGTACCGTCGAGGCCCTTGACGAGGCGGCCCTCGCCTTGTCCACCAACGCGGTCTCGCCGGCCGAGGAGGTTGTTGTCTTCGGCCAGCTCGCCATGCTGACCTCGATGCTGTTCCGGCATACCGAGACCGTCGAGTTCACCGATCGGGCACTGCGGAGCAGCGGCGAGTCGACCACGCTACAGCTGCAGGCTCTCGGCGTCGGAGCTTTTACGCAGGCATTGGCGGGGCTGGTGCCGGAGACGGCACGGAGTCTGCGACGCGCCGAGATCGTGACCCAACGGTCCGACGGCCCGCAGCTGTTCGGCGGTGAGCTCGGCGTGGCCCGCGTGGTGGTGGACTGGCTCGGTGGTCGCTGGGACGCCGCGCTCGAGGCGCTGCGCGCGCTCACCGCAGAGCTGGCCGCGCGCCACCAGGTGACCCAGGCGGCAGCGTTGACCGCGGTCGAGCTGGAGATCCGGACTTGGCGCGGTGAGCTGGTCGTCGCCACCACGCTCGCGGCCCGGCCGCAGCCGCTGAACCGCAACTTGGGCAGCCTGCACGCGTGGGCGATGGCCGGCTACCAGCTCGCGCGGGGCGATGTGGACGGCGCCCGGGCGACGCTCGTGGCGGCCGCCGACGCGCCAGGCACGGCGACTTACCTCGCGCTGCTGCTGAGCCGGCTGGCCGAGCTCGAGCTGGTGCATGGGGGTGCCGAGATGGCCGAGCGCGTCGTGCAGAGGCTGGTCGAGGCGACGAGTTCCGATATTTCACCGTGGGCCAGAACCTCGGTCCACCGCATGGTCGGCGTGGTGCGAGGCGATGTCGGCGCGCTGGTGAAGGCGCTCCATGAGGCTGAGGAGGGTGGGCTGGTCTTCGATCGCGCCCTCGCCCAGCTCGCTCTCGGCGAGCTCGATCAATCCACTGTGGCGGGCCTGGTTGAGGCGCATCAGTGCTTTGCCCGGCTGGGTGCGCACGGCCTGCGGCGCCGGGCTGCCCGCCGACTGCACGAGTTGGGCGCGAAGGTTCCCCGAGCCAGGTCGCGCGCGGGCGGCCTTCTCACCGAGTCCGAGGAGCAGGTGGCGCGGCTCGTCCAGCAGGGCATGCGCAACCGTGAGATCGCGGCGGCACTGCACTTCAGCCCTCGCAGCGTCGAGGTGTACCTGTCCCGGATCTACGCCAAGCTGCGCATCTCGTCGCGGCTGGAGCTGGCTCGCGCGCTGGACGCGATGGACACGCGCTGACTGCCGCCCCTTCCCGTCGATCTAGGAGTTGTTCGCGTGAGTCGATCTCCAATCACGCGAACAACTCCTAGATCAACGCAAACTTGGCTTGACGCCGGCGGGCGGCTTAGTTGTAGTGGGTTCCGTACTGCCGGGTAACGCTCGGCCGGCATTTCACTCCTTGAGAGGTGATCCGGTGGAGGCGACTGTCGACGACCAGCGCATCGCGTATACGACCTGCCCGTTGTGCGAGGCCACGTGCGGGCTCGAGCTGACCGTGACGGGGCGCCGGATCGAGCGGGTGCGGGGCGACGACGCCGACGTGTTCAGCCGCGGCTTCATCTGCCCCAAGGGCGCCTCGTTCGACCAGCTCGACGCCGATCCCGACCGGCTCCGCTCGCCGCGGGTACGCCTCGACGGCCGGCTTGTCGAGGCGACGTGGACCGAGGCCTTCGCCGCCGCGCACGCCGGGCTGACTCACGTCATCGAGGCCGGCGGGCGGGACGCGGTGGCGCTCTACCTGGGCAACCCGACCGTGCACTCGTTGGCGGGCGGGCTCTATGCGGCGACGCTGCGCAAGGCACTCGGCTCGCGCAACGTCTTCACCGCCTCCACGCTCGACCAGATGCCCAAGCACGTGTCCTGCGGTTACCTCTTCGGCAGCGTATTCGCCATTCCGGTGCCCGACATCGACCGCACCGACTTCATGCTGATCCTTGGCGCCGACCCGCATTCGTCCAACGGCAGCCTCTGGACGGCGCCGGACCTGCCGGCGCGCCTGAGGGCCGTGCAGGCCCGCGGCGGGCGCGTCGTGGTGGTCGATCCACGACGCAGCCGTACGGCGAAGGCGGCCGACCGGCACCTTCCGATCCGCCCGGGTACGGACGTCTTCCTGTTGCTGGGCATGGTGCACGAGCTCTTCGCGGCTGACCTGGTGGCGCCGGGCCGGCTCGTGGATTTCGTCCATGGCCTAGCCGAGGTGCGTGAGCTGGTGACGCCGTTCAAGCCGGAGATGGTCGCTCCCCGGTGCGGGGTCGACGAGACGACCATTCGTGACCTGGCCCGGGAGCTCGCCGCCGCCCCGCGAGCCGCCGTGTACGGGCGCATCGGAACCACCACAGTGGAACACGGCACGGTGACCAGCTGGCTCGTCGACGTGCTCAACATCCTCACTGGAAACCTCGACCGCGACGGCGGCGCGATGTTCCCGTTGCCGGCGCACGGCCGGCGCGGCCCTGGTCGCGGTCCAGGCTTCCACATTGGACGATGGCACAGCCGGGTGCGGGGACTGCCGGAGGTTGTCGGAGAGTTTCCTGCGGTAACCCTCGCCGACGAGATCGAGACGCCGGGCGAGGGCCAGGTCCGGGCGCTCATCACGTTCGCCGGCAACCCGGTCGTCTCCGTGCCCAACTCCGACCGGCTCGACCGGGCCATCGGTGGACTGGACTTCGTCGTGTGCGTCGATCCGTACGTGAACGAGACGACACGGCACGCCGACGTTATCCTGCCCCCGCCACCGGCGAGCCAGCAGGCCCACTACGATCTCGCCTTCTACCAGTTCGCGGTGCGCAACGTCGCCAACTTCTCGCCGCCGGCGGTAGCGCTCGACCCCGGAATGCGCGACGAGTGCGATATCGCCCTCCGCCTGGCCGCGATCGTCGCCGGTCAGGGGCCCGAGGCCGATGTGGACGCTGTCGCCGAGACCGAGCTGCGTGTCGCCGTTGACCGTCTGGTCAGGGACGAGACAAGCCCGTTGTACGGCCGGGAGCCGGATGCCGTGCTGACCGCGCTCACCGGCGACTGGGTGGGCCTGCGCCAGATCGACCTGCGCCTGCGGACCGGCCCGTACGGTGACCGGTTCGGTGAGGTCCCGGACGGGCTGAGCCTCGCCCGGCTGATCGAGCGGCCGCACGGCGTCGACCTCGGTCCCCTGCAGCCACGGATCCCCGAGGTGCTGCGCACGCCATCCGGCCGCATCGAGCTGTGCCCGGATCCGATTGCGAACGAGGTGCGCCGGCTGGTCGACAGCGCACCGCCAAGCGAGTCGGAGTTCGTCGTGGTCGGGCGCCGCCACCTGCGGTCGAACAACTCCTGGCTACACAACGTCCCGAACCTGGTGAAGGGGAAGGAACTGTGCACGGTCGTGGTCAACCGGTCCGACGCGACCCGGCTGGGGCTGATCGCTGGCGGACGTGCGCAGGTCACCTCGCGGGTGGGCCAGGTCCAGCTGACCGTCGAGGTGACCGATGACATCGCACCCGGAGTGGTGAGCATCCCGCACGGCTGGGGGCACGACCTGCCCGGCCTGGAGATGTCCGTCGCCCGGGCCCACGCCGGCGTCAACACGAATCGGCTCACCGACGACCTGCGCCTCGATCCGCTCTCGGGCACCGCCGTGCTCAACGGCGTACCGGTGCGGCTCGCGCCCGTACCACCCCCGTTGATCTAGGAGTTGTGCTCGTGGTCAGAGATCAAACCACGCGAACAAGTCCTAGATCAACGGGGCTTTAGGCGGGGCCTGACATGCACTGGGAGTGTATATTCTGGCCCCATGACGGTCGATGGCCGAACCGCGCGTGCGATGCGGACCAAGCGCGCCGTCGTCGACGCGTTCCTCGTGCTACTGGAGGAGGGTGATCCGCGGCCCAGCGGCGAGCGGATCGCCGAGCGGGCCGGGGTGTCGCTGCGCGCGCTGTGGGCCAATTTTACCGACCTCGAGACGCTCTACGCCGCGGCCGGTCAGCGCCAGCTTGAGCGGCAGTGGGAGATGGCGCGGCGGATCGACCCCGACCTTACGCTCGACCAACGGGTAGAGGCGCTGTGCCGCCAGCGGGCGCAGATCCTTGAGTTTCTGGCCCCAGTGGCCCGCGCGGCCCAGCTGCGCGAGCCCTTCTCTCCGCAGCTGCGCGCCAACCGCGCCCGCCAGTACGAGATCGCCCGGGACGAGCTGGCCGGGCTCTTCGCCGCCGAACTGGCGGCCGCCGGACCCGTCGCTACCGAGCTGCTGCACGCGTTGACGGCGGCGACAACCTGGCCGGCGTGGTCGACGCTTCGCGACGACCTGAACCTCAGCGTGGCGATCGCTCGGCAGGTGATGAGCCGAACCGTCCGCGCCCTACTTTCGCACCTAGCCGACTAGCCGTACTATGCACTTCGAGTGCATATTGTTTGAAGGGACGAACCATGGCTCGAGTCGCCATCATCACCGGTGCCGCTCGTGGCATCGGCGCCGCCACCGCTCGCCGGCTCGCTGCCGATGGCATGGACGTCGCCGTCCTCGATCTCGACGAGGCCGCCTGCAAGGACACCGTGGACCAGATCACCGAGGCGGGCGGCCGCGCCCTGGCCGTCGGGGCCAGCGTGGCCGACGCGGAACAGGTGGCGGCGGCGGTGGTCCGAGTCGCCGATGAGCTGGGCCCGCCGACGGTGCTGGTCAACAACGCCGGCGTCGTCCGCGACAACCTCTTGTTCAAGATGACCGACGACGACTGGGACACCGTCCTCAATGTGCATCTGCGCGGCGCGTTCCTGATGAGCAGGGCGACGCAGGTGCACATGACCGAGCAGCGCTGGGGTCGCATCGTGAACCTGTCCAGCACGTCGGCGCTCGGCAACCGCGGCCAGGCCAACTACGCCGCGGCGAAGGCGGGCATGCAGGGCCTGACCAAGACGCTCGCGATCGAGCTAGGCCCGTTCGGGGTCACCGTCAACGCGGTCGCGCCGGGCTTCATCGTCACCGACATGACCGCGGCCACGGCCGCCCGCATGGGCGTGGGCTTCGAGGCCTTCCAGGAGGCGGCGGCGCAGCAGATCCCCGTCCGGCGGGTCGGGCGGCCCGAGGACGTCGCACACACGATCTCGTTCCTGGCCAGCGACGGTGCGTCCTTTGTGTCCGGACAGGTCATCTATGTCGCTGGGGGGCCCCGGTCATGAGCGCTGCCGAGATCACGACCGAGGATCTGCGGGCCCGCGTGCGGGACTTCCTGGCGACCCACGACGCCCCGCGCGATCCCACCTCCGCGGAGCGGCTCAACTTCCTGCGGGCCCGTTTCGACGCGGGCCTGGCCTGGATCAGCTACCCGCCGGGGCTCGGTGGTCTGGGGGCTCCGCGGGCGCTGCAGCCCGTCGTCGACGGGGAGTTCGCCGCCGGCGGTGCCCCGGACAACGAGCCGCTGCGCATCGGCATCGGCCTGGGCATGGCGGCACCCACGATCCTGCGCCACGGCACCGACGAGCAGCGCCGGCGCTGGTTGCGCCCACTGTGGACCGGCGAGGAGGTGTGGTGCCAACTCTTCAGCGAGCCGGGCGCCGGCTCGGACCTCGCCGCGCTCGGCACCCGGGCGCTGCGTGACGGCGACGACTGGGTGGTCACCGGGCAGAAGGTGTGGACATCCATGGCGCATGAGGCCCTGTGGGCGATCCTCATCGCCCGTACCGACCCGGCGGTGCCCAAGCACCAGGGCATCACCTACTTCGTGTGTGACATGACCGCGCGGGGCGTCGAGGTGAGGCCGCTGCGCCAGCTCACCGGCGAGGCCGAGTTCAACGAGGTCTTTCTCACCGAGGTGCGGATCCCCGACGCCCATCGGCTGGGCGAGGTGGGCGTCGGGTGGCGGGGCGCGCAGAAAACTCTCATGAACGAGCGGGTGGCCATCGGCGGCGGCGCCGTTCCCCGCGAGGCCGGGCTGATTGGTGTGGTGGCGCAGACCTGGCGGAATCGGCCGGACCTTCGTACACCCGGCCAGCGTGACACGCTCATGCGGCTCTGGGTCGCGGCGGAGGCCGGACGACTGGCCGCGCAGCGCCTGCGGGAGCAGCTGGCCGTGGGTCAGCCCGGCGCGGAGGGATCGGCCGTGAAGTACGCCTACTCCCGCCTCAACCAGGAGATCTCCGGCTTCGAGCTGGAGCTGCTGGGCGAGGAGGGGCTGCGCTACGACGACTGGACCGTGCGCCGGCCGTCCATCATGGACTGGCAGTTCCGCTCGCCGGGCTACCGCTACCTGCGGGCCAAGGGCAACTCCATCGAGGGCGGCACGTCGGAAATCCTGGCCAACATCATCGCGGAACGGGTGCTCGGCCTGCCGACCGAGATCCGGGTGGACAAGGACGTCGCGTGGAAGGACCTGCCGAGATGACGCTGCTCTACAGCGAGGTCGAGCAGGAGCTGCGGGCCGCGGTGCGGCAGGTGCTTACCGACCGGAGCTCGTGGCCCACGGTGCTCGCCGGCACCGAGACCGCCGACTCGCACGACCGCGAGTTGTGGCGCAGGCTCGCCGCGGACGTCGGGTGTGCCGGGCTCGCCGTGCCCGAGAAGTTCGGCGGTGCGGGCGCGTCGTGGCGCGAGACGGCCGTGGTGGCCGAGGAGCTGGGCCGCGCGGTCGCGCCGGTCCCGTTTCTCGGCAGCGTGCTCGCCACTGCTGCGCTGCTCGCGTGCGAGGACGATCAGCTGCTCCCGGCGGTGGCCTCCGGGGAGCGAACGGCCGTCCCGGTGATGACCCTGTCCACCCCGCCCGGATCGCCGGTGCCCTCGTCGGTTGTGGTCGAGGACGCCGCGCTGACCGGCACCGTCACCAGCGTCGCGGACGCGCTGGCCGCCGACACTCTCGTGGTGCCCACGTCGCACGGTATCTACGCGGTCGAGGCGGCGGACACTGCCCGTACCCCAGTGACCTCTCTCGACCTGACCCGGCGGCTGTGCAACGTGTCGCTGTCCTCGGCTCCGGGTCGTCTCATCGCCGAGGGGGCGGCGGCCGAGCGGGCCTGGGCGGCCGCTCTCGCCGCCGGTGCCGCCGTGCTCGCCAGCGAGCAGCTGGGCGTCGCCGAATGGTGTCTCGATACGACGGTGGAGTACCTCAAGACGCGCCACCAGTTCGGCCGGCCGGTGGGGTCGTTCCAGGGGCTCAAGCACCGGCTCGCCGAACTGTGGGTGGCGGTTACCCAGGGCAGGGCGGTGGCCCGCTATGCCGCCGGGTGCGTCGCCGACGACGACCCCGACGCGCCGATCGCGGTCTCGATCGCCCAGGCGCACTGCTCACTCGTGGCAGTGCGGGCGGCGGAGGAGTGCGTCCAGATGCACGGCGGGATCGGCTTCACGTGGGAGCATCCGGCGCATCTGTACCTCAAGCGGGCCAAGAGCGACGCCATCGCGCTGGGCACCGCGGAGCGCCACCGCGC